>Ga0315276_10002465_pt1 | contig 16949 bp, 19 predicted proteins | sample YL17G05_0_MG_FD_204542 | JGI IMG/M metagenome (GOLD analysis project Ga0315276, IMG submission 204542) | Sediment microbial communities from Yellowstone Lake, YNP, Wyoming, USA - YL17G05_0 | ecosystem: Environmental > Aquatic > Freshwater > Lake > Sediment | place: USA: Wyoming | collected... | reverse complement strand
ATTATTCGTCAACTCAATGAAGAGGAGGATTCTCCTTTGCAAGGGGACATCAAGATACTCGGTGTGGGCAAGGGCCGGGTCTCCCAGGCCTCGCTGGCCGATGAGATGGTGGACCTATTCGGCGCCATCGAAAAGATAGGGGGTACGAACCGCTTCAAAGAATTCGAGAAGAACGGGAAACGTTTCTTCCTGAACTATTTTAAGGCGATCCAGGCTACCTTCCCGAAGGCCTGGGCCGGTCGAAAATATAGCATCAAGACCGGAGCTGCCCTCCGGGCCTTCATCCGGGTGAGCCCCGATGTGATGACCCGGTCCAGGCAACTGAAGAGCGACCCCTTTGACCATTTTGGGATCCGGGAGGCGATCAAACCCTGGAACGAGAGGGTCGGGGAAGGACGGTTCGAGACCGATGGAGAGTGGCGGAGGAAACTGGCCGGGGGAACGCGGGGAACCGTAGAACTTCTCACCCGGGAGCTGCGGGATGCTATGAAAGTGGCTTGAGTAGGGTTTGAGGGGTCAAGCGTTCCGGGTTTCCAGGGAAATTTGAAAATAATCAGGGTTTGTAGTAACGCATGAACCTTTGCCCTCTTCCTCCATCCCTTCAGGCGAGCGTTCCACTGAGCGTTCGACTGAGCTCGCGTGGAGGCTCACGCCGAAGTCTTACAACGGAACCCTCTCCCCCTGGCGGGAGAGGGGAGGGTGAGGAGGAACCGAAAACTCGAAACCCGAAACTATTGGTGAATGCCCAAACGGGATCAAGGGCTTAGCCTGAATTGCAGATTTATGGTATCATGAGGGCGGAGTCGATTGTTATGAAGCATGAAGAGGCAAAGGCCCTAAAGGCGGGGGAGCGGATTGCCCTCCGTACCTTTGAAGAGACGGATAATCCAGAAGGGTAGGTTATCCTGCACAACAGGGACCGTCGGGCATTTGATAAGGGCCTCTTGGAGTAGGGGCTGACCAATGTCTATATCACCTTTGCAGGCCCGCCAATTCCTGAAGGTTATGCGGTGATGTTTTGAGGAATGAGGTTTCCAATTTCTGGAGCTTTTGATAAAATCGAGGAGGGGGAGAAAGCCCATTGCTTTATTTGAAAAGGGTATGGTTTATTTGAGGGCTAGAGAGTGGAAATTCAGATTGACCCGCATACCTTGGAACGTGCCGAAGAAAGGGGCACAAACGAAGAAGAAATTAAGGAGGTTATAAATACAGGAATATCCATTTCGGGGAAATATGGACGCCTGGGGAAGTTCAAAATTTATGACTTTAAAAAGGAAAGAAACGGCAAATATTTTCAGCAAAAGAGAGTTGAAGTAATTTACACCATCAAGGGAGATGTTATAATTACCGTGACAGTTTATGTGTTTTACGGAAAATGGAGGGGCGAAGATGCAAATTCTATATAATTCAACGACAGATTTGCTTTATCTCCGTTTGGATGACCGGAAACAGCAAGTCATTAACAGAAGGATCTCCGAAGATATCGTGCTAGATCTTGGTGAAGATGACAGGATTGTAGGTATCGAAATCTTAGATGCCTCCAAGCATCTGAATCTGGAGAGGTTATTACCTGTGAACTACGAGATTACCTCGGCGGTGGTATGAAATCGGCATTATGTTGCCATAATTTCTCAATGGCTGATTGCTGAAGGCTTATTTTATTCTGGCTTTCTCCTTTCAACCCTTGGAGGAGCTAAAATGGATAAATCATGAAAGCCCCATTTCTCGAAAAGAGGGATGGGGCTTTTTATTGACAAGGCATGGCAGAAGAGCATTGTCCCCTCCGTCCCCACTGTGGCTTTGCCGCGCTTCGTCAACCCGCGAACGTTATTGGCAAGTTTGCTTTATGAATGACGTGAAAAGAAATAAGGGTAACGATACAAGTTCTGAAGATTATTCGAATAGTTTTAGTTTAATGGAAGATGCAGTCGATTTGGCAATTCAGAAGGAATATTTAAAACTTTCGGAAACAATCGACTTTGATAATGTTGACTTCAAAGATGTTTTAAGGGAGAGTAAGAAATTACTTTCAGAGAATACTCCGATTGAAACGAAGAAGAAAATCTTAATTCTTTTGGCTCATTTCCGAACAGCAGAATCATATAGAATAATTGAAAAGTATTTGCATCATTCAGGCGGGGAATTAAGGGATTGGGCTTTATTATCTCTGAAGGAATGCAGGACTTTCCTTGAAAGTGATCTTTTGGAAATGGAAGGAGGGTTTCTAGCAACAGGACTGGGAGGGAAGGACAACAAGCTCAGATATTATTTTATTGTCAGCTCAAAGGGGGGTCTGACATTTGCAGAAACTCATAGGAATACCCTACAGAAAGGATTTGAAACAATCAGTCAAAAATATAATTCCGAAATTGAAGAGATCAATTTTGAAATTAATTATGCAATGATAGGAATATTCATTCCAATGGACGTTGCTGTTGGGGACGTTATAGAAGAAGGAATCAGCGAGTGCAATACGATGAATGAGTTTTTAATTTGCCATTATTACGTCACAAATGTTAAGAAACCTACCAGCGAGGAAATCTCAAAATATCTTGAGGAAATTAGATGTTGAATCCTTATTGAAAAGGCTGATGGAAGAAGCGGAGGTAGAATAAAACCGAATAAACTTCATTTGGGAGGGGATGGGGTATGTCCAAGCTGGAAGTGCAATGTTTAGGGTCTGGAGACGCGTTCGGCAGCGGGGGGCGGTTTCAGCCCTGCTTTTACGTACCGTCCGAAAATTTTCGATTGCTCATCGATTGCGGCACTTCTTCGCTCATCGCCATGAAGCGATCCGGGGTGGACCCTTCCGGCGTCGACCTTATCCTGATATCACACCTACACGGGGATCACTTCGGCGGTATACCTTTCTTTATCCTGGATGGCCAATTCCGCCGCAAAACGCGCCCGCTGATCGTGGCGGGGCCACCGGGTTTGATAGCCCGGGTCCACCAGGCTATGGAAGTATTCTTTCCCGGCTCTTCCCGGGTTCAGCAGAAGTTCGCCATCGAATTTATAGAGCTCACCGAGAGAAGCAAAACCACCATCGGGCCGCTCAAAGTGACTCCTTACAGCGTCGTTCACGCGAGCGGCGACACCCCTTATGCTTTGAGGATCGAGTTCGAAGATAAGGTGATCGTTTATTCCGGCGATACGGAGTGGACGGAGGCTTTAGTGGAAGCGGCACGGGGCGCAGACCTTTTTATATGCGAAGCCTACTACTTTGAGAAGAAGATCAAATACCACCTCGACTATCAAACCCTGATGGAGCAGAGGAAGAAGCTGGATTGCCGCCGACTCGTCCTCTACCACATGAGCGAGGACATGTTACAGAAGCTTCACGGCCTCGAAGTCGAATGGGCCGAGGATGGCAAGAGTATTGTCGTGTAACAGATTTTTGCGGTAATTAATGATGATGGAATCGCAAAAAGTCGTCATTCCCGCGTAGGCGGGAATCCAGGCCCTACGAAACCTATTGAAAAGACTGGATTCCCGTGGAACCGGGGATCCAGTCTTTTTCGATGAGTTTCTTGTCCCGCCTACGCGGGAATGACGAATTGTGGCGAGACCATCAGTTAATAAGGCTCGCCGATCTGGATCGCCCTCAGCAAGGTAAGCTGGCTGTCAATGCTCCGGACGGGTTCCAACCCGGCCCATTCCAAAAGTCCGGGCATTACGCATTCAGGCTCGCTTCGGGGCAATGGGCCTGCAGATAGGTGATGGATGAGCTTCATAGTTTTTAAGCCATCGAACCAGCCGTGAAACCCGGCCATCAGGTTCGACGGGTCGCGGAAGTTTTTCCTCAACTTACCCCACACCGTTATAAACCCGATGCTGTCCAGATACTCTGCCAGGTGTGTTGATATTGTTTCTGACCTTGCCCGGATTTCCTCCCCCCCTGATTGCAGATTCTGAGCAATGAGGGCCAACCATTCTTCAAGGATCTGGAAACAATCTTTTTGGTAAAATAGGACCGCTCCCTCTTCCCTGCCCAGCAGCCTGGAAATACTCCGCCCGGTGCCGAAAGGAACGCGGTTAGAGGCCCTGGCAGATGGGTAAACGACCGTCCCTTTCACCTGGGCAATGCCACCGGTTTTAGCCAGATGCTGTAGAAAATAGAAATCCTCTCCGGCCGCACGAAGGTTCATCCCCCCCATCCGGCTGTAGGATTCCGCAAGGCAGGCCATAGCGCTCCCCACCGTATGGAAGGCATAGGGGGAACCTGCCCGGCGTAGCCCCAGCACATAGACCCTCAGAAAAAGCTCATAACGTCGGATCGCTTCATCCTGATCCGGTGAAGAGCCAGGCCGGTGACAGAAGGGGATGACTGCTCCAGGAACTTTTGTCGCCTGAAAGTGTCGAATCAAGGCTGGCAAGTAGTCGGGGCGGACAAGCGTGTCTGCATCCAGAGAGATGAGCAGTGGAGCAGATGGCCCGTATCTAAGCCGGGGAAGAGACAGGTCGGAGCCAATTTTCCGGGCCAGTCCAACCCCGCCGCCTTTAGCTGGTAACTCAAGTCCTTTTAAAGAAGCATCCACCCAGCCAAGATAAAGGTTCTTCAGAGATGAGTCCCCAGCGGCCAGACGTTTCAAAGTATCCTCGTTGTCCGATTTATCCAATAGAGGGGCATCCTCGCGGTGGTTGACTACCACCAGGATTAGAAAACGGGATAGAATCTCCAGCGGGTTTTGGGCCAAGCTTTGGAGGGTTGCGAAGAGGTGATCACTTTCGGCCAGCGCCGGAATGACCACGGCGCCGTCGAAATCTTCTTGATCCGTTCCAGTGATCTTCCACGGGCCGTTTATTGCTCGTTTTTCTAGGTATTTTTTTACTTGTGGAGGCACCATAAATACAACTACCAACTAATTTTCATGATGGGTCCGACGCCCGCGAATCCCGCCTTGGCGGGGAAAATCCCCCCTCGCCCCCCTTTAATAAAGGGGGGTTGGGGGGATTTGAAAACTATTCTCTAACGAATACAAACGCAAAAATATTTTTTACATCCTGCTCGACCCCCCCTCACCCCATCCCTCTCCCACCAGGGGAGAGGGGGGTTCCGGACGGACATTAACTAACCAACTAACTTATCTTTTAACTTCTTGAGGATGATCGCCGCTGGATCCGCATTTCTGTCCACCCAGTGGATCAATATCCCCTGTCGCTCCATCCGGCGGAACCAGGTTTCCTGGCGTTTGGCAAACTGATGGATGGCGCTGTTCAGCTTCTGGAACATATCATTCCTGTTCAGCTCACCCTTAAGAAACTTGGCCACAAACCGATATTCCAGCCCATAGAACTCCAGGGTCTCAAAAGAGGCTCCTTTTTTTACAAGCTCTTTTACCTCTTCGATCATTCCACCATTCAAGCGTTCGCGAAGGCGCCTGGTGATTCTTTGCCGCAGAATCTCTCTCTCCAACCTTATCCCGAACACGATCGGCTTTATTTCAGGAAAAGGCGATGGCGGAAACTCTCTTTCCCCTCTGAATTCGGCGATTTCGATGGTCCGCGTCAAACGTTCGCGGTCAAGCAGATCGGTGGTGTTGTGCAATTTGGGGTTTGCCCCCTTAAGCCGGGCGGCTAGATTCTCCAGGGAGAGAGGGGCAAGCTCCTGGCGAAGCCTGGGATTCTCGGGCACCTCCAGGAGCCGGTATCCTCTGAGCACGGCGTCGAGGTACATCCCTGTTCCCCCGACCACAATGGGAAGCCGGCCGCGCGCCTGAATCCCGGTAAAGGCTTCAATAAAACGACGCTGGAATTCGAAGACATTGAACTCATAACCCGGGTCGACAATGTCGATGAGATGGTATGGGACGGAGCCGTATTCCTCCAGGTCCTTGCCAGTGCCGATATCCATTCCCCGGTAGACCTGTCTGGAGTCGGCAGAAATGATTTCTCCATTCCGGGAGCGGGCTACCTCCACTCCCACTTTCGTCTTGCCGGAAGCCGTCGGGCCCAGGATGACCAAAAGATTAAAATTCAAAACAAATCTCCTTTATAAAAGAGGTCTGTCGCGGTCTTTAGATAAGCTCTAAATGTTAACCTTATAACCTACTATACTGACTGTCTAATTTCAGATTTCGGGGCACTAGAAAAAACGTTAGGATGGGCAAGGCTGTGAAAAATAATCTCTTCAAGATAACCGGGCGGATGACGATAAGATAATGGGAGGGTCGGAATAAGTAATTGGGAATGTAGCCCAACCGACCCTCTTCATCCAAGCGGTGGGGGGGTAGGGTTGCCCCGCCCTGCCCCTCCTTTGGCTCAACCCCAATCCTGGGAGGTCAGAGCTTTCCTCCTTTCGACTGACCTCCCTTGCACTCTATTAAACCCCAGCACGGGTCAAAAAATAACGAAAAATTTCTGTTCGCTTGCCGCACCATCTTCTCCGAATCATAATGGCTTATCGTATTAAATTCAACTGTATGAGGCACACTCTGCAAAGATCCAAAACACCCTCCAGATTCTTCCCCAACGATGGAAAATGAAAACCCACAAGAAAATCCTTAAGTTTCTTATGAATATGGCCGAAATTCAGGTAGGAATTAGGATTAGGATATGAAAATATGAGCGAAGGTTAAAATTCATCCGATGAAGATTTTGGATAACAGAGGGCAGTCCGATCTCGATCCCCGGAGCAGAATTAGATGGCTGAGATTGATCAGATAAAGGTTGAAAACGAGGAAGACCTACAAATTCTCACCGAAATCGAAGAAAAGGTGATGAACCATATCAACCTGGGGTTTGATAGCCAGGTCCTGGAAACTCTCGATCGTGAGGATGTAACCAGAAAAGAGATCGAGGCATTGCAAGGGCGCATTAGCAATGAAGTCGTCACCCGACTCTTCAGCGTGGGAAACTCCATCTACTACGGGAGATTACGGGCGGGAAAATTTTCCGATTTTTCCGAAATCATCCTGCGCTTGGGGACGGAGCCGGCGAAAATATATATCCTCTCCCTCTCTGCATTTTTCGTGAAAGGTGATGAAGAATTCCGATCATTGGCTGCCCGGGCCTTTATGATTTCCATGCTTGGAAAAATGCTGGCGAAACAAATGGGCATGAAAGAGGAGGATGCGAAAAAAGTTGAGCTGGGCGGATTATTCCTGAAGGTGGGGAAAGTGTATATGCGTCTTTATGAACGGCAGAGAGGAGAGCCCTTGGAGCGAACATTTGTGACCAAATACTATCGCTATCTGGGGTCAAAAATGGTTGAGAGATTCAAACTGCCCGATTTTCTCCTCGAGGTCCTTTCCAGCCCAGTATGCAATTTTACCGAGAGTTCTTTGAATATTCGGGGCGTCGTTCAGCTAGCCCATGCCATCGTGGATAAGAACTTTGCGAATTATGGGAAGTTTATCATTCAGTCACCGATGCCCGATAAGGAAGGATTGGTGATCAGCACGCTGGGTTCAATCATGGCCAACCAGCTGGATGCTATTGGCCTGGGATCTTTTCTGGAAATTGTCCCCACCCTTTCCCTGCGACAAGAGATCCACCTAGCCAGAACGAGTAACTCGAAGTCTCAGGCCGCAACTTACTGATCCTTTCTTTGCCAGAAATACCCGCATTTCTTCTTCCCCTACGCGATGGGAAAATGTCCCCGCCCGAAAAAAATTCTTGACATAGAAAAGTGCATAATGTATAAATTATACAAATCAAGGATCTATTGGGAAAGGCGGCATGCAGAAGATCAAGCATTCCCAGCTATCTCTGGGGAACCAGGCCTACCAGGAGTTGAAACGCATCATTCTGGAACGCCAGATTCATCCTGGGGGCAAGCTGAATGAGGGGGACCTGGCCAAGGCCCTGGGGATCAGCCGGACGCCCGTGCGCGAAGCCATCAACCGGCTGGAGAAAGAGGGGCTGGTCGAAATCTTTCCGCAGCGGGGTGCCTTCGTCGTCCAGTTTTCAGAAAAAGACCTCTTCGAGCTTTTTTTGATCCGGGAAAACCTGGAGGGTCTAGCCGCCTACCTGGCCGCGGGGAATATCAACGGACCTTCCCTGGCCAAGCTGGAGACCTGCCTTCAGGGGTTCGAGGAGCCCTTCAGCGAAAAGGATACCCGCCGATACGCCCGCGAAGATTTCAAGTTTCATCAGACGATTGTCATGCTTTCCGATGCCCGGCGGCTGATTAATTTGGTCTCCGCTCTTCACGACCACATCCGCATGTTTCGCTTGACCACCGTGGGGTTATCCGGCCGGATGAAAGCTTCTCTGGCCGAGCATCGATATCTTCTGGAAGCCCTGCGAAAGAAGGAACCTGAAGAAGCCGAGCGCAGGATGAGAGAACACATTCGCCATGTGCGGGATGGGGTCATGGCGAACGTCAGTTTTTTCCTGAGTGGGGCAGAGAAACACCCGTCCAAAATCAAGGAGGAAAAGCAATGGCGCAATTCAGCTACCAGCTCGTCGAGGATACGGCCAAGGAGCTTTACATCCGGGCCCTGAAGATCCTGCCCCCGGATGTACGCGAGGCCTTGAGAAAAGCCTATGACCGGGAGACAACCCCTACGGGAAAAGAGATCTTCCGGACCTTTCTGCGCAACGTGGAAGTGGCTGACGGGCAGGATGTCCTAATCTGCCAGGACACGGGGCTGCCCATTTACATGGTCAAGATCGGCAGCAAATTTTCGGTTGACGGCGCCCGCGTGTCTGCCGCTCTGAAAGAAGGTGCCAAACGGGCCACGCTGGAGCATCCCTTCCGCGGCAGTTCCACTCATCCGGTCACCCGGGTCAACCCGCAGACCAGCGTGGGTGAAGGGTTGCCCATCATTTATTGGGACTTCGTTCCCGAGAACGACTTTTTGGACATCCTCATGGTTCCTAAGGGGTCGGGATCCGAGAATATGAGCGCCATGAAGATGTTCATCCCCGCAGACGGGGTCGCTGCGCTAAAGAAGTTCGTCGTGGATACGGTTTTGCAATCTGGCTCCAATCCCTGCCCCCCGGGAGTTATCGGGGTGGGAATCGGGGGAACAGCCGACCTCGTTAGCAAGCTGGCCAAAGAAGCCATCGCCCGGCCGGTCGGGTCGCATAACCACGATCCACTTTTTGCCAAGATGGAAGATGAGCTCTATGAAGCCATCAACTCGCTGGGTTTGGGGCCCATGGGCCTGGGAGGGTCGGTATCCACCTTAGCCGTACACATAGAGTGGGCTTACACCCATATCACCCAGAACCCGGTTGCCGTGAATACCCAGTGCTGGCCGGCCCGGAGAGCGCGGGCGAAGATCTACCCCGATGGAAGGGTGGAGTACGGGTTTTAAATACAGGGTGTCGGGTGTAGGGGGTCGGGTGTAGAGGAAGAAAGGGGAAACGTCACGCGCCAGGAGTGGAGCAGTAGGCGAGAGGGGAAAGGAGAAGGAAATGGCCACATATACTTTGGCAACACCGCTGACGGAGGAAGTCGTCAGAAAGCTCTATGTACGCGATACCGTGATTCTCAACGGAACCATTTTTGGGATCCGTGACCTTACTCAAATCCGCATCTTCGACCACAAGATGGACCCGCCCGTTTCCCTGAAAGGTGCGGTTTGTTTGCACACCGCCCCGAGTCTAAAAAAGGTGGGAGATCACTGGGAAAAGATCTGCGTGGGCACCACCACCAGCGGACGCATGGACCGCTTTACACCCGGACTCATGGAAAAGTACGGGGTGCGGGCCATCATCGGCAAGGGCGGCCAATACCAGGCGAGTTTGGAAGCCATGAAAAAATTCGGGGGGTGCTACCTGGCCATCGTCGGCGGGGCCGCTGCGCTGGAGACGAATCAGATTGTGGAGGTGGAGAAAGTTTATTGGGAAGATATTCATCCGGAGGCGCTCTACCAGTTCCGGGTCAAGGACTTCGGGCCTCTGACCGTGGCCATGGATTCACACGGCAATCATCTCTACTTCGAGATCAAAGCCCAGGCAGAGAAGAAACTGCCGGAGATCTACAAGCGTTTGGGTATTCCCGTTTAACTCGGTGGTGTCTGTCTCCTTTTTGATTCACATTGTTTGAAAGCCAAATTTCTTAAAATTTTACATGATGGGTTCGAGACCCACGGACGATGAAAATCCTCCCTTGCCCCCCTTTCGTAAAGGGGGGTTGGGGGGATTTGAAAGTTACTTTCTACGTAATGAGCATGACCTTTCTTTTCTTCTACCTTCCCTATTTTAGCCTCGGGATTTTCTTCCTGGGCATCCTGTACCGTTTCTGGCGCTGGGCCAAAACGCCCGTGCCCCTGCGCATCGTCGTTCCCCCTGCGCCCGGGTCTCGGTTGGGTGTCGTCCGGAGGCTGGTTGGGGATGTTCTTTTATTTCCTAATCTTTTTCGGGGTGACAAACTCCTCTGGGCAGGGGGGTTTTTGCTGCACATTTTCCTGTGGCTGGTTATCCTCAGGCATCTGAGGTATTTCCTTTACCCCGTGCCCGGATGGGTGGCGGCCATTCAAACTCTGGGCCTTTATGCCGGCTATCTCATCCCTTTGCCCCTGGCTTTTTTGCTCGCGCGCCGGCTGGTCATCGACAGGGTCCTCTATATCTCGATTTTGGGTGACTACTTTGCTCTCGTCCTCCTTCTGGCCATCGCCGTCAGCGGCGTCTTGCTGAAGGTTTTTTTCAGGACCTATATCGTCGATGTCAAAGCTCTCGTCCTCGGTCTGGTCCATTTTCAGCCGCTTATGGCAGATGCCCACTGGCTCTTTTCCCTGCATTTCCTGCTGGTGATGGCTTTGTTGATTTACTTTCCCTTCGGCAAGCTTATGCATTCCGGGGGTCTGCTCCTGAGCCCGACGCGTAACCAGCGGGCGAATTTCGAGCGGCGGTTCGTCAACCCCTGGGATTTCCCCGTGTCTTACAACGCCCTGAACCTCTCTTCACCCGAAAAATACGCCCAGGCCCTCGTGGCATCTCGCAAAGGGGAAAAAGAATGAGGATGCCGGTTCCCGCCCCGGGGATAAGTATCGGAGCTTCGCAAAGCCAGCGCTGCCATCCGGCCAAAGAGAAGGATATGCTCAAGATCGACCTGCCCAAAGAGCGCCTTCCCGATTGGAAAGAGACCATGCTGAAGAAGATGGCCGAAGTGCTGGATAAATACCGGTCCGTCCGCCTCTTCCTGGATATTTGCGTGAAGTGCGGAGCCTGCGCCGACAAGTGCCAATTTTTCCTGGGAACCGGAGACCCGAAGAACATGCCCGTGGCCCGGGCCGATCTGCTCAGGAAGGTGTATAAACGCTACTTCACCTGGGGAGGAAAAATATGGGGCCGGGCCAACGAAGCCGAAGAACTGAATGAGGCAGTCCTCCAGGATTGGTACACCTATTTTTATCAGTGCAGCGAATGCCGCCGCTGCTCGGTCTTTTGCCCTTACGGGATCGACACGGCAGAGATCACCATGGCCGCGCGGGAGATCATGGCCGCGGCGGGAGTCGCCACCAAATATGTCACCGAAGTGGTGGCCAAGGTGTACGATGCCGGCAATAACCTGGGCATCTGGCCGGCAGCATGGAAAGATAATTGCTCCTTCCTGGAAGAAGACCTTAAAGACACCGAAGGCTTGGATATCAAGTTCCCCGTGGACGCAGTAGGGGCAGAGGTTCTGCTCGTTCCCCCTTCCGCGGACAACTTCGTAAACACCAACACCATGATCGGCTATGCGAAGATGTTTCACGCCGCCGGAATATCCTGGACGACCAGCACCTACTGCAATGAAGGCGGAAACTTCGGGCTCTTCTTGAATTATGCCAACCTGAAGAAGGTGAACAACCGGATTCTGGAGGCGGCCCGCCAGCTGAAGGTGAAAAAAATCTACTGGGGTGAGTGAGGGCATGCCTGGAGGGCCGGTCTGGCCTTCACTGCCACGTTGAGCGGTCCCATGGACTTTTTGGAAGTGCCTTATCCGATGCACATAGGCGACCTGACCTGGGAGTTGCTTTCGAAAGGGGCGTTTAAGATTGACAGGACGGCCAATGATTCCCTGCGGGTAACGTACCATGACCCCTGTAACGTGGCCCGGGCTGCGGGATATTTCGAACCGCCAAGAAACATCATCCGGGCGACGTGCAATCATTTTGTGGAAATGCACCCGGACACCATCCGGGAAAAAACCTACTGCTGCGGTGCGGGCGGCGGGCTCCTGGCGGATGAGATCATGAAAATTCGCCTGGCTGGAGGCCAGCCGCGGGCAGAGGCCTGCCGCTCAACGGGAGCTAATTACCTGGCGACCATCTGCGCCATCTGCAAGGCCAACCTCCCGGAGGTCATGAAGCATCATCGAGTAGATTGCGAAGTCGGCGGCGTTCATGACCTGCTGGGACGGGCATTGGTACTGAAATAATTCTTTGGGACGCAGATGAACGCAGATTTTAAGGATTTTATTCAATAAAAAGATCATTTTGACGACCTTGGCTTACTTTAGGCAGTTAATTTGGAAAAATGATTTTCTGCGCAGATCTGCGGGAATCAGCGTCCGAATGAATTGTGCATGAGCCGGCGATGCGGATTTTGAATTACCTGAGCGTAATGCTTTTGATGTGGGCTCTCGGTATCCCCAGTTGTCAGCAGGTGCAAAAGCCGGAGCTGAAAGGGGAGGGGCCTCTGGCGATAACCGTGGATCGCGGAACTTCTGCCCCCGAGTCCCACACCCCCCTGGAGCGCTGGCGGACCCTGCATGTGGAAGCCCTAAATCGGGGAGATTTTTCCCAGAGGGAGTGCGTCCTCTGCCACAACCCCAAAACGGGCTGCAATCAATGCCATGGGTATGTGGGCGCGAAAGAGATCTCGGTCGCTGAAGCCTCCCTTTACTGGCCAGAGACGAAAAGGGAGTAGAGATGAGATGTTCCGGTATGAGGTCAAAGGGATGACTGAGGCGTCCGTAAAAACGCCCGAGAAAGTTCCAGATCGAGTGGACTGCGGGACCCAGGATTTCATTACCACTCGCAGAGGACTGCTCAAAGGGATCTGCAGTTTTTTTCTGGCAGCCGGACTGGGCAGTATCATATACGGGTTATATCGTTTTCTCGCTCCCAGTGGGGGATCTGCTCCTGCTTTAGAGATTCCGCTAAGCGAAATTGCCGCGAGAGGAGATACCGCTTTTCAGTATGGAGGATCGCCGGGAATCCTGATTCAAGGAGAGGACGGAAGCTTCAGGGCCTTTTCTCTGGTCTGCACCCACCTGGCCTGCACAGTCGTCTGGATTCCGGAGAAGAAGGAGTTTTACTGCCCCTGTCATGATGGCCATTTCGATGCGGAAGGCAATGTACTGAGCGGTCCTCCACCCTCGCCCCTGGAGCGCTGGAGGGTCCAGGTGAAGGATGACAGGGTTCTGGTGGGAGAAGGTTAGTACCGTGTCTCAGAAGTTCGTTTCATAATTCATAGCACCTCAGAGGGCCCGGGGTCCGGGATGCTGCACTTGGCATCCTGAGGCGCTGGTCCTTTCATTGATGAGGCGGGAAAAGGCGCCCCGCCTCCTTTTGCGGAGACCCGGTGGGAGCATCGGGTTAGGTATTATCCCGGCCGAGGCTGCCCGCGCGCAGCACCCCGGACCCCGGGCCACGGCAAGGTGGGTAGAAATTCTCACCCGAATATATGACGCAAATTTTCGCAATCGAGTATTAGGATGAGCAAAGGAATATCACAGGGAAAAACCCACATGAAGGCCAATTCCGATTTCTTCACCTACGCGCTGTGGGGAACCTTTGCCCTGACCTTGTTTTCGGGGATATTTTTGGCGGTTTATTACGTCCCCACCTTCGCCCAGGCTTTTTCTTCCGTGGAGCGGCTGAATGACCAGGTGCCCTTCGGCTGGTTGATTCACCGGGCTCACGGTTCGGGGGGAAATTTCTTCCTCATCCTCATGCTCCTCTATCTCCTGCGGGTTTTTTACGGGGGAGAATACAAGATCGGCTCACGGGCCGGATGGGTGTTGGGGGTCCTTTCTCTCTTCCTTACAGTCTGGACGAATCTCAGCGGGTTTTTCTTGCCCCTATCACAGGCGGCCTTCTGGGGGACCTCCACGGTCCTGTCGAACCTGTCTTCCATCCCCTGGGTCGGCAGCTTCGCAGTTGACTTCATCAGGGGCGGGAAAGAGCTGGGAGGTTCGGCCCTGGTTCGTCTTTACAGTATGCATCTTGGCTTTTCCGCCCTGATCGCCTTGCTGCTCTTCTGGCATCTTCGGCTGAAATTTGCGGAGAGGGAGACTGAGGAAGGCGGCCTACAAAGGTTCAAGGGGGCCTTGTTCGCAGCAGCCGTCGCGGGGCTCCTCCTGGCTTGCGTAACTTTTGTCCCCGGCTGGTTCTCCGACCCACTCAAAGAGGCAGCCAATCCCATGATCAATCCGGAGCGGGTCTCACCGCCCTGGTACTTCCTCTTTCTGGAGGAGACGCTCAAGTTCATTGCCAGAGATTACCCGGCCTGGAGTTTAGCTTCGATTGTCCTGGCCGTTCTTTTGATCTTCCTTTTCCCTTACATGGATCGGAATCCTGAACGATCCCTTCTTAACCGTCCCTTGGCTCTCGGGCTGGGGGCTGCATTTTTAGTCGTCCTGGTTTACTTCAGCCTTTTGGGGACAGCTAACGCTCGCTACGGAGAAAAAATAATCCTGCCGGATAAGACCCTTTCGGCCCAAGAGGTCCGTGGAGCCCGTGTGTTCGCGGAGAAGAATTGCGCCTATTGCCACCAGGTTTACGGGAGGGAAGGAAGACGGGAAGGGCCGGATATGGCCGTCGTCCGGCAGCGACAGCGGTCACCGGAATGGATCCAGCGTTTCATCCTGAACGCCCGGGTTTATCAGCCCGGGACAACCATGCCCCGCTACGAAATCCCCCTGGAAGATTTGGAAGCCCTGAGCGCTTACCTTCTTTCTCTGGATTCTCAGGGGAATAAATTCATGGCCGTAGACCGCAAGCAATTTCTCGCTTATGCCCCTTTTCTCCAATTTGGAGGGGCCGGAGGAGAAGGAGGAAGATGAGCAAGGTTTCCATTCCGGTCGTCCAGACAGACATCCTCATCCTGGGGGCCGGGGGAGCCGGGCTTTGTGCCGCCCTGCACGCGGCCGATTCCGGGAAAAAGATAAAGATCCTGATCGTCACCAAGGCGATTATCGGCAAGGGAGGATGCTCGCGTATGGTACAGGGGGGCTACAACGTGGTCCTCAACCCGGCCGACTCTTTCGAAAAGCATTTTCAGGATACGCTCAAAGGGGGACAATTCATCAATAATCAGGACCTGGCCTGGACATTGGTGAATGTGGCTCCGGAGCGGATCAAGGAGATGGAGACCAAATACGGCTGTTTCTTCGACCGGAATCCGGACGGGACCATCCACCAGAAACCTTTTGCCGGGCAGAGTTTTGACCGGACCGTCCATAAAGGAGACCTCACCGGCATCGAGATTGTGTCGCGTCTTTCCGAGCAGGTATTCAGCCGGGAGATTGATTACCTGGACGAACATCGCGCCCTCGAGCTCCTTTGGGACAAAGAGGGGACCCGGATCGTCGGTGCGCTGGTCCTGGATGTGGGCCGGGGGGAGTTTCTCGTGGTTCACGCCCGGGCCACGCTCGTGTGCACAGGCGGGGGGCCCACGATGTACAAGCTTTTTGCGCCTTCCCTGGACAAATCCGCCGACGGCATCGCCCTCTGCTACCGGGCAGGGGCCGAAATGGTGGACATGGAGATGGTCCAGTTCCATCCGACAGGCCTGCTTGTCAAAGGCTCAAATACTTCGGGCACCCTTCTGGAGGAGGGCCTCAGGGGGGCGGGCGCTCAGCTTTTTAACGCCCCGGGGGAACGCTTCATGGAGAGGTATGCTCCGGAGGTGAAAGAGCGGGCCACCCGGGATGTAGTTTCCCGGTCCAGCTTCATGGAGATTCGGGCCGGAAGGGGGACGCCGAACGGGGGAGTGTTCATCGACGCCTCGGTGATAGGACCCAAATTCGTCGAAAAAAATTTCCCGGGCATGGTTGAACGCTGCCGGGATTATGGATTCGACCTGGCTCACCAGCGTGTGGAGGTCTCACCCACCGCCCATTTCTTCATGGGGGGTGTCAGGATCAGCACGCGGTGCCTGACCCAACTGGAAGGATTATATGCCGCTGGGGAAGACGCCGGGGGTGTTCACGGCGCCAATCGCCTGGGGGGAAACGGAATCGCCGATTCCACGGTCTTCGGGGGAATCGCCGGCGATTCGATGGCCAACGATGTGATCGGCCGGGAACTGGCCCCCTTTGATGAAAAACAAGTTACCGAAATCATCAAACAGGCGGAAGCCCCGCTGAAGCGGGAAGGATTGGACCCTTACCCCCTGAGAGAGGCGCTCCGCTTGAGCAACTGGGAAAAGCTCGGGATCATCCGGGAAGGGAAGGGGCTGCGGGAAGGTATGCAGACCATCCAGGAATTGAAAGAAAAAATGGATCATGCAGGGACTGCGGGCGGGCCGGCCTATAACATCGCCTGGAACGACTGGTTGAACATGCGCAACCTGCTGGACGCATCCGAGATGGTCGGGCGTTCAGCCCTGGAACGCCAGGAGTCCCGCGGCGCCCATTACCGGAGTGATTTCCCGGAAAAGAACAACCGGGAATATCTGAAAGACTTCTATATCAAGCGAGAAAGCGGAGAGATGAAGATTTATGACCGCCCCGTGGTTTTAAATCGCTTGAAGCCGGAAGATATCAGGTTTGAATAAAAGAAAATTCTGCCACAGAGTCCACAGAGAGCACAGAGAATTGGACCAGATCAAAAAGCGTATGACAGAAAACTAAGTAGCCATTTTTGGCTTCTTTTTGCCTTTTGAATTCATGCATCTCGGTGTCCTCTGTGTTCTTTGTGGCTAAAAATTTAAGGAGGAAAAAATGGCCAATGGGAGCGAATGGATTCTGAAGAGGGAAGTGGGGGATGCTCAGGTCTGGCGGAAAACGCTGCCGGGGATGTGGGCCTGGCTGCTGCAAAGGGTGTCGGCCATCCTCATCCTGC
>Ga0315276_10002463_pt1 | contig 16956 bp, 16 predicted proteins | sample YL17G05_0_MG_FD_204542 | JGI IMG/M metagenome (GOLD analysis project Ga0315276, IMG submission 204542) | Sediment microbial communities from Yellowstone Lake, YNP, Wyoming, USA - YL17G05_0 | ecosystem: Environmental > Aquatic > Freshwater > Lake > Sediment | place: USA: Wyoming | collected... | reverse complement strand
CGGGGCCCCGGGGCGCGCCCGCCCGGGGGTGGCGGGGCCCCTCGACCCGGGCGGCGACCAAGGCGACAGAGCCCGGCCTGCGCCCCGTGGTGCGATTCGTTGGGGCAGGGCTCCGGTGATTGATCCGGATCAATGGCTGGTGCGTGCTCCGGGAGGTAATCTGGTATCCGTTTACCATTATTGGCGGGCACATGACGTTCCTCCGTGAGACCAGCCGCAGGCTCGACGCCGAGCACCGGGAAAATATCGACCTGCTCGGCCGGGTCGAGGAGGCGTTCGCACGCGTGCCGGGGGGGCGCGCGGCCGGCGACCCGGATCTCGCCCGGCTCGCCGGGGCGCTCGCGCGCCAGCTCGAGCAGGAAATCGGCCGCCACTTCGATTTCGAGGAGCGCGAGCTTTTCCCGCGGCTCGACGCAGCCGGCGAAGGCGGCATCGCGGCGCTGCTCGCGGAAGAGCACGCGGCGATCCGGGAAGTCGCGGCGGAGCTGCTGCCGCGCGCGCGGTCCGCGGCGGCGGGAACGCTGGACGCCGAGGGCTGGCAGGCGCTGCAGCGCGGCGTGCTCGAATTCGTCGAGCGCATGGTGTCGCACATCCAGAAGGAGACCATGGCGCTGCTGCCGATGCTCGACGATCTCCTCGACGAGGAAACCGACCGCGAGCTCGCGTTCGCGTACGCGGCCGGCTGACAAAGGCTTACAGGAGGACGCATGGAAGCGGTTGCCAATCAGGATTTCGCAGTTCGGGCGCTGACCAGCGACGACATCGACGCGGTGGTCGCCATCGATGCCACCATCGAGGGCAGGTCGCGGCGCGGCTACTTCGCCCGCCGCCTCGCTGCATCGCTGCGCGAACCGAAACTGCACGCGCAGCTCGCGGCGTGCGACGAGCGGGGAATGGCCGGCTACATTCTTGCCCGCGTGCTCGAGGGCGAATTCGGTCGCAGCGAGCCGGGGCTGCGGCTGGAAGTGGTCGGAGTCAGTGCCGATGCCCAGGGCAGGGGCATCGGCCGCCAGCTGTTCGACGGCCTGGAGCAATGGGCGCGGCGCCACGGCATCCGCGACCTGCGCACGCAGGCCGCATGGAACGACCACCGGATGCTGCGCTGGCTCGACGCGATGGGCTTCGTGCTCGCGCCGAACCATGTCATCGACTGCGCGGTCCACGGCGGCCAATACACGCCCGAGCGCGACGATCCGGTGTCGCTGCCCGACGGCGCCGGGCCCGCGAACGAGATCGACTACGGCGGCCGTCCCGGCAACGACTTCGAGCGCCTGGCCCGCGACAACGCCGACGTGCGCGCGATGACCGCTGGCGACCTCGCCGACATCGTGCGCATCGACCGCGTCATCACCGGCCGCGACCGCACGGAATACATGAAGCACAAGCTGAACGAGACGACGGTCGACTCGGCGATCCGCGTTTCGTTGACGGCTCGGCTTGACGGCGCCATCGTCGGCTTCATGATGGCGCGCGCGGACCTCGGTGATTTCGGCCGCACCGAACCGGTCGCCGTCATCGACACCCTCGGCGTGGACCCAGGCTACGCGCATCACGGTGTCGGCCACGCGCTGCTGTCGCAGCTGTTCGCCAACCTGGGCGCGCTGCGGATCGAACGCGTGGAAACCGTCGTCGCGCCGCGCGACCTCTCGCTGCTGGGATTCCTCTACAGCGCCGGCTTCGCGCCGTCGCAGCGGCTGCCGTTCCTGCGGCGGCTGTAAGCAAAACCGGGGACGAAACCGGGGACAGACCACGAATAGGAATGGGGACCGTGGACGACGAGACGATTCGCGAGGCGCTGCGGCAGATCGACGATCCGGAGGCGGGCATGAACATCGTCGACCTCGGCCTCGTCTACGGCATTACGGTGACGGATGGCGCGGTGCACATCGACATGACGATGACCACGGCCGCGTGCCCATTGGCGGACATGATCACCGATCAGGTGCGCGATGTCGTCACCGCCATCGTCCCGCCGGGCACCGGAGTCAACGTGCAATTGGTCTGGGATCCGCCGTGGACGCCGGACAAGATGACGGGGATTGCCAAAGGACATTTTGGCTGGGCCTCGTAAACGTGAACGCCGGAGTACGCCGAGTGACTCCAGGTGACGCCATCCCCTGCGATGGCTGACCGTGCCGCGGCAGCCGGAGGTCTCCCGCCGCTGTGGCGCGTGCCGCTGCTGATCCTCGGCTTCATCGGCCTGATCGTCGGCACTGGGGCCGGGCTGGCGCGTTTCGGCTGGACCGTTCCCGCGGTCGCCGCCGCCGCATCGGCGCTCCACGGCCCGCTGATGATCTGCGGCTTTTTCGGTGTCGTGATCTCGCTCGAGCGCGCGGTTGCCATCGGTCGTCTGTGGGCCTACGCTGCGCCGCTGTCCGCGGGTCTCGCCGGCCTTGCCGCAGTGACCGGCGCGACGGCGATCGCCCCATGGCTGTTCCTGGCCGCGAGCCTCGTCTTCCTGGCGGCGTCGGCCGACGTCTATCGCCGTCAGCCGGCGTTCTTCACCTTCACGCTGGGGCTGGGCGCGTTGTGCTGGGTGGTCGGCAACACGCTGTGGGCATTCGGCTCGCCCGTGCACGGGATCGTCGGCTGGTGGCTCGCGTTCCTCATCCTGACGATTGCCGGCGAGCGCCTCGAGCTGTCGCGTTTCATGCCGCCGTCGCCGATCGCGGCGCGCGTGTTCGCAGGAATTCTCGTCGTCATCGGTGCCGGGCTCGTCGGGATCCGCGGGTCGTGGGGCGCAGGGATTTTCGGGCTGGGGCTGCTCGCGCTGTCCCTCTGGCTGTTCAAGCAGGACATCGCCCGCCGCACCGTTCGCGGCAAGGGTCTCACGCGGTTCATCGCGGTGTGCCTGCTGTCGGGCTACGCGTGGCTCGCGGTCGGCGGCGGCACGATCCTGGCCGCGGGCAACCTTGCGCCGGGATCGGCGGCCCACGATGCGGCGTTGCATGCGTTGGCGCTGGGCTTCGTGTTCTCGATGGTCTTCGGCCACGCGCCGATCATCTTTCCGGCGGTGCTGCGTGTCGCCGTGCCCTACCATCCGACGTTCTACGTGCCGCTTGCGCTGCTGCACGGGTCGCTGCTCGTGCGGTTGGCCGGCGATGCGACAGGCGACTCCGGCTGGACACGCGCGGGTGGTTTGCTCAATGCAGTGGCGCTTGCAGCGTTCATCGTCAGCACCGCCAGCGCGGTCGTCCGCGGCCGGAAGACCGCGGCCTGATCGGCGGACGCAGGCGCGGCGGCAGCGTCGCGTCGATCCTGCGCTCGTGCGGGTGTATCCTGTTCCGCGGATCCGTTGCGCAACCACGGTTCGCCAACGCGCCGACGCGGCACCCGACAATCGACGTGCCGCCGCGCTCGGGCGGGCCCGTCCAGGAGCACTGCCGATGGCGCTGATCGACGACATGGCGGCCGCAGAAGAAAAGCTGCCCGGCCGCGGGCCGGTGCAAGCGGCAACAAACGGCACCGCTGCGGCGCCCGGCATCGGCGACGTCCCGGTGCCCATCGGCGAGCCTGACGACGACGAAGGGTACGACGAGGACGAGGACGAAGACGACGAGGAGGACGACGAGGACGGCGAGGAACCGCTCCAGCTTCGCCGGTCATGATCGATCGCCGGCCGCTGTGCTCCGGAGTCGTCCGTACGATCGATCGGCGGGTCGCGACGGTCGCACGACCACGCGTGCGCGACCACCAGCCACGAGCCATTTCCCAGGAATGACTGGCCCGAAGGATCGGACTCAGGTCACGCGCACCTGACGCCGGATTTGAATTAGGCGACGCGATGGTACGAACCCGACCGGGGTTCCCGGTACCCTCTACGGCGGCGTCAAGGTCAGGAGGTAGGCTTCGATTTCGGGGGCCGTCTTGCGTTTCGCCAGCGGACCAACCGCCCCGGCGATGAGCGAGTTGCCGCGCAGACCAAACAGGTAGCGAGTAATGAGCAAGCCATCGGTCAGGGCGTCGGCCCTGCCATCGTCATCAATGTCGAGCGCAAGGCCCATGCCGTCGAGATAGGCCTTGATCGCAGCCGGATCGGTGCGTGTCGCCGTACTGCCCAGCGCGCCGGTCGTCAGTGGGGATCCGGTGAGACCGAACAGATAGCGAATGGTGAGCAAGCCATCGGTGAGCGCATCGTACCTGGTTGCGGTGATGCTGGCGTCGACATCCAGCGTCGCGAGCGCCGCCGTGGTGACGGTGTGACCGACCCCGGGCGAGACGCTGCCGAGGAAGCTGCCGTCGCCGGCGTAGGTCGCGGTCAGCGTCGTCGCCCCGGCGCTGAGCGGGATCAGGTTGCAGCCGGTTGCCGGCAGCGTGATCACGCAGTTGGCGCTGCCGTCGCTGACGGTGATCGTCCCGGTGGGGGTGCCGGCGCCGGGTGCGGTCACCGCCACGCTGGCGGTCACCGCGATCGGCGCGCCGAGGCTCGACGGATTCGGCGTGTGGGCGCTGATCGTGGTGGTGGTGGCGGCCTTGTTCACAGTTTGGGTCAACGGGCTGCCGGTGCTGCCGGCATTGTTGCCATCGCCGGAGTAGACGGCGGTGAGGCTATGGCTGCCCACACCCAGCGCACTGGTCAGGCACGGCGCCTGGCCACCGGCCAGCGCCACCGCATTGCACAGCGTGGTGGCGCCATCGTTGAAGGTCGCTGTGCCGGTCGGCGCACTGCCGGTCACGGTGGCGGTCAAGGTCACGCTCTGGCCGAATACACTGGGGTTGGTCGAGGCGCCGAGCGCGGTCGAACTGCTGGCGAGGAGCGTGAAGGTGGCCGTGACGTTCTTTGCTGCGTTCATCGTCACCACGCAGGGCGTGGTGGTGCAAGCCTCGGACCAGCCGGTGAAGGTGCTGCCGGCAACCGGCGTCGCGGTGAGGGTGACCGTGCTCCCGGAAATGAACAACGCCGCGCAGGTGGCCCCGCAACTGATGCCGGCGGGAGTGCTGGTCACCGTACCGGCGCCGCTACCGGCGCGCGTCACGTTCAGCAACGTATCCGGGAGCCCGGGCGGCAGGACGACCGAATCGATCTGCGCCGCATCGGCCCCGAATGATTCGCTCACATCCTTGACGTAGACCCACTTGAAGGTGTGCGCGCCGGCCGTGACGGGAAAGGACACCGGTGTCCACGGGATCTCGTCCGAAGCGGAGAGTCGCAATGCACCATCGATGTAGAACTCGAACCAATCGAATTCAAACTCGCTGGACACGTGATAGGCGAACGAAACGTTCCCTGCCGCGTAGGTGCCCGCAACCTGGATCGCCGCGGATTGGCTGTCGAGAATGGTCGCCGACTTGAGGTTGTAGACGCCGTGGTACGCGGAGTCATTGGTCACGACCCAGCCGGCATCGGCCCCGGGTGAGGTCGTCCAGCCGACCGGCATTTTCCCGCCGGGCGGGAAATCGTCATCCGGCAACGCGAAACTGGCGGTGACGCTCTTGGCGGCGCTCATGGCCACCCCGCAGGACGGGGTGGTGCCGGTGCAAGCCCCGGACCAACCGGTGAAGATGCTGCCGGCAACCGGCGCCGCGGTGAGGGTGACCGTGCTCGCGGGGGCGAAGTAGGCCTCGCAGGTGACCCCGCAATTGACGCCGGCGGGATTGCTGGTCACCGTGCCGCCGCCGCCACCGGCCCGCGTCACGTTCAGCGGGTTGTACACCGGGCCGGACGGCAGGACGACGGTATCGATCCACGCCGCATCGGTGCCTGCCGCAACGCTGTCGTCCTTGACGTAAACCCATTTGAAGACGTGCACGCCGGCCGGGACGGGAAAGAACAACGGCCCCGTCCACGGCACCTCGCCAGCGGCGCTGAACCGCAATGCATCATCGATGTAGAACTTGAGGGAATCGCAGCACGCCTCGCTGGACACGCGATACGCGAACGAAACATTCCCTGCCGCGAAGTTGCCGCCAACCTGGATCGCCGCGGATTGGCTGTCGAGAATGGCCGCCGACTTGAGGCTGTTGGGTGAGCCGTTGAACGAGTCGATCGCCACGGTCCAGCCGGCGGCGGCCCCGATGGAGGTCGTCCAGCCGACCGGTAGTGTCCCCCCGGGCGGGAAGTTGTCATCGGCGGCCGCGGAGTGGGTCGCACCCGCGAGAGCCATTGCGAGCACAAGAAGGGCACCGGCCAGGCGGGGGAAACCGCGCCGGGCAAGTGGTCCGCTCATCGAATTGCTCTCGCATATTCGCACTATGCGTAGGGTACCTTACTCGGGGCCGAGGGTGAGTCCGTCGGCAGGCTGCAGCGCCCGCGCGTCGTCGGGCCGTGGCCACGTCATCGTGTCCACGACCACGGGTGACGTTGGCGCCTGCACGATCCGCGCGTGCGTCAATGCGCGCGGCGGTAAGGAGCGGTGGCGCATTCCCGACACGAGGTGCGGCGGTCCTGCGCTCTCGGCATCGGTCCATCCGGCCGTCGGAGACGGTTGGGTCCAACCTGGAAGAGCGCCCTCGATTTGGCCACCGTCCCGAACCTCAAACGACAGCAGCTTCCACCCCCGGCCCCGGGCCGCGGCTTCGGCCGCCGGCCAAAATGTGAAGTTGCCCCGATCCCAGAGGACCGCCACGGGCGACGCACCCGGAACGAGCTCCTTGAGCAATTCGAGCCGCTTCCCCATGGTCTCCACTGACGGCAGGCTCAGCCCGGTGATGTTCCCGCCCGGGCGTCTTCTGGCGTGATGAGCGGGCATGATCGAAAGACTCTCAGCCTCTGAGGCTTTGGACGTACCCCGAGCCCACGGGGTCGCTTGAAGCCGCCATGACGATGGGAATCGTCGAAGTCGCTTTTTTGAGCGCGGGCAGCGCTGGCCCTGGGGCGACGATCACGTCCACCTGCAGACCGACCAGCTCGGCGGCCAAGCCGGGAAAGCGCTCCAGCTTGCCGTCGGCCCCGCGCACCTCGGTCACGAAATGCTCTCCATACACGTAGCCGAGCTCGCGCATTCTGCGCAAGAACGCGAGAGTGGTAGGGGACCGGGGCTGCGGCCCGGCCAGGTCGGAAGCCGCACCCATACCGAGGATGCCGATCCGGTAAACCTTGCGCGTGGATCCGGCGCGAGCGCCGCGCGTCACCGCAAGGACTCCGGCGACGAAGCTCCCCACGAACGCGCGCCGATCCATCACTGAACACCTCGTCGGCCAATGAAAGTCTAGCCATGCTACGCCTGCACGCGGGATTTGGACGCCGCCAGCGTGTGGCTGCTCGTGGCCGGTCGGAGACGCCCGCGGCGGCGGCGGCGACTTCGACGGCGACCTTTGCGATTGCCAGCGCTGGCTGCTCGAACAAGCCGGGGAGCAGGCCAAGGCCTACGTCCAGGCGCAGCAGACGGGAGGCTGGCGCAACCGCGCAGACACCGATGTCCACGGCCGCCGCGGCCAACGCCGAACGCACCGCACTCAGTGACGGTATGGCCCGACGCAGCCTTCACGCCGGTTCATCGCGCTGAGCGCGGCAAGCGCCTCAAGACTCCGGACGACGAGATCTGGGCGCTGGAGACGAGGTGGCTTGATCTGGGCAAGCAGATCGACGCGCTGACCGGGCCAGTGCACGTCCTTCCCGGCTTGCGGAACCCGCTCGTCAGACCTTGGGTTGAAAGCCGGCGTGCCCACTGCGCCAAAGCACGAAGCTGTACTCGTCGGCGCGTTCGGCATCGCGCTGCTCGCGCGTCGAGCCCACGCCATGGCCGGCATTGAACTCCACCCGCAGCAGCACGGGGTGGCGGTCGCTGGCGCGCCGCGAGGCGGCAACCGCCTGCAGGCGCGCCGCCATCTTGGCCACCTGCCAGGGCTCGACACGCGGGTCGGTCATGCCGGTGGTGAGCAGCACTGCGGGGTAGCGCACCCCGTCGCGCACGGCATGCAACGCGTCCATCTTCTTCAGACCCAGAAACCCCGCACGTTCGGTCACGGTGCCGAACTCGTCGATGTTGGGCGGCCCGTTGGGCGAAAACTCGGCACGCAGCGCATTGTTCGCGCCGACATTGGAGATAACGGCCGCAAACAGGTCTGGCCGCTCGGTGAGTGCGCGGCCGACGGTGATGCCACCGGCCGAGCCGCCCTGAATCGCCAGGTGGCGAGCACTGGTCCAGCCTTGCTTGACCAGCGCTTCGCAGGCATCGATCAGGTCTCGCCACGTATTGGGCTTACTGAGCTTCTGGCCAGACCGCCACCAGCGCTTGCCGTACTCGCCGCCGCCTCGCACATGAGCGACGGCCAGCACGCCGCCCTGCTCGAGGAAGGCAAGGCCGCGGGCGTTGAAGTACGGGCTGGAGGAAATCTGGTACGACCCGTAGGCAGTGACCAGGGTCGGGTTGCGGCCGTTGCGCTTGAGGCCCTTGCGGGCAATGATCGACAGCGGCACCCGGGTGCCATCGCGCGCAGTGGCAAAGCTGCGAATGGCCTCGAAACCCGAGGTGTCGATGGTGGCCGCAGGCGCCAGCGCCACGCGCTCGGCCGCCTGCTTGCCATTGACGTGAAACACCGACTGCGGCAACAGCCAACTGGTGCCTGCAAACCACAGCCCGTCTTCGGCGGTGGAAGCGTTGAAACCCTGGATCGAGCCCTCGAATGGCAGCGCCACCGGCGTCACGCGGCCGTCGTTGCCCAGTCGTCGAAGTGAGCTGTAGCCGCCGTCCATGTCGCGCAGGTACAGCCCGTCGCGTGCCAGCGCGACAGCCTCCAGGGAGGCCGCGCCCTCCGGCACCGAGACTGCGGCCCTGGCAAGATCGGGCGCCGACAGCGAGGTGCGAAGCACGCGCGCATTGGGCGCGTCGCGCGTGCTGAGCAAGAACAGCTCGTCGGCTCGGAAGGCAAACCCGGTCACTTCGTCCTCGACGCCGCACACGCGCTTCCACTGCGGCTTGCCGGCCAGCACGTCGGCAAGCCTCGCCGTGTAGAGCGGGTTCTCACGCCGCACGCCGCCGAACACCCCGGCCAGAACATACGCCGAGCTGGTATCGGCGGCGACGCCCGGAAACTCGTTGCGCTCGATCGGCACCTGCGGGGAGAGTCCGCGCGCAAGGATCTGGATGTCGGTCTCGGGGTCGGTTCGCAGTCGGTGCAGCCAGTTCACTGTGTCGAGATAGCGCTCTGGCGAACCGGGCTTGGATCCCGCGGCCAGGCGCAGGTAAAAGAAGCCGCTGCTGTCCGGCAACCAGCTTGGGCCGGCGTACTGGGTGCGATCGATGCGCTCGGGAAGCAACTGGCCAGCATTCACATCGAGAATGTGGGCCACCGAATCCTCCGACCCCGCGGCCGAGAGGCCGTGCACCACGTAGCGGCCGTCGGGCGATGGCGCCCACCAGTCGAGCGACATATGGGTACCGCCCTCTCCCGTCATCGTGCCCGGGTCGATCAGCAGACGCTCGGTGCCGGCCGGTCCAGCGTCGCGCATGTACAGCTTGAACTGGTTGGCGCCGGCGGGCCGCATCTCGTAGAACAACCTGCCGCCAGCCGACTGTGGCGCGTTGGCGACCGGGAGGTCGCCCGAGAGCTTGCCGATGCGTTCGGCCAACGCCTTGCGGCCAGGGATGGCGTCGAGCACGCCGCCCGTGTACGCGGCCCAGCCCTTCATGAAGGGCTCCCAATCGCGGTCCGTGGCGCTTTCCATCCAGCGGTAGGAATCGACGATGGTCTCGCCCCACAGCGTTTCGCTCACAGGTTCCACCCGTGCCACCGGCGGGCCGCCGGGCTTGAGCGCCCACGCGGGCAAGCTCGGCACCAGCATCGCGGCAGGGAGGCTGCCAAGAGCCGCCAATGTGCGGCGGCGGGTCCAGTTCGCTTCGGTCATCAGGTCACTCCCCGTCCCGCACCTCGCGGGTTCGCGCAGCCTAACGGCGCGGGCTCGAACTCACAAGTCCCGTACGGTTGCGCCGTTTGTGCGAACGGGTCGTGATCCGGCCCGTCAGGCCGCCGCTGACGGCTATAGTGAGCTTCTGGATCATGTCCACGTCGCCGAAGCGCGAGTGCCTGCGCAGCGGCAGAAGTCGAAGCTGCAGAAGTAGCCCAACCGGAAATCGCCGTCGGACAGACGCTGCGCGCAAACCGCGGCGCCTCCTCCGCCAAGTCGATATCGAGAGCGGCCAGCGGGTTCGGACTCCAGGTGTGTGGACGCGACCGGTCAGACCGGATTTCCGCGCTCAAGCGCCATTTGACCGCGATCGCCAACGGGGCGATTGCCGGAAAGGCTGCCGGTACGCGCTCGAAGCGACGGCAGGGGTGCCCCGCCGGACGGTCTGCCTGACGGCAGCCGCCGAGGCCGACTTCCAGGAAATCCTGCGCTGGACGTCGGTGCAATTTGGCCAAGCGCAGGCGCGCGTCCATGCCGAGACGCTCTCGGTTGCGCTGAACGATTTGGCCGCCGGCCCGACCGTCACGGGTGCAAGGGAACGCAGCGACATCGCCAAGGGAATATCCACGCTTCATGTCGCTCGCAAGGGACGCAAGGGGCGACATTTCGTCATGTTCCGGACTGGACATGATCAGGGCCGCGAGGTGATCGAGGTCCTGCGACTCCTTCACGACGCGATGGATCTGCAGCGCCATCTGCCCCCGACCGACGAGAGCAAGTAGGATCTTTTCGCGCCTTGGCATCGCCCAGTGCGGTCTGGCGAGATGCAGCGAAGGACGGCTGCGCGGGGGCAGCGCGGGTGGTTCCTCGCCTTTTTCTGCGCCGCGCAATGACAATGGCTCCGGGTTGGGCGCGGGCTGGGGCTGCGAACCGGGGGGAGACTTGAAAATGCCCGAGGCGCTGGGCGCCCCTACTACCCACCGCCGGCGCGACGGCCTAGAATGAGGGCGACGGGTAGCGGAGCGCGGTGATGGGTACAGGCTTTCTCCGGGCAAGCTTGCTGGCGGCAGTTGCCTGCGGCCTTGGGGTCGAACTGGCTCACGCCGACATCTACACGTGGGTCGATCCGACCGGACGGGTCAACGTCAGCAACCTGCCGCCGCCTGAAGGCGTCCGCGTCACCAGCGTCACCCTCGAGATTCCGCAAAAGGTCGCAGCGCGTTCCGACGCTGCTCGCGATGCGGCGCGCGAGGCCGAGTTGCAGGTCCTTTCCGATCGCGTTCGCCAGCTCGAGCACGAGGTCGAACTCGCGTCCCGCCCGGTGCCGCCGCCCACGATACAAAGCGCGGTCGTCATGCAGTGGACGCCGGTGCAGTACCAGATCGACGTTGCGCCGCCCGCAAGTGCCGGGTGCGATTCCGCCTGGTCGGGCTGCGGTGGCTGGTGGGGCTCAGGCTTCTATCCGGCGAGCATCGTCGTGCCGCGCGTCCCGCACGTCCGCCGACCTGTTCCTGTCCCCAGGAGGCCCGAACTCGGGTTGCCGCCGCTGTACAGCGCTTCCGGGAGCTTTTTCGGACGTTGAAATGCGCCCGGCGCGCAGCGCTACGCGTCGCGCTTTGATGGCGACGCTTTTTCGGCCGCGACCGGATGGGCGCCGGCGTCGCGCACCCATGCCTCGAGCAGCGTATAGGTGACCGCGAGCACGAGCGGTCCCACGAAGATCCCGAGCAGCCCGAAGCTCAGCAGCCCGCCGATCACGCCGGCGAAAATCAGCAGCAGCGGCAGGTCGGCGCCCTTCTTGATGAGGTAGGGGCGCAGCACGTTGTCCATCGTCCCGACGACAACCGTCCAGATGAGCAGCACGGTCGCCCAGCCGGTGTCGCCGGTCCAGTACATCCAGGCCACGGCCGGAGCGAGGACGAGTGTCGGCCCCAGCTGTGCGATGCAGAGGATGAACATCAGCGCCGTGAGGACCGGCGCGAACGGGACGCCGGTGATCGCGAGGCCGATGCCGCCGACGATCGACTGGACCAGCGCGGTGACCACTACACCGAGCGCGACGCCGCGGATCGCCTGCCCGCCGAGCTTCACCGCCTCTTCGCCGCGCACGCCGGCGAGGCGCCGGCCGAACGCGCGCACACCCGCAGCGGCATCGTCGCCGTGGGCGTACATGATCGCCGTGATGACCACGGTGAGGAAGAACTGCAGCAGCGCGCCGCCCACCGTGCCGGCCTCTTTGAGGAACCACTGGGCTGCGCCCCCCGCGTAGGGCTGCAGGCGCGGCATGAGCCCGCCCGCGCCGGCGTCCACAAGGTCGTTCCACAGGGTTGCCAGCCGAGGTCCGGCGAGCGGCACGTTCGCGAGCCACGCGGGTGCCGGCGGCGGGGTTGCCGTCAGCAGTGTCGTGACCCAACCGGAGATGCGATCGGCGTTGTCGATCAGCGTGCCGATCGCGAGCATGAACGGCACGATGAACACCAGCAGCATCGCGGCCGTCATCACCATCACGGCAAGCCAGCGCCGCCCGCCCAATCGGGCCTGCACGCCAAGCAGCACCGGCCAGGTGGCGACCACGATCATCGTCGCCCAGATCGTGGGTCCGATGAACGGGCGCGTGATCCAGAACGACGCCAGGGTCAGCGCGCCGATCGCGGCAACGCCGAGCGTGACGCGGGTCAGGTCGAGGCGGGGTTCGGTCATTGGCGTGTGGACGGAGGGAAAAGGCAATGCTACCGCAAGCAGGCCGCCGCGGGCGGCATTGTCACGGATAGCCGGATCGCAGAAATCCTGATGGCGAGCAAATGCCGGGGCTTGCGTGCAGGCTCAGCCGCGCTTGTTGGCGTTGTCCCAGCGCTTTCCGTCCGCCGGGTGCATGTCTTCGTAGTACGCGCGCAGCGCGAACAGCTCCTCCATCACCTCCGGCGGGAAGCCCTGCCGGTTTCCTCTGATGTCGACGAAGAGCTCGTCGATGTAAGGACGAAAGGCCGTCGGCTCGGTCCAACTCGCCGCCAGCAGGTTGGCGATGCGCGGGAAGGTGCGCAGGAGCGCCAGCGGCCGGATATCGTGCGGCAGCTTTGCGGCCCATGTCGCCGTCTTTGGCAGCGTTTCATCGGTCGGCGCGCGCTTGCGTTGCGCTGCCTCGGTGCCGGTTTCGATCGCCGGGTCGCGCTTCATGGGTTTCGCATAAACGTCGTTCAACGATTTCCGGTCGAATTTGCGATAGATGGACATGAATGGAACTCCTCCTGCGCTGACTGGACGCTGCAACCGCAAAGTATAGCCCGAGCGCGCGCCACCGATATCGCCCGCTGGCGGGCCCGACAGCATCGTTGCGTCGGGGCGCGCATCCGTCGCGCAACCGCCGCCGGCGCCGGATCAGCGGCCGGGGCTCGCGGGGGTGGCGGCCTGCTCGCGGGTCATGTCCGCGCGAAACGGCGCGAGCGTGGCGACCATTTGCGCGAATACCCTGGGGTTGGCCGCGATCACCTGGCCGCCGAACAGGAAGTCTCCTTCGCCGGACAGGTCGCCGATGAGGCCGCCCGCTTCCTGCACCAGCAGGCTGCCGGCCGCGACGTCCCAGGCATTGAGCCCGACTTCCCAGAAGCCGTCGTAGAAGCCGGCGGCGACGTACGCGAGGTCGAGCGCCGCCGCGCCGGGACGCCGCAAGCCGGCCGTCTGCTCGATCATCGTCTTCATCATGTGCAGATAGGTATCGAGGTAGCTGCCGTCGCGGAACGGGAATCCGGTGCCGATCAGGCAATCGCGCAGGTGATCGCGTTTCGAGACCCGGATGCGCCGATCGTTGAGGAACGCGCCGCGGCCGCGAGTGGCGGTGAACAGATCGTTGCGCACCGGGTCGTAGATCACGGCCTGCGTGATCTGTCCCTTCTGCTTCAGGCCGATCGAGACGCAATATTGCGGGAACCCGTGCAGGAAGTTCGTCGTCCCGTCGAGCGGATCGATGATCCAGAGATTCTCGGCGTCGGCATTGGCGCCTCGTGCCGTGCCTTCCTCTGCTAGAATCGCGTGGTCCGGGTATGCGTCGAGCAGCGTCTCCACGATGGCCGCTTCGGCGGCGCGGTCCACCTCGCTGACGAAGTCCTTCGGCCCTTTGGCGGTGACCGTCAGCAGGTCGAGGTCGCGGGCGCTGCGGTTGATGAAGTTACCGGCGCGGCGCGCCGCTTTCACGGCGATGGCGAGGGTCGGATGCATGGTCGGGTTGTGCCCGCGGCAAGCAAACCGGCGGGGTGCAAAGAGCGTGGGCATGCATTGTAACCGGTGTGCGGTTTTACACGGTGTCTGAGGGGCTGCCGCCCGTGTCCTATCCGCCGGTACGCGCGGTGCTCGACCGCTTTCGTATCGTTCTGGTAGCGCCCAGCCATCCCGGGAACATCGGTGCCGCGGCGCGCGCGATGCTGACGATGGGCCTCTCGCGGCTCGTGCTCGTCGACCCGCCTCGGTTCCCCGATCCGGAAGCCGTCGCGCTTGCCTCCGGCGCGACCGCGGTGCTCGACGCCGCCCGCGTGGTCGCCACGCTGGATGAGGCGCTCGGAGGATGCGTGCTGGCGTACGGGTTCTCGGCGCGGCCGCGGGAGTTTGCCGGGCGCGTGTTGCCCGTCCGCGCCGCGGCCCTCGAGGCGGCAGCCAACGCCGTGCATGGCGACGTCGCGCTCGTCTTCGGCTCCGAGATGTCGGGACTGTCGAACCGCGATCTGGCGCGCTGCGCGGTCATCGCCACGATTCCGACCGATCCTGACTTCGGCTCGCTCAATCTCGCGGCAGCGGTCCAGGTGGCTGCGTACGAATTGCGCGTCGCCGCACAAGGCGATGCCGTGTGGGCGGCGCCGCGATTCGCACCGGCGACCGCCGACGAAGTCGAGGCGTTGTTCGCGCACGGAGGGCGCACGCTCACCGCGATGCGATTTCTCGACCCGGAGCGACCGCGCCGGCTCCTGCCGCGATTGCGGCGGCTGTTCGCGCGCGCCGGCCTCGAGAAGGAAGAGGTCAATATCCTGCGCGGCATCCTCGCGCGCATCGACGAACTGATCGCGCATGGACCGCGGCGCTGAACGGCCGATGCTGCGAGCCGCTCACCCGTGACCGCCGACCGCGAGACGACGTCGCCGGCGACGGCACCGACGGCGACGGACGGTGCCGCGTCCGGGCCGCGCTGCCGCAATTGCGGCGCCGCGGCGCCCGACGCGTATTGTTCCCGCTGCGGGCAGGAGACGCGCGTGCAAGTGCCGACGCTGCCCGAATTCGCGCGCGAGGCTGCCGGGCGGTACGTGGCGCTGGACGGGAAGTTGTGGCGCACCCTCGGCAGCTTGCTGTTCCGTCCCGGACTCCTCACCCGGGAGTACCTCGCCGGCCGCCGCCGGCGCTTCGTGCGGCCATTCCGGCTCTACCTCGGCACGAGCCTGTTCTGCTTCCTCGTTGCGGGAATCGCGCTGCCGAGCGCGCAGGTGAGCACGGACGCGACGTCCCCCGGCGCCGGGGACGGTAACCCCGCCGGGCAGCGGCGCGGCCCGGTGCCGCGCGAGGCGGGTGCCCTCCGCGGGCAGGCGGAGCGGTCCGATCGCGACGCCGTCGAACTGGGCTTCGCGGGCCTCCCGGAGGCGCTCCAGCCGGCCGGCGAAATTGTCAGAGAGCGGATTCAGCGTTTCGTCCGCCTGCCGGACGCCGAGCGGATGAACCAGATCCAGGCGGGAATGCGGCGCAACGCGCCGTACGCGATGTTCGTGCTGGTCCCGGCATTCGCGCTGCTGCTGGTGTTCGCCTATCCGCGCCGGCGGCGGAGCCCGCAGCGGCCCGGACTCTACGGCGAGCACCTCGTGTTCGCCGTCCACAACCACGCGTTCCTGTTCGTCGCGCTGACATTGATCACGCTGCTGCCCGGGCCGTTTGCCGCAGCGTTCTGGCTGTGGGTGATCGCCTATTTCGTGCTGGCACTGCGCCGCGTGTACGGCGGCAGCTGGAGCGGCACGATCGCGCGCGGCTTCGCGCTGTTTGCCCTCTACGTGCCGCTGGTGGCGATCATGGCGGGGTTCCTGCTCGTGGCGGCAGTGCTGCTCGGTTGAGCCGCCTCCGGCCGCGCCTTCGTCAGGCGAGCATGCGCACCAGCCCCAGCGACAGGATCGGGAAGAACACCAGCAAGGTCACGCGGATGGCATCGGAAATCAGAAACGGCACAACACCCTTGAACGTCTCCGACATCGGCACGTCGCGCGCGAGGCTGTTGATGATGTAGACGTTCATTCCGACGGGCGGCGTGATGAGGCCGATTTCGACGACCATCAGCGCGAGGATGCCGAACCAGATCGCCTTGTCGGTCGGATTGAGGCCCCAGTAGTCGAAGCCCATCACGATCGGCAGGAAGATGGGAATGGTCAGCAGGATCATCGAGAGGCTGTCCATGAGGCAGCCCAGAACGACGTAGATTCCCATGATCGCGGCCATGACGACGAGCGGCGCAAGGCCGCTGCGGCCGACCCACTGCGCGAGTTCCGAGGGCATCTGCGTCAACGCCAGAAAGACGTTCAGCACGTCGGCGCCGAGCAGGATCAGGAAGATCATGCCGGTCGCCTCGGCGGTGCCGTAGAGGCATTCGATGAGGCCGTCCCAGCGCATGCGCCCGAGCCACACGGCGAAGCCGAGCGCGCCTGCGGTCCCCACCGCCGCCGCCTCGGTCGGCGTGAAGATGCCGCCGTAAATGCCGCCGATGACCACCAGGAACAACAGGAGCACCGGCCATACCTCGCGCAGCGCTGCGACCCGCTGCGCCCACGTGTGGAAGTCGCCGGCCGGTCCCGAGGCGGGCTTCAGCCGGACGTACACGGCGATCGCGAGCATGTAGCCGATGGCCGCGATGAACCCCGGCACGAACGCGGCCATGAACAGCTTGGCGATGTTCTGCTCGGCCAGGATCGCGTAGACGACCAGCACGATCGACGGCGGAATCAGGATGCCCAGCGTCCCGCCGGCCGCCAGCGTGCCGGTCGCGAGCGCGGGTTCGTACTTCAGCCGGCGCAACTCCGGCAACGCAACCTGGCCCATCGTCGCGGCGGTCGCGAGCGAACTGCCGCAGATGGCGCCGAATCCGGCGCAGGCGCCGATGGCCGCCATCGCCACGCCGCCGCGCCAGTGGCCGATCACGGCATTCGCGGCGTTGA
>Ga0315276_10002462_pt1 | contig 16958 bp, 14 predicted proteins | sample YL17G05_0_MG_FD_204542 | JGI IMG/M metagenome (GOLD analysis project Ga0315276, IMG submission 204542) | Sediment microbial communities from Yellowstone Lake, YNP, Wyoming, USA - YL17G05_0 | ecosystem: Environmental > Aquatic > Freshwater > Lake > Sediment | place: USA: Wyoming | collected... | reverse complement strand
CAGTTCCTTGATGCCAGCCGAGCTGTGGTCGAGTCCCAGCAGCGCCAGCAGGTCGTGGATGGACATCCTCCAGTTGAGCCCTTTTATGGGACCCTCCGTGGCGAGACGGTCCAATTTAGCGACAACATCGACCATCGGGATTTCGACCGGTCTGACAGTGATTGGTGTCTCCATCGGTTCCCTGTTAGCGGGACGAGGTCCGGCTCCTCTTGAAATATCTTCTGCGGGTCGGGCGGGTGCCATGGTTCTTTCAGGTGGAACGGTCTTTGCAGGTGTGACGGTCTTCTGGGGTGCCTCTGGTTTTTGGATGCCAAGTTTCTCGAGAATACTACTGAATATACTCATATCGACTCCTTTCAATTTATGTATGGGATTTGAGAACGGGAGGTCAATATCTCAATTACTTGCTTGATATTATTATAGTGCAATTTTCCATTTTTCAACAATTTTTCTACCTGCAATGAAGTAGTTCTATTGAATAAGAGACACCGTTGATCAGGTCTTCGTCGGGATTTATATCTTTCAATTATTCTTTAAGGATGAAACACCCTAATTAATGTTATTATCAAGAGGAGTACAATTCCAATGTGGAGGTAGAAATGAACGAACTTGTCAATCTCATCGTTAAGAAAACTGGCATCCCGGTTGCAACAGCCCAGACAATCGTTAAAATCGTTGTCAATTACCTGAAAAAGAAACTGCCTGCTCCCATCGGTACAAAAATCGATCTAATCCTTGCCAATGATGCCGCTGTAAAAAAAGCGGAAAACGTTCTTGGCAGCCTGGCCTCAACCCTCAAGAAAAAGAAGAGATAATCAGCAATCCAATTAATTATTGATGCTAATTGTATTGATTCCGCTCAATAAAACCGAGTATCCATCCAAAAAAAGGAGAAAACGATGAAAATAATTGATATCGAAGGAATTGGTCCAGCTTATGCCAACAAGTTGACCAAGGCTGGCATTCGCTCTGTCGAAACGCTCTTGAAGAAAGGCGCCACGGAGAAAGGCCGCAAGGAGATCGCAACCACGACCGGGATCACCCATACCTTGGTCCTGGAGTGGGTGAACCGGGCGGACCTGTATCGAATCAAAGGGGTCAGCAGGCAGTATTCCGACCTGCTCGAAAAAGCCGGCGTGGATACCGTTGTGGAACTCTCCAAGCGCGTGGCTGACAACCTCTACAATAAGATGACCGATGTGAACAAATCAAAGAACCTTGTAAATAAGATGCCGGGGATCAAGCAGGTCAAGAAGTGGATCGACCAGGCCAAGAAACTGCCCCGGGTCGTTAGTTATTAGCAAACGTTTGCACGCCTTTTGGTTCTAGCGGCAAACCTGCTCAACTTATCAAAAACTGGCGTGCAATTTACCGCCAGTTTTTTCCTGAAGTTAAGTGAAAGGTGATGAAATGAATAGAAAGCTGAAACCGAATCCCATGCCCGCTCGACAATATGTTCACTTCTCAGACAAAATGACCGAATCCTTGATGAACATTAACAAGGTGATCAATGACAATCGAAGCACACTTGACTCGATCCAGGATATGGCTGTGGAGTTGACCCGGGCTATCCGCTCGCTTCAGGCAGTGGTGATGAAATATATCAGCATGGCTGATCATATTCTCGATACCATCGTCCCGATCATGGAAGGATTACCGCTCATCCCGGAGAAGATCAAGGAATTTGCCAAGGATGCGCAGGCCTTATCTCAAAAGATCACCACGGCCAGCGAATTGGCAGCCAGGGTTCTCCCGGGTGTGGAAGCGGGTCTGACAACTGCGGATATGAGTAAACTACAGGCCTCTACTGGTCAGGTTGCCAGCCTCACCAAAGCCCTGCAGGCGATGGTACCGGCAGGAGCGAAATAATCTCACCCACTGCTGTCTTTCTTTGACAAAAGCCCTGCCACCTGCTATACTGATTCCGCTTGATTGGAATGCGGAACTATTGAGTAACAAACTTATCTTAAAATATTGCTGCCGTTTGGCAGTAAGGAAACACAATTTACCTGTTTCATTTGCCCCTGTATTGAAAGGGGGATTTTGTGCTATTAAGAATTCCACTTTCAAGCACCTATTGATAGTTGAGAAATGAATCCCCGGTACCACTATCTGCCTTTAGTCCTTTCTTGAGGCAAATAGATCGGGCAGCCATAGTAAAAAGGATGAACCATGAGTAAAGATCAAAAACTAAGAATCATTCCCATCGGCGGGCTGGGTGAAGTTGGCAAGAACATGATGGCCTACGAATTTAACAGCCGCATTCTGGTGGTTGATGCCGGGTTGATGTTCCCGGACAACGATATGCTCGGGGTGGATTACATCATCCCGGATTTTCAATATTTGCGTGACAATGCCAGGCGCGTGGAAGGCATTATCATCACTCATGGTCACGAGGATCATATCGGTGCCATCCAGCACCTCCTGGCAGCGGCTGTGGTGCCTGTATACGCCACCCCCCTCACCCGGGGTTTGATCGAGGTCAAACTTGCACGGAATGGTCTCTCCAATATTGAGTTGCATACGATTCAGGCCGGTGAAGTGGTTCAAATCGGCCCATTCCAGATCGAGACCTTCCATGTCTGTCATTCCATTCCGGACGCGGTTGGGCTTGGTATCACCACCCCCGCAGGTCTCGTGGTCCACACTGGCGATTACAAGTTTGACCAGACCCCGGTGGATAACTGGCCAACAGATTTCGCAAAATTGGCGGAATTCTCCGCACGTGGAGTTGCGGTCCTGCTGGGTGATTCAACCAATTCCGAACGTCCCGGCTGGACTCCCTCCGAGCGTGTGATTGGTCCGGCTTTTGACGAGGTCTTCCGCACTGCACCCAGCCGCATCATCATCGCGACTTTCGCTTCACTCATTGCCCGGATGCAGCAGGTGACTGACGCGGCTGTACGCCACCACCGGAAGATCGCGTTCGTGGGTACAAGCATGGTCGATAACAGCAAGATCGCCCAAAAGATGGGGTATCTGGAAATTCCTGAAAATACACTGGTCAGCCTTGAGGAAGCCCTGCACCTGCCAGGCCGGGAAGTGGTCCTCATGTGTACAGGCTCGCAGGGAGAACCTTCTTCCATTATCGGCCGGCTAGCAACCGGTACCAACCGTCAATTCGATGTGGAAGCAAATGATACCATCGTGCTCTCCTCCCACCCCATCCCCGGTAATGAAGAGGCGATCAGCAAGACGATCAACCGGCTTATGCGGCGTGGTGCAGAAGTGGTCCATGAGGCAATTTCACCGGTGCATGTCTCAGGTCATGCCAGTTCGGAGGAGCAGAAACTTCTGCTCAACCTGGTGAGGCCAAAATTCTTCATGCCCATCCATGGCGAGCTGCATCAATTGCGGCGCCACGCAACACTGGCAAGGCAGGTGGGTATTCCAACCGAGAATATCGTAGTAGTCGAAAACGGTCAGGTGGTGGAGCTTTTCGACGGAAAAATATCCCTGGCGGAACGCATGCCCGGAGGCTATGTCTTCGTCGAAGGTGAAAGCGTGGGTGAAATTGACCGGGAGGTAATGCGTGAGCGCGAACAGCTTGCCCGCTCCGGGATTGTTCTGATCACGGCTGCATTGGACAAATACTCTAATCGTTTATTGAAAGATCCGGAGGTGATCACGCGCGGTTTCATCTCCCCTGAGGATGCTGAGGCTCTCGTTCCCGCAGTTAGAAAAAAGGTTACTGACCTGATCAATGGCGGGGGCTTCGATGATGAAAAGACCATCGCTGACGCTGTGAGAAGCCTGCTCCGCAACCAGACCGGGCGTCGTCCGATGATCTTTGTCGCGGTAACCAAAGCCTGATCCGATAATCCGGGGGAAAAGAAAAACCGCGCACCAGCCGGTGCGCGGTCGTGAGAGAGTTCTTCTCGATCCTACAGGTTGAGGGCAGCCCAACCGGCATACTTCGCTGTTTCAGCCAGCTCGGTCTCGATTCTGAGCAACTGGTTATATTTCGCCACCCGATCCGACCGGGCTGGTGCGCCAGTCTTGATCTGCCCCATATTCAAGGCTACAGCCAGGTCTGCAATGGTACTGTCTTCGGTTTCACCGGAGCGGTGAGAGGTGACTGCCCGCCAGCCGGCTCGGTGGCATGTTTCCACAGCTTCGATCGTCTCGCTCAGGGTGCCGATCTGGTTGAGTTTCACCAGAAGGGCATTGCATGCCTTTTCGCGAATTCCGCGTCGAACACGTTCCGGGTTGGTTACCAGCAGGTCATCGCCAACGATCTGGATCTTGCTCCCCAATTCCTTCGTCATCAGGATCCACGATTCCCAATCATCCTGTGCCAGGCCATCTTCAATGGAAAGAATGGGGTAATCCTTCACCCATTTGGACCAGAATTCAACCATTTGCGGGCCAGTCAGCTTCTTGCCTTCCTTGCGCAGGTTATAGGTTTTTGACTTCTCATCATATAGTTCGGAGGCGGCGGGGTCGAGGGCGATCGCCACCTGTTCACCCCGTCCAGCTTTAAAACCCGCCTTGGCAATGGCTTCCAGGATCACTTCCACGGCCTCATTATTCGCCTTGAGTGCCGGGGCATACCCGCCTTCATCTCCCACCAGGGTGATATATCCTTTCTCCTTTAGTACGGATTTCAAGGCGTGGTAGATTTCCGCACCCCAGCGTAAACCCTCACTGAAGGAAGGGGCGCCGAGAGGCATCACCATGAATTCCTGGGCGTCGGTGGATTGCCAGGAGGTGTGTGCCCCGCCGTTGAGAATATTCATCATCGGGACCGGCAGCACATGGGCGAACACTCCACCGATGTAGCGGTAGAGCGGGAGACCCAGCGAGGCTGCGGCGGCCTTTGCCACAGCCAGGGAAACGCCCAGGATTGCGTTGGCTCCAAATTTCGACTTGTTGGCTGTTCCATCCAGCGCCAGTAGTTCCATGTCGATGGCTTTCTGGTCGGTGGCATCCCAGCCGAAAAGGTCATCAGCTATTTCATCATTGACAGCCGCCACTGCTTTGAGCACACCCTTGCCGTTGTAGCGCTTCTTGTCGCCGTCGCGCAATTCGAGTGCTTCATGGATTCCGGTGGAAGCCCCGGAAGGAACAGCAGCCCGACCCCAGGAGCCGTCTGCCAGGATCACTTCGACTTCCACGGTTGGATTGCCGCGCGAGTCGAGAATCTCCTGTCCGGTGATGAGTTCGATTGTTGAGTCCATAGTTTTACTCCATTCGTTTGAAATCAGACAGATCGTCTGTAGTTCTTCGGATCATGTCGGGGTATTCAAAACCTGCTGTTACCACCGAAGTGGTAGAGATGCCGCCAGAAGCTGGTCATCAGGGGCGCCTAGAGTATAACTCACTTCCCTTTTTTGATGCCCGCTTTGTCGCGCGCAGCCTTTATCAGTCCGACGAACAGGGGATGCGGGCGCATCGGGCGGGAGAGGAATTCGGGATGGAACTGGCTGCCAACCATGTAGGGATGGTCTCTGAGTTCGGCAATTTCCACCAGCATGCCATCCGGGGATTTGCCTGAGAAGATCATCCCCGCTTTTTCATATTCCTTCAGATAGGCATTGTTGAACTCCCAGCGATGCCGGTGACGTTCCTCCACCTGCGGTTCGCCATAGGCTTCCGCTGCCTTTGACCCGGGTTTCAGCACGCATGGATATAATCCCAGGCGCATGGTGCCTCCCTTCTCGGAGATTGCGCGCTGTTCCAGCATCAAGTCGATCACCGGGTGGGTGGTGCTGCGGTCAAATTCGGTCGAGTTGGCGTCTTCGTACCCAAGCACATCGCGGGCGAACTCAACGCACATCACCTGCATGCCCAGGCAAAGCCCCAGGTAAGGGATCTCGTTCTCGCGTGCATATTTGGCTGCCTGGATCTTCCCTTCGATCCCCCGCGAACCAAATCCACCCGGGACGATGATGGCGTCCGCCGCTTTGACCTGGTCCCAGCTTTTCCCTTTTTCCAGGTCACTGGAAAGCACCCACTGGATTTCTGCCTCCAGCCCTAGGGAAAGGGCTGCATGATTTACAGACTCGCGCACCGACATGTAAGCATCTTTTAACTCGACATATTTCCCCACCAGCGCAATTTTCACCACCGGTTTTCGCTTGTGAACTTTTTCCACCAGCTTCTTCCAAGGATCCCAATCCGGTTTTTCGGTGGCTTTAAGTCCCAAACGCTCAACCAGGTAATCCCCCACCCCTGCTTCTTCCAGAAGGAGCGGAACTTCATATAATACCTGTGAGGTGACCATCGGAACGACCGCCCGTTTCTCCACGTCGCAGAAAAGGGCAATTTTCTCACACAGGCCCTCCTCCACCGGGTGGTCGGAACGGGCGATGATCATGTTGGGGGCAATACCTATCGAACGCAGAGCAGCCACCGAGTGCTGGGTAGGCTTGGTCTTGAGTTCCTGGGTGGCGCCGATGAATGGCAGCCAGGTGACATGCACAAAAAAGGTATTCTCGCGGCCTACTTCGTTGCGCAACTGGCGCAAGGCTTCCAGGAACGGTTGTGACTCGATGTCTCCGACCGTCCCGCCGATCTCGAGGATGACGATTTCCGCCCCTGTTTCCTTGGCAACCAGACCTATCCGGCGTTTGATCTCGTTGGTGATATGCGGTATCACCTGGATGGTCCCGCCCAGGTAATCACCGTGGCGCTCCTTACCGATCACTTCCGCATAGACCTGCCCGGTGGTGAAATTGCTGAAGCGACCCAGGCGAATGTCAACGAATCGTTCATAATGACCCAGGTCCAGGTCCGTTTCCGCCCCGTCGTCCAGCACGTAAACTTCCCCGTGCTGATAAGGAGACATTGTGCCGGGATCTACATTAATATATGGATCGAGCTTCTGGACAGTAACCTTGAAGCCTCGCGATTTGAGCAATAAACCGGTCGCGGCCGCGGTGACTCCTTTGCCAACCGAACTGACGACTCCACCTGTAAAAAAAATATATTTCGTAGGCATGATCACCTCTCAATTACAAAAAAAGAGGGAGGGCCATTTAGCGGCGTCCTCCCGGTGGGACAGACGTGATATGTAAGGATTGATATCAATTCTTGGTTTCATCCTACCAGTTTCACCAGGTCTTCGGCAGCCCGCCGCATTTCCAGGAATATGATACCCAGCTTGCCATCCTGGCGGGCCAGGGCTGTCAGCACTGCTTCCGAACCAACAGAGGTCAGCACAATAAAACCGTTGCTACCCTTGATATAAACCTGAGTCAGGCTGCCCCGTCCAAGTTCATCAGCGATCCGTTCTCCCAGGCTGAGCATGGCTGCGGACATGGCTGAGACGCGATCTTCCTCCACCTCTACCGGGAGTGCAGAAGCCATGATCAGACCGTCAACGGAAACAACCGCCGAGGCTTCAATGTCCGATGCGGCAGCCTGCATGGAACGCAAGCGGTTGACCATCTGTTCGTTGCGATTTTGGGTCATTCAGGCAACTCCGGAGACCTATCTCAACAATGTCTTCATTATACGATACTTTGATATTTTTCAAGCAATCCTATTGGCGCTTACTTCTTGTTCCGTTTAACCAGCAATTTCCAGAATGCCCGCCTGAGGAAATTCCCCGCCAGTTCACCGATGAAAAGCATCACCACCAGGCCGCCAAAAAAAACGATGCAGGTCAGGTTGGTGAAGACGCTTCCAGAATGAACCTCGACGAATAGTTCGTCTTTCAACAAAAGGAAACCTGTGATCCAGACGCCCAGGCAGAAGACGACCACAATGAATGTCAGTGCGCTGACGACCCGCCCGGCACAGGTGTGCTCCAGCGCTCTATCAGCCTGGTTGATGGCAGTCTCTTTGCCAGATTTCCACAGCCTGCCAAACAAGTTTTTCAAATCAGTCTTGCGTGATCTGGTAATTGGGGGCTTCCTTTGTGATAATGACATCGTGCGGATGACTCTCGATAAGTCCGGCGTTGGTGATGCGTGCCAACCTGGCATTCTCATGCAGGTCATTTAATGACTTGCAGCCTGCGTAGCCCATCCCGGCGCGAATCCCGCCAACAAGTTGATAGACATAATCGTGCAAAGGACCCTTATACGGGACCCGTCCTTCAATCCCTTCCGGGACGAGTTTTCCACTTCCGGAACTTGCAGGACCGTTAAGGCTCCCCTGCCCGCTTGGATACCGGTCCTTGCCATAACCTTGCATGGCACCCATGCTGCCCATGCCGCGATATTCCTTGAACTGGCGTCCATCGAGTAGAACCACCTCCCCCGGTGACTCTTCCAGGCCAGCCAGCAAACTACCCAGCATGACAGCGTCCGCCCCGGCAACGATGGCTTTGACAAGATCTCCGCTGTACTTGATCCCACCATCCGCGATGATCGGGATGTTGAATGGGCGCGCCGCCTGGGAACAAGCGTGGATGGCTGATAGTTGCGGCATCCCAACCCCGGCGATCACCCTCGTGGTGCAGATCGAACCTGCGCCCACCCCTACCTTGACCGACGCCGCCCCGGCTTCGATCAAAGCGATCGTCCCTTCCGGGGTGACAACATTTCCTGCGATGACCGGCAAGCTAGGCCACTGGTCATGGATTCGCTTGATCCCCTGGAGCACTCCCCTGGAATGACCATGAGCCGTGTCGATGACGACAATGTCAACGCCGGCATCCACAAGGTTTCCCGCTCGTGTTTCGAGATCAGCACCCACACCAATGGCTGCCCCAACCAGCAGGCGGCCGCGTTCGTCGTGTGCCGCGTTGGGATAATCGCGTTCCTTCTGGATGTCCTTAACGGTCAGAAGCCCTTTTAGTCGACCAGCCTCATCCACCAGCGGTAGTTTTTCAATCCGGTGTTTCTGAAGAAGGATTTTTGCATCCTGTCGAGAAATCCCAACTTTGGCTGTCACAAGCGGCTGGGAGGTCATGAATTTACTCACCGGTTGGTCATAATCGGATGGTTCCACGAATCGGATATCGCGGTTGGTCAGGATCCCCACCAATTTCTGCTCCTGGTCCACGATGGGGACGCCGCTGATCCTGTAGACCGACATGATGTCTTCCGCCTGCTGCAGGGTTGCCTGGGGGGGCAGGGTGATCGGATCGGAAATCATACCGGATTGTGATTGTTTGACTTTATCCACTTCACCAGCCTGCTTTTCCGGCGGCAGGTTGCGGTGAATGATGCCAATGCCCCCCTCGCGTGCCAGGGCAATCGCCAGGGGGGCTTCACTGACCGTATCCATCGCGGCCGAGAGCAGGGGGATATTAAGGCGGAGTTCCCTCGTGAGCTGTGCGCTCACATCCGCCTCGGAGGGAAGGATCTCGCTGAACGCTGGTACGATCAGCACATCATCGAAGGTCAGTGCCTCGGAAGAATCAAACAGTTCTTTATTGATATCCATTTTTCTCCGCGAGAGTAAATACCAAGTTTTGAACGATTCTACATCAAAATTTGGAGGAGCGGTGTGGGTGTCCGGCAGAAATCTGCAAACCTTGAAATAGGTGGAAAATGTTGACCCGAGCCTGCCTTCGTGTTAGACTCAATCCTTGGTTTTTAATGCGTAATCTGGCTTTCTTCATACTGGTCTCATCGATCCTGGCATCGCCTGTCCTGGCGCGAACTGCCCAGTTTGGCGACCCTGCCATCATTGAGCCGCACCCCGGGGATGTTTTGCAAGGAGTTGTCGTAATTACCGGGTCCACGGATATTAATGGTTTTGCTGGGGCGGAGATCTCGTTCACCTATACCGATGATACAACCGGCACCTGGTTTTTAATCGGCAGGCAAGATCAGCCGGCTTTCAACGATACTCTGGCCATCTGGGATACAACGGTCATCACGGATGGAAATTATATCCTGCGCTTGCGTGTGCAGATGACGGATGGAAGTACCCGCGAGACAGTCGTGCCAGGTCTGCGTGTGCGCAATTATTCTCCCATTGAAACTCCCACAGCGATCCCCCTGGCTCCCGAAGCCACTCCGCTGCCAACAGTCACACCAACCTCCACTCCCCTGCCCACACCAACCAGCCTGCCGGTCAATCCAGCCAGGCTGGATCGGACAGAGGTCTCTGCAAGCATTTTCTATGGTGGTCTGTTGGTAATCCTGGTTTTCGCAATCATCGGTTTTCTATTCTGGATGCGACGAAAGATACTATGATAGAAACATTTCTGATCATCGGATTGGGCAATCCCGGCCGCGCCTACCGCGAGACCCGTCATAACATTGGTTTCATGCTGGTGGACCGAGTATCATCCCAATTAAAGACGCGCTTCATGCGGATGCAATCCAGGGCGCTGATAGCCAGTACCATTTTCCAGGAACGCAAGATTATCCTCGCCAAGCCGCAGACATTCATGAACCTGTCCGGGCAATCCGTTCAAGGGCTGATGCACTTTTATAAACTTCCGCTGGAGAACATGCTGATCGCGCACGATGACCTGGATCTGCCAGTGGGGACCATTCGCCTCCGCCCGGATGGAAGATCTGCCGGGCAGAAGGGAATGATGTCAGCCATCGAAAGGCTGGGTACGGATGAGTTTCCGCGCCTGCGGTTGGGCATCGGGCGGCCTCCCGGGCAGATGAGTGCGCCAGATTACGTCCTGCAGAATTTCTCCGCCAGCGACCTGGCGATCATCAACGAGACCCTCGATCGCGCTGTAGAGGCTGCCCTGATTTGGATTACTGATGGTCTGGAAAAAGCAATGACTAAATACAATAGAACACTTCCACCGGAGCAAGGTTAAGCCTCTCCCCGGAGATTTCTCTTTACTCCCAATTGGATATGGAATTCCTTCTCAAGCAGATAAGTTCCCTGCCTGCGTATCACATGCTCCTGGAAGGTGTAAAGGCTGGCAGGCATATCCCAGGCCTTGCCCTGCCGCGCTCTGCCAGGCTGCCCGTTCTGGCTGCATTGTATTCTGATCTAAATCAGCCTGTTGTATTGTTGACCGATCGACCTGATCACGCCCTTCAATTACATGATGAACTGGCGTTCTGGATACCGGATGGATCCCGGCATCTTTTTTCGGAACCAAATCCACTGTTCTATGAAAATGCAAGCTGGGGGAGCACGACGCGGCGTGAACGCCTGCAAACACTTTCCACGCTATCCACATTCCACCTGCCCAAGGTTGAAAAACCTTCCCCACCCCCAGTGATCATTACGACCATTCGCGCCCTGATGACGCGCACGCTGCCCAGGCGCGATTTCCTCAAAGCCTGCAAACTCCTGTCAACTGGCAGGAGCGCCGCCCCTGGATCATTGGTGGATAACTGGGTCAGCATCGGCTACCTCCCTGCTGACACAGTCCTTGAACCCGGGCAATTCTCCCTGCGCGGGGGTTTGCTGGACGTGTGGCCTCAATCCGAACAGTCTCCCATCCGCATAGAATTCTTCGGGGATGAGATCGATACCCTGCGTCGTTTCGACCCGGCTTCACAAAGAACCATTCAGGTTTTGGAGTCTTTTCTCATTACCCCGGCCCGGGAGTACATCCTTACTGGCGATCGTGATGAGACCGGCGGAGAAAGCTCTTCCAAGAATTCGGAGTTGTCTGACCGTGTATCCGAATTCCACATACCATTGCTTCATCAATTCACCTCCAGTTTACTGGATTACCTGCCATCGAAAGCCTTGGTAATTATGGATGACCTGAGTGTCATCGAATCCGCTGCGCTAGAGATCGAAGAGCAGGCGGTGAAACTTCGCAGCGAGTCCATCGAAGAAGGGACACTTTCAGAAAGTTTCCCGATCCCCTACTATTCCTGGTCCGAGCTGGCGGACGATCTGCAAAGCCATTTGAATCTGGAAATGGGGTATTCGACTGCCGGGGAAAATACCAGCGACCTGGCCGCACAATTCCAACCGATCGAGCGATTCGCTGGCCGCTTGAAACCTTTCTCCGATTATCTGCTCAGGATCATCCGCGAACAGGATTCCGCTGTAGTTGTATCCCGTCAATCCTCCCGCCTGGAGGAACTCTGGGCTGAACAACAACGCGGCGGAAAAAACGAGTCTCAATTTCCTTTGTTTCTCGAAGACTCGCTATCCGGAGGCTGGGCGCTGACAACCGGAGAGCGGATCGTCTATCTGATCACTGATTCAGAGATTTTCGGTTGGGAACGTCCGCAACCGCGCCAGCGCCCCCGGCCTGGTGCTGAGACTCCAGAAGCATTCTACGCTGATCTAAACCCGGGTGACTGGGTGGTGCATATTGATTACGGTATCGGGCGTTTCACCGGGCTGGTCCAGCGCACACTGGAAGGATTGGATCGCGAGTTTCTCTGTATCGAATATAAGAATGGCGACCAGGTATTTGTGCCCATCCACCAGGCTGACCGACTGACCCGTTACATTGGACCAGATGGTTCCCAGCCTTCTCCGGGAAGCCTCGGAAGCCAGGAATGGCCCGAAACCAAGCGGAAAGTACGCGCAGCTGTTCAGGAAGTGGCCCAGGACCTGCTCAACTTATACGCCCAACGCCAGCTGGCTCAAGGTTTTGCTTTCAGCCCCGACACCACCTGGCAGGCGGAATTGGAGTCCAGTTTTCCTTATATCGAGACTGATGACCAGGGGAAGGCATTAATCGACATCAAGAAAGACATGGAGACTGCACGCCCGATGGACCGCCTGCTTTGCGGGGATGTCGGCTACGGAAAGACGGAGGTGGCATTAAGGGCTGCTTTCAAAGCCGTGATGGATGGACGGCAGGTGGCGGTCCTCGTTCCAACGACCGTCCTGGCGCAGCAGCATTATGATACTTTCCGGCAACGACTTTCCACTTTTCCAGTGAATGTCGAGATGCTTTCGCGCTTCCGTACTCCACGCGAGCAAATCCAGATCCTGTCAGCCCTTTCCCAGGGAGCGATCGATATTGTCATCGGTACACACCGGCTGATCTCATCCGATGTAGTCTTCAAGGACCTGGGCCTGGCAATCATAGACGAAGAACAGCGGTTTGGGGTCTCCCATAAGGAGCATTTGAAGGAACTCCGCACCGAAGTGGATGTGCTCACCCTCACCGCCACCCCCATCCCGCGAACACTATACATGGCGCTCACTGGCGTGCGTGATATCTCCAATCTTAATACTCCCCCCGAGGAACGTCTGCCCATCATTACACACATTGGACCCTATTCGCCAAAATTGGTCCGGCAATCCATCCTGCGCGAACTGGAACGCGGCGGGCAGATCTTCTTCGTCCATAACCGGGTGCAGACAATTGATGCCATGCGGATGCATCTGGAGAAACTGGTTCCCGAGGCGCGTATCGCCATCGGCCACGGACAGATGCATGAAACCGACCTGGCAAGGGTGATGCATCAATTCACGGCGGGAGAAATCGATATCCTGCTTTCGACCTCGATCATCGAATCCGGTCTCGACATTCCCAATGCCAATACGCTCATCGTGGACCGGGCGGACGCATTCGGTCTGGCTCAGTTATACCAGTTGCGCGGCAGGGTCGGCCGCGGCGCGGCACGTGCCTACGCCTACTTCTTCCGCCATAATAAATTATCTCCCACACCCGAAGGTCAGGAACGGCTGGAGGTCATTGCGGAGAATACACAACTGGGAGCCGGCTACTCGATCGCGATGCGGGACCTGGAGATGCGCGGCGCCGGGGAATTGCTGGGAACCCGTCAATCCGGTCATATCGCCTCGGTGGGATTTCACCTGTACACCCGGTTGCTGGCTTCCGCTGTCAGGCAGGTGCGTCTCTCGGGTAAGGTTGAAGCTGCGATTGTGGATCTGAAGACCACCAGCCTTGATTCGATCCAGCCGATGGGCTTGCCGGTCAACGTGGACCTGCCTCTGGCGATAGGGATTCCCGAAAATTATGTACCGGATACCAGTCTGCGCCTGCGTCTCTACCGGCGCCTGGCGGATTTGACTGACAAGTCTGCCCTGGATGCACTCGCAGCGGAATTCACCGATCGATTTGGTCCGCTGCCGGAGATGATTTCCAACCTGTTTTATCAAATGCAGGTCAAGCTGCTGGCTGAAGCAGCAGGACTGGTTTCGGTTGGCATGGAAAGCGGTCAGATCGTATTGCGCTTTCCACCTTCTCCTGAAGGCAAGGAAAGTAGACACCTCCCCGACCTGGGTCCGGGTATCCGCGGCGGAAAAAATGCCTATTGGTGCCAGTTTGGAGAGGAAACCGATTGGCAGGGCAGGCTGTTGGAAGTGCTCGCAAGATTGGGATCGTGACCAAAAAGGGCTGGAATATTTCCAGCCCTTTTTCTTAATTGGTTTTCTCTTTCAATGGGGTCATGCCATTTTTCGAATCCTGATTTCGATTGCCTTCTCTTGTGCCAGCAATTCCCCAAGTAAAGCCAGATTGGTGTCACCATAATGGTACGGATACAGGATGCGCGGATGGAAGGCTCTGGCAGCATCCGCGACCATCTCCGGGGTCATTGTATACGGCAGGTTCATAGGCAGGAAGGCAATGTCAATATCCTTCAAGGATTTCATTTCCGGGATGTTTTCTGTATCCCCCGCGATATAGATCCGTTTCCCGCCAATGGTCAGGATATATCCATTCCCGCTGCCCTTCGGATGGAATGGGTCCCCGCTTGGGCGTTTGTGCACCAGGTTATAGGCTGGCACCGCTTCAACGGGGATACCTGACAGGATTTGCTTATCCCCGTTGTGCATCACGATCCCGCCCTGCAATTGCTGCTTGCATGCCTCGGTGCAAACCACTACGGTATTGTCAGTCCGGATGGCAGCGAGCGCTTTGGGGTCGAGGTGATCGAAATGTTCGTGCGTAAGCAGGATGAAGTCAGCTTTTGGCAATTTGGAATAATCAGCCACTTCGCCAAATACATCAATGTAGACATTCTTCCCTTGGATGCCCATCAGCAGGCTTCCGTGTCCCAGGAATGTGATCGACAGGTTGCCAGCAGGGGTGGAGATCAGATCAGTTTCGAATTTTTCAAGGTAGTTCATGATCCTATCCTTTCATTGATTCGATTCTGCGTTCTCGTGTTTTCCATCGCAGAAAGGTTTATTCGCTGACTTTCCGCAGCGACAAAGAGTGACCCGGTTTCGTATTTCATAAAGAGTCCCATCCGCTGCTTCGATCGGGATGCCTCCGCGCACCCAGAGTGGACCGGGTATCGGGATGACCGGATCGAACACCACGCCGATGGAAGGTTCGAACTCGGGTTCGAGCAATTTTCCTTTCTTATTATGCAGCACCAACCGACCTGCCGGGCAGTCCCAGACTTCCTGAATGGCGATCGCTTTTGCCTGTGGATCATCGGAGGCGCGCGTATTATCCCATGTGCCTCCAGCCCGGTCGCAGAAGCGTGCGGAAGCGCACAGTGCAAGCACATCGGTCAACACCAATTCCGGTCCAACCGTCTCCGGCTCGATCTGGTCGAGAAAAGGCTTGCGGCTGGCAGTTTCAGTCCCATCGAAAAACACTTCGCCATGCGTACCATCGCAAAACGGTTTGTTCCTGGATTGCCCGCACCGGCACAGGTCGTATTCTTCTTCGATCGGATATTGCTTTCCCTGGTGCCATCCCATGGAAAAACCTTCCGCATCGGGGATCAGAATCTGATCGCTGAGCGGGATCCCACCAGTTACCGTATTAGGTCCGTCTTCTATTATTTTTATCTTCATTTTTTCTTTCTCGCCAGCCATTGGATGCTCCTTCAGCATGTGGAAAATATTGTTAATCTCCAAACTTGTTATAGAACCAGGTCTTGATCACCTGGGTCAGTAAGGTATACGCGATTAACATGACTAAGAGCAGCAGCCAGTATAAGGGAGGCAAAGGGACAAAACCGAGCGTGCCTGCTAGCGGTGAATAGGGCAGGTAGGCTCCGATCGCCACGATGAGCAGCGAAGTAAGCAGTAAAGGACGGCTTGCCCGGCTTTGCAGGAAAGGTATTTTCTTCGTGCGAATGACATGAATGATGAGCGTCTGCGTAAAAAGAGACTCCACAAACCAACCTGTATGGAATAGACTGGCATTCGTCAAGGAATGGAACACGTACAACATGATGAAGAAGGTGGCATAATCAAAAATCGAGCTGATCGGACCGATGAAGAGGATGAACCTCCTCAGCTCGCCGATGGCCCACTTCCGGGGCCTTGTCAGCCATTCCGCATCCACTTCATCGGTTGGGATGGTAGTTTGCGAGAAATCGTAAAGCAGGTTATTGGTCAGTACCTGTATCGGCAGCATGGGCAGGAAGGGCAGTAGTATGCTGGCACCCAGCATGCTGAACATATTGCCAAAGTTGGAGCTGGCAGCCATCTTGATGTACTTGAGGATGTTCCCAAACACCCGGCGTCCTTCCTGCACGCCGTCCTTTAGAACCAGCAGGCTGTTTTCCAGCAGAATGATATCCGAGGATTCCTTGGCGATATCGACTGCGCTGTCCACGGAGATACCCACATCCGCAGCCTTGAGAGCCGGGGCATCGTTGATTCCATCGCCCAGGAAACCAACCACGTGACCCTTGCTCTGCAAGGCACGAATGATCCGTTCCTTGTGGGACGGGGATAGCTTGGCGAAGATGGTTGTCTTTTCAGCAGCCACCCCCAATTGTTGTTCGCTCATTGCCTCGATCTCAGATCCCAACAGGATGTTATCTACAGGCATACCAACCTGCTTGCAAATACTGCCGGTGACGATCTCATTGTCTCCGGTCAGGATCTTCGTGGAAACATGATACTCAAGCAACTTGCCCAATGCCTGAAAGGCGGATTCTTTTGGCGGATCCAGGAAAGCCATATATCCGAGCAGGATCAGGTTGGATTCATCCTCAACGGTGTAGTGAGGCTCGTCGTTATCCCCTGGAAATGTGCGATATGCCACTGCAATCACGCGGAATCCCTCTGAATTCAACTCCCTCACCCGCAGCTTGCGGTGTTCATCATGCTCGGATGTCACCGGTAGGACTTCCCCATTGATTTCCACCTGGGTGGAAAGATGCATGATCTCTTCCACGGCCCCTTTGCAGATCAGAATCTGTTGATCGAGATTGTTTTCCAGG
>Ga0315276_10002456_pt1 | contig 16987 bp, 14 predicted proteins | sample YL17G05_0_MG_FD_204542 | JGI IMG/M metagenome (GOLD analysis project Ga0315276, IMG submission 204542) | Sediment microbial communities from Yellowstone Lake, YNP, Wyoming, USA - YL17G05_0 | ecosystem: Environmental > Aquatic > Freshwater > Lake > Sediment | place: USA: Wyoming | collected... | reverse complement strand
ATAGTACAGGGCATATAGATAACTCGACCCTGCTGCCACGCAGACGTCGCCACTCGGCAGGAAGGTCGGGAAGAACACGATCCCTCCGAGCACGACGGGGTTGGCCACTGAGCGCTCGCTTGGGAGGCCGCCGGCCGGAACCGTCAATTTGGTAAACCAGCCCTTCTTGCTTTGCACGAGCGACACGAGCGACGCGTACGTCCCGCCAGTCGCCATTGCGGGAACGCTCGTCACCTGCTTGGTGGTCGTGCCATCGCAAGTCCCGCTGCCGAGTTGGCAGATCGTCGCTGTCGACATGTCGATCAACTCATCGTTCACCGTGTCATCGATTCGACAGCTCGTGATCGTCGTTTCACTACAGCCTCCGGAGCCTAGCAGTACGGGGTCTTTCACACCCACTAGGAACTGGACGGAGGTGTCGATCTTATCCCCTGTCCCACCCACCTGGGTGAAGTAACGGCCGGTTCCGGCAAAGATCCAGGTGTTACCGGTTGCGTCAAGCGCCAGGCCTGGCGCCTGCGGTGCCGGACCTAACGTGTTCTTCGTCGCGCCAGTTGCATTTTTGAACTGATACAGGATTTCCGATGGAGCCCTCGTCGGTGCCGGAGAGGTACCTCCTGATGGGACACCCCAGGAACCTGGATTCGTATTACACACTGGCGAAGAGGCCTTCCAACAGCCCGTGGTGAGGCGAATCAACTTGCCTTCCCACGGCGAGGCATTGATCACCTTTCCGCCGTAGACGACATCCGCTCGATAGTCGAGGTCTCGGTCGATCGATGCGAGGTCGCCGACGAACGAGTTGGGTGGACTCGATATCGTGCCACCTGCATCGAAGATCGTCTCCGTCGTGGCGGCCGCCGAGGTCATGCGGTCTTTCAAATTCACCGCATACATCTTCCCGACCTGCCCCACCCCGGCATCGTAGCTGGTCGCGCCGGACCCAAACATGGCAAACCACTGGGCATCGCTGTCCAGTGTCTTATCTCCGCCCAATGGACGCACGCGCACCACACTGGGATAGCTCATCGTGAGTCCGAGATTGGTATCGGAGTAGCTCCACAGCAACTTGGGGAGCTTTTCCGGATTCGTAATGTCCAGCACGAAATAGGCACTGAGAAAGGTTCGCGCTGCATCGACTGAGCCATCGTTATTGAAATCCGCGGCAAAGCTCATCGGCGTCCCTTCGCCGCCCGTGCAGTTGGTGCAACTTCCTCCCATGCGGAACCCGCCGATCAGAATTGTCCCCCACCCGCCCGGATGATCGGCATCCCCAGTCGGACCCCAAAGACGTGCATCGGTGATCTTGGGTTTCAAATCGACGTAATACACATGGGTATAGGCCGGATCAGCCAGCCAGCGCAGGTGTGGCAACAATTCTTGAGGAATGAAGGACCAGAGTTCATCGCCGCGATTCACCCCGCGACCGTCTGCTGTGGTGGTATTCGAGAACCATCCGTGCTCGACCTTCGTCGTGGTCGAACCATCATCGTTCTTGTTGTAGAATCCCACGTTGAAGGCATGCATCATCCCGTCGTTGGCCCCCAGATAGGCTACCTGGCGGCGGTTCTTGTACTGTTGATAGAACGTTATATAGGATGCGTCCCCATAGAGTACGTCAAACCGCTCCTTCGGAGCGGCCACGACGACTGGCGTCGAATACACGGAGTCGCCGAGTTTCCAAACCATCGAGGTTGGCGTCCCACTATCGTTCTTGACGGTCAACGTACGGTCGCGAAGACCGGTAATCTGCGTGCCGCGTATGAAATTGATCACGTTGGCCGCGGTGTAGGTCGCCGGAGCTCCGCTGAGGTTCAGATAGCCGGCGATCTTGCTCTGGTTCGTCGTGTCGAAGGAGATAAATTCGCCGGTCAAGGCATTGGCGGCAGCATTGCTGACCACCTTATTGTTATCGAGATCCACCCAGGTGTAGATGTTCCGGTTTGCGGGAGGCATGATCGCCAGCCGACGACCGCCCTCCCAGATCGGCGTAACATCTGCGAGAGTTTTGTCGCATTGATGCGGTGCGTCGTCGCAAGCCACCGTATCGTAAACTCCATTAAACGGAGCAATCGCGTCTCTGGATGGATCGGCTTTCCCGTCTCCGTTGGCATCCACATAAATATCCACGACCAGCCGATCGTTGAGTGCGTCATAACGCGTGACCACGATGCGATCTTCAGTCAGGACGAGACGACCGTCGCCATTGGTGTCCTCGCGAAGGTTTCCATAGGCATCCACAAAGAGCCCATGGACATACCCCGTATACTTGATTTCTCGTTCAGCTTCGAACTGCGTCGGGAAAAAATACGACTGATACAGTGCACCTTCACCGCTGGTCGACGAGGACAACACGGAGGCCGCCGTTCCCGACGAGGTTTGGTTCAGAATTGCCGCAAAGGCCCCGGCGAGTTTCCCTTCCAGCTCCAGAGGGTTCTGCGCCAAGAAGTAGGTGTCGGGCACCCCGTTGCCATCTATATCCCATTCTGCGGTCTTGTCCGGTTGATTGTAGCCGGTGGTCGCAGGCTTATCGCTATCCTTAAACCCGCCGTATTTACTGGCATACCAGAGGGGGTCCTTCAAGAGACCGGCGTTAGACCCGGTCACCGTGAAGGTCCGCTCCACCCAGATCGTGGGATAGGGGGCGGTGTTGTCGGAAGTCCAGGCTCCCGCTGTATTGTACCGCTGACATTCGGTTCCAGGCCCAGCGCCGCTGGGAATATTATCTCCGCATCGAACATCATAGTACTCGCCCGATCCCGTGAGAATGTTAAGGAGGGTTCCGGCCGGCGTCGTCGCGGTATGACCGGCTGCACTCACCCCGTTGATATAGAAACCAGCCCAATTGCCATTTCCTGAAGAGGCATAGATAGGCTTGGTCTTGACGGTGATGGTGGTGAGCCCCGTCTTCACATAGAGCCGATAGCGGATATCAAGGTCGAAATCTCCTCCGTAAGTCGCATCATCCCACATGACTTCATAGCAAGAGGTATAACCATTCCCCACTTCCGTCGTCCAATCGGCATCATTGGCACAGACGTCGAAGGCCACGAGCTGACCTTTGTTCCCACCGGTTCCAGCCGAATTTGCCCAGGCACCTAGGCCGGCCGTGGTGCATCCAATATATCGATTTGGATCACTGGCAGGGGCACTGCCAGAAGCGGCCGGACATCCACTGTGAAAGGCCGACGAGAGTTGCACCTTATTGCCGCCCACCGTGAATTCCAATACCGGGACGGGTGCGCTCGCGACCACCGCATAGGTCGTGATGTTCTGCTTGACCGCATTGGTCGTGTCATTGCCCACGACCCCGCGCAGGTCCGTGGTCTTGGCATAATGGGCCAGGATGGGAAGATAGTAGGAGCCGAACTTGTTCGGTTCTTCCGGACAGAGACCCCGGATATTGAGATAGGTCGTCGTCGCCTTGGCGGAGCAAATGCTATTGGCGGCGCCTCCGTTGACCTCCCCGATGACCACAGAACTGATCGGATCCAAGGTATTCATTGAGGAGGCCGTCAACAAGGCCGAGATATCCAGCGTAGTGTCGTTCGTCGTAGGGTTGACTTGGCTGGGAGCCGATGTCCAGGCCTGAGCTCCCGGCAGCTGGTCGGAATCATGCGACGGGAAGGCATCCCCGAACATTAAAACAAAGGGCTTAGCGCAGTAGTCGCAGATTGCTGGTGATCCCGTATAGGGATCACCGTAGCCATTATTGCTCTCTATCGGAAACGTGCTCGAGGCAAACGTGCCGTTCCCGATGGCATAACTCGTAATGTTGTTGTCGGGACCGCTACCAGAGGTCTTGTAGAACTGTGTGGTCGCGTTGCCTGACCCAGCTAGCCCTCTGAAATACCTGATCGCTTCATAGTACATCTCAGCGAAGGGCTCGCCCCAGCTCTTGCAGTTGCCCTCGGTCGGAATTCCTCCGTCCACCGAACAGGTCCCGTCGTTTCCACCGACACTGTAATTGTTTGACCCAAAATTGTATCCCACGACCCTGAACATATCGATGGTCTTGATGACCTTAGACGTGGAGGCAATCTGCCCGGTGCGGCGATTTATTTCCTGGCTGTACAAATCAGTCGCCTTGCTCCGCAGTACGCCGCCGCTAAAATTTCGCTCGTAGCTGCCGGAGATCAGACCGAACCGCATCGTGATCGAATCATCCTTCGTGCCGGCGCTCCCATTCGCATTCACCGCCATGCGTTGGAGCAAGCCCTGAGGCTTGTAGGTATATTTGAGCGTCGCAGCGGTCGGAGTGGTATTGTCGTCGTAGTACGTATCACAATTGGATTCCAGGCCGACGGTCCAGTCGCAGACCGTGACCGCGACGCGATAGGTTGCCTTCAGTTCCGCGGCGGAAAAATTCCCCGCGGCCGCATTGCTAGTTTTCACGCACTGCGTGGTCTCCGTACTGTCCGCATCTGGCCAGTTCCCATCCAGCACCATCATGTAGCCAACGGTTTCTGTGCTCGCACTGTTAGTGTTGCAGATCGTCACGGCTGTTCCGACTCCTAACGCCGCAGTGGGAACCAACGAGGCAAGGTCGGCGCCGGCATAGGGCTTGGCCCAGGCATGGGCGTCACGTGGGGTGATCGTCCGCCCCAAGACAGTCAGCCCGTTGTTCCCGCTCATTGGCGAGGCGGAGGTGCCGGCATCGTCCACAACGCGCTTTCCGCCATAGAGTATCTTGCGGATGATGTCGATCCGCGCCATTGTGGCCCAATTCAGAAAGTTGCCACTCCACTTGGCCGTGCAATAATGCCCGTAGGTGCCCGTCCCAGCGACAGCGGGATTGAACTGTCCTGTGCCGCCAAAACCCGTCCCTCCCGAATAGTCGTAACACTTTTTCGAATCGAAGTAGCCGACATAGTCGATGTTGTCTTTGTAGGTCGTGTCGATCGCGGCATCCCCACCCGGCTTGCCATTATCCAGATCGACTAGGTCGTTGTAGCCCTTGAAAAATAAGCGGTGGTCTTTCGTCGTCATCAGCATGACGGCCGGCGGCACCGTTTTGGTAATGAACGGGGGATAGGCCGTATAGTTGTTCATCGTGACCTGCGCGACGGCCGACTGGTGGATGAGGCCGCCTCCGATGGCGATCAGGAGAGTGATTATCAGCTTGTTCATGATTCTACCCCTCTCTGTTGTAACTCCCGCGACTCTGATTCGTTGAGACCACAGCATGCTGAGACGTATCCTTCCGGTTGCTTATATCTTCCGCTGACAGGTTTCTCCGTTCAGCGTGCAAGCATAGACCCCCACGACGCGACTTTCTGTCCCGGTCGCCGTCAGCGTTGCCCGACAGTCCACCCGATAGATCACATCCGCTCCGCCACTGGCGCTCCCCGACCCGGTTCCTTCATAGCCGGCCGCGAACTGCATGCCCGACCCTGCCTTGGCCTGTATGTAGAGCCGGTCGATATCACCCATCACGGAATAGCCGTTCACCGTTTGGACGTAGTCCGGTCCCATGGCTCCTACTCCCGTCACCGTATCCGCATGGTTGTCCGATTGGCCCATAATTTCCATGGTGAGGGATGGATTGGCGGCAGTTTCGGCTCCGGTGGGTACCGGTCCAGTAGCCGTCACGAAGGTTCCCAGGACGCCGGCATTGGCGAGGGTTTGTTGAATAATGTTCACCGAGGTGCCGATGCAGGCCTCGGCTGCGCTGGCCGCGGATTCCCCTGTTCGTTGAAAGCCGGCGACCCGATTTTCCAACGCTGTCACGGCGACGGCCCCGAGGCCTAACACTGTCAGGATGAGCATAATCATCAACGTCGTCAGAAGGGCGACGCCCTCTTCAGCCTTGAGGATCATGCCGGAGCTCTGTCGCTTCCCCTTATTGATTTGCATCGTCTGGCTCCTTACTGCTCCATATTCCGGGTATCGACCGTTCGCGTCAGGAGGCGACGGCGAAATGCTTTATACGTCGCTGGGTTGTAGCCGGTATCGGCAGAATGCAGATGGTCGCTCACCTGAAGCGGCGCAGCGGTCAACGCTCCAGACGCGTTGCCTTCACCCAGGCCCTGGTCCTGCCGCCCTTGCCGGGCCACGATGTTGACTTGCACCAGTCGAATCGTCGCCGGATCGAACGTGCCGTATTGCCATATTCTGTCGGCCTGAAAGTCGGCTTGGTCGAACGTATTGTTACCATTCCAGTCATCGATCACACTGTCGGGAACACCTGATTTAATCGCAGCATTGCACCCATCGCAGGCATAGGCGAATTGCAGATCTTCCACCCCATCTACGATGTTCGTAGTCACGGCAGGATCTGTCCCGCTGTCGACCTTCCGCAGGAGACAAGGCCCGTCGTTGCCGCATGCTGCCGTCGTAGTTCCCACGGAATACTTGACGCACTGCAATAGGTACACTGGTGTTTTGTCCGGGAACGTGACTGGGAGGTCGGTCGAGGTCCCTAATGTGATCGTCGCTCCGCTACTCAATGTAACCGGTACCGTGACCACCCCGCCAATCGACACATAAGCACTGGAATTGTTTTTCATCCCTTCCGTAACCATTGCCGTTACTGCCGTAGCGGATGACAGAGTAATCGTACTGAACGAGGTACTTCCGGCTGCCGGAACCGCGCCGTTCAACGTCCAACTGGGGTCCGATTTTGGCACGACGAGCGCGAGAGAGTCGGCACCCTTGTCTGTATTCCCTGTCGCATCGGCGTCGGTCGGACTAATCGCTGCGGTAGTGCCGCCAGGTGCACAATCACTCCCGGTCCCTCCTACAGGAACATTGGGGGAAGGGAGCATGCGGAAGCCGGCCAGCTTAATATCTCTGGCGATCAACTCCATGGCCATTCGGACGTTCTGCTGCGTCCCGACTGCTTGCTCATTTGCGATAGTGGCCTTGTGTGCCGCGGTCAATATGGTGTATCCAGCCGCCACGATGACTGTCGTAATCACGAGCGAGATCATCAACTCAATGAGCGTGAATCCTCGCTCACACTTCACCCGCACATCCTTCACCTGATCCATCGTGCACCTCTCCATACTAACTATTCAGGTGCGACCACTGTGACCAAGCGCACCGTCTTCGACGCTGCAAGTACCTCTCCGCTGGCCGCTTCATCCCATGTCACTTGGACTGTCACGGTACTGCGATTCAATCCGAGCGAGTCCAGATTCGGAGGAGTCGGGTTACTCACCGTCACAGTTCCCGCGATGTTTTGAAGATTGGAGTTCAGCAGCAACGTGCGCCATTGCGTGCAATCTCCGTTCGCCATCACGTCGGTTGCGGCGGTCGGACACGTCGTCGTACCCGAGCTCACACTGATGTTGTGATAATTTGTCGCCTTACGACGATTAAATTGAATGCGTTCGAGCATATCCGCCGCCAAATTTGTCACCCGCGTTTGGTTGTTGGCATCGACGTTCCTTCTCAATGAGAGCGATTGCATGCCCGTCAAGGCAAGAAGACCAATAGTAAGTACCACCGCGGCGACCATGCTCTCGATGAGTGTAAACCCACCTTGACTGCGCCACGAGGCACGGAGCGTCATGGACAGAAGTCCCGCGTTCATGGGCACGTGGCCTTTGTGCACCATGTCACCTTCCCTGATGGCATCACCGTTACGGAATACACTAACCCCCTCGAATTGGCGATCTGAATGGATTGATTCGCGGATGCCGTGCTCATACCCATCGACGAAAACACCAAGTTCGCCGTGCCGCCTGGCAATCCCGTCACATTTCCGTTCATCGTCTGAGCGGGAAATATTGTGAGCCCTGGAGTGCTTCCGCTGACTTGAACAACTCCACTGCCAGATAATTGAATCGTGACCGTCGCTTGTCGGTTGCGATTCATCGCTACTACTCTTGCAAGGTTTAAGTCGCTGGCAATCTCGCTAACGGCCCCCCGCAGATCATGCCGGTCTTTCCATTCCAGATAGGATGGGATGGCAAACGTCGAGGCGATTCCGACGATCGCCGTTACGATCATCATCTCAATCATTGTGAAACCGCCCTGGCGGTTCTTCGGTCCGAGCATACAATCCGTCCTATTTTGTCCTGGCACACCCATAGCGCCAGCCACCTTCACGCAAGGGACATGCCGTTAAGAACACTCGAAATACCATTCGTAAGCCATTGATATTAAATATCGCGGCAGGGATTACCCCCTTATGCATGAACGTTTTTGGGACTTACGGAAGACAATTTTTGTCGAAGGAGGAAGGCCTCAATGGGAGAGTTCCCGAGTGGGAGAGAGTCGTGAGACAGAAGAATGCTACCTGAAGCGAATATTACGAGTCTGCTATTTCATCGCAACAGCTCTGACCTGGCGATAGGCAGTGAATCCCTGTATCGCCTTTCGAATGCCGTTTTGAACCAATGTAACCATCCCTCTTTCAGCGCGAGAGTCAGCATCTCAGTGGTTCGCGATCGAGTCTGGATGAGTTGTTTCATGTCTTCCGATGGAAGCAGCAATTCGTGGGGGGGGCACTCGCCCCTTGAAGCCGGTCCGGAGTACACCCCGTCACCGGCCAGCGCATCGCTGCCTGCGCCATCATCATGCATGACAAGGTCCGGAACACCATCGTGATCGTGATCCAAATCATCCAGCAAGAGACGATCCCATCGCGCAGATCGCTCGGCCTCAATCCGCGATTCCGCCATCGCCAGGGCCCGCGTCGCCAATGTCCCCGTTTGAAGACTCCGTTCTGCTGCCTGAAATGCCCCCATCGCCCCGACGAGTCCGATCAACGTGAGCGCCATGGCCACGAGCACTTCGGCAAAACTGGCTCCTCCCTCTGCATGAAATAATCGATCCCGTGTCATGAGACAAACACTCTTCCGGTGATGCTCACAGTGAACGTAGTTTCACGGCCCTGACTGTCTCGCACGCGAATGGTTGTAGGGGTTGCCGATCGACCGCTGGGATGAAACAGAAGTTCAGGGCCGGCAGTTGGCTCCTCCACTACCACCCCCTTATCCGCATACTGATAAACGTGCAGGGGGCCCTCGGCATCCGCACGTCGGAGCGTGATCGTGCGGCGCTCTCGATCGAATATGACCCGAAGACGCACTCGCCTGGTTATCGCCAGTTGTCTGGCTAATCGGAGCTCCGAAGCAATTTCGACTGTGGCGCTACGCGCCTGGCCCCTTGTGGTCAATGTCTGATAACTGGGCCCGGCCAAGACGCTCATGATGCCCATGATTGCCAGTACGATGAGGAGCTCCGTCAGACTCCAGCCTTGTTCCTGTATCTGTGATTCTTTCGGCATGGCCCCTCCTCCCGCAGACGAGTTCCCCTTACGAGGAAGAACGTGGTCTCCAAGACCCGTGCCCACGCTGGTCTCCACCGAGATGACTGAATGCTTTGTGAGGAGCGGGAGTGGAATACTTCGCAAGCTCGCACAGTTTCGCGTTGTTTTGAGGAAATATGGGGGTGAGCTGGCCTGTGCACTGGCCAAGAAAGAGGAGGGCAGCCAGAGAAACGCCTCACTATTTCGATACAGGAGTTCGCCCGAAGAGATACAGGGAGCGGTGTTAATGATTAGCCAGGGCCGAGTAGACCTTGATACCAATCGAGGAGCGGCTGGGCAAAAAACATGGAGAGGAGGGCTCCCAAGACGAGGAAGGGCCCAAAGGGGATATAGTCATCACGTTTGATCATGCGCAGGGCAATCAAGCTGATGCCGATGACAGAACCAGTGAGCGAACCAATCATGATGGTGAGAAGCGCAGGCTTCCAGCCAAGAAACGCACCGATCATCGCCAGCAACTTGATATCGCCCCCTCCCATTCCCTCCTTACCGAAGAGATAGGGGCTCAGCCAAGCCAGGAGCCAGAGAATCCCGCCTCCCACGGTGAGGCCGAGCACCGAATTAAATACCCCCACTGGCAGGACGGTCACAGCGCCCAGAAGTCCGATCACCATTCCCGGCACGGTAATGACATTGGGGATCATCTTATGCGTGAGATCCGTTCCCGTCACCACGAGCAACGCCGAAAACAACAGAGCGTAGAGGACGGCCGTCCAGCTGGGACCGAAGGACCACAGGATGGCGAGATAGCCGAGCGCATTGGTGGCTTCGACAAGGGGATAGCGCATCGAAATTTGGGCGCGGCAAGCCCGGCAGCGTCCACCAAGCCACAGGTAGCTGATCAGAGGAATATTATCGTAGAACTCGATAGGGTGAGCACACGAGGGGCAATGGGAACCGGGCCAGATGATCGATTCGCCTTGGGGCAGTCTGAAGATGCAGACGTTGAGAAAACTGCCGATCAATGCGCCTAGAGTCCCGACCACAAGATAGAGAGACCATTCATGCATAATCGACTCAGGAGCAGACGTCGGCTCGGAACACCCGAGTCACTTCGCAGGCCAAATAATTGCAACTAAGTAGTGTCACCAGGGCCAATCTCATGCAGTTTACTTATGGCGAGAGAGTTCTCTATAATCCGCTACATACTTGACGAGGGTTTGTTCTTGGGAATTTCTCCATCAAGTTGAATTATACCGTAATAGTTTATTCGTTAAAGGAGAACAAGATAATGGCACGGACTGCAAAAACGAAGACGAAGACGAAAACCAAACCTTCCCTGGCAAATCTGACTCCGCCACCCCGCAAGAAGCGGCCTGAATCGCTCACTAGTCGGGAGCAGGAAATCCTGGAACTGATTTGGGCCGGATTCAAAAACAAGGAAATCGGTCAGCGACTCAAGATCAGCGTCAAGACCGTCGAGGCGCATCGGGCTAACATGATGAAAAAGCTGCGCGTGTCGAACACCGCGCAGCTACTCAAAGCCGCGATCCAGGACGGGACGATCAAGATTCGGTAGGCTTCGCCGCTGGTGCCACGACTCGACGACGCTGGCGGACCACTTCGAACAGTGTGACCGCTGCTGCAGCTGAGACATTTAACGATTGCACTTTGCCCTGCATCGGAATCCTGATCCGGCCATCGCATTCCCCCAACACGCCAGGACGAATGCCTTCCCCTTCTCCTCCAAGCACCAGCGCAATCGGCCCGGTCATGTCGATCTCGGTGTGGAGCTTCTCCGCCTGTGGGTCGACGCCATAGACCCACAGGCCGGTCTTTTTGAGGTCCTGAATCAGACGGATTAGATTGCCCACGCACCCGACAAAGATGTGATCGAGCGCCCCAGCTGATACTTTCGCCACCACCGGTGTCAGGCCGACTGCGCGACGTTCTGGAATGAATACCCCATGGACACCCGCCGCTTCGGCCGTCCGCAAGACCGCTCCTAAATTGTGGGGATCTTCGACTCCGTCAAGGAGCACGAGAAAGGGCTGCTCCTCTCGGATTTTCGCCCGTTCGAGAATCTGCTCCGTCGTGTTGTAGGCTTTCGCGGCGATGAACGCAATCACGCCCTGATGGTTTCCACTCGGCACCAATCGAGCGAAGGCAGGAGGAGGTTCGATGTGAACGGGCACTCGCTGCGCCTTCGCCAGCTGCACGAGATCGGCAAATTGCCGATCGGTCCGCAGCAGAAGCAGCCGCTGAAGCGGACGCAACCCGGCGCGCAAGGCTTCGCGCACGGCATGCAGCCCGTAAATCAGTTCCGGGGGACTATCGTTTCCACCGGCTGGTGCCATCGGGCTTGTCCTCGATGACGATGCCGTGGGCGGAGAGGAACTGACGAATCTCGTCGGCCCTCTTGAAATCTTTCTGTTTCCTGGCTTCATTACGTTCATCTACCTTTAATTGAACCTCAGTATTCGTAAGTATAGATTCAACTGTCGCTATTTCCATCAAACCAATCGTAACCCCACCAGGACCAACCTCTCCAAAAACATTCTTCTTAAATATTGGGTTGAACTGCCACTTCTCCAATTGAAACAGTCCCATAACGGAACCCAACTCCCGAAACGCTGCTCGAGCCTGCCGACGCACCGACGTTGATAGCCCCTGTTCCACAAGCTTGTTGGCCTCGCTTCGTAATTTCTGGAAAGCCGCGAGCGCCATGGGCGTATTGATATCGTCGTCCATCGCTTGATTAAACTGCTCGAACACACGTCGAACAGATTCTCCCAGCACATTATCTCCAGTCGATCGAGAATCGTCTTCATCAAGCCGCTGAAAGAGATCATAAAATCCGTCCAACGCCTGCTTGGCTTCTCGGATCGCATGATCGGAAAAATCGAGCGGGCCGCGGTATTGGGTCGCGAGCAGGAAATAACGCAGCATCTCGCCGGTAATATCGTCCGGCCACTCAGATTTTTTGAAAATCTCTCTAATCGTGAAGAAGTTCCCCAGGGACTTGGACATTTTCTCCTGGTTGACCTGCACGAAACCGTTGTGGATCCAGTAACGCGCAAATTCTTTTCCCGTCGCACCGCAGGACTGGGCGATTTCGTTTTCGTGGTGAGGGAAAATAAGATCCATCCCCCCACCATGTATATCGAACGTCTCACCTAAATAGCGCATCGACATGGCGGAGCATTCAATATGCCAGCCCGGTCGCCCTGGGCCCCAAGGGCTCTCCCATGACGGCTCGCCCGGCTTGCTGCTCTTCCAGAGCGCGAAATCCATCGGATGACGCTTTCGATCATCCACGTCTACCCGCGCGCCGGCCTGCAAATCCTCGAGCTTTCGTTTCGAGAGGCGGCCATAAGCCAGATATTTCTCGACCTGGAAATAGACATCGCCGGCCACTTGATAGGCGAAACCTTTCTGAATCAGCGTGCTCACCAGCTCAATGATCTCGGTCATATGCTCGGTCGCTTTCGGCTCATTCGTCGCCCGTCGAATCCCGAGCTTCCCCATGTCCTGATAGTAGGCCTCGATGTACTCGGCGGTAATCGCGTCGCAGGATACGCCTCGCTCATTCGCCCGCTTGATAATCTTGTCATCCACATCGGTGAAGTTTTTGACGAATTCAACTTGGTAGCCGCTGAACTCCAGATAGCGCCGGATCACATCGAACACGAGCGCGCTACGCGCATGGCCGATATGGCAGTAATCATAGACGGTCACGCCGCAGACATACATCCGAACGGTCTTCGGCTGGAGCGAGTGGAACGGCTCTTTTCCCCTTGTAAGCGTGTTGTAGATCGAGAGCATGGACTGGTTACAACTCCGGAGTGATGCGGCGCTTCGGCCAATGGGACCAGAGAAAATAGCCCACCATGAGCGCTAAGCTCAAGCCGATCACGATGTCGAACTGATGGAAATAGTCTCTCAGATGCTCCCACTCTTGTCCCATTTTTACGCCGATATAGGCCAGGAGATAGCACCAGGGCAGCGCACCGAGAAAGGTGAAGAGCACGAACCGATGAATGTTCATGCCGGCGATGCCGGCCGGCAACGAGATGAAGGTCCGGACGACCGGGAGCATCCGGCCGAAAAATACCGCTGCCTCGCCATACTTGGCGAACCATCGATCCGCCATCTCGATGTCTTTTCGCGACACCAACATATAAGGTCCATATCGCTCGACGAAAGGTCGCCCCCCCCACACGCCGGCGTAGTAGGCCACAACTGACCCCACGACGTTCCCAATAGCGCCGGCCAACGTCACGCCAAGCATCGTGAACTGTCCCGACGCCACGAGGTACCCGGCAAAGGGCATGATGATCTCGCTGGGCAAGGGAATGCAGGCGCTTTCAATGGCCATGGTCAGGAGAATGCCGGTATAGCCGAACGTCGAGATCATCGACACGACAAACCGACTGAGCTCCGTAATGATTGCTTCGATCAGATTCCCCACAGTACCCTAGCTCCTTTTCTCGCCCTTCAACTTCGACGCGGCAGCCACCCGACGCGCCCCTGGTCGACGCACCGTTTCCCACTTCCGGAATCGATCCAACACCGCGTGATTGGTCGTATCGAGGTGAATCGGAGTGAGCGAGACTGCCCCTTGCTCGAGCGCCTCATGGTCGGCATCCTTGCTTCGACTCCACGACACACGGGTCCCGGCAATCCAATAGTAGGTTCGGCCATGAGGATCGACCTTCTCGATGATCGGATTGTGGAAGCGCCTGCGGCTGAGACAGGTGACCCGGACTCCGGTGATAGACCCGAACGGCCGGTTCGGAATATTGAGATTCACCAGTGTTTCGTCCGGCAACCCATCTTTCAGGATCAAACGAGCGATACGAACGGCGTACCGAACCCCGGCGTCGAAATGAAAGTGTCCCTGCCCCTCCTGTGACACAGCCATGGAAGGAATACCGAGGATCGTTCCTTCCATGGCTGCCGACACCGTTCCGGAATACAACACGTCGTCGCCAAGATTCACGCCTTTATTGATTCCTGACACGAGGAGATCGGGCGGTGCAGGCAGAAGCTTCAGCACGGCCAGATTCACACAATCGACCGGCGTTCCGTTGATGGCATAGATCCGTTTCTCAAGCTGCTGCACTCGCAGCGGTTTATGGAGCGTCACGGCATGGGCCACCGCAGTTCGCTCGCGATCCGGCGCAACCACCCATACCTCGCCCACCTTGGACAAGGCCTTGGCAAGCGCCGTCAAACCAGGCGAGTGAATCCCATCATCGTTGGTGACCAAAATGCGCATAGGTCCGTCAGAAACAAAAAAAGCTGCCAGTGGCAGCTTCTTCGATCGGTGCTGGCTCAGACGATGAGCCAGGAGATCTGTCCGACCTCTCCTGTCACACCTGACCCCTTACCCTTCACGATATGTTTGGTCGGGGCGAGCCGATTTGAACGGCCGACCACTCGCACCCCAAGCGAGTACGCTACCGGGCTGCGCCACGCCCCGACACGCTCTTTCCAATTTCACCCTCTGTTGCATTGTCTCCTTGAAGGCGCCTGAAATGCAACCATCTTGGAAGAGACGAATCAGGGGGGCATCAGTTTGAATGCGACTCCAAAATTTTGAGAATCGCCTGGAGATTCCCTCGCAACTTCTGCGCGAGCTCTTTGGGGCGCACCTGCTGGCTTGCGACCCGGCCTCGCCTGGCCCAATATCGTTTAACACCTGCGAGTGTGTGCCCCTCTTCGTAGAGCATCCGCTTGATCTCCAGCACCGTTTCGATTTCACGTCTGACATAGAGCCGCTGATTCCCACGACTTTTCTTGGGCTTGAGAAACGGGAATTCTGATTCCCAGAATCGCAGCACGTAAGCCGGTAGCTTGGCGATCTGGCTGACTTCGCCGATTTTATAAAAAACCTTGCTGCCCAGCCTGGGCTCGTTCCCCATGACCGGTCCTCGTGGTGGGATGAGTTAAGATAAGTGAACGTGTTATGAATTGACGTATTTCTTAAACACTTGACTGGGACGAAAGGTCACTACACGACGAGGCGTAATCCCAATTTCTTCGCCGGTCCGAGGATTCCGGCCCTTCCGTGCTCCTTTGCTGCGCACCACAAAGTTTCCAAATCCGGCAATCTTGACCGATTCGCCCTTATGAAGCACTTCTTTCAGCATGTTCAACACAAGTTCGACGATATCTGCAGCTTCGTTCTTCGAAATACCAACCTGCTTGTAGATTTCGTTCGCGATATCCGCCTTCCTCATGCTTTCCCCTCCGATACCTCTACAAGCCATTCGAACGGTCGTCTCTCAAGCCGACTCGCCCAATGAGCAGTTTCGCCATAAGTTACGTGAGGTTACGTGGTCTGTCAAGGACAAATATGCAAAATTCATCTGCACACGTTAGTCTTTGGCTAGTAATTTGTATTCGATGCTATCTGCCAGTGCTTCCCAGCTCGCTTCCATGATGTTCTCGGACACACCGACGGTGCCCCATTTATCCTTATGATCCCCTGATTCAATCAATACCCGGACCTTAGACTCAGTCCCGCGATTGGCCGATAACACCCGCACCTTATAGTCGAGCAGTTTGACTTCTTTGAGCTGGGGATAGAATTTTTCCAAGGCTTTCCGCAAGGCATGGTCGAGCGCATTGACCGGGCCAGTTCCGGCTGCTGCCGCATGTTCCACTACGTTGCCGACCTTCACCATGACTGTAGCTTGCGACAACATAGCTCCCTGGTCCTGTTTTTTCTCGACAATCACCCGAAATCCCAAGAGTTGGAAAGACGGCTTGTGGGTCCCCATGGCTTTCCGCATGAGCAACTCGAAGGAGCCCTCCGCCGCCTCAAATTGATAGCCCTGACTTTCACGCTCCTTCAGCACATCGATCAATTCCTGCAACTTGGCGTGATCCTTATCCAATTTGATCCCGTAGGCCTCAACCTTCTCCATCAACCCACTCCGGCCTGCCGCATCCGACAGCAACATCCGCTGGCGGTTCCCGACTAATGACGGAATCACATGTTCATAGGTTGCAGGATTCTTCAGCACCGCATGGATATGGACCCCGCCCTTATGGGCAAAGGCCGAATCGCCCACATAGGGCTGATGCGTATTGGGCATGAGGTTCGCGATCTCAGTCACGAATCCGGACACCTGCTTGAGATGGCTCAAACGGTCTCTCAACACCGGACGTTTCATTTTGAGTTCAAGATTGGGGATGATCGAACAGAGATTGGCATTGCCGCACCGCTCGCCGATTCCGTTGATCGTTCCTTGTACTTGTACGACGCCAGTTTCGATTGCCATCAGCGAATTCGCGACGGCCATTTCGCAATCGTTGTGGGCGTGAATCCCTAAGGGGACAGCACACTCCCGCCGAACGACCTGGCAGATCTCTTTGATTTCCCAGGGCATCGTCCCGCCGTTGGTGTCGCAGAGAATCACCCGTTCGGCGCCGGCTGCCACAGCTTGCCGAATGGTCTCTAACGCATAGTCAGGATTTGTCTTGTACCCATCGAAAAAATGCTCCGCATCGTAGAATAGCCTCCGGCCTTTTGAACGGAGATACGCCACGGAATCGCTGATGAGCTCGAGGTTCTTCGCGAGGGAAATGCCGAGCGCGTCGGTGACGTGCAGCGACCAGCTTTTCCCAAAAAGCGTGATCACCTTGGTCTCTGCGTCCAGCAGCGATTTGATATTCTGGTCGTTCTGTACCGAATTGCTGGCTTTTCTGGTCGACCCGAACGCCACGACCGTCGCCGTCTGCAACGGGATAGTCTTG
>Ga0315276_10002454_pt1 | contig 16991 bp, 12 predicted proteins | sample YL17G05_0_MG_FD_204542 | JGI IMG/M metagenome (GOLD analysis project Ga0315276, IMG submission 204542) | Sediment microbial communities from Yellowstone Lake, YNP, Wyoming, USA - YL17G05_0 | ecosystem: Environmental > Aquatic > Freshwater > Lake > Sediment | place: USA: Wyoming | collected... | reverse complement strand
CGAGCGAGTGCTCTATGTAAGCCCTGACTATCGGCGCCGTGCCTTCAGGCCGCATCGTCAACGAGCGCTCCTTGCGGTCAGAGAAGGTGAACATCTCCTTTGTCACTATGTCGGTCGTCTCGCCTATGCTGCGGACAAAGACAGCGGTATCTTCCAGTATCGGCGTGCGTATTTCGCTGTATCCGTAAAACTCGAGCTCTCCCCTCGCCTTATTCTCGATGCACCGCCACCAGTCGGAATCCTGCGGCAGCATATCTTCCATGCCTTTGACTGACCTGTACTCCATCTTATCTCCTGATTTATATCCTGTGCCAGAGGCACAGGATGGTCGGGCATTTCGGAGAAATGCCCAGACCTACTATTTTACTTTATGCTTCATCACCATGCCGACCTTGAAGGCGACCACCTTGCGCTCAGGTATGGGAACGGTCGTGCCGGTCTTGGGATTGCGGCCTATCCTCGACTTCCGCGCCTTCACCTTGAAGACCCCGAAGTTGCGCAATTCCACCGTTTCGCCCTTCGAAAGCGAGGCGGTGATATGGTCGAGCGTCCTCTGCACGACCGACTTTACGTCTATCTGTTTCAAACCGGTCTCCTCGGCTATCTTCAATACGATATCCTTCTTCGTCATGGCCATTCTCCTTATAAGTCCAGATTTTGATAAAACAAAATCTGGATTTGCCAAACTGTTTGATATATCCAAAATTTTCTATGTAAAATTTTGGATAAGATCTTATGCTTCTCTTCTCTCGAAAAAACGTTTTACAAAGACCCTTGCGGGGTTGAACTGCCCGAGCCTCTTCTTCCTGCTCTTCAGCCGCTCCATGATGCTGTTCAGGAAGACGTATGAATCCCGCCAGTCTTCGTTCAGCTTCTTAAGGTTCTTTTCAGACATGAAGCGTATGCCGCCGAGCGACAGGACGTCGTCCACGGGATCGGTAAGGCGCGAATGGAGCATGTAATTGTCATCGAGGCAGCTCTTCACCTCTTCATACTTGACGCGTATCTGCTCCTTTGTCTGGAGGAACTTATCCTCATCCTCCTTCGAGATGCTCTCTTTTGATATGGTGCCGTTGTATATATTGTGGAACTTCATCCAGAATTCCAGAAATTCCTTCAGGGCCTTTATGCTGGATTCGGTCTTCTTGTCTATCATATAAATTTTTATCTCTCAATGGGTTATGATAACACCGCCAGGCGGGAAAGTCAAGGCCGCTATGTCTTGAAACTGACGACGTCGCAGCCGAATATCTTCTCGATGTCGCGGACGAGCCCATCATGAGGCTCCACGCTGAGGGTATTGCCTATGGATACGACCGTCTTTTTGCTGTCTGGCTTGACGAACCGCAGGTATACAGGTATCCGGCCGGGATAGCGCGAAAGGACCTTCTTCAACTTCTCGAGAGCGCCGGTCTCCAGCCCCATAGTGACGAGGTCGACCATGACCGCCTTGGTGTACTTCATCCTCACCGTGTCGAGCGAGACTATCTCGTTGGCGATTATCTTAGGCTCATCCTCCCTCATGTTGGCCCGTCCCTTGACGAAGACTATCGCGTCCTGCTTCACGATGCCTGCCGCCTTGGAGAACGTAGCCGGGAATACGAGGACCTCCACGGCGCCGTCGAGGTCTTCGAGCGTGACGATCGCCATCTTCTCGTTCGTACGCCGCGTGGTGGTGAACTTCACTTTGGAGATTATGCCGCCGAGGAGTATCTCGTCGCCGTCGCCGCGGCCGCGCAGCTCGGTGGTGGAGCATGTCGAGTAGGTGCGCAGCACTTTCTCGAACCTGGCAAGCGGATGTTTCGTGACGTAAAAGCCGAGCATCTCCTTCTCGTACATGAGAAGCTGGTTCTCGGGCCACTCAGGGATATTGGGTATGTCCTGGTATGATTTTTTGAAGTTCTCCTGGTCCTCGAAGGTCTCGAAGAAAGAGAGCTGCCCGTTTATCCTGTCCTTCTGGATGCCTCCGGCGACCTCGAGCGCCCTGTCTATCATGGACGAGAGCTGCGACCGGTAAAGGCCGAGCGAATCCATCGCCCCGCACTTGATGAGGCTCTCTATCACCTTCCTGTTGACGAGCCGCGAATCGACCTTCTCCGTGAAATCGTAGATCGACTTGAACTTTCCGTGCTTATCTCTGATCGTGATGATAGAGTCTATGGCGCCATGGCCCACGTTCTTGACAGCGACCAGGCCGAACCGTATAGAATCTCCGACTACAGTAAAGTTGGCGTAGCTTTCGTTTATGTCGGACGGCAGTATCTTTATGCCCATCCTGATCGCCTCGTTGATGTACTGGGCGATCTTGTCGAGGTTATCTTTTTCACTGGTGAGCAGCGCCGTCATGAATTCGACCGGGAAGTTGGCCTTCAGGTACGCCGTCCTGTAGCTTATCATGGCGTAGGCGGTCGAGTGCGACTTGTTGAAACCGTATCCGGCAAAAAACTCTATCTGGCCGAATATCTTCTCGGCGGTCCTCTTGTCAAGTGCGTTCTTGATGCAGCCGGCGACGAAGAGGTTCCTCATCTCGGCCATGACCTCAGGTGTCTTCTTCGCCATGGCCCGGCGGAGGTTATCGGCCTGGGCGAGGGAGAAGCCGGCGAGGTTGTTCGCTATCCTCATCGCCTGTTCCTGATAAAGGATGACGCCGTAGGTCTCTTTCAGGATCGGCTCCAGGAGCTTGTGGTCGTACCAGACTTTGACCTCGCCGTGCTTTCTCTTCATGAAATCGTCGAGCATGCCTGCGCCTATCGGGCCCGGCCTGAATAGAGCTAAGAGCGCTACGATATCCTCGAACTTCTCCGGGTTGAGCTTCTTCAGAAGGTCCCTCATGCCCGAGCTTTCCAGCTGGAAGATGCCGGCCGATTCCGCGTTCGCGAGTAGCCTGTATGTCTTTTTATCGTCGATCGGCAGGGTTTCGATATCGACATCCACGCCCTTGGTGCGCTTTATGATCTTCACCGCCTCATCTATGACCGTAAGCGTCCTCAAGCCGAGGAGGTCCATCTTCAAGAGGCCGATCTTTTCGAGGGATGTCATCGGATAAGCGGTGGTGATCTGCCCCTCCTCGACCTTGTAGAGAGGGACATAATTCACCAGCGGCTGCTCGCTTATGACGATGCCGGCGGCATGCGTGGAGGCATGCCGCGTAAGCCCTTCGAGCACCATGGAGGTCTCTATGAGCTGGGCGATCTTCGGATCGGCCTTGTAGAGGTTTCTGAGTTCCGGCTCTTTCGCGAGCGCCTGTTCAAGCGTTATTTTTAGTTCGGAGGGAACCAGTTTGGCTATCTTATCGACATCGGCATACGCCATGCCGAGGGCGCGGCCGGCATCCCTTATGACCGCCTTCGCCATCATAGTCCCGAACGTGATGATCTGCGCTACGTTCTCCTTGGAATATTTACGAATGATATAGTCGATGACCTCGGAGCGGCGCTCGTAGCAGAAGTCGATGTCTATATCGGGCAGGCTTATCCTTTCGGGATTCAGGAAGCGCTCGAAGAGGAGGTCGTACCGCAATGGGTCGATGCTGGTGATACCGAGCGCGTAGCTGACGACGCTTCCGGCAGCGCTGCCGCGGCCCGGGCCGACCGGGATCTTGTTCTGCTTGGCATAGTTTACAAAGTCCCAGGCGATCAGGAAGTAGCTCGGATAACCGAACTTCTCGATGACCTTAAGCTCGTGCTCAACGCGGTCGGTGACGGTCTTGTCGCCCTCCGGATACCGGTTTTTCAGCCCTTCGTAGACGAGTTCCCGGAGATACCCTTCTCTCGTCTTTCCTTCGGGAACCTTGTACTGGGGCAGGTGATGCTTTTTGAAATCCAGCTCCAGGTTGCATTTCTCGGCAATGGCGAGCGTGTTCTTAAGGGCTTCCGGCGCCGTATCGCCGAAGGTTCGAGACATCTCCTCCCTGGTCTTAAAGTAGAATTCTTCGGTCTGGAGCTTCATCCTGTTCGGGTCTTCCATCGTCGTCTGCGTCTGGATGCAGAGGAGCGTCTCGTGCGCCTTGGCATGGTCCTGCTCGAGGTAATGGACGTCGTTGGTCGCGACAAGCCCCACATCCATCTCTTTGGAGAGCTTGATGATCTCGGCGTTCACCTTCTCCTGTTCGGGGATCAAATTGTCCTGGATCTCGAGATAGAAGTTCTCTTTGCCGAAGATGTTCTTGTATTCGTCGATCGACTTTCTGGCAGTATCCATCTGGCCTGTATTTATGAGATGCGGTATCTCGCCCTTCAGGCAGGCGGTCGTGCAGATGAGGCCGTCCTTGTGCCTGGCGAGTATCTCCTTGTCTATGCGGGGGCGGTAATAGAAACCTTCGAGAAAACCGGCGGAGACGAGCTTCATCAGATTCCTGTATCCGGTCTCGTTCTTGGCGAGTAGTATCAGGTGGAAAGAGGCGTCCTGGATGCCGCGGCTCGACTTGTCAAAGCGGGACTCGGGGGCTATATAGACCTCGCTGCCGATGATCGGCTTTATGCCGTTCTTCATCGCCAGGTCATAAAACTCTATAGCGCCGAACATGTTGCCGTGGTCGGTGATGGCGCAGGCGGGCATCCTGCACCGCTTTGCCTTCTCGATTAGCGGCTCGAGGATGCAGGCGCCGTCAAGAAGGCTGTACTGCGTGTGGAGGTGCAGATGGACGAATTCGGAGTGATTCATTTACTCTTCGGAAAGCTATGTGTTGGTGTGTTGTACGATCACTTACCCATTCCAACCCGCTGAGCGACCTGGAAGACTTTTCCTTCTGTCTGGATGGACGGCGCGATGATGATCTCTGTCTTGTGCATCTCCTTGACGTTCCTGGCGCCGACATTGCCCATCGACGTCTGCAAAGCGCCCATGAGGTTCTGCGAACCGTCGTCGACCTTCGCCGGGCCGTAGAGGATCTCTTCGAGCGAGCCTGTAACCCCGACCCTTATGCGCGTCCCTCTCGGGAGGTTCGCGTGAGGCGTGGCCATCCCCCAGTGGAATCCTCTGCCGGGAGCTTCCTTGGACCTTGCGAAGGCGCTTCCGACCATGACCGCGTCGGCGCCGCAGGCGAACGCCTTGCAGATATCTCCGCCCGACGACATGCCGCCATCGGTGATGATCGGCACGTACTTCTTTTTTTTCTTGTAGTAGGCGTCTCTTGCCGCAGCGCAGTCGATCGTCGCCGTGACCTGCGGGACGCCTATGCCGAGGACGCCTCTCGTCGTGCACGCGGCGCCCGGCCCTATGCCCACGAGAAGGCCGCTGCAGCCGGTTCCCATCAACTCAAGAGCAACCTCGTAGGTGACGCAGTTGCCGATGATGACCGGGACCTTCATCGACTTGCAGAACCTTCCGAAGTCGAGCGCCTTATAGGACTTCGAGAGATGCTTTACGGTGGTGACTGTGGACTGGACGATGAAGGCATCAGCGCCCGCCTCTTCGGCGATCTTGCCGAATTTTTCAGCCCTCTGCGGGATAGCGCTTACCACCGCCGGAGCGCCGGCTTTCTTTATCTCTTCTATCCTCCTGGCCACGAGTTTCTCTTTTATCGGCTCGAGGTATATGCCCTGGACGAGCTTTGTCGCCTCTTCCGGGCTGGCATTCGCTATCTTGTCGAGGACGCCATCGGGGCTTTCGTATCTGGTCTGCACACCCTCGAGGTTCAACACGGCGACGCCACCAAGCTTGCCCATCGCGATCGCGAACTTTACGTCTACGACGCCGTCCATCGCCGCCGCGAGTATCGGGACGCGGAACTTCTTGCCGCCGATCGCCCACGACGTATCGACCTCTTCAGGATTTATGGTAACCCTGCCGGGTACGAGCGCTATCTCGTCAAAACCGTAGCACCGCCGCGCCTTCCTCTCAACACCGATATAGAACTGTCCCATCGCTCCTCCGCTAAAATTTAAATGAATCCGTCAAATGTAGGGGGTCTTAAATATGATTGGTTAAAATATGATATATAATAACGTTGTAGTTGTCAATGTTAAAACCCAGATTTTGATAAAACAAAATCTGGGTAGAAAACTCCCTGAAAACCCAAAATTTTCTTTGTAAAATTTTGGGTAAAAAAATGGCCCCGGGAAGACCCGGGGCCATTTTATCGCGGTTTCGCCTTTTTATCGCTTAATACATCCCCCCGCCCATACCACCCGGAGGCATTCCACCCGGCATTCCTGCGGAAGACTTCTCCTCTTCGGGGATATCGGTCACGACCGCCTCGGTCGTGATCATGAGCGACGCGATGGATGCGGCATTCTGCAAAGCAGAGCGCGTCACCTTTTTCGGATCGATGATGCCGGCGGCGATCATATCGCCGTAGGTGTTCTTTTCGGCATCATAACCTTCGTTCGTCTTCATCTCCCTGACCTTCTGGACGACGACCGAACCTTCCATGCCGGCGTTGTTGGCTATCGTGCGGATGGGCTCTTCAAGGGCCCTCTTTACGATATCGACGCCAACCTGTTCGTCACCGGAGAGTTTCATCTTATCAAGTAAGTCGACGCACCTGAGCAGCGCTACTCCGCCGCCCGGCACGATGCCTTCCTCGACCGCCGCGCGTGTGGCATGGAGAGCATCCTCAACGCGCGCCTTCTTCTCTTTCATCTCGGTCTCTGTAGCGGCACCGACGTTGATGACCGCGACTCCGCCGGCAAGCTTCGCCAGGCGCTCCTGCAGCTTCTCTTTGTCGTAGTCGGAATCGGTACCCTCTATCTGGTTCTTTATCTGGCCTATCCTCGCCTGGATGTCGGCAGTCTTGCCTGCGCCCTCGACGATGGTGGTATTGTCCTTATCTATCCTTACCCTCTTCGCACGGCCTAAGTCCTCGATCTTCACGTTCTCAAGCTTTATGCCGAGGTCCTCGGTTATGGCCTTGCCGCCGGTCAGGATAGCGATGTCTTCGAGCATGGCTTTTCTTCTGTCGCCATAGCCCGGCGCCTTGACCGCCGCGCATTGGAGCGTGCCGCGGATCTTGTTCACAACGAGCGTCGCGAGCACTTCGCCCTCAGTCTCTTCAGAGACGATAAGGAGCGGCTTGCCTGCCCGCGCGACCTTCTCAAGAAGCGGAAGGATATCCTTCATGCTCGATATCTTCTTCTCGTGGATGAGGATGAGGGGATCCTCCAGCGAGACTTCCATCTTCTCCGCGTCCGTCACGAAGTACGGGGAGAGATATCCCTGGTCAAACTCCATGCCCTCGACCAGCTCAAGCTCCGTCTTGGAGGCCTTGCCTTCCTCGACTGTGATGACGCCGTCCTTGCCGACCTTCGTCATCGCGTCGGCGATGAGCTCGCCTATCTCGCGGTCGTTATTGGCTGCGATAGAGGCGACCTGCGTTACCTCTTTCTTATCCTTCGAATTGATCGGCTTCGACAGCTTCTTCAGCTCTTCGACGACCTTCTCGACAGCCTTTTCGATGCCGCGCTTAAGCGCCATCGGGTTTGCCCCTGCAGTAACGTTCTTCGAGCCTTCTCTGAATATGGACTCAGCCAAAACGGTAGCCGTGGTCGTGCCATCACCGGCGTTGTCCGATGTCTTGGACGCGACTTCCTTTACAAGCTCCGCGCCCATATTCTCGTACGGATCCTTTAACTCTATCTCCTTAGCTACGGTCACACCATCTTTAGTGATGGTCGGAGCACCGAACTTCTTGTCTAGGACGACATTGCGCCCCTTGGGCCCTAGCGTTACCTTTACCGCCCTGGAGAGCTGCTCAACACCCCTCAGGATCGCCCTGCGCGCTTCGTCGCCGTACAGTAGTTGCTTTGCCATTTTTATCTCTGCCTCCCTGAATTTTATTTTAAACGACTACTTTACTATCGCCAGAATATCTTCCTCTTTGAGGATCAGATATTCTTTGCCGTCAATGGTTATCTCGGTGCCTGTATACTTACCGAACAGGATCTTGTCGCCCTTCTTCACTTCGGGCGGGATAACCTTACCATCTGAGACCTTGCCCTTGCCCACCTCGATCACCTCGGCCTCCTGCGGCTTCTCCTTCGCTGTGTCAGGAAGGACGATACCGCCCCTCGTGACTTCCTCGGCCTCCAGGACCTTCACGACGATCCTGTCCGCCAACGGCTGTATCTTGATAGCCATGTCCACTACCTCCTCTGTTTTATCCTCAAACCCAGATTTTGATAGAACAAAATCTGGGTTGCATACTGCCTGAAAAATCCAAAATTTGCCTTGTCAAATTTTGGACAAACCTTTTGTTAGCACTCAACTAAAAAGAGTGCTAACAGTAAGAGCATTATACTGAATTGCGGAAAATTGTCAATAATTTTCTATGAAATTTTTACGGGCCCTGCTACTCCCTTGCCGCTATAGCAAAAATACCCCCGGGTCCTGCCGCTCCTTAAGCCTTTTTCTTTGAAGGGCTGTGTCCGACTCTGGAGCGTCACTCAAACACTAGAACGCAACACCGACTCATAGTGCAAACCCCACCCCGGACCGCCCTTTTTGCGAAAAAGGCTTAAGGAGCGTCACCCACACATGGATTTTTGCACCACCACTAATCACCAAATCACAATCTATTCGAAAACTGACGCGTGATTTAATGAAAAAGAGCTCTTTTATATCAGTTTTACAGACGCGTTATATTGACAGCGCATATGTTAATACTTTAGATCACACGCTGGTTCTACTCAGATAGTGATGATGCTTTTTGGTGCGCATGATATTGCTGATCCTGTAACATCTCCATCAGGCGGACGGGTGGCGCGACCGAGCCTTTTTTCATACAAGAGGCGGTACGGGGTGGGGCTTATCACGCCCTGTCGGTGTTGCATTCTAGGGTCTAAGCTACGTGCAAGAGTCGGACACAGCCTCTTATAGAACAAAAGGCTCGGTCGCGACAGGACCCGTCCGCTATGGTGTTAAAATCTACCATAGCGAGCGAGAAGTGAGAGGCCCTTGAGGGTGAGGTCTTCGTCGACTATCTGGATGGACTTCGTGTAGCGCTTGATGAGGCCGGCGTTGCCGCCGGTAGCGATGACCTTTAAGCGCTTTCCCAGCATCTTGCGGTACCGGCTGACCAGGCCGTCGCACATGGCGCCCAGGCCGAATAGGATGCCGCCACGCATGCTGTTAACCGTATCCTTACCTATAATAGATGTAGCGGGCTTCAACTCCACCCTGGGCAGGAGCGCGGTCTTCCTGTGAAGGCTCTCAAGCGACATTTTGATGCCCGGCAGTATAAGGCCGCCAAGATAGTCTCCCCTGGCTGAGACTATGTCGAAAGTTATCGCGGTGCCGAAATCGACTATGACGGCAGGCGCGCCGTAGAGGGCCTTTGCGGCAAGGGCATTCACCAGCCTGTCCTGCCCGACCTCATCCTTATTCCTGTACATGTTCCGGATCGGCGCCTTTACATCCCTGCCGATGATGCAAGACCTGCGGAACGCCATCCTGCCGAGCTCCACCACAAGGCGGCCGAGAACGAGCGGGACGACGCTCGATATAACGACACTGCCAACGTCCGCGCTCGTCAACCCGGCGGACTTGAGCAGCTTCCTCAAGGACCTAGCATACAGATAGGATGCATGAGACGGCGTCTTCACCTTAGCGACAAGCCGCTTATCCCTGAAGATGCCGGCTGTTATATTGGTGTTGCCTATGTCTATCGCGAGAATCATACGTTTTTCTGTAATGGGTGTAATGGGGACGGTTCTATTTTTTTCTTCCTCGGCCGCTCTCTCACTTGGGGATATTCATGTTCCTTGTTTTGTCAAAAAACAGAACCGTCCCCATTATCCATTATCCTATCATCACTATGTCGCCGGACGAGACCCGTTCCAGGACGCCTGAGTCGAGCCGCACTATCAATGCGCCGTCGCGGTCTATTGTTTCCGCCTGGGCCTCGAACGTCCTCCTGGGCAATATCACCTTTATCCTCGAGCCAAGCATGGCGGAGAGATTCTTCCATTCCTCTATGATCGGCGCCGCGCCGCTTTCTTTAAGTATATCATAATACTTCTCCACGGCCTCGAGTATATTTTTTGCAAGCTCGACGCGCGAGACTGCCGCATCCTTGCCGATATCGTGCAGTTCGGCCTTGAGGGAAGACGCACCCTTTGGCAGCGCCTTGGCCGGCGTATTCACGTTCACGCCTATGCCCAGTATGATGAAATCGACCCTGTCCTGCTCCGCCTTCATCTCAGTCAATATGCCGCATACTTTTTTGCCTTCCACCAATATGTCGTTGGGCCATTTTATGGATGCGGGCAGGCCTGTCACAGCGCGGATGGCCTTTGCCACTGCGACGGCGGCCAGGAGCGTTATCTTGGTGATCTCGTTCGGAGCGAGCTCCGGCCTGAGGATGCAGGACATGTATATGCCTCCCTTCGGAGGAGAGATCCAGGTCCTGCCGTGGCGGCCCTTGCCGCGGGCCTGCTCTTCCGCAATGATGACGGTCCCCTCCTTCATCTTCTTCTCGGCAAGCCCGTAGGCTATGTCATTGGTGGAATCGACCTTCTTATACGATATGATCTCCCTGCCCAGGACCTTCGCGCCGAGCTTCCACTTTATCTCTCCGGGGATGAGGCTGTCCGGTGAGCCGACAAGCCTGTACCCCAGATGCGGCAATGCCTCGATATCGTAGCCCTCTTCCCTCAATTTCTCGATACGTTTCCAGATCGCGGCCCTCGATATGCCGGCGAGCTTGCAGAGTTCCTCACCGGAAATGTATGAAGCGCCTCCATCCCTCAAAACCGCCAGCATCTTCTCGTCGGTCATATTTTTGGTCCGTCCTTTATCTTCAACCTTTCCCTGAGCTCTTTGATCTGGTCCCTCAAGACCGCGGCCCTCTCGAACTGCAGGTTCCTTGCCGCAAGCTCCATGTCGCGCTGCAGTTCGCTTGCAAGCATCGTGACATCATACTCTTCATCCGTCTCCTCCACTACGCCGGCGATGACCGCTCTGGCCTTCTTGTGTGACTCGATGCCCTCTCTCACCGCCTTCTCGATGGAACGCGGCGTGATCTTGAAGCGCACGTTGAACTCCGTCTGTATCTTGCGCCGCCTATTCGACTCTTCTATCGCGCCCTTCATCGACCTCGTAATGTTGTCCGCGTACATGATGACCCGGCCGTTCAGGTGGCGCGCCGCGCGGCCCGCGACCTGTATGAGGCTCGTCTCGCTGCGCAGGAAACCCTCTTTGTCGGCGTCGAGGATAGCGACGAGCGACACCTCCGGCAGGTCGAGGCCCTCTCTAAGGAGATTTATCCCGACAAGGCAGTCGAATTTGTTCAATCTCAGGTCGCGGAGGATCTCGACCCGCTCGATCACGTCTATCTCTGAATGCAAATACTTCACTCTGAGGCCGAGGTCCGTTAGATAGCGCGTGAGGTCTTCGGCAAGGCGCTTTGTCAACGTGGTCACGAGGACGCGCTCTTTCTTGGCGGCCCTATCCCCGATCTCTTTCATGAGGTCGTCTATCTGGTTCTTGACTCCCCTGACCTCTATGGGCGGGTCTATGAGGCCGGTCGGCCTTATTATCTGCTCTACGACGCGGCCTTTCGACTTCTCCAACTCATAATCGGCCGGCGTGGCGGAAACGAATATCGCTCCTGGTATGATCTTCTCGAACTCCTCGAATTTGAGCGGCCTGTTGTCGAGCGCCGAAGGGAGCCTGAACCCGTACTCGACGAGCGTCTCCTTCCTGGCCTTGTCGCCGTTATACATGCCCCTCACCTGGGGAATGGTGACATGCGACTCGTCGATGAAGACGAGGAAGTCCTTTGGGAAGTAGTCGATGAGGCACCACGAACGGGATCCTGCCGGCCGCCCTGAAAGATGGCGCGAATAGTTCTCGATGCCGTTGCAGTACCCCACCTCCCGCATCATCTCTATGTCGTAGTGCGTGCGCGATTCCAGCCTCTGCGCCTCGAGAAGCTTGTTCCCGGCCTTCAATTCCGCAAGTCGCGCCTCGAGTTCGTCCTCGATCGATTTTATAGATGCCTCTATCCTGTCGGGCGTAGTTACGAAGTGCTTTGCCGGATATATCCCTATCTTCTTGACGTCGGCGATGACGTTGCCGCTAGTCGGGTCTATCTCGCGGATATGCTCTATTCTGTCGCCGAACTGCTCTATCCTGTAAGCTGTCTTCGCGTACGCAGGATAGACTTCGACCGTATCGCCGCGGACCCTGAAGGTCGAGCGCTTCAGATCGTAATCGTTCCTGTCGTAGTGGATGGCGATGAGCTTTTTGGCTATATTATCGCGGGATATCTCTTCCCCTTCTTCGAGGAAGAGGAGCATCTCGCCGTACTCTTCCGGAGAGCCGAGGCCGTATATGCACGAGACGCTTGCCACTATTATGACGTCGTCGCGCGACATGAGGGAGCTGGTCGCCGAGAGCCTCAGCCGGTCTATATCCTCGTTTATCGAAGAGTCCTTCTCGATATATATATCGGAATGCGGTATATAGGCCTCCGGCTGATAGTAGTCGTAGTAGCTGACGAAATATTCGACCGCGTTCCGCGGGAAGAACTCTTTGAATTCGCTGTATAGCTGGGCTGCGAGGGTCTTGTTGTGGGATATGATTATGGTCGGCTTGCCGATGCCGGCGATGACGTTCGCCATGGTGAAGGTCTTGCCGGAACCTGTCACGCCGAGGAGCGTCTGAAAATTGTGGCCTGATCTTATGCCTTCGGTCAGCCTCTTTATGGCTTCGGGCTGGTCACCCTCAGGTTTGAAATCGCTTATCAGTTTGAAATTGGTCATTGGGTCTGGGCGCCGAGCGCGGGTCACATCATCTCGAGCGAGATGTCGATCGGCTCTACAGAAGCTGTGAGGGCGCCGGCCGAGATCATATCGATGCCGGTCTTCGCATATTCTTCGATCGTCTCCAGGGTCATCCCGCCGGAGGCCTCAAGGAGCGGCTTCAACCTGGATAGTTTTCTTATCTCTACGCACGCCTTCACCTCTCTGGGGTTCATATTGTCGAGCATGATGATATCCGGCTTGCCTGAAAGCGCGTCGCTGAATTCCTTGAGAGACGTAACTTCGATCTCTACCACAGTCCCCTTTGGGCTCTTCGATCTTGCCTCTTCGACCATCTCTTTCAGCGCCTTCTTTTTGCCTACAGCTGAAAGCTTACAGCTTACAGCTTTTATGTGGTTGTCCTTTATGAGCACCTGGTCATAGAGGCCCATCCTGTGGTTGGTTCCTCCGCCGGTAAAGACGGCATACTTTTCCAGGTACCTGAGTAGCGGCAGGGTCTTGCGCGTATCCATGATCTTGACGCTATACGGCTTCGCCACATCTACGAAGCGCCTCGCCTTCGTCGCTATCCCGCTCATGAATCCCAGGAAGTTCAGCATGGTGCGCTCGGCCCTCAGGATCGACGCGGTGTGGCCTTCGATGAAGGCGAGCTCCTTACCGCTGCCTACAGCTGCGCCATCCTTGCAGTTCGGCTTGAAGCGCACGCTGTAGTCGATCTGAGCAATCGTCCACTCGGCTATCTCGAGGCCGCATACGACGCAGTCCTCTCTGGCTATGATGACGGCGCCTGAAGTTGCGAACTTATCGACAAGGCCTTGCGTCGTTATGTCGCCTTTGCCTATATCTTCCCTGAGCGCGGCCTTGATTATCGGCAGCACCCTATCTTTATCTAATTGCATGATCCCCGCTCTCCGGTTACACCGGTTTAATCGAGCTGGCCCGCTGTGTCGCTCGGAACAGTATCCGGCAACCCCGTATTTTCATCGTAAGACTCATACGGAGGCATCGTGCCCGCGTCGTCTACGCCGCCGTCATTCGTGTAAATATTCTTGTCCGGGCCGCCTTCGTCTAAGGCCTTTTCACCCGAGCCGCCGGCCTCTTCAAAGATGACCGTCTGGCTGGCAGGGCTTGTACCCTTTGGCTTTATATCCTCTTCCGCGACCGCGCCTGCGCATAGCGCGCATGCCAAAGCGCCTGTCAAAACGAGATTTCTCATTCCATCCTCCTTGCCTGTTATGCTATCTCTTTAAGGTTGTCTTTGAATTTCTTTATCTGATCCTCGAGCTCAAGCTTCCGCGCCTTCTGATTCTCGACGACATCCTCGGGCGCCTTTGACAGAAATTCTTTGTTCTTTAACCGGCCGGCGAGCGCGCGAAGCTCTGCCTCCAGCCGGGCCTCTTCCTTCTTCAGTCTCGCCTTCTCCTTGTCAAAATCTATGAGCCCCTCGAGCGGCACATATATTTCGATGGCGCCTACTACGCTCGCCGCGGAGTTCTTGGGCTTTGCGTGTTTACCCACCTTAAGGTCGGTGATCCTGGCCATGCGCTTGACTAGGTCGGCGTTCTCTGAGATGAGCTGTTCATCTTTGCCGGCATGGATATTCGCTATCGCGCTTACCTCTGTCCTGGGATCGATATTCCACACAGCCCTTATATTGCGGATGGCGCTTACTATACGTATGAGCCGCTCCATCTCGTCCTCCGCCTCTTTTGAGACCATCTCCTTCTGGAGATGCGGCCACGGCTGGAGCATGATCGAATCGTCTGAGTGGTCTTTTTCATGAGGAAGCTTCTGCCATATCTCCTCTGTTATGAATGGCATGAACGGATGGAGCATGCGCAGGGACTTTTCAAGTATCTTATAAAGGATGACCTGCGACGTTCTCTCTGTTATAGTCGATTTGGCCGTCTCTATATACCAATCGCAGAATTCATGCCATACGAAGTCGTATATCGAATTGGCCGCTTCGTTGAATTTATAGGAGTCGAGACACTCTGCCACATACGCAAGCGTCGAATAAAAACGCGACAATATCCAGCGCTCCGGCAGGGTAAGCTTTGCGTCTGTGGAACCTTGGCCCGAAGGCCGAGGTTCCCTTCCCCTTGGCGTTCCTGTATGGGAATTGAAGAAAACGCAAAGGTCGGCGCCTACCTCTTCCTGCTTCAAGTTCGCGAGTATGAAACGGGACGCGTTCCATAGCTTGTTGGCAAAATTTCTGCCGAGCTCGAACTTCGACTCGGACAGGTAGACGTCCTGGCCCTGGGAGGTGATCGATATGATACTGAACCTGAGCGCGTCGGTCCCGTACTTCTCGATCATGTCGAGAGGGTCGATGATGTTGCCGAGCGATTTCGACATCTTCGTGCCGGTGATATCCCTGACCGTGCCGTGTATGTAGACATGCCTGAACGGTACGTCACCCCTGAACTCCAGCCCCGCCATGACCATCCTCGCCACCCAGAAGAATATTATCTCCTGGGCGGTGACGAGCGCGTCGGTCGGGTAGAAGTACTCGAGTTCCGGCGTCTTCTTCGGCCAGCCGAACGTCGAGAACGGCCAGAGCCACGATGAGAACCATGTATCGAGAACGTCGGGATCCTGATCAAGCTCTGTCGAGCCGCATTCAGGGCACTTCTCCGGCTTCGTTTTGGAGACTATTACCCCTTTTTGAATTTTGAAATTGGAATTTATTTTGGATTTAGTTCCCTCGCGGGAAGGCTTCGCACGATTTTGGATTTGGTCATTCCGAATTCCTGTTTCCATGCATTTTTTACAATAGTAAACAGGAATTCGGTGTCCCCACCATATCTGGCGCGAGATGCACCAATCGCGGATATTCTCCATCCAGTCGAGATAGACCTTCTCCCAACGCGCCGGATAGAACTTTATTTTTCCCTTCCTGACGGCCTCTATCGCGGGGCCGGCAAGCGGCTTCATCTTCACGAACCATTGCGGCGAGAGCCTCGGCTCTATCATAGTGTGGCAGCGGTAGCAGTGGCCGACGGCATGCCGGTGAGGCTCCGACTTTATGAATAGGCCTCGCGCCTTCAGGTCGTCAAGGATCGCCTCGCGCGCCTCCAGCCGGTCGAGGCCCTCGTATTCGCCGCCGATCGCGTTTATGGTGGCGTCGCCGTTCATCACATTTATCTGTTCGAGGCCGTGTTTGAGGCCGAGCTCGAAGTCGACCGGGTCATGGGCGGGCGTTACCTTGAGGGCGCCTGTCCCGAACTTCATGTCGACGAGGCCGTCGCGTATTACCCTGAGCTCCCTCTCCAGGATGGGCAGGATGACCGTCTTATCCTTCAGGTCCTTATAGCGCTTGTCCTTCGGGTTGACCGCTATCGCGACGTCTCCCAGCATCGTCTCAGGCCTGGTCGTCGCTATGACCACGTGGCCTTCAGTATTTTTCGCAGGCCCCTTGACCGGATATTTTATGTAATAGAGCATCCCATCCACATCTTTATGCTGCGACTCTTCGTCTGAGAGCGCCGTGTGGCACCTCGGGCACCAGTTGATTATGTAGTTGCCTTTGTAGATGAGCCCTTTTTCGTAGAGCCTTACGAAGACCTCCAGGACCGCCTCGGACAATCCCTCGTCCATGGTAAAACGCGTGCGCTCCCAGTCGCAGGAGCAGCCGAGCTTCTTCAGCTGCCGGATGATCGTCGTGCCGTACTCCTCGCGCCACTTCCAGACCTCTTCGATGAACTTCTCGCGGCCGAGATCCTCGCGCGACCTTTGCTCCTTCGCCATCTTCCGCTCGACGACGTTCTGGGTGGCGATGCCTGCGTGGTCTGTCCCGGGCATCCACTCGGTTTCGCGCCCCTGCATCTTTTTGAACCTGATGAGTATGTCCTGGATGGTGTTATTGAGGGCGTGGCCCATGTGAAGGATGCCTGTGATGTTGGGGGGCGGGATGACTATCGAATACGGTTTCTTGGCAGGGTTGGGCTTCGCATGAAAATAGCCCTTATCCTCCCATGCCTTGTATATCCTGTCCTCGACGTCGTGGGGATTGTATGCCTTCGGCAGTTCTGTCATGCTCACTCGAAGTTATAATGTTTACGCACGGGCTCTTTGATGTCCCATACGCAGGAGAGGCCTTTTGGGAATGTGACAAAATCTCCCTTTCCGAAGATGACCGCTTTTCCGTCCTTCGTCTCCACTGTTACCTTGCCCTTGAGGAAATAGCACTGTTCAACGCTGTCGTAAGACCAGTCGAAACGGGAGGCCTCTTTCTCCCATATAGGCCAGGAGAATACGCCCCTCTTCTCGAGATCTTTCTGGTCCAGC
>Ga0315276_10002453_pt1 | contig 16992 bp, 16 predicted proteins | sample YL17G05_0_MG_FD_204542 | JGI IMG/M metagenome (GOLD analysis project Ga0315276, IMG submission 204542) | Sediment microbial communities from Yellowstone Lake, YNP, Wyoming, USA - YL17G05_0 | ecosystem: Environmental > Aquatic > Freshwater > Lake > Sediment | place: USA: Wyoming | collected... | reverse complement strand
CTACAAGAGTCTTAGATTCCGGAAGAACTGCGAGAATTGCTGTTGCAAGAAATGGCATATTGCATGTTATTAGGGGGTTGCATAAAACCGGATTTCCCCATAAGTATTTTATTATGATGGACAGTAACGAATATGCATGTGTTGGACGAATTAATATACCCACACTTTGCAGTGCATTGGAGCGTTCAGATGAATGGGATAGTGTGTCATTTAATAGGGAGGCGGGATATTATGATTATTGGGCGTTATCTTATGACAAGTACATTTATAGCATATATCACGTTGTAAATAAAAATGAAACAATACATAATATTAGGAAAGATTTTGAAGTCAAGTTAAACATTGCGAAAAGTGCAAAAAATGATAATAAAAATTATGATTTCATACCTGTGTATTCTTCTTATGATGGTTTTGCGATATATAAAAGTGATAAGTTTTTGAATTGCAGTTATAGTTCAAACATTGACATCAGGTTGTTTCCAAAAAACTTACTTCCGAAACAGATAATTAATAAGTTTACAAATGATTGCGAGCACAGGAAGTTTCATTTAGAAGCAATAAAAAAAAATAAAGCGCGCATTGTTGTTAGTCCACTTTCGATATTTTATAAATTGCCGATTCAAAATCCGGGATTGCGAGGTCCGGCTTGATTTATCATATCGTTAATACCGGTTTCAAAATCAACAGTTATATTCCATCCTAGTTGTTTCAATTTGTAATTGCTAATGTAATAACGTTTATCATTAAATGGTCTGTCTTCTATGTATTCAATATAGTCATGAAAATCGATACTTGCACTTTCGTTGTCGTCTACGTGTACGTTATCAACGTTTATAAATTTTCCAATGAGCATTTTTGCAACTTCAAGAATGCTGTATTCCATGCCTTCGTCACAACCAATGTTGTAAATTTCGCCAATTTTGCCTTTTTCCAAGATTGCAATAAATGCTGTTGCGGTGTCATACACATGTAAAAAGGCGCGCATGCAGTCGCCATTTTGGATTGTGACTTTTGAGCCACTTTGAAGTTGGTGTATGAATCTTGGTATAACTTTTTCAGGATATTGGTTTGGACCGTACACGTTATTTCCTCGCGTTATAATAATGGGCATTTTAAAGGAATGGTTGTATGATTGTGCCAATAATTCTGCGCTTGCTTTAGTGGCTGCATAAGGATTGGTTGGACACAGTATTGACTTTTCGGTTTTAATATCCGCTGACTCATTTTCGCCGTATACTTCATCCGTTGAAACATGAATAAACAGTTTCAGTGTTTTACAATGGAGCCTTACAGCTTCAAGTAAGTTGTGCGTTCCTAATATATTATCATTAGTGTATGTGATGGCATCAGTAAACGATGTTTGAACGTGAGATTGTGCGGCGAAATGAACAACGTGTGTTATTTTATTTGTTTGAAATATATAATTCAATAAATCAAAACTTTGCAAGTTGCCTTTTATAAATGTATACCTGTTGTGACATTGGCGCACAATCTCGTCCACATTATTTTCATTTGCACAATAATAAAGAGCGTCAAAATTTATTATTTTTATTTTATTATATTTTGAAAAAAGATTATTTATAAAATGAGAACCGATGAACCCTGCTCCTCCAGTTACAAATAAAACAGTATCTTCGCAATCTTTGAATTGCAATTCTGTTTTATGGTTATGTGGCGTGCTATTATCTGGTTTGTTGTCGTTGCAAGCGCGTTTGTAATGTTTAAGGGTGTCTTCCATTGCATCTTTAATGCAGCGCACATTGGGTGCGAATTTTTCCAAGATATAGGTGTCCAAGTAATTGTTGGACCGGTCGCAAGCCAAAATTTTGCGCTGTTCTTCCACGCTGAAATTGTTCCATGTAAAATGCGGGTCGACGTGTTTTTGATACATTTCTAAAATTTCATTGTGTGAAATAACGCCGGGATTGGTTAAGTTTACAGTTCCAACAATGCGCGCTTTAAGCATTTTTATGACAATGGGTAACAATTCATCAAGAACCGACATGGAATTTGGCACTGAACACACTTTTGAGTAATTTACAATTTTTGTAATAAAATTTCGAGGACACTCTGTCGCAACAATCGGCATTCTTATTCGCAAATTCAGCACGTTTTCAGAAAGTTGATGCATAAGTCGGTCAGTAAAACCTTTTACCACAGAGTAGCCGGATCCAAAAAAATTAGGAATATCGTCTTCTTCAAATCCTTTTTCTCCTTCTCCTGTTTCTCCTGTTGCTGCCTCCATATTTTTATAGTTGAAAATGCACCCGGTTCCAAGATACGTGTAATGAATGTTTCGTTCTTTGCATGCCAACGCGAGCGAGATGGGAGAGAATAGGTTGTCTTTTACATTTTCAACTAATTTTCCGGGTTGTTCTAGATAGTCAATTGTTGTATATTTTGTGGCGCCGATTGTCCCGTGTGTTCGTCCAATAAATGAAATAACATGTGACGGTGAAACTTGGTTCAGTTCTTTACATAGTGATGGCGTATCATCAACACGCGCGTTACCAAGAACAAAATCTAATGCATTAAATTCTTTTGCTTTTTCTTGTTGTAACAATTCTGTAAATTGTGTTCCTATCCAACCGGCGTGACCGTATACAATAATTTTCATTATTAATAATTATATTGTATTTTTATATATTTATTACTTACAATATACGTAATTCATTTAATTATATTCGATTATATTACTAAATATTTATCTTGATTCAAATTATAATTTATAATATAAGATGATTTTATAATGATTTTATAATTTTTATAATATTGACGACAATGCGTCAATTTGTTCTCTCGTCATTTTGTCGGGATAAATAATTTTAAAAATAATAATTAAATTACCGCATTGTTTATTTTTATCTGTCATTCCCAAGTTGGGTATTGTTTTTATTGTATTGTGTTTAATGATTGTCCCATCTTTATGTTGCAAGTGGAAACTTTTATTGTTGATGTGTTTTATGGTGAATTCGATTCCGCACAATGATTCTTTGAGAGATATTTCTTTATCGAGAACCAGATCCATACCGTTTCGTTTAAATACGGAATGTTCTTCAATGTTTACAATAATGTTAACTTGTGAGAAACGCAGTGATGATGACGCAACATTGGATAATATTAAAACTTCTTTATCGTTTATTCCAGGTGGAATGCAAACACAGATGGTTGCATTTGCGCCGCCGCCATTATTTTGTTCGGTTACATTAACTGTCAGCTGTTCAATTCCAAAGTATGCATTTTCAAGTGTTATGTAAATATTTGTAGTTACGGGTTCGCGTTCGCATTTTTGCGAATGATGCTGCTGCGGCACGGTCTCATAAAAAAATTGCGGTTGCTGTTGCTGTTGCTGCGATGGAGGCGCTTGATGATGCAAAAAATTAAAATGCGGATGGTTTTGCATTGGTCCTCCTCCTCCTCCTCCCGATGAATTGATAATGTGAATGCCCATTCCACCAAGACCCATTCCCATCGGACCCATCGGACCCATTCCGCCTCTTATAAATGAAGGCGGAAACCCCCCTACGTGAACATGATGTTGTTGTGGATGTTGTAGATGGTGTGGATGGTGTGGATGGTGTGGATGGTTGGGCGGTGGTCCAGCAGCCGCCGCTCCTCCCATTGAACTAAAAATCATGTTGAAAATATCAAACGGATTTACATGTTCAAAATCTCCAAACGGGCTGCCATTTCCGCCCCCCCGTATACCCATATCGTATAATTTTTTTTTGTCAGGGTTACCCAAAACTTCATATGCACTTGCAAGTAATTTAAATTTTATAGTTGATTCTTCGCTGTTACTATTTTTATCTGGATGATGAATCATTGAAAGTTTTCGGTATGCTTTTTTTATTTCTTCAGATGACGCATCTCGATTTACTTCTAATATTTTATAATAGTCTTCATCCTCAGAAGCTTGTTCTTCGCGCATATGGTTGAAATTAAAATTCATATTTAATTAAATATTAAATATAAATTTTAAATAGATTATATACGAATTAATATTTAATAATTAATATTTATCATATACACAAATAATAAAAAAAATGAATATTAATAGTGGTGGTAATATTGAAGTCCCTGACATTGTTACCAATTCTCCATTTATACACAAGTATCAGCCAATATATTTCAGAGATTTCGAGCAACTAGACCCAACTACGATAACTTTGATGAAGTCATTAATATCATTGAATAATTTAAATATTTTAATAATTGGTGATTCGGGAACAGGAAAAACTTCAATTATAAATTCAATAATTAAAGAATACTATGGAAATGATTATAACTATGATAATGTTCTAGTTTTGAACAGTTTGAAAGAACAGGGGATTCAGTATTATAGAAATGATGTAAAAATATTTTGTCAAACATGCAGCTTGATAAAAAATAAAAAGAAGATTGTTTTGCTTGATGACATTGATTTAATTAATGAACAAAGCCAGCAAGTTTTTAGAAATTGTATGGACAAGTACAAACATAACATTCATTTTATTTCGTCCTGCACAAATGTTCAAAAAGTTATAGATAGTTTACAGTCTAGAACAATACTGGTTCAAATAAATCCATTGACAATGTCATGTTTAACAAAAATTATGAATAAAATAAAAATAAATGAAAAATTAAACATGTCTTCAGATGCAGATGAATTCATATTAAGTATTTGTAATAATTCTGTAAGAATTTTAATAAATTATTTAGAAAAAATAAGAATAATAAATTGTTATGTGGACATGGAAATGGTTCATAAATTGTGTACAAATATTAGTTACACAATATTTGATAATTATACGAATTGTGTTCTTAATAAAAAATTAACAGATGGAATAAAAATTTTATATAATTTGCATGATGAAGGATATTCGGTAATGGATATATTGGATAATTATTTCGTTTATATAAAACTGACCAATTTATTAAATGATAATATTAAATATAAACTTACAACATTAGTTTGTAAATACATTATATATTTTCATAATGTTCACGAAGATGAGTTGGAATTGGCATTATTTACAAATAATTTCGTGCAATTATTTTAGTCGATTAATAACTAATATTAAATAGTAGTTATTAATATATATCTATCTTTATCATTTATATCATAAAAAAAATAAATCTTATACAAATGTCTCAAGTATTAAAAAAACCAATTCCCAAAAATATTTTATTTCATTTTTTAGAGAGAATAGGTTGTCAAAAAACAGATAAATGTTACATTGTTGACATTACCGCATTCAAAAGAGCCATTTATAACAATGATTTAGAAATATTTGTAAAAAGTATCAAAGAATATTATTATATGTCAAAGCTCCATTACATTGACATGACTCATGCGAGTCACAATAAATTTAACACCATTATAAGACAGTTATGCAAGTGTAACAACATTGCATTTTCCAAGAATATAAAGTATGACAAGTCAACATATAGTGTGGTATACAATGTACAATATACTGAAAACAATGACAACAATGATAACAACGATGTTGATTCAAATTCAAATGTGACCGATTGAACGAACTAGTTGTCCAGGAGGTCCATTCCATCCACTTTCCATTGTCATAACGGTTCCGTCCACAACATATAGTAGTGTGGTTAATATGCCGATGGTTTTTCCCATCAAGTCTTTTATTCCCATTGTTATTTTTTGAAATTCAATCAACATGTTCAAAAAGACGCCAAATATTCCTGTAACGATTCCGGTAATAGAGTCCCTAATGAAACTAAACATGTTTCTGAAATTATTCAAACTACCACTAATGTCGCCTAAACTTCCAACTGTAACTGAAGTCATGTAGTTGACGGGTTCGAGCAAATATCCCATGTAGTCGGTCTGCATGTTTTGTATGCAATATGTAAAATTTTCGCTCGTGTCATGACCGAACATACTGCTAAATGGCATAACGCTCGGATTGCAGCGGTACAGTGGCCAATTGTCTTGAATATATTTCGTTCCAATGACCAAGAAGGAGAGAACATATAACCCAATAAATACAACGATAATAAATATTGCAGAAAGTAAATCGCTTGTTTTCATTATTAATTATATTGAATATATATTTTATTAAAGGCGTGTTATATAATACTGATTTTTTATATTTTATATAAAGAAATTAAAATACTTTTATTCTCACTTGGAAGGCGCCGCCGCTCTGCTTGTTGCCGCTGTGCTTGTTGACGGTAGTTTTACGTCAGCGTCAAATGAAGAATATGCTAAAGTTTGTGCATGATTTGATGCGAGGTTGTTGATGATGGAGGTTCCGCCTGGTGAGGTTTGTGAAAATGATGGAATTGTAATTGTGGCATCTCCTCCGCCTCTGCTTAATTTTTTATTTTTATTTCGTCGCCTAAGCATGCTTTTACGTGAACTCCGTCTAAGACTTTTGCGGAATTTACGAGAGAATTTTCTTCTAATTAATGAAGCAGATTTTGATCTTTTGCCTTTTTTTCCCTTACTCCTACCCTTGTTTTTGCTTTTTTTTGAGCCGCCACTTTTTGATACATTTACAAGGTTGTGCTGGTGCATATTTCGTTCTATGCCCTTATTAACTGCGGTTTGACCTGGATTGGCGTCAGTAATCGTGTGAGATATAACATAGGGATTTGAAGTTGAAGAAACGGTTGACATGTATGTTTTATCTTGATATTGATTTATCTATAATGTATATAATATCTACAGAAAATAAAAAATAAATATTAAAAATTCATAAATATTAAAAAATCATAAATATTAAAAAATCATAAATATTAAAAATATTAATAAAAGAAAATAAAAGTTTTTAATTTATTCGTATTCTTATTTAGATATTATTCGTGTATTAAAATATAACACAATAATACAATATAATACAATATTTAAAAAAATGAATTCCGCAGAGAGAATACAGTTGGAAAAAATGATACAAGTAAACGGTGCAGTTGATAACACGGAAACGATACGAAGTTTGAAACATAGTGAAAGAATAAAGGAGGATGTGTTGACAATGGTAAAACTTAAGAAGGATTATCAAAGGTTGTCTAAATCAAATCCTGCTCAATTTGATGCAATGTGTGTGTCGAGGTGTTCATTTTTGTTTAATACGTATACAGATTTGTTTAACCGTTTGAAAAAGGATGAACTAGACTTGAACATTATGGGACAACTGATAGGGCTTTTAAAAATGATTGAAGACGATAAAATAGACCAGCACACCGCGTCGTTTGAAGTTGGGAAATTATTGAAAAGTATTTACATTGACAGCGCGTTGAAAAAGTCGCAACACTTGGACGAGGCGCACAAGCATGATAAGGATGGTAAAAAGATTTCGCATCTTCCAGCGAAGAAACTATCGTGGTCTGAATATAAAAAGACACATTTAGGCAACGATGACAATAAATAAAATAAATAAATAATATTATTGTATTATTGTATTATAGCAAGCAAATTATTTATTTATTATTTAATTAAGTTTTATATTTTAATAATGTCGATTGAATACAATCCGAATACGAGTGACAACGATGATGAAATAAATAATAAAATACCGACAGTTATTAAATTGTTTTTGAAAAGAGTTGAACAAAATGTTCCGAATGTAAGCATTCGTTTATTTGGAAGTGTGACAAATTTTACACATTTCAAAGATAATAGTGATGTAGACTGTTGCATTATTTATCCCGATGAATATACAAGAATAAAACTCTGCGCATTTATAGAGGAGGAATCCATCGAGTTTAATAAAACGCGAATTAGGTTTCGAGAGATGAAATTTAGCCAGCCAGGATACAATGATGAATTTATTGGATTGTATCATGTTTGTTTTGATGACAAGTATAAGCTCGACATAAGTTTAGTTAATGGAGAACGCGGAATTGGTCCACTTCAGCACTACCAACATGATGTGGGAATTGGCTATAGGTTGCTCATCTTCATTATAAAGTGGTTATACTATGAGGCGTCGGTCATTTCGAAGGAATTATTTATTTATTTGAAAAAGTTCATATTCAATATAAGAGATAGCGAAATGACGATTGTGCGTTCAAACCATCGTTACATATTAGGGGAACCAAGTGGTTCCCTAGAGGAGGGGGGTCGTACTAAAGTCTGTATTGTGCTGGAGTGCGTAGCGAAAGCGTCCGAGCCATTTCATCGCGATAACAATCAAATGCGAGAGTAAAGCTAAAGTCGTTGCTGAAATCTACAAGTGTGCCGTCGTGGTATCTGAATTTAACTTTTATTTTAGCGAGACGTTCAAGTGGGGGGAAAAATGTGGTAAGATTTTGAATAAGTCCATTTCGAGAATCAAAGTACTGCGTGTTGGGACATCCTAGTATCGGTATTTTGGCAAAAAATGAGTTTACAATTCCATTGTACGAGTTATTAAACGTTCCGTTTGTATTTACCGGATAAGGTTTGAGCTCATCGGCTTGATTGCACTTGTCAAGTTCCATGTAAAAATTCGTTTCTCCAATTACGTTTATTTTATTGGGCGCGTTGCAAAAATGGTATGGTCCACCAGTTCCAAGCCAGTAATAGTTTGCAGTATCTGCAATATTCAAATAAGTTAAATTATTAAAAGATGGATCCGACAATGGCGTAGCTTGTGTATTAACTATTCCAGATGAAATGTACGCTTGTTTTTCAAATCCTAAATAATAAGGAAGACCCCATTTACCATTTTGACACACGGACGTAGTTGGCTGTGCACATGAAACATCATATGAGATGACTGCATCAAAATTTAGCTGAAATGACTCCAAATTATTTCCAAATTGTAGTTTTTGAGTTGCTTCGTTGTAAACAACAATAAAATGATTGTACGCAGCACTAGTTGCAATTGCACTATAATAATTTAATTTATTTCTCAATTCAAATGCTAATTGTCGGGGTGTGTAAAATCCTTCATTTATTGTCAGTGTGATATAGTTTGCAAAACTCGCAATTTTGAATATAAATTTAGTATTATAGTAACTATTTTTAAAAGTGTAATTATTTGATGGGAAATTACATTCAACTAGGCGAATGGTTTCAACATTTAAAAGTTGTTGAGGCAACGTGATTTCAAAATGTGCGCGATTTGTCCATTGACACCGGTCTCTGTCTTCTGAAGAAATTGAAACGAGCTTGCGGTCAAGCATGAACGTTTGTTGACGTTGTATTAACTGGTGGTCTGAATGGGTGTTATTGAACATTTTATTTTATTTTGATTGTTTTGTATATATCTTGTATGTATATTAATATTTTTAATATATATTCATTTATGTTTATTCCTATTCCTAAATTCGATTTTCACAAGTTTTTCACAAGTTTTTTACTATTTTTTACAAGTTTTTTCTTTTATTATTTTTTTTATATTTTGATTTATCTGAATAAAAATATAAATTGAAAATTTGAAATGTATACTTACATTCTTCAGCTTCCTAGCACAGACTTACAACCAACCAACAATCAATATGGCAACCGCAACCGCAACCGCAGCAGCTCCTATTCCTATTATTCAGGGTGTTTCATTTCGTCCTGAACATGATATCAAATATTCAAAGTTAAAAATCAATCCAAGTGGTGGAAAGAGTGTTGGCATTGTCAATGCTCACACAGGTCAGACATTATATGTGGGAACGCCCCTTCTCTTGACGTGGGGAATCCAAGAATTCGTCGACGACAAGACGAAAAAGGTATCGTATGACATGGCGCTTCAGTTTCCAAGTGATGAGTATCATCAATCGGCTGAATCCAAAGCTGACTCAAATGCGTTTTTGCAATCAATGATGGCATTTGAAAAAAAGCTCAAGGCGGATGCACTTGCCAACTCGAAGGATTGGTTTGCAAAGCCAAAGATGACACCCGATGCTATTGACGCGCTGTTTACACCTGTCCTGAAGTATCCCGTCGACAAGGTTAGTTGTGAGAAGGACACGTCAAAGGCGCCCACCATGAAAATCAAGGTCCCTTTCTGGAACAACAAGTGGGAGGGTGTTGAGGTTTACGATGCAAACAAGGTGTGTCTGTTTCCTTCTTCAAATCCTGCTGTTTCTCCAAAGGACTTTATTACCAAGCAGTCGCATGTTGTGACAATGATTCAGTGCGGCGGTCTCTGGTTTGCAAATGGCAAATTTGGAGTGACGTGGCGTCTGGTTCAGGGAATTGTGCAGCCAAAGCTTTCGATGCGTGGAAGGTGCCATTTGTCGTTGACTCCTTCTGAGAGTGTGAGGATTCAATCCGAAGCTGACAAGCAGCAGCAAGAGCAGCAGCAGTTTTGCGATGACGACGATGTGCCCTCGTCTGTTCCTGTGACAGAGACTGTGGATTCAGATGATGGTGAAAGCGATGAGGAGGATGATGGTGGTCTTCTGGCTCGCATGCCGTCTCTTCCTGTGGCTGCTCCTCCTGTTCAACCTCAATCTGTTGCTTCCGCTGAGGCGCCAAAGAAGAAGATTATCAAGAAGGCGGCTTAGAATGTTTACTGCAACTTGTGTGTGTGTGTGTTGTGTGTTGTGTGTGTTACAAAATAAAACAATTATATATAAGCGCGCGTTGAAATAAAACAAAATAAAAATACTAACACTTTTTTTATATTTTTTTATGTTTTTTTATGTTTTTTTATGTTTTATGAAAGATTATGAAAGTAGTTAAAAGGACATTCTATATAATATTATATGCCATTACTGATTTGCTATCTGCTGTAAATGCCGTCAATTCAAAAAAATAAAAGCTCTGTAAAAAACGCCGGTAAATGTAAAATGTTTCCTGTTCATACAACACTTTTGATTGTTGAGTCTCCTTCAAAATGTGCAACCATTATGAAATATTTAGGAGATGGGTACAAGTGTGTTGCAACGTGCGGTCACATGCGTTACTTAGACGGGTTAAGTGCCATAGATGTGAGTAAAAACTATAAACTGAAATTTACAGTGATGGATTCAAAACGGGCACAAATTACGAGAATTTCATCAGAAATAAAAATGGCGACTCGGGTTATTGTGGCAACAGATGATGATCGCGAGGGCGAATCAATTGCGTGGCACATATGCGACATGTTTCATTTGCCGATCGACACAACAGAGAGAATTGTTTTTCACGAAATAACAAAAGATGCGCTAGAAAAGGCAATGCTTACTCCAAGAAATGTGAATATGAATATTGTTACGTCAGCACACGCCAGACAAATTTTAGATTTATTTATTGGTTATAAAATCTCTCCATTCATCTGGAAACATATTTCATCGACGGGGTTGTCGGCGGGGCGCTGTCAGACACCTGCGCTGCGTCTTGTTTACGATAATCAGAGAGAAATTGAAAATAGATTATTAATAAATGAAAATGAAAATGGATTTGAATATACAGTGTGCGGTTATTTTACGAAATTAAATATTCCCTTCTCTCTAGAAAAAAGATTCAAATCGTTTTTTTTAGAAGAAGAAGGTCAACGTGAGCTGGAACTAGAAACATTCCTGCGTAACTCCATTTCATCTCGCCATGTTTTCATGTGTGTCGACAACGATACAAATGTGTGTCGCGCATCTCCACCGCTGCAATTTTCAACCAGTCGACTACAACAAACAGCCAGCAACGAGTTATCAATTTCTCCCAGCGAAACGATGCAGATTTGTCAAACGCTTTATGAGCGCGGCTGCATTACATATATTCGCACAACGGGCAAAAGTTATAGTGCAGAATTTGTAGGTCAGGCAAGTAATTATGTACGGGAAAAATGGGGAGAGAAGTATGTTAAATGTGACGACGACAAGGGCATTGCCAAACTTGGCATAGACGCACACGAAGCTATTCGACCGACTGATATTACTCGCGTTTCATTGACTAATGATTATCATGCGCTAGAACAGAAAATGTACAAACTTATTTGGAAAAATGCATTGGAAAATTGCATGTCGGACTATACGTTTTTACCAATGGTTGCAAAAATAAATGTTATCACTGAAGCTGATACCGGAACCGAGCACACGTACAAGTTTGCATGTCAAAAACCTGTTTTTTTAGGATGGAAAGCAGTGCAAGGGTTTACGCCAGAACAGCAACGCCACCAGACAATGATCGATTATTTGCAAAATGTTCGAGAGAACTCGATAATTCCTTACAATAAAATAGAAACAAACATTACTATCACGTCACATGTCGGGGCGCACTATACAGAAGCTCGATTAATACAGGAGCTGGAAGAAAGAGAAATCGGACGACCATCAACATATTCCACAATCATTGAAAAAATCGTGGAACGCGAATATGTAAAGAAACAAAACGTGGTGGGAAAGCGGATAGAATATGACGAGTATACTTTGGTTGATAAAATAGTTTCTAAAACAAAAAGCTGGAGAGAAGTTGGAAATGAAAAGAATAAATTAATTATTACTCCGATTGGAAAAAATGTTTTAGAATTTCTAACAAGTCATTTTCCTATTTTATTTTCATATGATTACACAAAACACATGGAAATGCGTTTGGATGATATTGCTGCTCCTCATGTAAAAGGTGGCGATCTGATGCATGAATTAAAAATAGTTTGTGATGAATGTGTTGGAGAGATTGAAGAATGTATAAATCAAATAAAAAAATTAAAAAAGGATGAAACACAATACAGAATAGATGATCATCACATTTTTATAATTGGTAAACATGGTCCGGTTGTAATATATTCTGAGAAACCGTTTTCTAAAAGCGAAGAAGCTTTCGATAAGTATTTAAATGACAGTTTTAATTCTGGAGAAAATGAAAATATAATATTCAAAAAAGTAAAACCGGGAATTATTTTTGATGATTTAAAAACGGGCAAATATACAAGTCTCTCTGACATTCTTGTTGAAGACTCTTCTTTAGAACGAATTGTTGGAACCTATGGTGGCTTGAATGTGATTTTAAAGAATGGACGATTTGGAATATATGTGGTATGGGGTAAAAACGGAGAAAATAGAAAATCTTTTAAATGCGGTAAAAACATTTCTGATATTTCTCTCGAAGAAGTCATTCGTCATATTGAAAATGATTCCACCAGAATAGATGGTGTTGCCGCCACCACCATTGGAGATGTAACGGATATAATTCGAATAATTAACGACGACATAAGCATTCGAAAAGGTAACTATGGAAACTATATTTTTTATAAAACGGCTAAAATGAAAAAACCAAAATTCATTTCTCTTAAAACATTTAAATTAGATTATAATAAATGTTCATTAAATGATATTACATCATGGGTCAAAACACATATTTAAATATACATTTAATATATAATATATGTCAAAAGATACTTAGAAAGACACTGCTAATATGAGTATAATCAACCCAATGGTTAAGACTAAGACTTCCACTACCTCTTCGGCCGATTCTTCCGCCGCCGCCGTTTCCGCCGTTCCCGCCGTCTCTTCTTCTTCTGAAGGCGCATCAAAACTCAAGAGGCTTCCCAAGCCTAAATCTGTTGTTTCCGCCGCTGCCGAGTCATCTGATTCTGCCGCTCCTGTAAATGTTGTTACTTCTTCTTCTGAAACTCCCGCATCTGTTGTAGATTCTTCATCTGCTCTTTTGAGTTTGTACTCTGACTATTCTAGCAAGCTCCAGGCTGCTCATGCCACATGGAACACTCTTCGCAGTGAGTTTCGTCTTCTTGAGCGTCAGACTGTGCGCGAGCTGAAGAATGCTCAGAAGGCGTCTCAAAAGAAGAAGCGCAAGACTGGCAATCGCGCACCTTCTGGTTTCGTGAAGCCTACTCTCATTTCCAACGAGCTTGCCGGATTTCTTGGCAAGCCAGAGGGTTCTGAGATGGCTCGCACTGAAGTGACTCGCGAGATCAACAAGTACATTCGCACCAACAACTTGCAGGACAAGGAGAATGGTCGCAAGATTAATCCCGACAAGAAGCTTACTTCTCTTCTCAAGCTGAAGAAGGGCGATGAGCTCACTTATTTTAATCTTCAGCGTTACATGTCTCCCCACTTTGCCAAGTCTGCTGCTCTTCAGGCTGCTGCTGCCGCCGCCGCTGCTGCTCCTGTTGCATCTTCCTAATTAAGGGGGGCATCCCCCCTTTAACCCCCTCTATTATTGGTAAAGGGTAAAGAGTAAAAGATGACAAAAAAAACAAAATACAAAAAGTAAAAAAAACTAAAACAAAATACAAAAAAACACACCGTCAAGATATCATCTTGCGATGTGTTTTATACGCTACGCTGAATATTCAAATACTTATTTGCTGATCTATTTATCGATTTATCCAAACATTGACCGCATTTCGCTGTACGTCATATTTCTCCCATTTACACTTTTGAATTCATTGTTTCCTTCATTTATAATATTCAGTAGAGAATTCTCAGTGACATTATTTGTTTTGAATAATTCTTCAACTTTATTCATTCCGTCTTGTTCCAAATTCAAATAATTGACTGGTGGTGTTTGTTGGGTTTGGGTTAGTAGCCGTCCTGACTGTTCTTGCGTTAATTTTTGTTGATTCATGTTATGATTGGAATATATAATAATGAGCAGTATATATTTAATATGTTTGTAATTCAATTTATACAAAATTGAAAATTATATAACATAAAATATTATACTTAGTGCTAAACACAAGCAATAATGCCACCACGTTGCGAATGTGCAATCAACAATGTAAAGAATTGGAGACCAACAGGAGAAACATATTTCAACCATGAAGTTTACTTTTGTCCAGGATGTTCAGGACTTTTTACACTAGTTCATATGGGAACTGTTGAACCTGATGATGAATAATTAATTATAAATTGAAAATAATAATTCATTTTGTATGTCTGCATTTCAGGAGTCGACAATGGCAAAGTTTCTGCACAAATTATTCATTTTACCATCATTTCATTTTTTTATGCGCCGCGTTCGGCACGCTTTAAAAATTGGTTTATCCGTTCGCACCAAAAAATACGCCCGCTTATCCCCACCCATGTCAAACTGCAGGTCAAAATCGTACCTCTTCGCTTTTATGTACTTGCTCTTCACCTTCCGTTTCAACGTCCGGCAACTCGTAACCCCCTTCCGTCGTCGGTCTGCATATTCCGCAATATACTTGTATCTCTTCCCAACCACAATATCTTTGGACGTGATGCCGTGATCAAACTCATTCCCAGTTAGAAAACTAAATAAGCCCATCCGTTCTTTCGTACTACGATATTAATATATAAAATTTAAAAATTATAAAATAAAATATACAATATATGCCTATATAAATAATACTCGCCTAAACGTTTATTATTTATATTTTTTATTTGTTTTATTTCGTTTTGTTTTGTTTATGAGTTGCACGTTTTTGGTCCGCAGCCAATTTCAAGAGGAGCACGGAAGGGATCGGGTTCAATCGTGGTATTCATCCAGGGGCTAACCTGAAGTTGAGGATTGGGAGGCTCGGAACGAACTTGCAAATTCGCATTACGCAAAGAGCTGCCAATGGTGTCAACTCCAATCAAGTAACCGGCATTCAAAAGATTAACACCTAGAAAATCGCCTGAACCCATTGGTTTCATGTTCCACGAACTGTTGTTGTCTTTGGGCAAAAGGTCTCCCGGATTAAGATTTGCTTGACCGGAACAGTTGGGAGGAAGCCCCATCATGTAAGAACCGTCAGTAGAATTAAGCTGGTTATAAATAGAACTGTCATCTACAGGCGCCGGAGGTTTACCCTGAGAGCCATTTCCTGCTCCTGATCCTCTACCTTTCCTGCTTGAGCCCGTGCTCATGTATTCAGGAAACATGGACTTACTACCTGAATAATTATATACTGCATAAATTAACACGAGAGCCGCCAAAATTGTTAGCACCTGGTGGCTTTTTACATACTGTTGCACTTTTGGAAACATCGTTTCTATTATATAAACTATTATTATATAAAATAAATGATAAAATATTTTTTTATAATTATTATAAATAGAAATAATAATTGTAATTAAAAGCATTCATTTGTTCTAAACAACTACAATTAAAAAAAACAACTAAATCTAATCTATTTGTTTTTTACATTTTTATATGAATTGGTTGAATCGCTTTTTATTGCTTTAATTATTTATCATTATCATTGTCATTATCATTGTCATTGCTGCTGGAATCACTATCATCATCACTATCACTACTGTCTACATTATTTAAATTATAAGTAAGTTTTATTTCTTCAGCAGCTAAATATGCTTCAATTGCAATATCTTTTGCAGCTTTTGCTTTTTCTTTTGCGTCTTTGTACATTTTATAATATACATCATCTGGGTTTTTCAATACCAATTCCAATTTTTTTCTGGTTATCTTTCTCTAAATCTAAAGTTACTTCTATTAATTCTCCACTGTTACAATTGTCACCGCCATCATTATCATTTTTGATTATAACAGATGACGACGACGACAATTCTTCTAAATGCGGTTCTTCTATAACTTTTAGTGGTGGCACAGACTCTACAATTTCAACATGTTCTAAAGTTTCTAAATGGTTCGGTAGTGATGGTTCAACAATTTTAATAGCACTTGCAGTTGCATTTGTGTCAGAATCGGCGACGACCTGGATGCAGAGTCGTTCTTGTTCACCGTCTTCGCATTTGTCGCCTTGATTATGCTCTTGTTTTTTTTGCTTTATTAGACATGCTTTGAACAATGGTTTTTCGTTAATAATTAATATTTGCCTAGCATTTATTTCAAACTGAAAGCTTTTAGATGTAAATTTTATTCCTTCAAAATCAATGATTGTTATTAATAACGTTTCCGGTTTTACGCTGTCAAAAGTCAGCGTGTTGTTTTCTTCATCAAATATGAAACAAGATTGAACGCCGCCAATGTTGTTGAATTTTGAATTGGAACTGCTGTTACCACTATTTATATTCACTCTCAATGTGTGACTTGTTCCATTTTTATAAGATTTCACCATTGAGGCGAATGCTGTTTCAATATCTGTTTTTTCCAAGTCATCTGTAAACCATAAGTGTCTTTTATCATAAATAATGTCTATACATTTTTTCTCCAAATTTTCCAAAAATGATATAAATTCTCCATCTTTTTCACTT
>Ga0315276_10002452_pt1 | contig 16993 bp, 13 predicted proteins | sample YL17G05_0_MG_FD_204542 | JGI IMG/M metagenome (GOLD analysis project Ga0315276, IMG submission 204542) | Sediment microbial communities from Yellowstone Lake, YNP, Wyoming, USA - YL17G05_0 | ecosystem: Environmental > Aquatic > Freshwater > Lake > Sediment | place: USA: Wyoming | collected... | reverse complement strand
CGGAGCATTTTGCCGGAACCGCTGTGGCGGAGCAGTTGAGGTTGGAGCTTTCGTGGAGCGCTAACCGCGAAGTTGATTTTTCGCACTACAACGTTTACCGTCGGATTGAGACCATCGGCGTCTGGAATCTGTATCAGCAGCATGTTACCGACACGACATTTGTCGATTACGGAGTTAGGGCGCATGTAAGGTATGAGTATGCGGTTACGGCGGTTGATTTGACAGGTCACGAATCGGGTATGTCAGACGGAGTGCTGCTGTGTCCGGCGACTTTTGACGGCGGTTTGGTGGTTGCGGATGCTTTTGTACGTGACGAGTCCTACAATCCTGACCAGCAGCAGCAGGAGGCCTGGCTGGATTCGCTGCTGGGTGGTTTCGGTTTCGGCATAGCGTTTTCAGATGAGAACGGTGGACCCGTGACGCTGTCGGATATAGGTCAGTACAATACGCTGATTTGGTGTGATGATGATATCGTACAGAAGAACATTGCTCTGAGTGACGTAGCGCTAAAGGAATTTGCCGCTCATGATACCCGGATGTTGATTTCGGGCTATCGGCCGTGGGCGAACTGGTCGCCTAACTCGGTACCGGTGAATCATCTGTTACGTCAGGAGTTTGGGTTATCTTATTACGAAATGACGCCCTACTTTGATTTTGTGGGAGCTTATGGTCAGAATGGCTGGCCATCGGTTGAGATAGACTCGACGCGGGGGATGACAAAGTGGCGAGATATACCGAAGCTGACGCCGGTAGCCGGGGCCCAGGTGATCTTGACGTTCGACTCAAAAAGGAACCTGGCGGCCTGGGAGGGGCAGCCGGTGGGGTTGGCCTACGAGACGGCTCATGGGAAGAGAGTTTTGTTTTCGTTTCCGTTGTATTTTCTGACGCCGGTTTCGGCTCAGGCGCTTATGACAAAGGTGATGGAGTATTTTGAGTTTTCCGGCACTTTTGTCAAGGGTGACCTGGACCATTCCGGGACGATTGACATTGTCGACGTGGTTGTGTTGCTGGACCATCTATTTATCAGCAGGCAGCCGCTGGCTTATCCCGAATTGGCCGATATGGACAGGCGTCCCGGAGTCAGCATCGGCGATGTGATGGTGCTGGTCAACTACCTGTTCCGTGGCGGTCCGGCTCCTGTGCCGGCCAACTGATCGGTAGAAAGCCTGCAGATGATTGACAAAAAGTAGTTGAGTCGTGAGGCCAGACATCGTTCCGTGAAGTCATGGCCAGCCAATCCCGCTTCTGTCAGGATCTTTCAAAGCAAAACCCGCGTTGCTCGAACGCGGGTTATCCAACCGAAAACAATGCTATCTTCTTGCAGCTAAATGAGTTTAGCGACGAATTGCGCCAGCCGCGACTTGTTGCGGGCCGCAGTCCGCTTGTGGATCAGGCCGGAACTGGCCGCCCGGTCGATAACAGAAGTCGCCATCGTCAACTTCTTCAAGGCCGATTCTCGATTGGACTCGGCACGAACGTCTTTAATCGCCTGGCGAAGGCGGGAACGGAACGAGCGGTTCCGAGCGCGCTCATCTTCGGAAATTCTCATGCGTTTGACGCAGGACTTATGGCTTGGCAAAGGCTTACCTTTCCTAAATCAATGAATAATTCAATCAAGAAATATAGTCGGCGCAAACATTTTGTCAATCGATAAGATCAAGAAAAGAACGCTGGTGGTTTCCACCAGTATTGTATCAGCCGGGACCGCCTTTTCGAGGGTACTGGGGTTGATTCGGGAACAGGTAATGGCCTACTACTTCGGGGCTTCTGCCGTAACCGATGTTTTTGTGGCCGCTTTCCGTATTCCCAATCTGCTGCGTGATCTGTTCGCCGAAGGCGCCCTGTCGTCGGCATTCGTGCCGGTTTTCAAGGAGAAACTTGTCAATGAGTCTGAGGAAGCCGCCTTCGGTCTGGCTCGAATAGTAGCCACAGCCATGCTTGTTGTGATCGGTGCGGTAGTTTTGCTGGGGATTGTCGCGACGCCGTTTGTTGTCTACATCTCAGCTTATGGTTTCACGGCCGATCCGGAGAAGTATGATCTGGCCGTCAGTTTGACCCAGATCATGTGGGCCTATCTTCTTTTGGTGTCGCTTTCGGCCCTGGTTATGGGAATGCTTAACTCGTTCGGCCGGTTCGGGGTTCCGGCTCTGGCGCCCGCGATATTTAACATTGGCTCCATTCTTTGTGTCGTGCTGATGTATCATTGGTTTAATGTTCCAATCTACACCATGGCTATCGGTGTACTGGTGGGCGGAGTGGGACAGTTAGTTATTCAGTTGCCATCTCTGTGGCGCATCGGGTTTCGCTATCGCTGGACTTTCAATTTCCTGGATGAGAGCTTCAGGAGAGTCCTGAAGTTGTTTTTCCCTATGGTCGTGGGATTGTCAGCCAGTCGGGTAAATATCCTGGTGAGTACTCTGATAGCCTCGTTCCTGATGGAGGGATCACTCTCGTTCCTGAACTATTCCTACCGCCTGATGCATTTCCCGCTGGGTGTGTTCGCAGTGGCTCTGGGGACGGTTTCCCTGCCGAATGCCTCGGAACTTGCCGCTCGCCGCGATACGGATCGTCTCAGTACCGCTTTTTTCGACGCCATCAGCCTGAACATGTTTCTCGTGGTTCCCTCGGCTGCTTTTCTCGCCCTGATGGGTCGCGATCTGGTTGACGTAATCTATCGTTGGGGGGCGTTCTCGGAGACGAATTCGGCCAACACCGCACTGGCGCTTCTACACTACTCGTATGGGCTGGTCGGTTTTGCTGCGGTGCGGGTAACGGTGCCCATCTATTATGCTCTCAAAGACGCTTCTCTGCCGATGAGAATCTCCATTTTTTCGGTGCTCCTGAATATTGCTTTGTACTACCCGCTCATCAAGATGCTTGATTTTGCCGGACTTGCCGCCGCAACATCGATTGCCGGACTTGTGAACTTCGCGCTACTGTTGTATTTCCTGCCGCGAAAACATGTGCCAGTGGCCTTTGCACCCATGCTGCTCGGTTTCGTGCGAGTCGGTGTGGCGGCGACGCTCGCCTTCTGGGCTGCATCACTGATTCCGGTAGCTATCCCGGCGAGTTGGTCCGACGGGATAGGGCGTCTGTTTCAGTTTGGCGTAAGGCTGACGGTGGGCGGGCTACTTTACTTTGGTCTTTGTCTGATCCTACGCGTCGGCGAAGTCAGACTGATCATCAATCGCCTGCGCGGTCGTAGCTGACAAGGGAGCGGGGGATCATGATCCGCAGACATCCCAGTGTTTTTCTTCTCGGGTTCGTTGTTAGCGGGATCATCATTGCTGATTACTTCCCCTTGTCTCCGCAGATATTTCTATTGCTCGAAGCTGTTTGCTTCGGTGTGGCGTTGTTGCTGATTTTTCGCAGACGCCGTTCGGAGGGTGCGGTTCTGGCGTGTGTGGCGGTGGGACTCATGTCGGCCTTCAGTTTCCGGCTGCACATAACTGGCTTCGGCTCAAACCACTTGAGACAGATAGTCACGTCGTCCGCGACTTACGAAATCTTCGGCCGGACCGTTGACTGGCCGGAGTTCAAGGGAGGCCGGACCGAGACCATTGTCGAGATTGATTCCTTGTCACGGCGCGATAACTCGGGCTGGGTAGGCCGCCGGGCCGAAGGCCGTCTGCTTTTGAAAGTGACCGATACGACCACGGCTCTGCAGCGCGGAGACCGCATCGCTTTCCGGGCACGGCTATACCCGGTTCTGGCCGGCGAGCGGCACGAGTTTCCCTATGCCCGCTATCTTAACCTGCGCGGTATTTTAGCCCAGGCGTTCATGCCCACACTGCTGAACGTGCGGATTGATCGCCGTCCGACCGTCGGCTTCATTTCACTGGTCGACCGAGTAAGATCGGCGATCAGATCGAGCCTCGAACGCAATCTCAGTCCTCAGGCATCCGCTCTGGCGCGAGGGTTCTTGATCGGTGAGACTAGAGATATCTCTCCGGATATCTATAGTCTTTTTCGGGACAGCGGTACACTGCACCTGCTGGCTGTCTCGGGTTCCAACGTCGCTCTGGTCGTCTTATTTGCCGTATGGGTTATGCGGCCCTTCTGGCTGGGAGTGCGTTCTCGGTCGGTAGTTCTCTTGGCCGTAATCGCGATCTTTGCCGGACTCTCCTACGGTGAACCCTCGGTCATGAGAGCGACCATCATGGCTGCCTTGATAATCGGCGCGCGACTTCTGGGGCGAACGTATGATCTGAACAATGTGATTGCTGCTGCTGCGCTGATCATACTGTTGGTTAATCCGGGACAGTTGTTCGATGTCGGCTTTCAACTCTCGTTCGTAACGGCCTGGGGGTTGATCTTCTTTGTTCCGCGTCTGGCGGCGCTGTTCGGTTCATGGCACGAGCGCACCTGGAGCCGGTGGCTGGTCCTGCCGGTCATTGTAGCCCTGGTGGCTCAAATCGTTTCGATGCCCATTGTGGCTTACTACTTCGACCGAGTGCCGGTATTTGGTGTGGTGGCTAACCTGATCATTGTGCCTATCGTGTCTCTGGCCGTTATCGGCTTGCTTGTTCTCCTGGCGGCTGATCTGATTTGGCCGTTGTTGGGGAGTTTCATTGGCAGCATCGTTGATCTCTGGATGCAGGGTCTGGTGGCAGTGTTGCATTGGATGGGTGGTGGAAACGTTCCGATCATCCATCTTGGTCGTCTGGTTGATTCACCGTTCGCGTTACCGGCTATTCTGATCGCTTACCTCCTCATGATGGTCACGGCGATTGCCATCACCAGCGTACGCGCACGGAGGTTGGCGGTGATCCTCGCAATTGTCGCTGCCAATGTGGCAGTAGCTATTGCCCTTGGCGCGACGTTCTTGAGCGCCGACGCTCGTGTTGCTGTTGAGCGAGTCCCCGGCGGTGTAGCGGCAATCGTCTGGACGGGCAATACAACCAAACCTGATCTCATTATCACTGGCCTAAGCCGCCAAAGCTACCCGCTGGACGAACGCGTGCTCCAACCAATGCTGCATCGTCATGGTTCCGAGAAGTTGTCGCGTCTCATTCTTCTCAATGCTGATTACAGCGCTTTGAAGGATATTCTGCGACTGTCAGCGACGCTCGGAGTCGACACAGTGTACGCCGGGCGGGATCTTGCGGCCAGCATAGGGGATATACGCAAGGGGATGGGAGACTCAACACTTCAGGCACCGGTCAGGTTCTTTGGTGGTCAATCGACCGCGCTCGAACAGAGCGGTTACTCCCTAAGTCAGGACAGGATAACTTGGCGTTTGAATGGAACACAGTTCGACATTGTTGATCAAGTGAGATTCAATTCTCTTATGTCATCTGCTGTGCAGCCGGGCGGTACGCTTGTCATAGGCGTTCAATGGTATCCCTCGGCTGATGACTGGATTCGCCTGAGTCAGGCCGGGTACGAGAGAATCATCTGTGCAAAAATTGAACAGCCGAGCGAATCCCCCTGGCCGGACGCAGAGCTTGGTCTCGACGCTTTGCCGGACTATTTGTATGACCTGTCCCGAAGCGGTCCGGTGACAATTCGCCTGAGTCAATAAGCTCCTCTGGCCGCCCAATTCTGCTGTTTCGGCGTTTCTCTTAAAGTAAACGTCCCCTTGTCCCGATAACTATAAAGAATTGGTGTCAAAACAGGATAAAACCGCTAATCGGACTACGTCCAGGAAGACACGGCAATGAGTCTGTCAGGTAACCTGAAAACGGTGGCGTTCCCGGATATTCTGCAGCTTCTGGCAACGGGCAAGAAAACCGGTATGCTTGAATGTCACACCAGCACACGGCAAAAGGAAGTGGCCTTCAAGGACGGCAACATCGTCTACGCCTCTTCCGTCAACAGCGCCGAGGACCTGCTGGGCAACATGCTTCTCAAGCGTGGACGGCTCGCCAAAGCCGATCTCGAACGCGCTATCAGTCTGCACAAGCAGACCGGTCGGCAACTGGGGACTACCCTGATTGACATGGGTCTTTTCGAAAAAAACGAAATCACTGATTGCCTGAAAATGCAAATTGAGGAGATTGTCTACAATCTGTTTTCATGGCAGGAAGGCGACTTCGTTTTCCACGAGGGAGCCAATCCGAAAAATGCTCCGTTCCTGGTTGAGTTGTCGACGATGGGCATCATCATGGAAGGCACCCGTCGTATCGACGAGTGGCTGGAAATTCAGAAGGTCCTGCCGCCGGATGACGTTCTTCTCAGGATTGCCCGTTCGCCCCGGACCAACCGCGAAGAGTTGACCATCTCGCTGGATGAGTTTCGTCTATTGTCGCTGGTCAACGGCGAGCGCACCCTACCGGACCTTATCAATCTCTCGCCCATGGGCGAGTTCGTTACCTGCCGGGCGCTTTATCGGCTGGTCGCAGGCAACCTGGTTGAGGTGGCTGGCAGACGAGAGGCTGTAGAGGAGACAGAGAAGGAAGATGAGGAAGAGGTTGTCCTCGGGATCATCTTCAAGCTCTTTTCGAACTGCTTCTATCAGATCCGCTCCAGAGTGGATCAGGTTCTGGGCGGTGAGAATACCCGATTCTCAGACTGGGCATCCAAGTTCCGCACCGGCCTGACCAACTATTTTCCGGGGGTGGATCCGCGCTCTGACCTGATGCCCTCCTTCGAGAAGTTCCTTGCGAGCGCCCGCACTCTCCCGCAGCCCATACGGTACCATACCCTCATGATCGGTCTGGAGAAGATGCTCGCGGAACAACTGTTGTACGTCTACCAACTCCTTGGCTCCCATGTCTACCATGACACCACGACCAAGGTCAAAATGGAGATTTCCGAGCCGCTGGCCAGCCGTCGTGAACTGGTCAAGCGTTACTTCATAGAAGACAACTTCTACGGCACGATCAAGCGCGCCGACAAAATGGTAAAATTGTTGCGAGGTTCTGTATGAAGTTCTCTACTGCGATCATGGCAATCATCATCACCGCCATTGGTGGCCGCGCTGAAGCCGCAAACCTGGCGGTGATCGCCACTCCGCCCTCTTTGATGGGGCTCGTGATTCTCGGATTGGCCGTAGCCGGAGCTGTGTTCGGCTTTCAGTTGCTGAAAGTTGTAAAAGGCGGTTTTCTGGCTCGCGCCTGGCAGATTTTCGCGGCTGGATTCGTTATCCTGGCGTTGAGCCAGCTAACCAGTCTGATTCGGGCCACGGAGATCGCTGCTATTCCGTCCTGGGTACCCCAGGTACTGATGGTTTTGTGGGCGGGCTCGTTTTTCTATGCAGTGTTTGAAACAAAACGGGTCCTAACTTAGGTCGATTTGTGTTGACATAAACGCTTGGGAGATATATCAATAACTTCAGCGTATATTGTTCCCGACTAACTGGTTGACTTTATTGTGATTACAAGCAGAGACCAATGACTGTTGACGTCGAAATTCAAGATCGCATTTCAAAGTGCCGGAAGATCCTTGAGGTCGATCCGAATTCTCAGATCTTTGCAGCATTGGCTGAGGCGTATAGAAAAAAAGGGGAATTGGAAAAAGCCTTCTCGGTCTGTCATAGCGGGTTGCGGATTCATTCCAATTACGGCCCGGCGCACGTCGTGATGGCCAAGATCAATCTCGATCGCGGCTTGTATGACTGGGCCGAGGCCGAGGTAGAGAAGGCGCGTCAAGTCGTGGGCAACACTCGGGCGATCGACCTGCTGCTTGCGGAGATACACCTTTACAAAGGGAACTACCAATCGGCAATCAAGTTACTTCGCAAACTGTCCCAGCATGATCCTCAAAATGAGCATGTTCGCAAGTTGCTCGATATTGCCCTAAGAATTCCTCAGGAGCAGGAACACCGACTCGGTACCCCGGTTGCCGCCGTCGTGGTGCAGACCGATCAAGCTACGCCGCGACCGAGTGAAACACCGTCGCAAGGTCAGTCAACCCGAGTGACTCCGCTTGAACTTTTGTCGGAAGCGCTCAGAATCCCCGGTACCAGCGGAGCCATGTACATCAATTCTGAGGGTTTGGTGATGGAGTCGCAGTGGCAGTCGGAAATGGATCCGGCTATCTGCGGCGCTGCGTTCGCAGAAGTGAACAAGTTCCTTGATCAGGAACAGATGAAGGTCTCTTTCGGGTGCGTAGGAACAGTCCTGATCGAAAACGCTCGAAACGTGTTTTACCTGCTGCGTGTACGTGGTGGTATGTTCCTGGTGGCAGGAAGTGCAGACGTCAACCTCGGCACATTACGGATGAGAATGGCCGGCTTGTTGGAACGGGTTCGAACCAACTGAGTGGGGCGTGTATGGAATTGAACGGTCAAATAAACCGACGCATCATAATCTTTTCGCTTGGGGCGATTATTCTACCGCTGGTTGCGTTTCCGGCTCGTCTGGGAACCGAGATCGCCCGGGCATCGCTGTTCAACGCCCTCTATGAGTTGGTGTACTTCGGCGTTGTGATCTATTTCTTTCATCGTCGCACCACCCTCCTGAAATTGGTTCAGGGAGCCGGCATGTGTTTGATCTACCGCCTCGCTCTCGGCGCCGTCTTCGGTCTGCTGTTGGCAGCGGTGTACTCGATGCAGGTGCGCGTGTCACTCACTCTGGGTATGTCCGGCTACCTGCCGGCAATACTCTTCCATGTTGTGCTGGCGCCATTCATACTCAAGCCGGTGCTATCGCAGCTCAATCCCGAGGGCAGTGAGAGGAGATCGCCGACGATCCCTTTGAAAACAACACCGAAGGTCGAGGAGAAATCGATCCCGCCGGTGGCTGCAACGCAGCATCCGGTGGCAGCTAATCCTCACCCGACGTCGGCCTTTGCGGCGCCCCGACGAGTTGAAGCGACGGTTTCCCCGAAGCGAACTGAATCCTTTTCCGGCATTGCCCGCGAGGCGAACGGTTTTGGCCGGGCAGTTTCCTATATTTGTGAGCATGTATCCGTGAATCTGGCGGTCGTAGTGGACAGCGAAGGTCTCCTGCTGGCTGGTTCAAAACGCGGTCAAATCGATCTCGAGGAATGGGCGCCGCTGGCGCTATTGCTTGTGGACGGAAGCCAACAGGTGCTTCAGCGCGGGCAGATGAACGGACTGGAGAAAGTAGATTTGATGCTCAAGGAGAAACGTCTGATTGTGGCCCGACCGGAAGGATGCTACTTGATGGTAGTTGCCGAACGGCACGACGATGACCTGCTGAATATACGAATTAACCAGGCGCTCGAGATGATCGGCAGATTTGCAACTGAGCGTTACGGTAGCAAAATGAACCCGAACGCGGAGAGAATACATGTACCAAGTGCTTAGTGATCTTAACAAGACGCCCGGCGTGACCGGTTCGATGGTAGTCGGAAGCGACGGCATCGTGATTGCCGCTGATCTGGCCGACGGTTTCGAACGTGAAACGGTCGGTGCGTTGGCGGCTTCCATCACATCCAACATTCAGAAATCGCTGGATCGGCTGGACTCCCATCCCTGGTCGCAGGTTACTATCGAGGCCGACGATGCCAAGCTGTTTCTTACCGAAGCGGGTTTAGGCATACTCGTTGTCACCACTGAGAAAGTGGTCAACATCGGGTTGATCCGTCTTGAGATTCGGAACGCAATCGACAAGTTGAAAATCTCTATGTGAGTTATTACTGAAATAGGATCAAGAACTGTATGGTTTCGATAAATTATTCGGCTCGCGAGGTTTGCTGCAAAATTGTCTACTATGGCCCCGGGCTGTCGGGCAAGACAACTAACTTGCAGTATATCCATTCCAAGGTGCCGCAGGACACTCGGGGCAAGCTGATTTCTCTGGCCACGGAAGCCGATCGTACTCTCTACTTCGATTTCCTGCCGATCAACATCGGCACAATCAATGATTTCCAGGCCAAGTTCCAGCTCTACACGGTACCTGGCCAGGTTTACTACAACGCCACCCGCAAGCTGGTGTTGCGCGGTGTCGATGGTCTGGTTTTTGTCGCGGACAGCCAGCCCGACAAGATGGATGAAAACATCGAGTCGCTGGCCAATCTCGAAGACAACCTTCGCGAGTACACCTATGACGTCAACCAGATCCCCCTCGTTCTGCAGTACAACAAGCGCGACTTGCCCGGTGTGCTTTCGGTCGAGGAACTGAACGCCCGCTTGAATCCGCGAGGTCTTCCTTTCTTCGAAGCTTCCGCCTCGCAGGGCAAAGGTGTTTTTGACACGCTCAAGCTGGTCATCAAGTTGGTTCTGGACAAGGCCAAGTCAAGCAGCGCGTCGGTGATGCCCCAGCGTTCATCGTCGGCAGTCGCACAGCGTCCTGAACCCGCCCCATATCCGACCGTAGAGCGGGTTTCCGCGACTCAGCAAGTTGAGACCCCGCCAGTGTCGACCCCTGTGCCTGCGCCAGAGCCGGTAGGGGTTTCTTCAGGTTGGAATCCCACAGCCAAACCGCTGGCGTCGATGCTTGAAACGCCAACCGGGCCCGTTCCGGCAGCGTCTGGACTGACTGCTCGGCCTTACCCCGGTAGCGATCGCGCGCTTAATACAGAGCGCCGTCCCGCCCACGAAGGAGTCACCGCCTCGTCCGAGGAGTTGACGGCTTCTTCACTAGGAAAGAATATGGCTTCCGACCTTAATTGCCACTCGGCCGGAATCGCCTCAACAAACATACCTCAGATGGCCCCCTCGCTCCGGCGTCGTGGAGGAAACAAGAAACGCGGTTTCTTCAAGCGCCTGTTCGGGATGAAATAGCAGTATTTGGAGGACAGTATGTCTGATGACTCTCTGATAATCTATGAACAAGAGATTGCGACCATTGACAGTCTGCTGAAGAAGATGCTCAAGGGGGCCGAAGCCAAATGCGCACTTCTGGTGGATAAGGACGGCCATCTGATCACGCGCCAGGGTTTTACCCATTCGCTGGATACGACTGCTCTCGCGGCCCTTTTGGCCGGGGCTTTTGCTTCTACGAAGGAAATTGCTCGATTGGTGGGTGAACCGGAGTTTTCCGTACTCTTTCACCAGGGGAAGAAGGACCATATCCACATGTCGATCGTAGGAGAGCGGTCTATCCTCGTTGTGATCTTCGATGATCGCACCACGATCGGTATGGTTCGCTTGTACGCCAAGGAAGGTTCCGAGCAACTTACCCGGGTGTTCAAAGACATCGCGGAGCGGAAACAGGTCGGTGCTGGCTTAAGTGATGATTTCTCGGATAAAACCCAGGAACGGCTCAACGACATATTTCAGGATTGAGCGTCACATCACCGCCGGCCCGGGGTCCGGAGAGTATTGTGAAAATCGCATGCTGCTTGTTGAAGCGTAGTAATACATATGTCAGTAGAACTCAGTGCCATATTGGTGAAAGCGGGTAAGCTTACCCAGGAACAAGCCAACACGGCGCTGGAGCGTTCCAAAGCAACCAAAGAAAAATTCTCAAAAGTCCTGGTCGACCTGGGGGTGGTGTCTTCGGAAGACGAAGTCACCACTATTATCGGCAAGCATCTCAAGATCGGGGCTCTGAGGCTGACCGACGTCGAACTCAACGCCGAAGTCGTCAAACTCATCCCACTGGATATCGCCCGCAAGTTCAAAGTGATCGCGATCAGCAAGATCGGCAAGACTCTGCTGGTGGCGATCAGTGATCCGAACAATATCTACGTTCTTGATGCCATCAAGTTCATAACCGGTTGTAACGTCCAGCCGGCCATCGCGCCCGAAAAAGAGATCGAGAAGTCAATCGAGTCCTATTATTCCGACAGCGACGCCCTGTCGGAAATCGTTAAGGGCCTTGAGGATGATCCCGACCTTGAAATAGTCTCGACCGACGATGGCCTGTCTGAGATCGATCTGATGTCTCAGATCCAGGACAAACCGTTGGTCAAACTGGTCGACTCGATTATCGGCGACGCCATCAGGATGGGAGCTTCCGATATCCACTTTGAGATGTATGAGAAGAAAATTCGCGTGCGGTATCGCATTGACGGTGAGCTACAGGAGATGGCACCGCTGCCGTTCAAGTATCGCGCGGCCATCGTGTCACGTATCAAGATCATGGCCGAACTGGACATCTCGGAGCGCCGTTTGCCGCAGGACGGACGTATCAAGATCAAGATAACCGGCCGTACTGTCGATCTGCGCGTCTCGGCCCTGCCCACCATCTTCGGCGAAAAAGTGGTGATGCGAATTCTTGATCCGATGGCGCTTCGAGTCGACTTGACTCAGCTCGGTTTCCGTGAGCCCGACCTGGTCAGGTTTCAGGAACGGATTCGCGCTCCGTTCGGGATAATTCTGGTGACCGGTCCAACCGGATCCGGCAAGACGACGACCCTGTACTCAGCGCTCCAGCAGTTGAATACGATCGATGTAAACATTATGACCGTCGAAGACCCGGTGGAGTTCAACTTTGAGGGGATCAATCAGGTTGCTGTCAAGTCGGATATTGGCCTCACCTTCGCGAACGCGCTGCGGTCCTTCCTGCGTCAGGACCCGGACATCATCATGGTTGGTGAGATTCGTGATGGCGAGACGGCCGAGATCGCTATCAAAGCGGCCCTTACCGGCCACCTGGTCTTCTCGACTCTGCACACCAATGATGCCCCCTCGTCTATCAGCCGACTCATCGAAATGGGGACGCCGAATTACCTGGTGGCGTCGGCCACTCAGCTGATCATGGCTCAGCGCATGGTCAAGAAAATCTGCCAGAAGTGCAAAGAAGAGGTCAACCTGACTACCGAGCAGGTTGAATCGCTGAAGATGGGACCGGAGCTGCTCAAGGGTATCCGCGCCTTCAAAGGGAAGGGGTGCGGTGCGTGCAACAGCACCGGCAAATCCGGCCGAACCGGTGTTTATGAAGTGATGCCGATCACACCGGCCCTTGAAGAGATGATTCTGAAAAGAGCGCCTGACTCCGCCGTCCGGAAGCTCGCCGTGGACGAAGGCATGTTCTCATTGCGGATGTCCGCTGTCGAAAAGATGAAGCTGGGCCTGATCAGCATCGACGAAGTCTTCGCCGTCACCGGCACCAACTAAGCCTGACCCGTCCAGTTCCTTCCCGGAATCACTTACCTATCAATCACTTAAGTCGCCGCTTCGACGCTTATGCGGTCAAGTTTCCGGCGCATCTACCGATAACTGAGAGAGAACGATTTTTGGTGCATGAACCGTCCGTCTTTAGAAACAGGAGTTCTCGATGGTTTCGTTGCGCGAATTACTGGAGCAGATGGTCCGAATGGGCGCGTCCGACCTGCACCTGACAGCCGGATCGCCGCCGGTAGTACGAGTCGATGGTAAACTTCAAAGGATGCCTTTCGACATGCTCACCGGCGAGGAAACCAAAAAGATTGCCTACTCCATGTTAAACGAGAAGCAGAAACTCAAGTTCGAGCAGAACTGGGAGTTGGATTTCTCGTTTGGCATTGAATCGATGAGCCGTTTCCGCGCCAACATTTTCATGCAGCGTGGCAACGCTGCTGTGGCTCTGCGTCAGATCCCCTATGAAATCCGCAGCTTCGACCAGCTCGGTTTGCCGAAGGTGATTGCGGATTTCGCTAGACTGCCGCGCGGGCTGGTCCTGGTGACCGGACCGACCGGCTCCGGCAAGTCAACCTCGCTGGCCGCCGTCATCGACAAAATCAACAAAGAACGGCCTGTGCATATCATTACCGTCGAAGACCCGATTGAGTATCTGCACCGGCACCAGACGGCGCTTGTCAACCAGCGCGAAGTCTATTCCGACACACCGTCGTTCGCTTCCGCCCTTAAGTACGCTCTTCGGGAGGATCCCGATGTGGTGCTCGTGGGCGAGATGCGCGATCTGGAGACTATTCAAGCGGCGTTGTCGATCTCGGAAACCGGCCACCTGGCTTTTGCCACACTCCACACGAACTCCTGTGCCGAGACGATCAACCGCATCGTCGACGTTTTTCCTACCAACCAGCAGGAACAGATCAGAGTAACGCTGTCGTTTGTTCTTCAGGCCGTGGTTTCACAGGTGTTGATCCCGAAGATCGGCGGCGGCCGAGTCATGGCAATGGAGATTATGATAGCTACTCCGGCGGTGCGGGCAATCATCCGTGACGACAAAATTCATCAGTTGTACTCGATGATCCAATCGGGGCAGAAGTTCGGCATGAAGACGATGAATCAATCGCTGGGCGAATTGTATCAGACGGGCAAGATATCTTTGAACGATGCCATGGGGACCAGCAGCAACCAACAGGAACTGAGCGAGATGCTGTCGCGCCAGAAATCCCCGGCTTACACATGATCCAGGGCCCGGAATGGAGATAAGAAAGGAACTGTTGTATGCCAGTTTTTGAGTATAAGGGCAAGACAATGGCCGGTGCGGCCGTTCAGGGGACAATGAAGGCCAACACACGCGCCGATCTGGAACGAGTGCTCAGACAGAACCGAATCATGGTTTCGTCAATCAGCAAGCGAGCTCCCGAAATCGATATCAAGTTCGGCACCGGCATCAAGAGGGTGGAAGTATCCCGGTTTACCCGCCAGTTCGCTACCATGATCGGCGCCGGTCTGCCCATGGTGCAGTGCCTGGAAATCCTTGGCAGTCAGACGGAGAACAAGGAATTGGCCAAGGTGATTAGTTCTGTCCGCGACGGTGTTCAGGGTGGCGCCACCCTGTCTGACGCCATGAAGCGGCATCCCAAGATATTTGACGACCTCTACACCAATATGGTCGAGGCCGGTGAAGTTGGCGGTGCCCTCGATTCTATCCTGGTCCGACTTGCGGTTTATCGCGAAAAGGCCGATCAGCTAATCCGCAAAGTAAAAGGCGCGATGGTTTACCCGAGCGTGGTTATGATCGTCGCCGGTCTGGTGACGTTTGGTATGCTTACGTTCATAGTGCCGGTGTTCGCCAAGATGTTTTCCGGGCTTGGTGCGGAATTGCCGGGACCGACCAAGGTCGTGCTAAGTATCTCGCACTTCCTCAGTTCCAACATCCTGTACATTTTGATAGGGCTGATTGGTTCGCTGGTAGCCTTCATATATTGGAGGCGTACTCCACAAGGCGGTCTGGCGGTGGACAAGGCGATGCTTAGAGTTCCGGTTCTGGGTAACCTCGTTCGCAAATCATCTGTGGCACGATTCACCCGAACACTGGCGACGCTGCTGGCTTCTGGTGTTTCGATCATCGAGGCGCTTGAGATCACTGCGAAAACCGCCGGGAACAAAGTAGTGGCAAAAGCCATCAACAAGTCGGTCGTGGCGATTGCTGAAGGTGATACCATTACCGGTCCGTTGAAAGCTTCCGGAGTATTCCCGCCGATGGTAATACAGATGATCGGTGTCGGCGAAAAGACCGGCGGCTTGGACGACATGCTGAACAAGATCGCCGATTTTTACGATGAGGAGGTCGACGAGGCGGTCAGCGCTCTGACCTCGATAATCGAGCCGGTGATTATCGTTTTTATGGGTATTGTGATTGGCGGCATTATGATCGCTATGTACCTGCCGATGTTCGACATCATCGGCAAGTTCAACTGATCGCCTGGCAAAATCGGTTGGGCAACAGAAGGATTGAGTGGGCGGCCCGCCGAGGCGGGCCGCTTGTCGTATGAACACGCAACGCGATTCTCAGAAACTTGGCCTGTTCCTGCCGCTCAGGCTGGCCACTTACGTCGTCCTGATGTCCACAGTGGTCGGCTGGATGGAGGACCCGCGCTATCTGCACCTTCAGGTCATTGTCTATTCTATGGTAACACTGGCTTTTGCTGCCGGCAAAGCCATGGAGAGACGTTTCGCGCTGGCTCAGGTCACACGAGTCCTAACGGCGCTTCAGTTCCTGATCGAAATCTCGCTTGAGACCAGCATCATTTACGTTACAGGGAATATTCATTCACCCTTCTCCGCCCTTTTTGTGCTGACAATTGTATCAGCGGCTTTGGCTTATCGCATGCTCGGTACGCTCGTGGTAGCGTCGACCGTTTCGGCGGCCTACGCCTTCGTGGTATGGTTCGGCCTCAGTCGTGACGGAGGCGAGTTCAGCGTCCAGGCCCTCAAGACGATTTTCTCATCCAACGAATCGGCGTTCTATGGGATCTTCCTCCACATTCTCATCTTCTACCTGATTGCGTTCGTTTCCGGATACTTGGCTGAGCGATTGAGTCGACAGGACCGGCAGCTTCGAGATGCATCCAGCGCCCTGAAGCGGGCCAGACTCGAAACCGATGACATCCTCCGGCATCTCAATTCCGGACTGTTGACTGTCGACGCCGAGGGTCAAATCATCTACTTCAATCGTGCGGCCGAACGAATCCTGGGCTACCGTGAAGAAAACGTGAAAGGTATGCCCTGTGCCGATGTCTTCTCCGAGCGGATGCCTGAACTGGCGAGCTGTCTGCTCGATGGCGTCGAATCACACGTTGCCTACCCGCGCCGCGAACTTGAAATTGTCGATCTTCAAAAACGCCTGGTGCCGCTGGGGCTGTCGACCTCCATTCTGACCGAAGATTTCGGCGAACTGCGGGGTGTTATCGCGATATTCTCTGATCTGACCGAAGCAAAGGAGTTGGAGCAGAAAGCGCGGAATAGCGACCGGCTGGCCGCCGTAGGTGAGCTTTCCGCCTCAATCGCCCACGAAATTCGGAATCCCCTGGCGGCGATTTCGGGATCGGTCGAAGTCCTCCAGCGTGAACTAAAGCTGGACGGCGAGAATCACCGTCTCATGGCGCTCATAATGAAGGAATCGCAGAGACTCAATAAAATCCTGAGCGATTTTCTTACCTACGCCCGCATGGGTCGTCCCGCTTACAATAAGGTCGAGCTATGCCATATCGTGTCGGATATCCGAGAATTGCTGATACGGCACGAATCGGTATCACCTGCTGTCAGCCTGAGATTCGATACCGATGAATCAATTGTCTACGTGGTCGGCGATGAGGACCTGATTCGGCAGTTGCTCATGAATCTGGCCATCAACGCCTGTGAATCGTTCGAGGGCCGTCCAGGCGAAGTTGTGTTCAGTCTTGAGTGCGACAACCGGGGACGAACCGTGCGCCTGAGTGTGGCGGACAACGGTCCTGGCATCGATCCCGGCATAATCGACAAAATCTACCAGCCGTTTTTTTCGACGAAGAGATCGGGCACCGG
>Ga0315276_10002451_pt1 | contig 16994 bp, 14 predicted proteins | sample YL17G05_0_MG_FD_204542 | JGI IMG/M metagenome (GOLD analysis project Ga0315276, IMG submission 204542) | Sediment microbial communities from Yellowstone Lake, YNP, Wyoming, USA - YL17G05_0 | ecosystem: Environmental > Aquatic > Freshwater > Lake > Sediment | place: USA: Wyoming | collected... | reverse complement strand
TGAAATTCTGGATTGAATTTTTCGCCAATAGCACTAATTTCTTCAACGCCGTTGGATTTTAAAATATTTTCCAATTGATTATTAAGCTGTTCGATTCCGTTATCTTTGCCGGTTTCTTCGTTATCAAGCAAATGCTTCATTGCTAATTCAAAACTATCCAGAACCGGTAAAATATCCAAAATCAGTCCCTCATTGGCGAATTTAATAATTTCGGAAATCTTTGCTTCCTGTTCTCTTTTGTAGTTTATAAAATCCGCTTTTGCTCTTTGTGCTAAAGCTAAATATTCTGCGCGTTCCTGCTCAGCTTTTTTCAGGTGTTCTTTAATCTTTTTGATTTTACCTTCTACTCCTTCCGTATTCTCTTCCGGCACAATTTCTATTCCATCATCTTCTATTTTGTTTTGTTTTTCTATTCTGCCTTCTCTACTCATAATCTTGCATTAATTCTCTTAATTTATTAATTAACGAAATATTGTAATCGTATTTCATCCGTGTCGGGCCAAGAAGCCCGATTACTCCATGCTTGTTGTTCGGCATATTGCATTTGGAAATAATAATGGAAATCTTTTTAGTCTTGCTGAGTGGATTGTCTTTTCCGATAAAAACCTTGGTTTCGTTATCATTAATTTTATCGAATAAATCATCAAAGTGTTTTTCAAATTGCTCCATTGTTTGCGCCATTTCCGAAAAATAATCCATATCCCCGAATTCAGGAAATTTTAAAAGATTGGAAAGTCCGGTCTGATAAAAAGAATTCATCTCTTTAATTGCGCTGAATGCAAAACCTCCTGACATTTCCGCCAGGGTCTCCGCAACATCTTTAAAAACATCTTCCGGAATTCTCTGGCTGATTTTTGCCGGCACGCTTACATTTTTTGTTTGCGCTGATTTAATAAAAATACGGTAAGCCTTATCAGTCGGAATTCTTCCCGCTGAAGTATGCGGTTGAATCAGGTATTTCCCCTTTTCCAGCTCTTTCATTTCGTTCCTCAGGGTAGCCGAACTAAGGCCAAGTTTTTTGGCCAGAGTTTTTGAAGTAATTGGTTTCGGCTTTTCCACATATTCCCGGATAACCAATTCCAGTATTTTCTGTTGTCTTTCCGTCAATTTATCCACCCCGTTACTAGGTTTTCGACATTTTAAATATCGAAATTCTATGATTAATGTTATTTATGATTACCTAAGTCGTAATTACACCCCGCGCGTATTCGGCCCGCCAAAGGTGGACCAGTCGAAAATTCAGTACGGGGTTCATTTTCCTTATTAGCACTCCCTTACCGAGAGTGCTAATTATATATTATAGATACAAAATATCCGTGTCAAGTATTTCACTAATAAAAAGAGCCCGCGAATGCGAACACTCGCGGGCTGTTTAATAAATGAACAAAAATCAATCTTAATTACCGATCGAGCTTTCTTCCTGTAAACATCTCGGCGAGTGCGCCAGTGATACCTTTTACACCGTCATCGGTGTAAATGATTTTATCGCCAGATTTTACAGTTTTAGAAACCTCGATGGCCGTAACCTTTTCTCCTCCCGGTTTGTTTAGGGCATCGGCTTGTTTACCATAGAGAACGCCGGCTCCTTCCCCCTCTTGCTCCAGTTCAAACTTCTTAACCTCGGCAAGCATTTTTCTCACCTTAACTTGACCTTCGGCTTTTTCAACCTCTGCCTGGGCCTGGTTTTCTGCCTTGATAACGCCCTGCATCGTTTCCAATACGTCCGGCCTGGGATCAATATCCTTCATTCTGATTTGTAGCACCTCAAGTCCCCATTCTTTTTCCCTATTCTCGGAAGCTGGAAGCACCTTGGAAAATTCTTCTTTCTTCGTTTTATCGGTAAAGGTGAAATCTGAATCGGTTACGTCGGACGCTTCGTCCGGATTACTAATCCGATTATTGATTATCTTCTTAAGCCTGTTAGTAAATACATCCCTCTCTTCTACTAAGATTTCAAATTCGTTGCCGCCGATAATACTTCCGACACCAGCTTCTATCATACCAGTGAGCAGCTCTATCCCCTTAGAAGCATTAACGAGAAATGATGCTGCGTCTTTAACCTTATAAACAAAAAATGTTTTAACGGTAACTTCGAGTTTTTTCCCCCTGCTTCCACAAAGCAAGGAAAGTTCTAAGGGTTTACCTTCTTGCTGATCCATGCGCACAAAAACAATCTTATCTAGAAAGTACCAAATCCATCTCGGGCCGGGTTCTCGTGCACGCTCTGTTTCTTCGACTTTTTTGCCGTTTTTGTCCTTCTTGATTACTTTTCTCGTAAATATTTCTCCGAAACGAAAAACTACTGCGTTTTCCCAAGCCCTGATGAATTTCAGACAATGGCTTGTATACCAGCCAGCAATTGAAAAAATCAAAAGCGTCCAAATCCAAAACAAAGAAATTCTGCTTTCGTGGGAAGAAATTTTCGGCATGATGAAAATCACGCCTAAGCAAAAAGTCATAATCGCGAAAAGAATCCACCTGATAAGCCTGAATCTGAAAATGAGAGCCTTTTTGTCTTCAGCCTTACGATCCTTGATCGTCTCTTCCTTGGGGCTTGTCAGCTGCTGACCGCCCTGATTCTGTTGAGTTGCATTCGTTTCCGGCATTTTAATTCTCCTTTACCTCGCCATAGCTTAATGCGCAGGCGGGCCCATGTATAGATTTTTATATTAAGCTAAACCAAATTGGCATTTTAAAGGTGCAAAATATATACTAAGTCTATATAAAATAGATTATGTTATTATATACCCGATAATAAAACCTGTCAAGGTTTTTAACCTTTGTTTATTTTTATGATATAATTGAATCATAACCATTAAAAATGTTATTTTATGGAAACGATAAAAATAAAAAATTTGACCTGGATTGATGTTGTTGACCCGAAAAAAGAAGACATCGAATATTTAAAACAAAGTTTCGATTTTCATCCCGTTGTCCTAAGCGAGCTTACGATTCCTACCTTACGGCCAAAAGTGGAAAATTACGACCATTATCTTTATATGGTTTTACATTTTCCGATTTATCATCCCAAGGAAAAAACCAGCAAATCAATGGAAATCGATTTTCTGATTACCACCGACAAACTGATTACCGTACGCTACGGAAAAATTCAACCTCTTGTCGAATTCTTTAAAAAATGCGAGATGAAAGACATCGACCCCCATTTTGGAGAAACAACCGCCTCATTATTGTATTGCATGCTGGGAGAATTGAATAATTTTTCTTTGCGGCAGCTTGACCACATTACTAAGAAAATCGATGAAATCGAAAAAGATATTTTCGAAAATAAAAATAATAAAAAAGAAGATAAAATCGTCGAAGAAATTTCGACAATCAGAAGAGACATTCTTGATTTCCGCAGAACAATAAAACCACAATACACGATCCTTGAATCACTTAAAGTGCGCGGCATAGATTTTTTCGGGAAATCGACCGAGCCATATTTTGTCGATATTTTCGGAGACCATATGCGTGTTTGGAGTCTATTGGAAAACCACAAAGAAACAATTGAATCATTGCAGCAAGCAAATGATTCCTTGCTTTCCAATCGCACAAACAGAATTGTGAAGGTTTTAACTCTTTTCGCCGGAATCGTTTTACCGCTAAGCTTATTGGCGAGCATCTTTGGAATGAACACGAAATATGATCCAATCGTTGGTTCAGGTTATGATTTCTGGATAATTACCGGCATCATGCTTTTCGGAGCAATAATTATGCTTATGGCATTTAAGAGAAAGAAGTGGCTCTAGGCCTTGCTGCGCAAGGAATTCCTAATTTCTAATTTCTAAACAATTTTAAATGACTAAAAATCAAAACCTGAAATTATTTAACACTCTAACGCGCAAGAAGGAAATTTTTAAGTCTATTGAAAAAGGCTCTGTTGGTATTTATACCTGCGGACCGACTGTTTATTGGTATCAACATATCGGTAATTTGCGCAGTTATGTTTTTTCTGATATTTTGAAGCGCGTTATGCTTTACGACGATTATAAAGTAAAACACGTAATGAATGTGACTGATGTCGGACACTTAACCAGCGATGCAGACGAAGGCGAAGATAAAATGGAAAAAGCAGCGCAAAAAGAACATAAAAACGCCAAGGAAATTGCGGATTATTATTGGGGCATATTCAGACGAGACTTTAAAAAACTAAATATTGTCGAACCCGATATCTGGTCAAAAGCAAGCGAACACATTAAAGAACAAATCGGATTAATAAAAAAACTGGAGAAAAAAGAATTTATTTATAAAACTTCGGATGGAATTTACTTCAACACCTCCAAACTGAAAAACTACGGAGAAATGGCAAATATGAAAAACCAGAAACTTGAAGCAGGGAAAAGAATCGATTTGGGCGAGAAAAAAAATATTACTGATTTCGCGCTCTGGAAATTTTCCCCTTCGACAAGCTCAGGGCAAGCGAAACGCCAACAGGAATGGCCAAGCCCGTGGGGAATTGGATTTCCCGGCTGGCACTTGGAATGCTCGGCAATGAGCCTAAAATATTTAGGCAATGCATTTAAAAATGGCAATTTTTATGGTGAGCGCAGTCGAACCATCGATATTCATACCGGAGGCATTGACCATATCCCGATTCACCATACCAACGAAATCGCACAAAGCGAAGCCGCAACCGGTAAAAAGTTCGTCAATTTTTGGCTGCACGGAGAGTTCCTTAATTTCGGCGGAGAAAAAATTTCCAAATCCAAGGGCGGATTATTTACGCTTTCGGAACTGGAAGAAAAAGGGTTTAAACCACTTGCCTATCGCTATTTGCTTTTAACTGCGCATTACCGCACGCCCCTGAATTTTTCCTTACAATCATTGCAAGAAGCGCAAAACGGATATGAGAGATTAAAGAATATAATTTCCGAAATCAAAAATGATAAAAAAACAAATAAGGCATATTTAAACGAGTTCGAAGCTACAATTAACAATGATTTAGATATGCCGAAAGCATTAAGTGTTTTATGGAAACTTGTACGCGACAAAAGAGCCGTAGGTAAAATAAAGACTATTACAGAAATGGATAAGATTTTCGGCCTGGATTTACTAAAAAAAGAAAAATCGGAAACCCCACAAGAAATTCAGAAATTAATCAAAGAACGCGAAAAAGCCAGAAAGAGCAAAGACTTCAGGAAATCTGATGATTTACGCGAAAAAATAAAATTTCTTGGTTATTTAATAAAAGACACTCCCAACGGCCCAAAAGTGAAGAAAATTTAAATTACTTAAAATTTTAAAAAAATCCCCCGGCCATTTTGGTCGAGAGATTTATTTTTCACACTTTGTTCTTTAAATATGCGTAAAAGAAATTATTACTGATTTTGGCAATCTTTTCTGCTTGCTTGGAAGAAATCCACCCAAAAAACATCGCGAAAAGAATGACTGCCGCCTCATCGATTAATTCAGGAAGGCCGGAAAAAGAAATAATCAACTCATTAGCAATGATTGCGCCGCCCCATCTACCCTTTTCGGAATCTCTGCTTTGCCAGCTGCTTATGTGTTTTTGATGATGAAACAAGCGCTCTCCTTTTTCTACAGAGAGCTCAAAATACTTTTTTGCCTTAATTTGCGGGCAATCCCCAATTTTAATAACTAATAATATTTCTCCGTCACTTTTACGGCGAATAGTCAGATATCCGCTTTTCTTGTATGGCTTGGGGTTTTCCGGCAATTTAGTAATCGCAGGAATAATAAAATTCTCAAAATAGGTGACAAAAATAACATTACTTCGAATCCGTTCATCAATTGTTAACATTTTAAAGAACCTCCTTTGTTTTGTGTTTTATTACAATAGCAAATGAGATTAACTTTGTCAATGATTTTTCCTCCCCATTTTTTCCACGTGTTATAAATTGACGACGGGCTTTTTTGTTTATAAAATAAAGACATGAGGAAAACCACAGGCACCAATAACTCGAATAAAGAATTCGAAAAATTACCGCCGCAGAGTATTGAAGCCGAACAATCGGTTCTTGGCTCTTTGCTTTTGGACAAAAGAGCGATAATTAGAGTTGCCGATATCATCAACCCAGAAGATTTTTATCGCGACATACATAAAATTATCTATCAAACAATGCTCGAGCTCTCCGAAAAAAGCGAACCAATCGACTTAATGACCGTATCGAACCGTCTGGAAGAAAGAGATTTATTGGAAAGAATCGGCGGGTCGAGTTATCTGACTGCTTTGGTAAATTTTGTACCCACCGCGGCAAACGCGGCACATTATGCAAAAATCGTCCAAAGAAAAAAGACGCTCAGAGATTTAATTGAAGCCGCGCACAATATCACTCAAATCAGTTATCAGGAAGTCGAAGAAATAGAAATAGTCCTGGACCAAGCGGAAAAAAATATCTTTGCCATTTCTCAGCGTTCTTTAAAACAATTTTTTACTCCGATAAAACCGGCGCTTGCGGAAGCATTCGACAGAATCGACCAACTCCACAAACACGAAGGCGGAACACTGCGCGGAATTCCAACCGGATTTGTTGATCTCGACAATAAACTGGCCGGCTTACAAAAATCGGATTATATCTTGCTGGCCGCCAGACCCAGCCTAGGAAAAACAACTCTGGCCCTGGACATAGCAAGACACATAGGAGTTAATGAAAAAAAGACCGTAGGTATATTCAGCCTGGAAATGTCCGCCCCGCAAGTGGTGGATAGAATTCTTTGCGCGCAGGCAGGAATCGATTTATGGAAACTGCGTACTGGCCGTCTTTCAAGCAAGGGTGATGAAAATGATTTCACAAAAATTCAGGAAGCTATTGGTGTTTTGTCTGAAAGCTCGATTTTCATCGATGATAGTGCCAGCTCTACGGTTTTGGAAATTAAAACAAAAGCACGACGCTTGCAGGCGGAATTCGGTTTAGATTTAATTATTGTCGACTATATTCAGCTGATAAGGCCGATGAGTAATTACGAAAGCCCAGTTCAGCAAATGACGGAAATTTCCCGCTCATTAAAAGCGCTTGCTAGAGAGTTAAATATTCCGGTCTTGGCGGTTTCACAGTTATCAAGGGCATCCGAACAAAGAGAAGATAAGAGACCAAAGCTATCCGATTTAAGAGATTCTGGTTCATTGGAACAGGACGCCGATGTTGTGCTGCTGATATTCAGAGAAGACCTTGCGCATAAAAATTCCGAACAGAAAAATATCGCAGAAATCATAATCGCCAAACACAGAAACGGTCCTATTGGAGAAATTAAGCTGTATTTTGACCAGGATAAAGTAACTTTTCAGAGTCTCGCAAAAGATTATAATGACTAACCAAAATGCTGCCCAGATCTATTCAAAATTTAATTGATGAATTCGCGCAATTGCCTTCGGTCGGCCCACGGCAAGCCGCCCGATTTGTTTTTTATTTACTGAATCAACCCAAAGAAGAAATCGAAAAATTCGCCAAAAAACTGTTTATTCTGAAAAAGGTCAAGCAATGTTCTTTTTGTAACCGGGTAGTTGAGGCTGATCACGAAAAACTGATTCTCTGCCCTGTTTGTAAGGATAAAAATCGCGACAGAAGCCTGATTTGCATTGTAGAAAAAGATACGGATATTGAATCGATTGAAAAAACTAAAAGATATAACGGCATTTATTACGTTATCGGCACCGAAGACGAAAACAGACAATTACACCGATTGAAAGACTTAATTTCCAGAATTAAAAAGAGTAAAAAAGAATTGAATGAAATAATCATTGCCACTGATGCAACTACTGAAGGCGAAACAATTGCTTTATATGCTGCCCGTTGTCTTGATGAATTAAAAAAAATCTATCCACAATTAAAAATAACCCGCTTGGGTCGCGGGTTATCTACGGGTTCGGAACTGGAGTACATGGACGAGGACACGCTAACGAATGCCTTACTGGGCAGAAAATAGTTATGCGGCGATAATTTCTTTTATTTCCACTTCGGTAAAGGTCTGACGATGACCTTTTTTTGTTGCTTCACGTTTTTTGGCTTTGTATTTGAAAATAATCACTTTTTTCCCTTTTCCCTGCCCCAAAATCGTGGCAATAACTTTTGCCCCTTTGATTGTCGGCTTTCCGATTTCGACAATTTTATCAGTGGCAAAAAGCAAAACTTCGGTAAATTCAATTTTACCGCCTTTCTCACCTTCGATTTTTTCTATTTTTATTTTTTTCCCCGGCGAAACAAGATATTGCTTTCCGCCAGTCTTAATCACTGCTATTTCCATAATATTTTTATTGGTTATGAGTTAGGATAAAAATTTTCTTCGCGAACGGCAGACCGATATATTGGCACGAACAAAACGCGCTTCGTGAGCAAGAAAATTTTTATCCTAACGGTTTATAAGTTTTATTCTTCGATATGTTTCGGACTATCGATTTCCATAGGTTCGATTTTTTCCTTGCCTTCGGTCAACCTTGCCGTATCTTTCTCGATTTTGGCGAATTCCTTATAGGCTTTGTTATACGTGCTAACCGTTGTTCCAAGGTGATTCCCCAGCTTAGCAAGAAAATCATTATAATTCAAGAGGTGTTTGCGCAAAACCTCAACTCCCTCTAAAATTTCCTTTGCCGACTCCTCGATTTGCAGCGCCCGTAATCCCTGTAAAACCGTCATCAAATACGCGTAAAAAGACGTCGGCGAAACAATAATCACGTGTTTTTCCTTAAACGCATACTCGATTAAATCATAAGTACTGATTTTAATCGCACCAACCTGATTAATCAATAAATCGTAGTAAATTCCCTCCGAAGGGATAAACATAAACGCAAAATCCATTGTTTTTTCCGTCGGCCTGATATATTTCGCGGTTTCTTCGATTCTATTTTTCAAATCTTGTTTTAGCGCCTTTTCCAACTGCTCCCTTTTCAACGGATCCCTTTCTTCCAGAATACGATTATAATTTTCCAAAGAAAACTTGGAATCAATGGGAATAATCTTATCTTTGACAAAAATCACCGCATCAACTATTTCTCCGTCCTTAAACTTATATTGTAATTTATATTGGTTGGACGGAAATACGTTTTTCAAAAGTGTTTCCAAAAAATACTCCCCCAAAATCCCACGTTGTTTGGGATTTGCCAGAACATCGGTCAATTTTCCCAATTGTTCTTTGACATCGATAACGTGCTGATGGTCAGCATGAATTTTTTCCAATTGCGAAGTAACGTCCTTTATCCTCGTTGTCGCATCGCGGGCAATTTGCCCGCTTTGTTCCAGTTGTTTTTGCAGGGTTTCAATATTCTTTTCCCGCGATTCCGTCAATTCTTTCCTGATTTCCTTAAGTTCGGCAGATAATCCTCCTGTTTGTTTTCTGAACGCAAAAAACAAAACCAATCCGATTAAAACCGTAATCGTAATATATAAAAATAATGTCATGATGCTATATTACTATTTTAATAAAAATTCCGCAACCAAAAATGCCAGATAAAAACCAATTAATATCAGTCCCTCTTTCCATGAAAGTTTGTTTCTGCTGCCGATAAAAATATTGGCGAATAAAACGGTAACAACCATAAATATTCCGCCGATAAGTATTATTTTAAAATCTTGCACTTGAATCGGACTAATGATTGCGGTTATCCCCAAAATAAAAGTGGAATTAACCACCGCTGCTCCGAATAAATTTCCCAAACTTAATCCTTCGTGTTTGGCGATTGCCGCACGCATGCCAAAAACCAGTTCCGGAAGTGAAGTCCCGAAAGCAATCAAAATCAAACTAATTAAAGAAAGCGGCACATAAAGCTCAACGGCAATCATTTTTGCGCTTTCAACCACCGCAAGGGCGCTTAAAATCAGAAATATTGTGGCAAAAACAAAATAGAGAATATTAAGGAAAAATTTTCCCGAATGGGTTATTTCGTTTTTAATATGATGAATTCTGTGCTTAAAGGCATCTTTCGATTTTAAAAGATAATAGACGTGCCAACCAAAAACCAGCAACAATAAAAATCCTTCCCCGCGGGATATTTTTTTATCAAACAACAAAAATAAAGGCAATAAAATAATGAAAAAAGATATCCAAATATCTTTTTTTGCAATTCTACTTTCAATTTTTAATCCTTTTGCCGCAACCGCAATTATCCCCAAAATAAAACTAAGGTTAATAAGATTCGAACCAATCACATTGCCCAAGGAGATAACGGACAAATTTCTGAATCCCGCGGTAATTCCCACAAATAATTCGGGCAAGGTTGTGGCAAAAGCCATCAAAATAAAAGAAAAAACATATTCCGTAGTCCTAAAATAACGGCATAACGATGTCATTACTCCGACTAAAATCGTTCCGCTCCGCACCAAAACATAACAAGCAACAACAAAAATAAAAAGATAGACAAAAATCATCTTAATCTAATTTTATCACGAATTTAAGATATAAAAAAATCCGCTTACACAGAAAGCGAATACTTGTAGCCCCAACCGGAGTTGAACCGGTGTTTTCAGGATGAGAACCTGATGTCCTGGGCCACTAGACGATGGGGCCATATTTATAAAATACCAGAAAACATAATTTTTGGCAACGCTAAAAATTCAATTTCTAATTTTTAATTTCTAGTTTCTAAACAATTTCCAATGGTTTAATTTTTAAACTAAGTAAAGCCAATAACTATTTCTGAAACCGTTGCGCAGCCGAGCCGTTTTTGAGACAAAATAAAAAGCCAAGCAATATTGGTTCGGCGAGCAACAGCAACGCCCGGGTAATTACATTATTTTATTGATGCACGGCGATTGCGTGGTTGAAGAAATAATTATTGGTTTACGACAATACTACACCAATAATTCCTCCGCCTTCTCTGGCTCGGCCATAATTTCTTTAACCACTTTTTCCATTTTCATTGCCCGAGAACCTTTAATTAAAACTATATCGTTTTCTTTGATTTCTTCCTGAACTTTTATTGCCGCGTCACTTGAGACCATAAATTGAAAAATTCTATTATCGGAAAACCCTTGTTTTATCGCCTCTTCGGCAATAAATTTCGCTCTCGAGCCGACCGTGAAAATCAAATCCGCGATTTCCGATGCTTTTTTACCGATTTTTTTATGCGCCTCGGGCGCGTACTCACCAATTTCCAACATATCGCCCAAAACAACGATTTTTCTGCGATTTTCGAAAATTTTCAAACTCTCCAGTGCAGCCTCCATCGAAAGTAATGCCGCATTATAGGTATCGTCAACAATTAAAGTATTTTTAATCCCCTTAATTAAACGCATTCTTCCCGGAAGTGGTTGAAATTCTTTTAGTGCTTCGACAATTTCTACCATATTCATATTAAGAGTAATACCAACGCTTGCCGCAGCTAAGGCCGAATACAAATGCTGAACTCCCAAAACATTAATAAGCTTAGCCGGAACGCTGCTTCCTCCAAATTCTAATTTGAAATTGAGTTCGCTGACGTTTCCGTTCGAATTAACTTTCAAATCATAATTTGTCGCATAGACATCGGCTCTATCCTTCAAACCATAAGTGAAGACCTTTGCCTGGATTCCTTCCGCCATTTGTCTTACGGCTTCTTCGTCATAATTCAGAATTGCGATTCCGTTTTCGTTTAAAGAAACTATTAAATTTCTTTTCTCTTTTGCGACTTGTTGAGGATTTTCGAAAAATTCGACGTGCACGGGAATTTCTCCTAATGCGGTAATCACTCCGACTTTCGGTTGAACAAAATCCACCAGGTATTTTATGTCTCCGGGTCTATCCGCGCCCATCTCCAAAACCAAAAAACTCGGGTACTCGATTTTAAAAATAATCATCCAGAATATTTTTATGAATTTCGTAAACCAAAGAAAAACAGACCGGCCGCCAGTTTCCAATCCAAAAATCGTTAAAGGCACTCCGATTTCGTTATTATAATTTCTTTGGTTTCTTCTTACTTCTTTTTCGCCAAAATGAGTTTTTAAAACGTGAAAAATCGCCTCCTTGGTCGAAGTTTTGCCGACGCTCCCCGTTACGGCAATAATTACCGGTTTATATTTTCTTAAGATTTTCTTGGAAAAAAATCTCAATAATTTTTGCAGTAATTTTCTCATTTTTTGTTAATTCGGCGGAATTTCGTAATAATTCAAAATATATTCCGCCAATTCTTTGGCTAATGGAGTTATCGAATCCGATGAAAAATTAATACCCTTTGGCTTGTCCACCTTTATTAAAATCACGAAACGCGGATTGAATGCGGGAAAAAATTCGACAAAAGTGTGAATCGTTTCTTCGGAATAATCGCCTTTTATCGGATCAGGAATTTGCGCTGTTCCGGTTTTTCCGGCAATCGAGTATCCCTCAACGCCCGCCTTTTTACTATAACCGTTTTTTACCGCGCTGACCATCATTGCGGTCATTCGCGATGCCGCATCAGAAGAAATTACACGTCTGATTTTTTTTGTTTTGGTTATTTTTTCCTCTCCGTTTTTGTATTTAATTCTTTCCAGGATATATGGCCTTAAAAGAACTCCGTCGTTGGCAATCGCGCCGATTGCCGCCACAAGTTGTATTGGCGTAACCGCAATGCCCTGCCCAAAAGCCATTGTGGCGTAATCAACATCATTCTTCTTTTTCAAATTCGAAACATTGCCCTTTTCCTCTCCCCCTAAATCTATGCCTGTTTTTTCTCCAAAACCGAATCTCTCGACATATTTTTTAAATCCGTCCTTGCCTAATTTCTGTTGAGCAAAAATCGCACCACTATTCAAAGATTTTTCAATAACTTCAGTCATGGTCTGAGCGCCCTCTGCTCTATCTAGCGCATTTTTGATGATTACTCCACTGACTTCCGCATATCCCTTATCTTCGTAGGTTGTGTTGGGCGTTATTACTCCCGCGTCCAGCGCCGAAGACATGGTAATTGGTTTGAAAATAGAACCCGGCTCGAAAGTTTCGGTTATCGCGGAATTCAGAAACAAACCATTGTCTCTAACTTCGTTGTATTTATTTGGGTCAAATCCTGGCCAGCTGCTCATTGCCCTAATTGCTCCGGTTTTTACCTCCATGACAATAATTGTTCCCTTGGTGGCGTCCAGTTTTTTAATTGTTGCCGCAAGTTTTTCTTCAATAAAAGAAGAAACGTTCGGGTCAATGGTCAAAATCAAGTCCGCTCCGTCTTCGGATTCTTCAATTACACTTCCTCCAACAGAAATAATTTGGCCGAAACTGTCTTTTTTTGCTTCGACTCTACCGATTTTTCCCATTAATTCCTTTTCGTAATAACCCTCAACTCCGTATCTTCCAATTCTTATATCTTCATCCATACCAAGAAAACCGATTAAATGACAAATCAATTCGTTATTCGGATAATAACGCCCACCCTCCTTCTTAAGGATAATTCCCCTTATGTTTAACGCTTTGACTTTCTCAACCAGGGCCGTTTCAACCTTCGATTTCAAAGGTTCATATGGATCATTCTCCTTATTAATTCTTTCTCTTAATGTTTCTTCATTAATCCCCAAAAGAGAAGAAAGCATTTTAACCGTTTCCTCTTTTTCTTGAACTTCTTTCGGAACAATAGAAATATTCCAAAAATCTTTATTAATGGCAACGGGAAAAAGAAAAGAGCCAGAATCTTCCGTATTTCTGTCTCTCATAAAAATTTCTCCCCGCGCCGGATAAATAAGTTGAAAACGCTGCTGTTGATTATCGGCTTGCGCCTTATAATAACTGTGTTTCGTAATCTGCAGAAAAAACAAACGGAAAATAATGACTCCAAAACAAAGAAAAATAACGGCAACCAAAAAGTAAAATCTCCAATTTTTCATATTTACATGATTTATTTTGCGGTAGCAACATTTGCGGATGGAAAAGCAAGATACTCAACGCCATGAACCTGAATTTGAACCATTTTCAATCCTTCTGTTTTCGACTGCAAAAAGTTTACGGATTTCAAATTGGAAATATTGATTTGAAAAGTTTTATTGATTTCGCTCAATTCGTTAAATTGATTCTTCAGTGTTCGAATTCTATATCCCTTAGCAGTACTGGAGCTGGTCTGCAATACATATAAAAATCCGCAGACAACAATCGAAAAAACCAAAAACATCGCCAATAATCTTTTGGTTTTATTAATACGAATCGCACCTCTGAAAACGGATGATTGCGTTCGTATGATATTAGAATGGGCCAAACTTATAACAGTCATGTTTTTAAATTTACTTTGGCTTCTTGGGTGGGGGGCCGCCCCACCTAAGATTCCAAGGTTGAAACCCTTGGATCCCTGTATTTTTATTCCGCAACTTGGGGTTGCGATGAATTATTAAATAATTTTATATCTTTATTGCCGCGCGCAGTTTGGCGCTACGACTGCGATAATTAATACTAATTTCTATTTCATCGGCAATTATCGGCTTTTCCGTAAGGATTCTTAAGGCTCCCTGATTTTTTTTCTCTTTAAAAAAATTCTTTACAATTCTATCTTCGAGCGAATGAAATGAAATAACGACAATCCTCCCTCCGGGGTCGACAATCTCCAATGCCTGCTCCAATCCCTTGGTTAGATTTTCCAATTCATCATTAACAACAATACGCAATGCTTGAAATACTCTTGCCAAAACTTTGTTTACCGCCCCCCTTCTCGTGTAGCTGAAGGGTATGGATTTCAAAATTATATTTTTTAATTGAAAGGTCGTTTTTATGGGATGCAATTTTCTTTCATTGACTATCCCTCTCACTATTCTTCGGCCGTATCTTTCTTCACCGAATTTCTGCAGAATCTCAACCAAACTTTCCTCCGGCCATTGATTAACTATTTCTTCCGCGGTTACTTCCTGTTTATCGTTCAGAATCATGACCAATGGTTCGTCTTTTCTGAATGTGAAGCCCTTACCGCTTTCATCTATTTGCCAACTTGATAAACCCAGGTCGAATAAAATTCCATTAATATTCGAAAACCTGTTTTCTTCGGTAATTTTTTTTAAATCCTTGAAATTTCCGTGCGCAAGAATCAAACGCTCCTGCGACTCCAGTCTTTGTAAGGAATTAGCATCGACATCTATGCCCAGTATTTTCCCGTTCGGAGAATTTAAATCAAATATCGCTCGACTATGTCCGGCCTCGCCAACAGTACAATCAATGAAGTTTTCATCCGTTTTGGGATCAAGATATTTTATAACCTGCTCCAAAAGAACGGGTTGATGCATAATTTTAGACGCCCAGCTCTCCCAATCTCTCGGCAATGTTATCGACCTCTTTCTCACTTTGTTTTTTAAACATATTCCATTTTGCCTCATCCCAGATTTCCAGACGATTATAGATTCCGGCAATAATCACATTCCTTTTCAATTGGGCGTAATTTTTTAAATAATCGGGAATCAAAACTCGGCCCAAACCATCCAGATCCACTTCACTGGCTCCGGCCAGCATCAACCTACTGAAGCCCCTTGTATCTTTTTGGCCAATCGGCAAATTGCTTAATTTTTCCACCAACTTTTGCCACTCTTTCAGGGGAAAAATAAAAAGACAGTTATCCAGTCCCCTGGTAATAACCGCCTTTAACCCAAGCTCCTTCCTTAGCTTGGAAGGAATCGCCAATCTTTTTTTTGTATCGATGGTATGAGTATACTCCCCGATTAACATAAGTCTTTTTATTATCCCTGTTTATTGTTCTCCCCAGATAAACTTACTTATTAACACTTTTATCCACAATTCAACACTCTAGTTGAATTCTATTCCACTTAAATGGTGTCTGTCAACACCCTATACCACGCCACATACGGATATGAATAAAATAAAAATTAGCCTTAAAAAAGCTAATTTTCATAATCTCCACCCTTAAATTATCCACAGTTTATTAACTTTTGCCCCATCTTGTTATTTAACAACCGCAGTTTTTATTTACATTAGAGATAAATCCTGGACGAAACAAGCTCAAGCAAAACCAATAATTATTTCTGGAACCGTTGTGCAGCCGAGCCGTTTTACGGACAAAATAAAAAGCCAAATAATATTGGCTCGGCGAGCAACAGCAACGCCTGGGCAATCACGTTATTATACCCATATACGGCGATTGCGTGGTTAAAGAAATAATTGCTGGTTTACGATTCTATAATACATTGATACGTGTCGAGATAAAAATAAATTCCGAGCGCTATTTGAAAACTAGTCTTCTATCTCCTCTGCCTTTATTTCTATAAAATCTCCGCGCTTCAAATTTTCCTGTAATATTTTTTTCGCTACCCTGCTTTCGATTTCATCCTGAATAACTCTGCGCATCGGCCTTGCTCCAAATTCCGGCTGATAACCCAATTCAACTACTTTATCCACTAAGTTCGGATTAACGACCAAACGAATTCCCGTTCCCTCCATTAACCTCCTTGATAAATCATTAATCATTAAAATTGCTATTTTCACCAAATGCTCATGAGCTAAGGGCTTAAATACAACTACCGCATCAAAACGATTCAAGAATTCCGGTTTAAAAATTCCCTGTTTTAAAAGATGATCGATTAAATCTTCCTTAAAAGAATCAAGACTTTTCCCTGCTTTAACGTTTTCTCTAATCAACTCCGCGCCGGCATTGGAAGTGCCGATAATAATCGCATTGGCAAAACTTACCTTTTTACCAAAAGCATCGGTTAACCAACCCTCGTCAAAAACCTGAAGAAATAAATTCAGAATATTGGGATGAGTTTTTTCGATTTCATCTAAAAGTACCAGTGAAAAAGGATTTTCGATTATTGCTTTTGTAAAAAGCCCCGGTTCTCCTTTTTCCGCAAAACCAATCATGCGATTAACCGAAGAAGCATCCTGGTATTCGGTCATGTCGAACCTCACCATTCTGTCTTCTGAGCCGAAATAAGCCGCTGCCAATGCTTTTGATGTCTCGGTTTTTCCTACGCCGGTCGGACCAAGAAAAAGAAAACTGCCAATCGGCCTTTTTCCTCCCTTGATTCCCGCTCTCGCCCTGCGCATTGCTTCGGAAATCAGTTTCACCGCTTCCCCCTGATCAACAATTCTTTGATGTATTCTTTCCTCCAGTGCCAAAAGTTTTTCCCGTTCTTCCTCTTGAATCGCTCCCACCGGAACTTCCACTCTTTCGG
>Ga0315276_10002448_pt1 | contig 17005 bp, 14 predicted proteins | sample YL17G05_0_MG_FD_204542 | JGI IMG/M metagenome (GOLD analysis project Ga0315276, IMG submission 204542) | Sediment microbial communities from Yellowstone Lake, YNP, Wyoming, USA - YL17G05_0 | ecosystem: Environmental > Aquatic > Freshwater > Lake > Sediment | place: USA: Wyoming | collected... | reverse complement strand
GAGATGCCGCACTTCGTGCGCGGGAAGTGAGGGGGGCGCCGGTCCGGCGTCCCGGCACGGTTGGAGAGAAGCATGCCGAGAAGGCCATTCCGCAGGAGGAGCGCATGGGTGAGAAGTCCAGACACGAATCCCATTCGGTGGATGCGGGCGCACTCGTCGGTCCGCTCTGGTTCGCGGGCTGGCTGTTCACGCTCGGTTTCCTGAAGCTGGCCCTGGGGAAGGCGCTGTTCGCCCTGCTGCTCTGGCCCTACTACCTGGGAGTGGCGCTGAGGCTGCCGAAGTAGCGCCCGGAGACCGCGACCGCCCGGCAGGTCACCCCGCCGGGCGGTCCGCTTTCCGCGTGTCTTCGCTCAGCCCCGGGCCGCCACCGCGACCTTCCCCGGGTACGCCGCCAGCGCCGCGCCCAGGCACTTCATGGCCCGGCGCAGCTTCGTCTCCTCCAGCACGTAGGCGATGCGCACCTCGTACCGGCCCAGCCCCGGCGTGGCGTAGAAACCGTCGGCGGGGGCGACGATCACGGTCTGGCCGTCCAGCGCGAAGTCCCTGAGCAGCCACTCGGCGAAGGCGTTGGCGTCGTCCACGGGCAGCCTCGCGCAGATGTAGAAAGCGCCCTCGGGCTTGCGCACCAGCACGCCGGGGATGGCGGCGAGCGAGTCGAACACCACGTCGCGGCGCTTCTGGTACTCGGCGATCACGCCCGCGAAGTATGAGGCGGGCACCTCGGTGAGCGCGGCGCAGGCGTACTGCTCGACCGTGGGCGGGCACAGGCGCGCCTGGCCGAAGCGCATGATCGCCGCCATGAAGTCCAGGTTGCGGCTGACGATGTTGCCGAGGCGGGCGCCGCACAGCGAGTAGCGCTTGGAAACCGAGTCCACCACCACGACCTGCTGCTCCATGCCGGCCAGGGTCAGCACCGAGCGGTGCCGGCGCCCCTCGTAGACGAACTCCCGGTAGACCTCGTCGGCGATCAGCACGAGGCCGCGCTCGCGGCAGATCGCGGCGAGCAGGTCGATCTCGGCGTCGCTGTAGACCGTGCCGGTCGGGTTGTTGGGCGAGCAGATGAGGATGGCCCGGGTGCGTGGCCCGATCTTCTCCTCGATGGCGGCGCGCGGCGGCAGATGGTAGCCGTCCTCGGCGCGGGTCGTCACGGGTACGAGCCCGACGCCCATCATGGTGGCGAAGCCGTTGTAGTTGGTGTAGAAGGGCTCGAAGACGATCACCTGGTCACCGGTGTCGCAGAGGGCGCCGAACGTGAACAGGATCGCCTCGCTGCCGGCCGTGGTGACGAAGATCTCTTCGGCGGCGAGCGTCACGCCGATCCCGGCGTAGTACGCGCGGAGCGCCTCGATGAACTCCGGCAGCCCCTGCGAGGGTCCGTAGGGGACGCAGGCGTCGCCGTACGAGCGCAGGCGGTCGAGGATGGCCTGCGGGGTGGGGACGTCGGGCTGCCCGATGTTGAGCGAGTAGACGGTCCTGCCGGCCTCGCGGGCCTTTACGGCGAAGGGCGCCAGCCGGCGGATGGGCGAGGCCGGCATCTGCTGCGCGCGTCTGGACAGTGGTGACGTGCTGGGCATCGAGGCCTCCCTGGGACCGGCCCGCGCCGCGCGCCCCCCGGCTCGAGGGGACGCGGCACCCGGACGAAGCGGGCCGAGGCAGGGTAGTCTAGCGCATAGAAGGCTCGCGCTGCGAGTCGCGCGGGGGTAATCTCCTGACCCTGCGCGGCGCACGGTCGCCGGTCGTGGCACATCGGAGCAGGCAGCCCGGAGGGTGGAGTTGAGAGAGATCCGCACCTGGACGACGAAGGACTCGGCCGCGCTGTACAACGTCGCGGGCTGGTCGAGCGGCTACTTCCGCATCAACGATGCGGGGCACGTGGAAGTCACGCCCTCGGGGCCGGAAGGCCCGAGCGTGGACCTCTTCGACCTCACGCTCGACCTGCAGCGCCGCGGGCTGGGCATGCCGCTGCTGATGCGCTTCTCGGACATCCTCCACAGCCGCGTGCGGACCCTGTTCGGCTGCTTCGACGGCGCCATCCGCGAGTACGGCTACCGGGGCCGCTACCGCGGCGTCTATCCGATCAAGGTGAACCAGCAGCACCAGGTGGTCGAGGAGCTGGTGCGCTTCGGCTCCCCGTTCGGCCTGGGGCTCGAGGCGGGGTCCAAGCCGGAGCTGCTGGCGGGGCTCGCCCTGCTCGACAGCCCGGACGCGCTGCTCGTGCTCAACGGCTACAAGGACGTCGAGTACATGGAGACGGCGCTGCTCTCGCAGAAACTGGGGCGCTACCCGATCGTGGTCATCGACCGCTACCGCGAACTGGACCTGCTGCTGCAGGTCGCGCGCCGGCTGGGCATCCGTCCGCACATCGGCGTGCGCGGCAAGCTGACCACGAAGGGCGCCGGCAAGTGGATGGAGTCCACCGGCGACCGCTCCAAGTTCGGGCTCACGGCCTCCGAGCTGGTGCTGCTCGTGGACAAGCTGCGCGCCGAGCAGATGCTGGACTGCCTCGAGCTGCTGCACTTCCACATCGGCTCGCAGATCTCCGCCGTGCGGGCCATCAAGGACGCCATGCAGGAAGCCTGCCGGATCTACGTCGAGCTGGCGAGGTCGGGAGCCGGGCTCAAGTTCCTCGACGTGGGCGGCGGCCTGGGCGTGGACTACGACGGCTCGTCCACCAACTGGCCCTCGTCCACCAACTACACGATGCAGGAGTACGCCAACGACGTGGTGGCCGCCATCCAGGACGCCTGCGAGACGGCGAAGGTCTCCCACCCGGACATCATCACCGAGTCGGGCCGGGCGCTGGTGGCGCATCACTCGGTGCTGGTGTTCAACATCCTGGACGTGAACGAGGTGCTGCCGGGCCAGGCCCCGCCGCCGGTGGACAAGGACGAGCCCCCCATCATCCAGCAGCTGGTCGAGACCTGGCGCTCGGTGTCGCGCAAGAACTTCCAGGAGGCGTACCACGACGCCCTGCAGCTGAAGGAGGAGGGCACCAACCTCTTCAACGTCGGCCTGCTGGACCTGCGCGGCCGCGCCCGCGTCGAGCAGCTGTTCTGGAGTTGCTGCGAGGCCATCCTCAAGATCATCCGCGAGCTGGAGTACGTGCCGGACGACCTCGAGGGCCTGGAGAAGGGCCTGGCCGACACCTACTACGGCAACTTCTCCGTCTTCCAGTCGGTGCCCGACCACTGGGCGGTGAAGCAGCTCTTCCCGATCCTGCCGCTGCACCGGCTGAACGAGCGGCCCACGCGCCGCGCGGTGATCGCCGACCTGACCTGCGACTCGGACGGCAAGATGGACCAGTTCATCGAGCTGCGCGACGTCAAGAGTTCGCTCGAGCTGCACCCGTTCGACGGCCGGCCGTACCACATCGGCGTGTTTCTGGTGGGCGCGTACCAGGAGATCCTGGGCGACCTGCACAACCTGTTCGGCGACACCAACGCCGTGCACATCGCGCTGGGCGAGAACGGCTACCGCATCGATCACGTGGTGGAGGGCGACTCGGTCACCGAGGTGCTGGGCTACGTGCAGTACCAGAAGCAGCACCTGGTGCAGCGCATGCGGCAGGCCAACGAGGAGGCCCTGCGCCGTGGCCTGCTCACCTTCGAGGAGTCGGCCCTGCTCATGCGCCGCTACGACGAGGGGCTCTCGGGATACACCTATCTCGAGGAGGAGGAGCCGGCGACGCGGATCGAGAATGGCACCACGGGCCTGACGGCGGCGCCGCCAGTGCCGGCGCGGCTGCCGGGGGCTTCCCTGCTCCCCGTATCGCAGGCGCCGCCCGAACCGGTGCTGGCCGCGCCGGATGCCGCGCCGCGGCGCCGCAAGCGCGCAGCGGAGGAGGGCGCGCCCGAGCAGAGCAGCTTCCTGCCCGGCGAGGATCGCTGAAGCCGATCCGCGCCCGCGGCGCGGAACCGGTCACCGCTCAGGCCCGCGGAGGCCGGGTTTCCGTGAGCCCGTAGAGCGGCTGGTACTTGCGCCACAGGTAGTCGAGATACGGCTCGATGCTCATCGGCGAGCCCGTCGCGCGCTCGACCAGCTCGGCGGCCGTGAACTTGGCGCCGTGCTGGTAGACGTTCCCCCGCAGCCACGCGTGGAGCGTGCCGAACTCGCCGCGCGCGATCTCGCCGGGGATCGCGGGGTGCGCGCGGGTCGCGGCGGAGAAGAACTGGGCGCTGAGGACGTTCCCGAGCGTGTAGCCCTGGAACTCCCCTCCGATCAGGCCCGCGTACCAGTGCACGTCCTGCAGCGCGCCGTCGCGGTCGTCGGGCGGCTCGAGGCCGAGGTCCGTCTTCATGCGCGCGCGCCAGGCGTCCGGCAGGTCCTTCACGGCGAGGCGCCCCTCGAGCAGGTCCAGCTCGAGGTCGAAGCGCAGCATGACGTGCAGGTTGTAGGTGACCTCGTCGGCGTCGGTGCGGATGAGCGAGCGGGCGACCTTGTTGATGGCGCGGTAGAACGTGTCGAGCGGCACGGTCGCGAGCTGCGCCGGGAAGGCGGCCTGCAGTTGCGGGTAGAAGTGCTCCGAGAAGCCGCGGCTGCGCCCGACCAGGTTCTCCCACAGGCGCGACTGGCTCTCGTGCACGCCCGCGGAGGCGCCCTCGGCCAGCGGCAGGCCCTCGTATTCGCGGCGGATGCCCTGTTCGTAGAGCGCGTGCCCGCACTCGTGCAGCGTGCTGAACAGCGCGTCGGTGAGGTCGTCCTCGCGCACCCGCGTGGTGATGCGCACGTCGCCGAGCGAGAACTTGGTCATGAACGGGTGGTGCGTCCTGTCCTGGCGGCCGCGCTCGAAGTCGTAGCCGTAGCGCCGGATCACGGCGAGACCGAAGGCGAGTTGGTCGGCCTCGGGCGCGTGCTGCCTCAGGCACGAGTCGTCGGCCGGCGGCTGCGCGGTGATGGCGCGCACCAGCGGCACCAGGCGTCCGCGCAGCTCGGCGAACAGGGTGCGCACGGAGGCGGCCTTCATGCCGAAGTCGGAGTAGTCGATGAGCGGGTCGGCGATGGATTCGTAGCCGGGGAAGAAGCCGGCGAGCCGGCGGGAGAGGTCGAGGGTCTGCTCGAGCAGCGGGCGCACGCGGGCGAAGTCGTTCGCCGGCCGGGCCTCGGTCCACGCCTGGTAGGAGCGCGCGCCGTGCTCGCTCATCTTCGAGACGAACGCGGCGGGCACCTTGACCGCGCGGTCGTACTCGCGGCGCGTCACGCGCACCAGCGAGGCCTCGTCCGAATCGCGGGGCAGGCCGCTGGTTTCGCGCTCCGACTCGTCGATCAGCCGCCCGAGCGCGGCGTCGGTGAATTTCTCGTGGGCGAGCCGGCCCAGCGTCGCCATCTGCCGCCCGCGGGCCTCCGCGCCGCCGGCCGGCATGTAGGTCGCCTGGTCCCAGCGCAGCACCGCCGCCGCCGAGCCGAGGTCGTTCACTTCGAGCAGCCGGGCCTTCAGTTCGTCGAGCCGTGCGCTCATCGAGACGCTCCAGGGGGATGGGGTGCAGGGCGGGGCCGCTCCGCCCGGGGTCGCCGGGGGCCTGTGGACGCGGCAAGGCCGTGGACGGTCCGGCTTCCACGCGGGCGCGGGCTCCGGCTTGCGCCGCTCATTCACCCACGCCCATCTTCGACATGAGGCTCAGGATGCGCCGGTCGTTCGCCTCCAGGCGGTGGAGGATCTCGTCCACCTTGGTGGCCACCTCCGAGACGGGCGGAGCCGTCCTCAGGGCCTCGAGGCGGGCGATGGCGTCCAGGATCAGCCGGTCCTGGTGGGCGAGGTGCTTCATGATGACCTCGATCTCCTCCTCGGCCTTCCGGTTGATCTCGAAATCATTCTCGGACATGAGCCGGTCCTTCTGGGACTGGCGGTTCTGGCTCATCATCACCACCGGGCCGGTGTAGGCGGCCTGAAAGCTCAGCAGCAGGTTCAGCAGGATGAAGGGATACGGGTCCCAGGCCCTCCACGCCCCCGGGTGCGTCCTCAGGTACGCGATCAGGTACACGTTGAGCGCGATCCAGCCGAACAGCAGCAGGCTCTGGACGATGATGAATGGCCAGGAGCCCACCAGCGTTGCGACCCGGTCGGCGACGCGCTGGCCCAGGCTGCGCTGGCGCGCGTCCTCGACCACGACATTGCGCACGGGCGGATGGTCGTGCCGGTAGACGGCGGCCGGGCCCATCTGTGGCGGTTGATTCGGCATGGCGGTCCTCCTCTTGTCCGGTCCTGCGGCCCGGCCGTGGCCGGCTGGCTACTTCCTTCGTCCCACCGGCATGAGCGCGAGCGCCTCCCAGCCTGCCGGCACGCCGAGCGCGCGCCGCACGGCGCTCTCGTCGAAGCCACCGACCATCACCGTGCCCAGTCCGAGTGCGGTGCACTCGAGGTAGACGTCCTGCACGATGAAGCCCGCCTCCATGCCCAGCCAGCGTTCGGCGTTGCCGCGGAACTTCGCCGCGGCGAGCGCGCTGTCGCCGATCACCGCCACGACCGCCGCGGCGTGCCGGAAGGCTTCCTGCCCGCGCGCGGCCGCGGCGAGTGAGTCGCGCTGCGGGCCGGCGGCGACCAGCGCGAGCGCGTGCTCCTTCGGCTGGTAGCGGTAGATGCCGGCGGGCAGCCCGGTGACGTCCTCGGCCACCAGCCAGACCTGGAGCGGGTAGACCGCGCGGGCCGAGGGCGTGGCGCGCTTGCCGTCGGGGCCGGTGATGCCCTGCGCCACCCACATGAGCTGGGTGACCTCGGCGAGCGTCAGCGCGCCGGGCGCGTATTCGCGCACCGAACGGCGCTGGGCGATGGCCTGCCCGAGCGTGACCTTGCCGGTCACGTCGGGCTTCGGCAGGGCGACGACCTGTGGCTCGTCCGCAAGGGAGCCCGCCCCGGCGAGCAGGGTGGCGGCGACGACGAATGCGGGGACGATGCGGAGCTTCATGGACGGCCTCCGTTGCGGTCAGCGCGTGCGCTGGTAGGTGCCGACGAGTTCCGCCTGCGCGAGCACGTGCCCTTCCATGGCCTTCTCGAGCGCGGCCCGGGTCGGGCGGTGCAGATCGGGGAGCACGATATCGAGCGCGTACAACTTATGGAAGTAGCGGTGGCGTCCGATGGGCGGGCAGGGTCCGCGCCAGCCGGGCTGCTTCCAGTCGTTGAGTCCCTCGCGAGCGCCCGGCGGCAGGTGCGCCGCGGTGAGCCTCTCGGCCAGCGAGGTGGCGGAGGCGGGGAGGTCATAGAGGACCCAGTGGACCCAGACCACCTTCGGAGCGGCCGGGTCGGGCGCGTCGGGGTCGTCCACGACGAGCGCGAGGCTCTTCGTGCCCGGTGGCACGCCGCTCCACGCGAGCGGCGGCGAGGCGTCCTCGCCGTCGCAGGTGTGGCTCTTCGGGATCCCGCCGAGCTGCTTGAACGCGGGCGATGACAGGGTCAGCGACATGGTGGTCTCCTTCCGGATGGAGCCGCCCCCCGGAGCGGCACGCTTCGCAAGCTTCGCGGTGGCGGGAGTCCATCCGAGGACTCCCGCGACGCAGGCGAGAGTGATCGCGAGCAGGACGGTCTTCATCGATTCTCCTTCGGGAGCAGCGTCCTCCAGGTGCCCGGCACGGCCTGCCCGCAGCCGGGACAGTGACCGTCCACGAGATGGTTCTGCAGCACCGCGTGCCACGAGCGGCGGATCAGCAGCCGCCCGCATCCCGGGCACGACGTGTGGGCGCCGTCGCCGAGGACGTTGCCCTCGTAGACGTACCGCAGCCCCGCCTCGCGCGCGATCCGACGCGCAGTGCGCAACGTGGCCGGGGGAGTGGGCGGCAGGTCGCGCAGCCGGAAGTCGGGGTGGAAGGCGGTGAAGTGCACGGGCACGTCGGGCCCGAGGTGCTCGACCACCCAGTCGGCCAGCCGCCGCACCTCGCCCGGATCGTCGTTCAGCGTCGGGATGAGAAGGTTCGTGATCTCGACCCACACGCCGGTCTCGTGGCGGAGCCGCCGCAGCGTGTCGAGCACGGGCGCGAGCCGGGCCAGCGTGTGGCGGCGGTAGAACTCGTCGCTCAAGGCCTTGAGATCCACGTTGGCGGCGGTGACGTGGTCGTAGAGGTCGTGGAACGCCTCGCGCGTGACGTAGCCGTTCGTGACCATCACGGTCGCGATGCCGTGCTCGCGCGCCGCCGCGCAGACGTCGAGCACGTACTCGGCCCAGATGGTGGGCTCGTTGTAGGTGAAGGCGATCGCGGGACAGCCGCGCTCGAGCGCGAGGGCGGCCACGTCCGGGGGCGCGAGGCGCTTCGTGGCGGCCGGCTCGTCGCGCGAGTGCGAGAGATCCCAGTTCTGGCAGAAGCAGCAGGCCAGGTCGCAGCCCGTGCCTCCCAGCGAGAGCACGCTGGTGCCCGGCAGGAAGTGGAAGAGCGGCTTCTTCTCGATGGGGTCCACCTGCACGGCGGCAGGCGCGCCGTATCCCAGGCTGACGAGTCGCCCGTCCTGGTTCGCGCGGATCGAGCAGAAGCCGGCCTGGCCGGCGCGCAGGCGGCAGTGGCGCGGGCAGAGAAAGCAGTGGACGCGCCCATCCGGCGCGGTCTCCCACCAGCGCGCGGCGTGCGGGGTGCTGGGTCCGGCGATGGATCCGAGGTTCGACACGGACGACCTCCGGGCGGGATTCTACGCCGCCGGCGGGCGGAAAGCGCAACGCCCGGCGTCAGTCTCGCGCCGGGCGTTGCGCCGCGCCTGTTCCCGCTACTTCACTTCGACGGTGACCTTGGACATGCTCAGCGGCTCGGAGGTGCGGCCGCTCTGCGAGCCCGCCGCCTCCAGCTTCTTGACCACGTCCATGCCCTCGACCACCTCGCCGAAGATGGTGTGCTTGCCGTCGAGCCACGGCGTGGGGACGAAGGTCAGGAAGAACTGGCTGCCGTCGGTCCCGGGACCCGCGTTGGCCATCGAGAGCAGGCCGCCCTTGTCGTGCTTCACGCTCGGGCTGAATTCGCCGCCGAAGCCGTAGCCCGGGTTGCCCGAGCCGGTGCCGAGCGGGCAGCCACCCTGGGCCATGAAGCTGGTGATGACGCGGTGGAAGGGGAGGCCGTCGTAGAAGCCCAGCTTCGTCAGGTAGAGGAAGTTCGTCACGTGCATGGGCGCGACGGCGGGCAGGAACTTGATGAGGATCATGCCCTTGTTGGTGACCATCCGCGCGAAGTAGGCGTGCGCCTTGTCGAAGGTCGCCACCGGAGGCTTGGGCAGCGAGGTCTTCCAGCCGGGCTTGGCCTTGTCGATCTTCGCGGTGGTGATGAACTGGTCGATCTGCTGCATCGCGGAATCCTTGATCTGGGCCGGGGCGGCCGTGGTCTTCTTGGGCGCGTCGGCGGCGATCGACAGACTCGCGCACACCGCCAGAGCGGCGACGGACAGCAACAGGCGCTTCATCGGTTGTTCTCCTCCAGAGGTCCAGGTGGGTCCGGTCACGGGAGCGGAGAAACCCTACCATCACTGCAGCGTCGGGTGCGAATGTCCCGCCGCCTCCGATGTCAGGAGGCGGTGAAATCCGCCCCGAGGCGCCTGCCTGCACGCCACGGGGCTTCGGTGGGGAGGGGCGAGGCCGAAGCGCGCGGCGGGATCAGCGGGTTGCCAGTCCGAAGCGCTCCTGTGCGCACGCGGCGCGAATCGCCTCCTCGAGGGCGACACGGATGGGTGTGTAGACGAGCCCCAACTCGCGCTCCGCCTTGCCACCATCAAACTGGAAGCCCTCTTTCATCGTCCGGATCTGGTCGGTGGACATTCCCCACGGCGGCGCCTGCCCGACCCGGTCGGCGAGCCAGGTGAGGAGCGCGGCGCCCGCCATCGCCAGCGAGCCGGGTAGTCGCAGCGCTGGCAGCGGCACCCCCGAGATCTCACCCACCATCCGGTTCAGCTCCCGGAGCGACAGACGCTGCGCGCCCACGAGGAGCCTTGCGCCGGACAGGTCGTCCCTCGCGGCGGCCAGGGCGATGGCTTCGGCGACGTCGCGCACGTGCACGAATGTCAGGACCGAATCCTCCATGATGCGGGCCGGCATGCTCCGCCGGACCAGGCGACGGATATAGTCGCCGGTGGCCCGGGTATCGCCCGGCCCGAGCACGGCGCCGGGCATGATGGTCACGAGCGGCAACCCGCGCCGTTCGTGCAACTCCCAGGCGACGCGGTCGCCCTCGTACTTCGTTCTGGCGTATTCGCTGAAACGGACCGGTCCGACCGGACTCTCCTCGGTGAAGGGGAGGTCCGTGGGTCTGCCATAGATGACCGCGCTGCTGATGTGCACGACCCGGGGGATCGCGGCTGCCAACGCGCACTCCATGACGTGGCGCGTACCCTCGACGTTGACCTTCGCGTAGGTGTGCCGGTCCGCCTCCCAGAACGAGTAGACGTTCGCCAGGTGGATCACGCAGTCACAGCCGGACATCGCGCGCCCGATGGATTCGCGGTCGGTCACGTCCCCCGTGACGGTCGCGGCTCCCGGCTCCTCGAGGGGCCGGCCGGCGCCGGGGCGGCGGACCAGGCAGCGCAGCGCGTGTCCGTCCCGAAGCAGCCGTGGCACGAGGTGGCTGCCGATGAAGCCCGTGGCGCCCGTGACGAACACCTTCATGCGGTCCTCCGGTTCATGGGTCTCACCGCTCCGGTGTGCCGCCGCCGTCGCGCGGCATCAGTCCGAACCGCTCCGCCGCGCGCGCGGCGATCGCGCGCCCGATGGTGATCGAGGCGGTTGCCGCGGGCGAGGGAGCGTTCAGCACGTGGACCATGCGGTCGGCCTCGACGATGAGAAAGTCGTCGCAGAGCCTGCCGTCGGGCTCGAGCGCCTGTGCCCGCACCCCCGCGCCGGCGCGGTGCACGTCGGCGGACGTGATCTCCGGGATCAGTCGTCTCAGCGCCGCCACGAACGCCGCGGTGCTGGTCGAGCGCCACGATTCGTGGAGCCCCATGCGCCAGTGGTGGAGCCCCATGCGCCAGAAGCCCGGGAACGCGAGCAGCTCGACGGTGTCGTGCAGCGAGAAGTCCGCGCGGCCGTACCCCTCGCGCTTGAGCGCGAGCACGGCGTTGGGCCCGGCCTCGATTCCGCCGCGCACCATGCGGGTGAAGTGCACGCCGAGGAAGGGGAAGCGCGGGTCGGGCACGGGGTAGATGAGGTTGCGCACCAGGCCGTGCTTCTGCGGCACGAGGTCGTAGTACTCGCCACGGAAGGGGACGATGCGCACGCCGGGTTCGACGCTGCAGAGGTGCGCCACGCGGTCGGAGTGGAGCCCGGCGCAGTTGACCAGCGCGCCGCAGCGCAGGGCGCCCCGCGCGGTCTCCAGCACGAGGTCCGCTGCGGCCCCGCCGGGCGACCGGTCGCGCCGGCAGGCCGTGACGCGCGCCCCTGTCACGATGCTGCCGCCCGCCGCGCGAACGCAGCGCGCGTAGGCCTCGGTGACGGCGGCGTAGTCCACGATGCCGGTGTCGGGCACGAAGAGTCCGGCGACGCCGCGCGCGTGCGGTTCGTGCTGGCGGATCTCCTCCGGGCCGAGGCGGCGCAGGCCCTGGAGCCCGTTCGCGCGGCCGCGTCGCTCCAATTCCTCGAGCCGCGGCAGCTCGCGTTCGTCGAGCGCCACCACGACCTTGCCGCAGCGCTCGTGCGCAATGCCGTGCTCGGCGCAGAAGCGATAGAGCGCCTCGCGGCCCGCGACGCAGTTCTGCGCCTTGAGCGAGCCGGGCTTGTAGTACAGGCCCGAATGGATGACGCCGCTGTTGTGCCCGGTCTGGTGCGCGGCGAGCCGATCCTCGGTCTCGAGCACCACGACCGCGGCGCGCGTGCGCCCGGTGAGGGCCATGGCCGCGGCCAGGCCAACGATGCCACCGCCGATCACGGCGACGTCGCAATGGTCGGGGATCATGCTCGACGCGGCTCCATGCCGTGCAGAGTCCAACGAATCGGGTGGGGAGGCAAGAGACGATGGCCCCGCGTAACTCGCGCCCGGAGTCGCGAGGCGCTAGGCTCGACCTCGGTCCAGCAGGCGGTCTGCCCCCACGGCCGAGGAGGAGCGATGAGCGAGAAGCGCCACGTCTTCGAGAGCCCGGCGATCACCGTGACCTGGAGCCGGAAACGCTGCATCCACGTCGCCGAGTGCGTGCGGGGCCTGCCGGCCGTCTTCAAGCCCGGGAGCGTCCCGTGGATCGAGCCGGCGCAGGCGGACGCGGACCGCGTCGCCGAGGTCGTGCGCCGTTGCCCCACCGGAGCCCTTCATTACGAGCGTCACGACGGCGGTGCCGCCGAGCCCGTGCCCGAAGTGAACGTGGCCGTGCCCGACCCCGACGGCCCGCTCTTCCTCAGCGGGGACGTCGAGGTCGTGGCGGAGGACGGCGCCCAAGTCGCCCGCGACACGCGCATCGCGCTGTGCCGCTGCGGTGCGACGAAGAACCGGCCGTTCTGCGACGCCGGCCACTGGGACGCCGGCTTCGACGACCCGGGTCGCTTGGGAGAGGGCGGAACGGCCCCGTCGGCCGCCACTCCTGCCGGGCCGCTCAAGGTCGCCTTCGGCGCCGGTGGTCCGCTCTACCTCGAGGGCCGCTTCGTACTGGCGAGCGCACGCGGTGGTGCGCGACGCGAGTTGGGCGCGGCCGAGTTGTGCCGCTGCGGCGCCTCGCGCAACAAGCCGTTCTGCGACGGCAGCCACACGGCGACGGAGTTGCGCGAGGGGTGAGGGAGCGTTCGGCGGTGGCCGGGCGTCATAACGCCGGATTCGCCGGGCGCGCTCAACGGCACTCAGGTCCCGGGGTCGAGCGACTCCAGGTCGGCCAGGTCGCGGGCGCGGCTCTCCCGCATCGGGTGCGACGCGAGCAGCGTCCGCGTGCGCGCGCGGCTGCCAGATGGGCTCGACGTGATCATGACCATCCTCGGCGGTCATGTGACCACCGAGGATGGTCACGTCTCAAGTCCGGACGTCGGTGTCGCCGGACCGCCGTCCGCCCGCCCCCTCAGTTGCGTGCGCGGCCTGGCGGCTCCGGGGGCTCGAGGAACGCCTCGACCCGCCAGCTCGCGGCCTCGGCGGCGCGCAGGCGCTCGGTGAGCGCGCGCTCGAGCGTGCGCGCGGCCTCCAGGTCGGGCCGCGGCGTGGCGGCGATCGCGAGCAGCGCGCGCAGCGCCATCCACCAGACCATGCGCTCGAAGGGCTCCTTGCGGAAGTAGTGGGCGCCCTGGTGCTCGTGCTTGTCGATGAGCCAGGCGACGTCGGGATCGTCGAGCCAGGCGTAGGCCGCGGCTGGCCGTGCGGCGGGCGGAGCCGCCCCCGGCGCCCAGACTGCATGTGCGAAAGCGGCGCGCACGCGCGCGGCGGCACGCCAGCGCTGCTCACCCTCGATTCCGAGCACGGCGAACGCGTCGGCCATCGGCTCGCGCAGGCGCAGCGACTCGAAGAGCCGGACCGCGGCGTGGTCGGGGTCGGCCGGGTCGCAGGCGCGGCCCAGGGCCTCGAGCGTGCACCAGGCGAGCAGCGTGCCCCAGATGCCGGTCGCGTGCGCGGCTGTGCTGCCGGCGGTGGGAAGCACGGCGCACGCCTCGTCGGGCCAGGGTGTGCGGAAGCGCGCTTCGAGCGCAGGCAGGCGGAGCGCAGCCTCGAGTCGTCGCCGCAGCAGGCCCGCAGCCGCGTGCGTGTCGCCCGTCCAGGCGTGCGGGGCCGCCGGGCCGGGTCCGGCCGCACTGCACGCATACCGTCGCGCGGCCTCGAGCAGCGCCACGGCCTGGCGCTCGGCCTGGTCGAGCAGCGCGCTGCAGCGCGTGGCGCGCGCGGGAGTCTCGGAGGCCGGAGCGGCCTCGGCGAGCGCGGCGACGGCGGCCGGCTCGAGCAGCGCTCGCAGCGCCTCGTGCACGGGCCGCAGCTCCAGCTCGTGCAGGGCCTCGTCGAGGCTGGGCGCGCCGCGCCCGCCCAGTTCGGCGCAGAGCCGGGCCCAGGGCCGCGCGCCGTCGTCGTGCACCTCCTGCCAGTCGAGAAAGACGTGACACTGGTAGGCGTCCAGCTCGGCATAGAAGCCCTTCTCCACGAGTTCCTTCTGGCTGCGCAGGTATTCGAGACCGGTGGAGGCCTCGCGGTAGCGGGCAAAGAGCGCCGGGTCGGCATGGAGACCGAAGGCCTCGCCGAGCGCGCGGCGGTGCAGCGTGGAGCCGTCGCCGTCCTTCACCGCGTAGCCGCAGGACAGCCGGATCCAGCCACGGGTGCCCGCGTGGCGGTTGCAGTAAAGCACCAGCGCCCGCTCGTTGCCGCGCTGGTTCGAGTAGGCGAAGACGTCCTCGTTGACCCAGCCCGCGTCGGTGAAGAAGTCGTAGAGCAGGAAGTCGCGGACCTCGGCGAACAGCGCGCGCCGGTGGAGCAACGGGCTGATCTCGCGCTCGTGGCGCGCCACCAGCCACGAGTCGGGCTGCTCGTCGTGATAGGCGCGGCGGTATTCCATGCCGTACTTCTCGGCGTAGCCCTCGACCTGGCCATGCCCGAACATGGGCAGCCCGGGCAGCGTGGCCATCAGGGTGCAGATGCCGAAGTACTTGTCGCCCTTGCCGAACTGCTCGACCGCGGTGCGCTCGTCCGGGTTGTTCATGAAGTTGACGTAGCGCTTGAGGACCTCGGCGTCGAACTCGAGCGTCTTCTTGATCACGCTGCGGTAGTTCGCGTTCTCCTCGTCGCGCAGCATGTTCATGAAGGCGCTGTTGTAGACCCGGTGCATGCCGAGGGTGCGGACGAAGTAGCCCTCCATGAGCCAGAAGGCCTCGGCCAGCAGCAGCGTGTCGGGGGCCTCTGCGGCCACGCGGTCCACCACCTCGCGCCAGAACTCCTGCGGGATGACGGCGTCGAAGTCGGCCTTGGTGAGCCCGTGCCCGGCGCGCGAGGGGATGGCCCCGCCGGTGCCCGGCTCGGGGAACCAGAGGCGCTGGTAGTGGCGCTTGGCCAGCGTCATGGCCGCGTCGAAGCGGATGATGGGGAAGCGGTGCGCCACCGCCAGGATGGTCCGGATGACGGCCTCGCGCACCTCGGGCCTGCGGTAGTCGAGTTGCGCGGTGTCGTTCCATGGCATGGAGGTGCCGTCGTTGCCGTGGTAGACGTACCGCGTCTCGCCGCTCCAGCGGTCGAGACGCTTGAACACGACCGCCGCGTCGCTGCGGTCGTAGTAGTGATCCTCGACGAAGATGCCGACCCGGCCGTCGTTCGACAGGTCGGGGCCGTCGAAGCGGTAGACCGGGTAGGGGCTGTGGTCGAGCTGGACGAACCAGTCCGGATGCTCGATCACCCAGCGCGAGTCGATGCCCATGTGGTTCGGCACCATGTCGCTGGCCAGCCGCAGGCCGCGCGCACGGGCCCGCTCGCGCAGCGTCTCGAACGCGGCCTCGCCGCCGAGGTCGGCGGCGATGACGTAGTCGAGCAGCGAGTAGGCCGAGGCCACCGCCTCGGGGTTGCCGCAGGCCTGCTTGATGTGCTGCGAGGCCCTGCTCCGCTCCCATACACCGATGAGCCACAGCGCGGTGAAGCCGCGGCGGGCGAGCGTGTCCAGTTCCTCGTCCGGGATCTGGTCGAGCCGCGTGATGGCGCGGCCGTGGCGGCGCGAGAGCTGGTCGAGCCAGACGTAGACGGTCTTGGCGAGCAGCACCGCCCGCGGCATCCAGTCGAGGTCCCGGCTGAAGCGCTCGTACTCGTGCTCGTGCCCGCGGAAGCTCGGGATGGCGCCGGCGCTCGAATCGCCCAGCGGCGGCGGCCACGCCCCGGCGGGCACCGGCGGGTGGAAGCGCAGCCACACCGCCCGCTCCTCCTCCTTGAGCACGTCGAGCCCGGTGAGCAGCCGGATCAGCACCTCGCCCAGCAGCGCGCCCCAGCGCTCGCGGATGAACGCGAGCTGGCCTTCCAGCGAATCGGGCGAGGCCAGCGCGGGTGCGCGCAGCATGTCCACCAGGTTCTGCTCGTCGGGGCCGAAGCGCGGGCGGGTCTCGAAGTAGTCGCGGAGCGTGCCCGTGATGCCGGGGTAGGCGGTCGCCGCGGCGAGGGCAGTGTCGTCGAACAACTCGCGGAACGGCTTGAAGGCCGGATTCAGGTTCGCGAGCCACAGCATCATCAACTCTTCGAGCGCCAGCGCCCGGTGCGGCACGTTTCCGCTCACGCCGTTGAGCCACGAGGCGGCCGTGAGATCGCCGCGGTAGACCGACACCGTGGGGAATCGGTCGGCGAACTCGATCAGGGCGCGGTCCAGCGCCGCGCGTCCCAGCCGGCCCTCGAACCAGGCGAGCGCGCCGGTCATGGCGCGCGGGTCGCGCTGCTCGCGGTAGGCGGCCACCACCAGGTGCAGCACCTCGTCGATGAGTCCCATGGCGTTCAGTGCGCCCGGGGCCACCACGCGCTCGGGGTGCGTTTCGGTCTCGCGCACCGCGTTCATGCGATGGGCGAAGGCGCGGCTCGCCTCGAGGTTCGCGAAGACGATGTTGCCGGTAACGCTGAAGAGCGTGTCGTCGAACCCGTAGAGGTCGCGCGCGGCGCGAGACACGTGGAACTCGAACGTGGGCCGGTCGCTCATGAGGGCCGCAGCATAGCAGGGGGTGACGACCGGCGGTAGACCACGGGCAGGGCCGATGGTGGTCCCGGTCGCCTGGGCCGACGCTCTCAGGACTCGCGGGGTGGGGAACCGGGTTCCGGTCGGTGGCGCCTCAGGCGGTCGAGGAGCCGCTGGGTGTCCTCGAGCCACTGCAGCTTCTCCGCGAGCGGGAGCCGGGCGAGCCGCCGCCGCTGGGCGAGCGCGTAGGCCGACTCGAAGTCGAACGGAGGCTCGACGAACAGCTCGATCTCCGTGGCCGGATGCCGGTCACTGAAGAGCGAGAAGACGGTGAGACCCTTCTCCTGCATCCACGGAATTCGCTTCTCCGGGTCGGCTAACTCCTCGATCTCGACGGGTGCCCGGGGGGCGATAGCCGAGTCCACGCAAGGCTTCGATCGCGGCCCGCAGCGCCGCCGGCGCCGGGTCGAGAACGATGTCGATGTCGGCGGTGAACCGGACGTAGCCGTAAGCGGCCACGGTCAGCCGGCCCAC
>Ga0315276_10002447_pt1 | contig 17006 bp, 13 predicted proteins | sample YL17G05_0_MG_FD_204542 | JGI IMG/M metagenome (GOLD analysis project Ga0315276, IMG submission 204542) | Sediment microbial communities from Yellowstone Lake, YNP, Wyoming, USA - YL17G05_0 | ecosystem: Environmental > Aquatic > Freshwater > Lake > Sediment | place: USA: Wyoming | collected... | reverse complement strand
ACCGCGATAAAACTTTTCTATCTGTTCGTGCATCGAACCTTCAAAATCAAAAATCTCACACTTTTTTGACGCAAACTCAATCATACTATCAATCAGCATGCTGTTACCGCCGAATTGCCTGTAAGCAGGGTCGGTCCCATTCAAAATCAGGTTGGCAGAACGCCTGTCATAAACAATTGCCGCAACGGAGTGAATATTACCCTGCCGGTCTTTTGCTGATTTTATACACAGGCACTTCTGTTCGCTTAACTGGTTTAGTAAATTCACCAGTCTCTTCTTACTGTACGGCTGCCGGCCGCCTTTGCCCTTGTATGTCTTTTCATTTACCTCCGCAAAAGCGGCAGCATCAATGTCATCAATCACCAGTTCCGCTTTGCGGGCCGCACGTAAAGGCGATTTGACTTTTTCCCCGTAGTTTGCCCTGAAATCGGACGTCTTCGAAAAAACTATCTGGTAGGTGTACCGCGTCGTCTGCTTGTATCCATTCCAGTAGAAATTGAGCCAATTCGTAAAATTCGGATGAAATGAATATGACCAGATTCTCCAACCCCTCATATTTGAAATAATTTCTCTGTCAATTTTATATTTCAAATCCCGTCCTTTTCCCGATTTTTCAATATCAGCCGCATACAAAATGCCAAGATGCTTGACAAAAAGCGGATTCGAAAGAACGCCGACTTCATTTTTGGCTAAAACGATACCGCCGATTACTTCGCCGTTCTCTTCAACAGCACCGATTTTAAACGGGTAGCCTACACTTTTTAAATAGAACGATTTGGAATAAATGCTGCCCTGAGGCGAGAGGTCGACAAACTCATCCCATCTGGGGAAATCGCTTTCTTCAAGAATCCTATAATTCATCGCAGGCACCACTTGACCACATTAACAGCCGTATCTGAAAAATACTGTATTACCCAGCCTATCACGTTGTCCTCCCATCTTTCGGGATGCACCTGAAAGACCATCTTCGAAGCAGGCGCGGAACTTAAATATCCTAAAAGACTTTCTCCGTTTTTAAAATCAGCTTCGATATTCGACGCAACTTTATCTCTCCTGTTAAATCTTTCGGATGTCCAGTTGCGTCCTGTATCATTTATATAGGCGATGTCTGTGTAATCAATATCAAGATAAACCTCGCCTAAAATGCCATATTCTTTGATTAGCCTGTTATGATTGTCGCTGTCTCTCCACATATCACGATTATCGTACGGTTTTAACGGCCTGCCGTGCATAGATACGGTCCGTACAGACACAAGTTCCCTCAATTTCTTCAGGTTATTCTCAAAATCCCTCAACGCCGCCGACATATGGCCGTTGGCTTCTGAAAGGGATTCGTAGTGATAGCCGATTTCATGCCTTAAGCCCGCAATTTCTATTATTATCTCCGGCTTGAAGGTATGGGGCTTCACGCGAAAATAATAGGTCGATTTTATTCCCATCCCGTTTTCAAGCCTGGCCATCCGAAGCGCATTGCCGGACTTGCGGTCTACATCGTGACGGATGAGGCAAAAACTTTCAGGCTTAGGCTCTGCGCTAAAGTATTCGCTGAACGTCAATATATTCTCGTATGATGATTTAATAGCCTGGAGATATTTTTTGTAAGCAGCTAAGGTAAAATCTCTCATTTCAAATCCTTATTGCTTTCCATATCGAACCACATCGCAAAGAGCGTAAACTGTATGGCGGTAATACACGAAAACATCGCTGCGAGAGCGTTTATCGGCGGAATATGCCCCTGGGAAAACCATATATAAAAGACTCTTATGAAAAGAAGCACCGTAGCTATATCAAACAAAAAACCGAACACATAGAAGAAAATCAGCGGATGAAAATCCCTGATAATATATTTTTCCTTCATCCTGTACAAAAAACACTTAAACAGCAGCCAGGAAAGTTTTGGCACAACGTTATGAAGTTTTATGCCGCTCTTTCCGTCCACATGATAAACCGGTTTCACCGGCACATCACGGACCCTGAGATTGTAAATGTTGAGTTTAACCAGCAGGTCGTTGGGCATACCGTAACGTTTATAAATCTTATCGATGTCGATAAGTTCAAGAGAACGGAGATTTATCACGGTATAGCCTGTCTGCGAATCCGCAACATGCCAGTACCCGCTTGCTATTTTCGTCAGCAGTGAAAGAAAAGAATTTCCGAGGTATCTCACCTTCGGAATAATATTCCACGCATTGCCGGTAAAAAGCCGGTTCCCCTTGGCGTAATCAACCTGACCTGTCACCACCGGTTCCAAAAGATTCGGCAGGTCCTCAGGATCCATCTGGGCGTCACCGGCCATAACCGCGGTGGCTGATATCTTATTATCACGTGCCCACTTGTAGCCGGTTGCGATGGAGCCTCCGACGCCCTGGTTTTCTTCGTGTTCTATCAAAATAATCCGGCCCTTTGACTTACCAGCCGCGTCGCGAACTATCTCCGCCGTCCTGTCCGCGCTCTTGTCGTCCACTACCACTATTTTATCAACATACCCCGGCATAGTTTCAATAACTTTTCCGATGAGTCTTTCTTCATTATACGCCGGAACAACCACACAAACCGTATGCTCTTTATACATTACCGTCTCCTTATCCGGAATAATCTAACACATTGGAAACCTGCGGCACAATTCAGTTGCTTTGGCTCTCGTCCGTTCTCTAAATGAATTGTCTATTTTGTATTCGGTCTCGCTTATTATCTCTACGTTCTTAAGCGCTGCATCTACCATCTTTGCTATACTCTGCATTTGCTCGTCCCCCATTCCGTTTCTCGTAACGATAGGCGTCCCCAATCTGATGCCGCTGGCAATCGCCGACGGCTTCTTGTCATAAGGCAGCCGCATCCTGTCAACGATTATGCCGCACTCTTCAAGACATCTTTGTGCTGTCACGCCAGTCAAACCCTCTCGCGAATTCGCTGCGTTTATCAGAACCATATGATTATCTGTCCCTTTTGTGAGAACGTCAAGCCCCAAATCAAGCAAATCGCCTGCCAGTTTTTTTGCATTTTCTACGATTTTGAATTGTCTGGTCCTGTATTCATCGGTAAGAATTTCTTTGAAGAAAACCGCTTTAGCCGCTATGTGATTCAAATACGGCGTCCCCTGCACTCCCGGAAATGTTGCGTCCTCAATTCGCTTCCACAAAGGTATATCTTTCCCCTGCACTTTTATCTTTTTTTCGTATTCTCTCCCCATCAGTATCAGGCCGCCCCTTGGCCCTCCCGGCTTATATGTGCTCGTCGTTATAAAATGCGCATAGCCCACCGGCGACGGATGTGCGCCGGCCATCACTAACCCTGATATGTGCGAGATGTCCGCCAGAAGATATGCTCCCACTTCGTCCGCAATCTCTCTGAACCTCTTGAAATCTATCGTCCTGACGTAAAAAGAGGCGCCGCATATAATCAGTTTGGGTTTCACTCTGACCGCCTTGTCCCTGATAGCATCGTAATCTAAAAGAAAAGTTTTCTTGTCAACATAGTAATTCTCCACATCAAAAAACCTGCCTGTGAAGGAAACAGCGTCCCCGTGCGAATAATGTCCCCCCTGCTCAGAACCGAGACTCAATATCTTGTCACCCTTTTCCAGCACCGCTGTAATGACAATGTGGTTGGCTCCCGTGCCCGAATGCGGTTGAACATCTGCATATTGTGCTCCGAACGCTTCTTTGGCTCTGGCAATCGCAAGTCTCTCTACATCGTCAATAACTTCGCAGCCGCCGTGAAACCTCGCCCCCGGAAAACCCTCCGCCGTCTTGTTCTGAACAACCGAACCCAGCGCCGCCAAAACCGCCCGCGAGCATTGATTCTCCGCAGCGAGAAGTTCTATATTGTTTTGCAGTCTTTCATACTCTTTTGTTATCAGCCCGTAAACTTGAGCGTCTGTTTCTTTCAGGGCGCCAATTTGCCCTTTATGATATTCTTCAAAACTTGTCATTCCACACCCGCTGATTGTTCAGCTGAAAAAACCCCTGACAATATCGTTAAACGTCACATAAAGAATAAGTGCAATCACAAGCACCCAGCCGACAGAAGCAATTTTCTCCTGAACACGCACACTGACCGGTGAACCTTTGATTTTCTCAATCATCAAAAATACAATAAACCCTCCGTCAAAGGGTAGTAGTGGCAAAATATTAAACACCGCAATAGAAGCGCTTATCAAACCAAGAAAGTAGGCATAGTCTATCAACGGTCGCTCAGCGACAATCCTGTAACTGAAGGTAAGAATGCCGACAGGCCCCATAAGACCCTTTGGGCTGAAAATCCCCGTCACAAGTCCCTTTAACGTTATGTACGCCTGGGCGATAAACATAACCGTCTTTCTGTATCCCATCCCGATCGCATCAACCGGACCGCTGGCTTTGTAAAGTCTCTCTAAATGTTCAAACGGAATAAAGTCGACAAAAACCGATTTGACAGCCGCAAAATTCTCATCCGCCTTCACATCCAGCGCAACGCCGCCGGTTTCCTTCTCACCCGCACGATAATTAATCGTTATACGTTTACCGGCGCCTCTTTTGATTTCACGGGCTATATCGTAAAAACTTGACACCTTGACCTTGCCGACTGCTGTTATCACTGCGCCGCGGGGAATCTCCAGTTTCACCGGCCAATCTTCAGTTGTAATAGTCTTGGCAACAACCGGATGCTCAGCGTCAAACACCGGCACAAGGAAGATGCCGATTACAACCCGCCCATCCTCCTTCGAACGTTTGGGCGTAACCGTAATGGTAAGCTCTTTTTCCACGCCATCCGCGCCTGCGCGTAATACCTTGATTGGTAGTTCCCTGTCTTCATACTCTGTGGTAACCTCGCGCAGCTCTTTATAGGTAGGATTCTCGACCTCACCCGCCGCAAGAATAATGTCTCCGCTTTCCAATTCCTCCCCTGCCTCGACATCTTTGTCTTTCTTCTCGCCGCTGAACAACGCCTTCAGCTTGTCTGTAATCGATGGCGATTTTTTAGTAACCGCCTCTAATCGCAAACGCGGCACCATCGAACAAATATGACCGGTTTCAGACTCACCCTCACCTCTTATCTCATCAGCAACCAGCTTTAGCCGAATATTCGCTTCAACTTCACTTTTGCCGCCTTCCCTGATGCGCTCGGCCTTAACCGTCACCGCCGGCTCAATGGAACCTTGAGCAATCTTTTCAAACTCCCAATAGCTCCGCACACTCTTGCCGTCAACAGATTTAATTTGGTCGCCGGCACGCAGCCCCGTCTTTTCAAACAGCTCATTAGCGTCGGAAACCTCTGCAACAGTCAATCTCTGTGGAAAAACGATACCAAACTCTTTTATTTCACCCCCCGGCTTCTGCTCAGCCGCAAGTGAATAATCTTCAATGCTTCCATTTTCATGCCTGACCTTTAATGCGACCTTTTCTCCCTTGCCCGACAAAGCCGCAGCTACCGCAATATCGTAATAATCCAGGTTCTTGCTGTTGCCGGATATCTCAATTATTTCGTCACCCGCTGTCAGTCCTGCACGGGCCGCTGGCGAATCCGGCACCACACCTCCAATTACCGCAGGCACGCGATTGATACCAATCAGAAAAACAATCATAAAAACTATAAGGGCGCTGATAGCATTAAAAACCACCCCTGCCGCTATAACAGCCATACGGGCGCCGACCCCCTTATTCGCAAACGAACGCGGGTCATCGCTGGCCTTAATCGGGCCGGCGTCTTCCTGACCAAGCATCTTGACAAAACCACCAAACGGAATAACTCCGATACGATATTCGGTTTCGCCCGCCTGGTGCGCTTTTTTACCGACGGTAAAACTTAATCTGCCGTCGTCCGACCCGTCTCCTTTGGGAAAAAACTGCGGCAAAATACGAATGCGCAGGCCCCTCTCGGTTCGCAAAATGCCCATCAATATAGGAGGAAAGCCGATTGAAAAGGCCTCGACCTTTATCCCGCAGAGCTTGGCTAAAAGAAAATGCCCGAATTCGTGAACCAATACAAACGCACCAAAACCAACCGCGACTAAAAGTATATTGCCGAAAGTGCCGATGTTTCGGGCTGCAAAATAAATTACTGCCGCTAAAATAGCTGTCCACAAAACCGCATAAATATACTGCTCTAACGCTCCCTTAGTTTTAGACATTAAACAACCCTTAAATTATATAATTCCTATTACGCTCTTACGCTCTTGTGTTCTCGCGCTCTTTGTTCAACCTCTCTTCTCGCCCAGCCGTCTGCTTCAAGAAGTTCTTCAAGTGATACTCGTCTTTTAACCTTATGTTTGTTCAGACAATCTTCTATCAGTTCAACTATCCGGACAAATTTAATTCTTCCCGCCAGAAATTCCCCGACCGCCGCCTCATTCGCAGCGTTAAAAACAACCGCCGCCGTGCCGCCCGTTCGCGCGACCTCGAAACCCAATGTCAGCGCACGAAACGTCTCCGTATTTGGCTTCTCAAATGTAAGCTTACCTAATTCGTCAAGCTGCAAATGCTCGGCAATCCCCGCCACACGTGCTGGGTACGTCAAAGCATACTGAATCGGAAGACACATATCAGGCTTGCCTAACTGCGCTATCATCGAGCCGTCCACAAACTCAACAAGCGAATGAACTATCGATTCCGGATGAACCAGAACTTCTATCTTGTCGACCGGCATATCAAAAAGCCAGTGCGCCTCGATAACCTCAAGCGCCTTGTTCATCATTGTCGCCGAGTCAACGGTGATTTTCGGCCCCATGTCCCACACAGGATGCGAAAGTGCCTGCTCCAGCGTTACATTTTCGATTTCCTCCGGGCTCATCTTCCTGAATGGCCCGCCCGAAGACGTTAAAATGATTTTACTGACCTCATCATGTTTGCCCGCCTGCATCGCCTGAAAAATCGCTGAATGTTCACTGTCCACCGGCAAAATAACGCTGCCGTTTTTCTTTACAGTCTGCGTAAGCAGCTCGCCCGCGATAACAAGCGGCTCTTTATTGGCGATAGCGAGTGTCTTGCCCGCCTCTGCCGCCGAAAGGACCGCAGGCAGCCCCGCCGCTCCGACGACCGCCGTAAGAACAATATCAACCTCTTCAAGCTGCGCAATCTCCGCCAGCCCTTCCGGCCCAGCTAAAACCTCAACGTCCAAATCGCTGACCAGCCCCCGAAGCTCCTCCGCGAAATCAGCGTTCGTAATCGCCGCAAATCTTGGCTTATACTTCCTGACTTGTTCAGCCAGTAATTCGAATCGGCTGTGTGCGGAGAGCGCCACAACCTCATATCGCGTTTTTTCCTTCTCGCGCGACGAATTCAGCGAATCAATTACTCGCAGCGCATTCTTGCCTATCGAACCCGTCGAACCCAGAATCGCTATTCGTTTCACCATAACCTAAATACTATGCCCACAAGCCCTTAATGTCAAGGTTTGTCCAGCCCTACCTGCAGTGGGTAAAATCGGTTGAGTTTGAAAAGAAGCCGCTAAATCACAAAAGTTTTTTGCAGAATAGAAACCGTGTGGACAAAATGTCCATCCTATGATATTTTTTCAGATGGAGGCCCAGGATCTTCCTCCGTGCACTTGGGAGGATTTAAGAAATCCTGAAAATAAGTTTCCTTAGGTGTAAAATTTTCTTTATTATATTTTTCTAAATTTTCTTGGACAGCTAAGATGAGTTTTTTAAAGTCGGGTATCAACTTTTGGTAATCTGACCAGTAATATCCCGCTCCCCTTAAAACTATACCAACCAAACTTACTATAGGATCTCGTGGACCGAGATCGCAGTGTGCCACGATTTCATTCCTATCGTTGCATATCTTTTTGTGTATTGATTGAAGATGACTAGGAACAAACCTTTCTATTTCTTTTAAACTCCACTTAGTAAAAATACGGCCATTGCTTTTACTAAAGGGAGCAGCGTAAGCCACAATAGCATCACGTATCAACGGCATTTGTAGTTCTGGTACTTCGTATTTTTCAAGTAAGTCTAAAGAATGTTTTGCACGGCTGAGGTATTCAGTTGCAAAAGATACGTAAAAAACATATTTATCTTCTTTTTTTAAAAATTCCAACCAACATTGAAATGCTTCGCAATTAAGTCCCGCTCTTTTACAATATTGCTCTGGACTATAACCGCCTTTCTTTTGTTTTTTGAGTTCTTTTTGTAGCTTTACATATTTAGTTATATGTGCACGCCAATTGCTATTAGTGCACCATTCTTTCTCTAATGTCTCATCCATAAAAAGTTTTCTCAATAAGAAACTAGCAAAACTAGGAACAGCCACCACCTTTTACGCAGTGCTTCCAGAGTTTGCTGTTGCGTCCTCCAGTTCGGCTCACTTCTAAATTTGAGCGTTTTACCAGCGTGACCGGGCATCACTGGCAGAGATAATCGATACGTCATATTTTGCGTATTGCTCTTTAGGGAATTCCCGTACTGTCGAAATCTTAAATGCGGCGTTACCATCTGCGGGGACCTCTGTGGAATATCCCTTTTGCTGTTTCGAATCAACCATCCTGCCATTGCTGTCGTAGAATCGGACTTCCATTTGGACATCTTTCCACGGCACAGAACTTTTATTAGATATAGTCCCTATCACGGCAACCGTCTCGGCCGTTGTCCCGTCGCATTTCTTTTCGCCAAACTTCAGTTCTGAATTGCTGATAGTGATTTGGTTTCTATAAGGGGTAAAATCCTTCCCTTTGTCGAACATATTCGCAACCATATACATGAAAAAAGCAAAAGGGAGCAAAAAGATTACGACTGGCAGCGCTGGGTTCCAGGCAATCATTGAGAATTTGCTCTGCCAATGATGGCAATACGGGCATTTCTTGGCTCTATTGGGTATCTCCTTATAACACATCTTGCATGTTTTGGTATTATTCTCTTCCATTTTGCGGCCTCCCGAAACTCTATATTTAATTTCCATTACAATACAAAGATATTTCTTCCGCCTTAAGTTTCTGTTAAATCGACTATAAATCCTACCTAAACGCTTGTCAACCCTCAAGACCAAACACACAGATTTTCAATCAAAACCGTTGGTACCCCGCGACAAATCCCGAAATTTTGTAAAATTTTTTTATCCCTTCCCCTATAAGCAGTTACAAATTTATTGCCTTCGAAAAACCCCATAATCTTCGCATCAATCGCGCAGGTTCCTCCAATTGTAGAGAGATAGTCTCTCCTGAAAGGAATTACTAATGCCCTCCGGCTAACGTTAAGTAATCTTTTAAATCTCGTTTAGTTAATTTGGATTATCCGTTCAAAGTTTCGGATTTATCCCCGCTTTTCGTTTGCGCCGAGCGGAAAAATCAATCAAAATGAAGTTAATTATGCCAAACAAAGCCAATTTCCGAAATGCCAAAAATGAACATAAACCACTCTAAGACAAGTGATTATGACAATAAACCGGAGCTTTTGACGATGGAAAAACAAAGCCAAACAAAGCCAATTAAAATCCCCGCACCGCGGCTCCACAATTTTGCACTTTTAACTTTAAATTTTGACTTTTATAACGGTATCGACATCTTAACCCTGCGCAGATTTTTGACCCTGAATTGTCTCGGCGTCGACCCCACAAGCCGTTTGAATGTTCGTGTAAAATAGCTTTGATTATTATAGCCGACCTCAAAACAAATCTCCGTGCAGTTCTGCGTCGTCGCCAGCAGCAGTTGTTTCGCCCGCTCTATCCGGACGCCGGTCAGGTAATCTATAAGAGTTATCCCCATCTGCTCTTTGAATACGTGCGCCAGCCGCGAAACGCTCATATACGAGGCTTTGGCAACATCCGCAAGACCTATCGGCTTATCATAGTTGGCGTCGATATAGTTTATCGCGGGCCTGATTTGCGTCACCTTCTTCGCGTCCTGCGAAGAATATACCAGTTCGATAAACTCGTTCAGCGCAGTGCTAATCCACGCGCACAAATCCCCCTCGTCATTGATTTGCATCACCTTATTGACATACGTCAGGTTTTTTTGAAGCATAACATCGATGCCCACACCTCCCTCCACAGCCGACCGGCTCAGGATGCTCAACAGCTCCAGCATCCTGGCCTTAAGAACACCGATGTCCCCGGGATTATGAAACAATATCGTCCCAAATATGGAATTGAGAATCTCTTTTGCGCCGGTCCTGTCGCCGATTTTCACCTTCCCCATCAGCTCGCGTTCGCTTTCCAGCGGATACTCCCACGTGGCCCCCAGCTTTTTCTTCTCCTGTATAAACTCGCCTATTTTCGACTGCTGCTCCGAGCGCTCCTGCCGCCAGCGTACAACACGCGGGTCAAAACCTCCTATCTCATAAAGCAGGTCGAACAAAAACTCCGCTTCCCTGTGGATTTGTGTCCCTTGTATAACAGGCAAACTTTTTATCGCCGCCGTCAGTTTCCTTTTGTCCGCACGGATGCCCTTCAGTCGTTTTCTGATGTCCTCCACCAGCGTTGGCGTTACCGGCTCCCAGAGACATTTGCCGAAAAACATCCCGCCCAGCGCCTTGTCCTTATCCATAACCGGCACGCAGACCAAAACTATGCCCGCGTGGCAGAGCGAAATATAAGATTGCCCCGTCTCTATTGCAATCTTCAAGCTTTGCCTCCGCTCTTTATTACACCTTCTAAGGCCCGCCGTGCTGCTTCGAACAACCTGGCAAAACTCCGGATAGCAGTCTCCGCTGCACATCCTTTTTATCTCTTTGCCTTCGATGTTCGCCGTCTCGAGACCGAGCTGAAAGTGCTTGCGAAAAACCCGCTCGATTTCTTCGAACTTCTCTTGAGCAAATATCTCTTTAAGTGCCTTCTCAACCATCTGAAACCGCCTTAATACGTTAATTTATGCCCTTCCGCAGCAAGATAGTGCTATTATATCAATTTTGGGAAAAAGACTAAATTAAATTCAATGAAGGTGAAAAAATGCAATGCGAATAACCTGCACTATTCGTGTCGAAGTGCTACTATGGGGTCCACTTTAGCGGCTCGAATCGCCGGATACAAACCGAAGACAATCCCGACGCCGAAACTTATCACCAACGGCAGCACAATGCTTGCCACTGTAATGACCGTCGGCATATCGGAAAAATATGTTATTAAAAATGGCACCAGCACACCTAACCCGATACCAATAAGACCCCCGATTATTGAAAGAACAACCGTTTCTATCAAAAACTGGCTGATAATCTGTCTTCTCTTGGCGCCGATGGCTCGCCGAATCCCTATCTCTCGCGTCCGCTCCGTTACAGATGCCAGCATAATATTCATAATCCCTATCCCCCCTACCAGCAAACTGATACCCGCAATCGAACCCAGCACAATATTAAACCTCCGCTTCGTTGCTTCCGCCTGACGCAGCAACGCCAACGGCACGCTTACAAGGTAATCTTTCTTCTTGTGGAATCGCTTTAGCATGTCCTCAATCCCTTTTGCGGTAGGTTCGACATCCTCAATCGAATTGACCTGCACTATCATCTGATGCAGCTCTACTAATTCCCGTTCGAATGTGCCGGATGTCATTCTCGCCATTATATCGCCGAAATACGAATGCGCAACATTGATGGGAATATAAACGTCCACTTCCTGGTCGGGTATTTGAATATTGCCTGCCTGACCGCTTTCGCTTTGGACAATCCCGACGATTTCAAAACGGTCGCCCCCTATCTTAAGAGTTTGACCGATTGTATTCTCAGCAGCCAGAAGTTTTCTGGCTCCCCATTCCGTCAGGACCGCCGCAGGCGCACGCCCATTATCATCCGAAGCTATCAAAACTCGGCCCGCAACAATAGGTCTCTGCACCAGATCAAACCATACCGGCGTCGTCCCTACTATCCGCAGTTCCAGTGCCCTCTCGCCTAAACGCCCTTCCTTGCGTATCAGCTTCACCGGTGCTGTCTGTCTTATGGCCTTAAAAGTCTCTGTCACCCTTGCATAGTCATCGTATGTCAGCCCGTAGATGCCCATATGAGAATGGGCCGTGCTGGTCGATTCTTCCTCTATCGATTTAGCCGAACTGACAATTATATTATTGCTGCCGAGTTTGCGAATTGAATCCATCGCCTCCTTGCTCGCCCCTTCCCCAACGGACAGCATCGCCACTACGCTGCCAACCCCGAAGACTATACCCAGCGTCGTAAGAAAAGAACGCAGCTTGTGCAAAAGCAGGTCTTCCATACCAAGCAGAATGTTGCGGGCAAGCTTGATTTGTCTCATTGCTCTTCCCCCTCGATGCGGTCTACCACACCATCCAGCATATGGAGCCGCTGCCTTGAGTACGCCGCAACATCCATCTCATGCGTCACCATAATTATCGTCTTGCCCTGTCCGTTAAGCTCATTCAGCAGCCCGAGAATCTCTTTCCCAGTCGCCGTATCAAGATTGCCTGTAGGCTCGTCCGCAAAAATAATCTGTGGGTCGTTTGCCAGCGCCCTCGCTATCGCTACTCGCTGCATCTGACCGCCCGACAGCTCCGAAGGTCGATGGTCCAGCCGTTCCGTGAGCCCAACTTTCTCGGCAAGCTCCTTCGCACGTTCGGCGCTGCTGCTCGCTTCCCAGCCTAAATAGTAAAGCGGAAGCTCGATATTCCTTTGGACAGTCAATTGCGGTATGAGATTAAAACTTTGAAAAATAAAACCAAGATGCCGAAGCCGCATCTCGCTGAGCGAATCGTCGTTAAGAGTGCTCACGTCCCGCCCTTCGAGAATATATCGGCCGGAGCTTAAACGGTCTAAGCACCCCAGTACATTCATCATCGTGCTTTTACCTGAGCCGCTCGGCCCCATTATCGCCCAGAAGCTCCCTCGCTTAAATGTCAGCGTCACGCCCCCAAGGGCATTCACTTCGCTGCTGCCCATCTGGTAAATCTTCCGGGCATCTTCCAGCTTGATTATCTCGACACCGGAATTGGACTCCGCCTCACGTATCATTCGCCTTCCCCGGCTCGTCTTTCACGACGCCCCATCCCACTTTTACGCATCTCCGCCTTTTCTTCGTCGGACATCTTTTCAAACTTCTCCCGCATCTTTGCTTTATCTTCCTCCGACATGTTTTCAAATCTCTTCTGCCTCTGCTCCGTCGTCGGCTCCACCCCCGCCTTCGGACGCCCCTGTTCAACCTTATCCGTGTTCGGCTCTTTCACGCCTTCCCCGCCGCTCGGCCGCACCTTCTGCTCTGCGCCAACTTCGGCGGCAGGCGCCTCGCTGACGGCCCCACCTGCACCTTGTTCAACCGTAGATGGGGACAAAGGCGGCGTAAGCAGCACAACCTCACCCTCCTGCAATCCTTCAATGATTCTCATCATCCGGTTGTTATCTAATCCAATTTTAACCTTGCGAGGCTCAAATTCCCCGCCCTTCTGCACATAAACGGTTGGCTCCCCGCCGACACGAAGGACCGCCTGAACAGGTATGTATATCACATCGTCATATTTCTCTATAATTATTTCTGCCTTGCAGCTCATCCCCGTCCGAAGATAATCTCCCTCACCCTCAAGATAAACCTCCGTATTATACACCTTCAGGTCGGGGTTCATCCAAACCATTTGGCCATCGGGCAATGGCGCTATTTTTTCAACACGGCCGGTAAATGTCCTCCCCGGCAAAGCATCAACCGTAACCACTACAGGCAAACCCGGCTTCACCTTCTGAAGACTGGTTTCATGGATTTTGACCACCGCTTTCACCGCTGTTGCCGTCGGTAGATAAATAAGTTCCTCCTGTTCACGAACCTCACGACCTTCAATCAGCGGTTCTTGATTGCTGCGAAATCCTTGAGTCTTGGCACTGGTTGCATAAATCACCAGTCCGTCAGCAGGCGCGTAAATCTTTGTCTTGGCTATCTGCTCCTCGTTCTTTTTCAGCTTGTCCTTCTGCCGCTCAAATTCTGACTCTTTTGCCTTAAGGTCTGCCTCCGCCTGCACCACATCCGCCTTGGCCTTCCGATTTGTTCGCTCCAATGCCATCTCCGCCTGATTAACGTCGCTTTCAAGTTTCGCCAGATTCCTCGGATGAGTAAAATCCTCCAGCAAACGCAGATTGTTCTCAGCCAGCTCAACGTTCAATTTACTCTTGTGCGCAGACAGCTCGTCAATTTGTAATTCTGTTTGTGAAATATATTCCTTCTCTTTAAGTTTCTGTGACCATTTCAGCTTCTCCTCCGCCGTCTGAAGCTCTTCCTTCGCTAACGTAATCTCCGACTCCATCTTCTTGCGATCATTCTGATATTCTCCTTCGATATATTTCTTCAAATCCTGTTTGGAGAAATCAAACGCCAGTTCCGCCTTATCAATGTCGCTCTTCGCCTGGTTTTCTGCCACAGCCAAATTCTCACGCGCTCCGACAAAAGCTGCCTCGGTGTTCTGGACCCGAATTTCATGGTCAACTCTTGCATCTATCAATGCGCTCGCATCCAATTCAACCAGCAAATCACCCTTCTTGACGCGCATCCCTTCCTCCACTAAAGTAAGAATTGTGGTCCTCCCTTCGACCTCACACTTGAGAATTATTTGCTCGCGCGACTGGATGGTCCCCGATTCGGTTACACTTATTCTTAAAGGCCCCCTCTTGGTCGCAAATGTTGGCAAATCTCCAGCCAAAATAGTCTTCGTGCCGGAATGATTAAAAGCTACAACCGCAACTCCTATTAGCAGAATTACGATAGCCCCTATCAAAGCCAAAAGCTTAGGCCGTAAAAAACGCTTCTTAACTGTAGTTGTGCCGGAATTATTTTCCATTATCAATTTCCCGCTGCCGATATCGTCGCCATTGTCTTTTCATCGACCTTTTAACGACCCCGCTCCTCTTTTTGGGCAAGTTTTCCCACCTTTCCCCTGATTGAAGCAAAACAAACCTGTATCGCGTTATTATACCAAAAAACTGCCCTCCAAATCAAATTTTAACTCAGTATAGACGCACCGCCACCCCCATTTATTGCATAAAAATCACGAAATTATCCGCCATTTACCCCGTGAGATGTGTCGCTTGCTATCTCACCAGGGCCCTGCCCACGCCGATATTACAATCCAACCGGCTCACACAGATTTTCCTCGCTCTTGGCTCTGCGTCCGCAATGCCCGCACCTAAACTTCGGATCTTTGACAAGTGCCTTGTATTCTTCCGCATCGCTGAGATGATAGCCCTGTGAAATAATGTAGCACAGGTGTCCATTGTGTGATTCGCTTTTACATTCCAGATTTTGTTGTATCTTTTTTTCCGCCATCTTTATCTACCTCATATTAACCAACTCAAATCACCTGACCTGTACCGACATTGTAACATTAAATCGCAAATAGTAAATGACCTGCCTCGCCTGCCCCCTAGGGGCCGGAACGCTTTCGGTAAGCTAACTTGAAAACCTTAGTTCGAGAGAATATATCTTTTGCCTTGAAACAAATGACTGCATAATCGAGTTTCTCTTGTCCCTTGATGAAATGCGATAGTTTACCCTGCCTGTCCTGTGAGACGCGTCGTTTGCTGTCTCATCGGGATGGGATGCGCCGTATGCTATCCCATCGGGGCGAGGTCTGCTTCTTCCCATACCGCCGACCTTATCGGCAGCGTATTTAGGCACTTGACAAAATCGGTGGCTGGGGATACATTCACTGTAACAGGAAAAGTTTGCGGATATTCAATAAGTTAAAAGGGAGACTGACAATGTTGTTCTTTGTCCTTGCGGTCGTATTTGCCATAATAGGCCTTTTGTTTTTGTTCGTCGATTTTCTCAATTATGCTGCGGATACAAAGGGCTTATGCTGCCGCGCATCCTTGCCAATTTGGCCGCCTTAATTTCAGGCGGCATTACAGGAGTCGTTACAAAATAGAAAGCAGAATAAATTATTCGTTATGAGGCATATTTCAATAAATTTAGGAGTAACCCTTGAAAGTTCTATTCATCGGCGGCACAGGCGTAATTAGTTCAGCTTGTTCGCAATTGGCCGTAGAACGCGGCATCGACCTTTACTTGCTTAATCGCGGACAAACTAAACGTCCCGTCCCGGCTGCCGCCAGGGTCCTGCACGGCGACATCCGCAGCAAAGATTCTGCCTATCGAATCTTGGACAAGATGACTTTCGACGCGGTTGTTGATTGGGTCGCTTTCACGCCGGCCCATATCGAGATGGACTTGGACTTGTTCCAGCGACGCACCAAGCAGTATATTTTCATCAGTTCCGCCTCCGCCTATCAAAAACCGCTGGCCGCCCTCCCCATCACGGAATCCACACCCCTGAGCAACCCCTACTGGAAGTATTCACAGGACAAAATCGCCTGCGAGCAATTACTGATGCGCTCCCTTGACCGCGACGGTTTCCCCGTAACAATCGTCCGCCCCTCGCATACCTACGACCGCACCACCATGCCTGTCGATGGCGGGTACATCGTATTGAACCGTATGCGATTGGGCAAGAAGGTAATCGTCCACGGCGACGGCTCCTCTCTATGGACTTTGACCCATCATCGCGATTTCGCCAAAGGATTTGTCTCTTTATTGGGCAATAGCAGCACCATCGGCCAGGCCTTCCATATAACCTCCGATGAGCTTCTCTCTTGGAACCAGATTTTTGAAACTCTCGCCTCCGCCGCCGGCACAAGGCCCCGTATTGTCCACGTCCCTTCGGACACAATTGCCTCTTTCGACCCGCAGTGGGGGGCAGGCCTGCTCGGCGATAAAGCCCATAGCGTAATTTTCGACAACTCCAAAATTAAAAGTTTTGTGCCCGATTACGCCGCGACAATCCCTTTTGCCGATGGCGCAAAGGAAATAGTATCCTGGTTCGATTCCAATCCCTCGCACCAAATTGTAAATGAGGAAACCGACCGGATGCTCGACAAAATCATCACCGCCTGCGACTCAATCCACCCATAGTTTCTTGCCCCAAACTTCACGCTTGCACTTAAATGCGCAATCGTTAAAATGGTAAGTTCGTGGGTCAGTTTTGGGGTTCTGATATAGTTTTTGTGTTCTGTGGAGATTTAAAATGATTAGAATAGGATGGATTCTGTCGCTTTCCCTTATGTTTGTTGCCGGATGCAAGACATCGCAGGCGCCGGTCACCGCCGCCATGTCAAAGAAGCCCAA
>Ga0315276_10002446_pt1 | contig 17006 bp, 15 predicted proteins | sample YL17G05_0_MG_FD_204542 | JGI IMG/M metagenome (GOLD analysis project Ga0315276, IMG submission 204542) | Sediment microbial communities from Yellowstone Lake, YNP, Wyoming, USA - YL17G05_0 | ecosystem: Environmental > Aquatic > Freshwater > Lake > Sediment | place: USA: Wyoming | collected... | reverse complement strand
CGTCTTCGGTGGCATCTTCGATAAAGTCATACGTCCAGACGTGGTTGATAAACTCCGCCTTCTTCACAAAACAGGCGTTTCGGGAACTGCCCCGGCATTTCTTTATTTTGCGTCTATAAGGCACTTGTAAGCCCTCCTTTCGCCATAATCGCTGAACTCGCTTGTGATTCACCTGCAAACCATCCTGCCGCAGCTTGGCCGTTATGAAACGATACCCGTAACGCGGATGCCTGCCCGCCAACCGCTTCATAGCTGCAACTAATGCTTTGTCCCTGTCCGGCTGTTTCGGCTCATATCGCTGAGTCATTCTCGGCTGCTCCAGCACATCACATGCCCGACGTTCGGAAAGTTCCATCTTTTTCTCCACCTGCTCCACCGCCTTGCGTTTCCGTGCCGGGCTTAGTAGTTTCCCCGTAACGCCTCTTTGAGCACCGCGTTATCGAGCGACAGGTCCGCTACCAGCTTTTTGAGCTGAACATTCTCTTTCTGCAGCCCTTTGAGATGCTTTACCTGGTTGAGTTTCATCTGCCCGTATTGCCTTCGCCAATTGTAATATGTCGCATCGCTGATGCCTAACTGCTTGCAGACCTGTTCGAGCGTCCCGCCGGAAGCAATGACCGCGTCTGCCTGTCTTAACTTATTTACGATTTGTTCTGCTGTATGATACTTGCGTTTCATTTGGGTATCCCTTTCACTAAAAAACCGAATAATGTTATCGGATACCCTCTAATCCGCAATGGTACAGTTTTCGGGGGTCAGGTCAGCCCCGTGAGATGTGTTGTTTACTATCTCATCGGGGTTAATCCGCGTCAATCCGTGGTTACAATTCTCCCCAAAATCGCCCAACTTCTTGTCCGCCGTAGCTCGAAGAGTGAAGGCGGATCCAACAAATGCCGAAAGAAGCAGCCTCAAGGACTTAAGCTTCGGCATCCCGATACTTCGGGATAAACCGCAATTTCCCTCCAACAATAAATCATAGTAAATCCCCATTTTCGGCCAGCGGCGAACTTGTACGCCTCTGGCGTATTTATTCGCAGGCCGACAAGGTCGGCGGTGAACGATGGCATGCAACTGCCGCAAAAACCACGTTTTGAGGACAGTGTATGCCGAGTACACCCCACTGGCCGAAAAAATCCTGCCTGCCCCAGAAAGTCGTTATCTGGGGTTATCCTGTCTAAAAACCGTGTTAATCCGTGTCCAAACTTTTGGAGCTGTGTTTATTCGTGTTCATTCGTGGTAAAATTGTTTTTTGCTACGAACAACGAACGATGAACTACTTCACTTTTCAATCAAACATGCAAGGGGGTAATAAAAAAATCCCAAAATCGCAAAATTTTTTCCAAATCCCCTTACTCCTTATCCCATAACAACTTATCTCTTTTTTGCCTGCCCTTCGTAGCCCGCAGGGCGAAGTAGGGTCAACCCAAACACGCATCTCCGCCCAATTATGGGAAGACTCTACGTCCCTGTATAGGAAGCGTAGTATTTTATGGTAACGTTGTTTTGGTCATTAACATTTTGGTCATTAGGATTTGTTTCGTATTTAGTGCTTCGAATTTCGAATTTTTGTTCTAAATCTGCCGTTCGATTTAACTTAAGTCCTTATTATGACAATACTTAAGCAAAAACACTGGTGTTTTCTGATGCATTTTGACGTATCTCTGATGTATTTTGGAGTGCTTCTGAATCACTTTGAGTGTGTTCTGATTACATCTGGATACCTTCTGATTACAACTGATGACAACTGATAACATCTGATAACAGTTAGCACGCACCAAATCCCCTCTAAACCCTATCCTCTACTGGAGACGGAGGGAATTGAACCCTCATTTCCGCAATGCGATTGCGGCGTGTTCCCGTTGCACTACGTCCCCAACGTCTATTTTCGCAATTATATCAAATCTTAACTCGTTTTTCCACAACAATTTAGAACTGCCACTTGTCGTAGCAGACAACTTTTTCTATCGGCTCGCGGTCGGCTTTCCCCTGCTGGTCGGCAGGGTATCCAATCGCCATAAGCTCAATCACCGCAACATTCTCCGGTATACCCAGTATCGCTTTGAGCTCTTTTACATCGAACGACCCTATCCAGCAGGTCCCCAGCCCTAACTCCGTTGCCTGCAAGGCGATATGCTCGAGCGCAATCGCCACATCTATCGGCCCTATTGCCTGCCCGCACTTCATCACGTAATCGCTGTTGCTGCACGCTGCTATAATCACTCCCGCCTTTTCAAAAACTTCCGGCCTGTTGGTCGTTTTCGCAACTTTTTGTTTTTGTTTCTTTTCCGCAACCACCACAAACCGCCAGTCCTGCGTATTTTTCGCCGACGGCGCAAGTCTTGCCGCTTCGAGAACTTGCGACAGCTTCTCCTTTTCTATCGCCTTTTCCTGATACACCCTGCACGAATATCTTTTTCTAATAGCTTCAGATACTGTCATAAATCACCTCACAAACAGGATTTTGGCCGTTAATATATAACATTAACCCTATTGACGCAAGGCTTAAAGACGTGTATTTTTAACAATCACCCTTTCCGGGCGATTAGCTCAATTGGTTAGAGCGCCTGCCTTACACGCAGGAGGTCACAGGTTCGAGTCCTGTATCGCCCATTTCCGCAACCCTTTGTAAACCAAATCCTTGCAAAAAATTATTCCCCTATGGTTGCATAAAAAATGGGGGCATTTCAAACTCAAATGCCCCCTGGGACAAATAGAGTCCCCCCCATTATTTCACGCCCCGCAAAAATGCTGCCGGCTGTGTTATCTGCGATTTACAACGGTTTCATCAGATATGAAACGTCAGGCAGTCCGGTTCTTTCTTCTTGTAACCTACTGAGATTCCAGGCGCACCGCACTCCAGGTTATTATTGTACTTACAGGATGAAACCTTGCAGGCACCCACACCGGCCACAACGTCAGCTTTTCCGCCCTTCATAGAAGACTTACAAAAAGTATCGCATCGCGGACTCACACTATCTCCGACAGTTATTGCTGCCGTATGACAGTTATTATCCTGATTGTAAGCACAATCACTTACCTCACATTTCTTAACTTTTGGCATTTCCATAACTACCCCCTTTTCTCATATTATTCGGCCTCAATCTGTCACAATTTTTATGTTTATATTTACACCCTCTACAACAAAAAGAAAACTAAGGAAATTCCTTCTTTTCGACTACGTAAATACTCACTGCAAATACACAAACAGCCGCCGCAAAATCAGATCTCTATGCTTTTCAAAACCTCGCCAAGGGTCTTTGCAGAGTTCTCCAGGGCAGCCTGCTCGTCTGAAGAGAGCCGGGCGGCTACTATCCTCTCAACACCGCTTTCCCCAATTACACAGGGAACACTCAGGCATACATCATTGATGCCATACTCCCCCTCAAGCAATGAAGAAACGGTCAGCACGCTATGCTCATTTCGCAATATCGCACCGGTGATGCGAACCAGCGACAGCCCCACCGCATAATAAGTCGAACCTTTGTAGTCTATAATATGATACGCTGAGTCGCGGACCTCGCGGGTGATTTGCTCGTGCGCCTCTTTGGAATCACAACCCCCACAGAGATAGCAATAGTCTTTCATCGGCACACCTGCAATATGTGCCAAACTCCAGGCAGCAACCTCGCTATCACCGTGTTCGCCGAGAATGTATGCGTGAACATTTCTGGTATCAATGCCGCAGTGCCGGCTTAACATATACCGAAAACGAGCAGTGTCGAGAACCGTCCCTGAACCAATGACCCGGTTACGAGGCCAGCCCAGAAACCTCAGTGCCACGTATGTCAATATATCCACCGGGTTTGTTACCATAACCAGAACCCCGCCTGTTTCATATTTTTTGATTTGGCCGGTTACTGACCTGATTATCTCAGTGTTGCGCTGAACCAAATCAAGGCGGGATTGGCCCGCCACCTGCCTGGCGCCGGCAGTTACCACAATCAGATGTGCATCGGCGCAATCGGAGTAATCACCGGCACGTATAATTACCGGCGGAATAAACGGCAGGCCATGCGATAAGTCCATTACCTCCCCTTCCACACGCTTTTGGTCGACATCTATCAGGACAATTTCACTCGCAAGCCCCGTATGCAGTAACGCGTAGACGTACGTCGTCCCCACAAAACCGGCGCCTATAACAACAATTTTTCTCGCTTCCTGCTGCATTCTGGCCAGTAACTTTCAGATAACTCCGTAACCGACCTGCTTATCTGTTCGGGTGGGCCGGCTCACATATCTTCTCCAGCACCTCCCAGCTTAAATGCTCGTTGCAGGCCTTTACCGCAATGTCGCTCAATGTGAAAATGCCCACAGGTTTATTCTGGTCGTTGAGAACCATTAGCCTGTGAACCCGCTTTTGCTCCATCAGTTTTGCAGCTTCTTCGATATCTTCATCTTCGGAACAACTGAAAACTTCGGGCGTCATAACGTCTTTCACCGATGTTATTTTCGGGTCTTTGCCGGCGGCTATCACCCTGCATACGACATCTCTGTCGGTAATAACGCCAATCAGCTTGTTGGTTTCCTGCACAGGCAGCACTCCCACATCGAGCGATTTCATCAGTCTCGTTGCTTCGCTTATCATCGCATCGGAACGAATCATCTCGACCTTTTTTGTCATAACTTCTTTAACTTTCATAATACACCCGCCTTTCTTATAAAAAACTCCCCTGAAATCAATAACCTGTATTACTCCTCTATTGAGATTGCACCGGTAGGACAATTATCCGCCGATTCCCGGCAGTTCTGCTGGACGCCGGCCGGAACACGACTGACTTTCACCGTTGAAAGTCCTTCTTCATTAAGTTCGAAAACCTCCGGACAGGTTTCGACACACAATCCGGTGCCGCTGCAAAGGTCTGGATTAACATACGCCTTCATAATTCCTCTCCTTTCATTTTTGCCTGAACGCCCCCTTTGTCAATTCACAAAACATCCACTCCCGATTTTGACAAATTACAATTTATAAGTCCGAACGGCAAATAAGGATTTTGCTTATTTTGGCCTTCTGTAATTGCTCAATCTGCAGCAGCCTGTTTACGGCTCAGGAAGCGTCAGACCCTCCTGAACGGCATATTTTGTCAGCCTTGCTATGCTGTCCATCTTCAGCTTGCCCATCAGCTTCAGCCTATGCGTCTCAACGGTTTTGGGACTTATGTGCATCAGTTTGGCTATCTGTTTTGTCGTTCTGCCCTCCGCAAGCATCTGCAGAACCTCCCTCTCACGTGTCGTCAGGGCCGACCAAACCGAATTCGTTTGTTGCGGTGCATTGCGGACATAATTCTCCACAAGCACCTGCGATATCGATGGACTCAGATATGCCTTACCCGCAACCACAACCCGAATCGCCGCCGCCAGCTCATTGAACGCACAATCTTTCAGCAGATAACCCGCTGCACCAGCTCGGAGCATTTCCGAAACGAATCTTCTGCCTGAATACATCGACAGAGCAACTACCTTCACATTCGGACAATCCCTTGTAATCTGATGAGTTGCCTCAATACCGTTGAGGTCAGGCATCGCAACATCCATTATGACAACATCAGGCTGCAATTCCTTTGCCAACCGCACTGCCGCGAAACCGTTATCGGCATAAGCAATCACCTCCATATCGCTCTCCCGCCGCAGCAGCTCACTCAGACCATCCCGCACAATAGTATGGTCGTCAGCCAGTATAATTCGGATGCTCATAGTCCCCCTCCCTGCGAAAAACACCTATCAGCAATTTTGTCCCGCCAATATTTATAGAGCCGTTCACATTCATTTCCACCGCAATTCTGCGACCGTCCCTGTGCAGTATATGCATCTCAATCGAGCCGGCCTGTGGATTATGAACAGCATTCTCCAACTCACACTTCAGGCCTCCTTTTTCAAATTCCTCCGGCGGATACAATTGAGTATGATGCAGCAGTTTGATTTCATTGAGCGAACGTCCTGTCAAATCCTGCGCTTTTTGATTGGCGTCCACAATCCTTCCCGTACCGGCATCGATAACGAACACAGCATCTCTGAGCGATTCAAAAAGCGTATGGTAACGATTTAGACCCGCATCCACGGAAAATTTCGATAAACATTTGCGCATTTTTACAGCCCCCTTTTGTAATACAATACAGCCCCATAAAAACCCCTCAAATTACATTCCGCACGAGTAATTGTATTTTACATTCCTGATTTAGTCAAGGCAAGAAATAAAAAAATATTGCATAAAAAAAAACGTGGCGGCTATTACCGGCCGCCACGCTTAAAAAACATCAGAAACATCGCAACTAAATGTTACGGTCCGTTGGGGTCGATTTCCCGGATGCTGAACTTCTTGTACCGCATCTCGGTCACGTCGTCGGTCCGGACATAGACGACCGGGTGCGAGCCAGTCAGGATTTCTGCGGGGTCTATCCCGGACTCACAAGGAGTGTGGCCTGCACCCCAGCCTCCGGCGTCGAGGTATTCCGTCATTACCGGCAGCCATGACCCGCCGTCCGCCCCATCGGTCATATCGCAGTAAAGCTCAAGCTTCACGTGGGTGCCCGCATCCGCGTCGCGTACCACGAACTTGTATCCTATCCAGACGTTCTTCGGCATCGGCCCTTCATCAGACCACGGCCGGACAGGCGCTGTCTGTACGTATCCGTCGCTAGCGTGATGCGCCACTTCTTTCTCGAAATCCATCCGACCGTCGTAGGTCATCCGTCCACCGTAGCCGCGGCATTTGCAGCTTCTATCGTCGTTGCGATGGTCGGTCTTGGCATAGGCCATTATGCCGGCCCACATCGTTCCTTCATCCTCCACGCGCATCCCATACATCGTAATCTCCACGTTGTTCCAGCTCTTATCCTGCGCCCAGACGTACATTCGCGGGTAATCGCCGGATGTCGTGAGTATGCCGGCGCCATCGATAGAATAGGTCGCGGTACCGTGCCTGCAGTCGAACTCCGGGTCATCAGGGTCTCTTACGTACCCAAATGTGCGCGGGTGTCCGTTGTTCCACTTTGAGTACCAGACGCGGCCGTCCTCTTTTGTCGGATAGAGAACCTTGATGCCAAAAGGATCCAGTACCGGCGTGGCAGCAGTAGTGAAACTCCACAGGTCGCCTGTGGTAACAACACCGTTTAAATTTTTCTCATCTATACGCCAGTAATAAACGGTGGATACATTAAGGATACCTTGGTCAAAAGTGATGCCTGCTTGGTTGGAGCTGACGGATGGCGGCAGATTGGTTGTGCCAAAATATACGTTATGACTTACGGCATTTGAACCGGCCGTCCAGCTTAATGTTGCATTCGGCATTACATCCGTTGCTCCGCTGGCCGGGCTCGGATTACTTGCCTGCCCCGGCACAGGTGCGATGACATTGATGTAATTTGTTCGTGTCGATGTATTGCTGCCGCCGGGACCGCTGACCGTCAGGCTGACTGTATAATTTCCCGCAACATTGTAAGTATGACTCGGGTTCTGTGCCGTGCTTGTCCCGCTGTCGCCGAAATCCCAGCTCCAGCCGGTAATCTCACCTGTCGATACGTCTGTGAAATTCACCTCCAGCGGAGGGTCGCCGCTTATCGGCAAAGCGGTGAATGCGGCAGTAGGAACGGCTGCCATCCTGATTAGGCTCACGCCGCCGCCTGTCCCCATCCAGACCAGCAGGTTCGACTCGACTGCCACTGCGTTGACCGTGTTATTCACCAGCCCGCTGTTGGTCGTGTTATAAACCGTCCATGGTGTCGCTCCTGCCAGCTTGCTGATGCCGGAGCCGTTTGAGCCGGCCCACACCACGCCATTCGCATCAACGGCAATTGAAATGGTGTCGTTCTTCGCCAGTCCGTCACTTGTTGTGTAAGTTACCCAGCTTGTGCCGATAAGTCTGTTTACGCCGCTAAGTGTCGCAACCCACTTGTCGCCATTTGGCGCAATGGCCGCGGCAGCGGTATCCAGAGATGCCAGCGGCGGCTTAATATATTTTGTCCACGTGGTGCCGTTATACATTGATACGCCGCCACTCGTTGCAATCCATTTGTTATTGGATGAATCAACCGCAATGCCTCTGACGCCGTTACCGGCAAGGCCGCTGTTGGTCGTTTTATACTGTGTCCAGCTTGTGCCGTTGAATTTGCACAGTCCCGAAGCATACGTGCCGACCCATACATCGCCGCTGTTGTCAACGGCAATTGCCCTGGTGTTGTTATTGGCCAGGGCGCTGTTGCCTGATGTGTATTTCGTCCAGCTTGTGCCGGTATACTTATTGACCCCGCCAATTGTGGCAATCCACTTGTTGCTTGAACTGTCGAATGCTATATCGTAGACGGTGTTGTTTGCCAGACCGCTGGTACCGGAGGTGTATTTTGTCCAGGTAGTGCCGTCGTATTTTGCCAGGCCGCCGCCGTTGGTGCCGAACCATTTGACGCCGCCCGGCTCAACAGCCGCTGCGTAAATATTGTTGTTGCCTATCGCTCCGCCTGTGTTGGAATTATTGTAAGTCGTCCATAATTCCTGATACTGAGGCGGATTGACTGAAATGTAATCTATCCTTGTTTTTATGTCGCTTCCATTGGGACCGCTGACCGTCAGGCTGACGGTATATGAGCCTCCATTATTATAGGTATGGGCCGGATGCCGTACGGTGCTTGTGCCGCTGTCGCCGAAGTTCCAGCTCCAGCTGGTTATAATGCCGGTCGACTGGTCGGTAAAACTCACTGCAAGCGGATAGCCGCCGCTGACAGGAGAGCCTGTGAACGCCGCAGCCGGAACCGGTGTATAAACCGAAATGTAGTCTGTTTTGGTCTCGATGTCGCTGCCGCCCGGACCTGTAACAGTCAGGCTGACCGTGTGTGTCCCCGCAGTGTCATAATTATGGCCGGGGTTTTGCGCCGTGCTTGTGCCGCTGTCCCCGAAATCCCAGCTCCAGCCGGTAATAATGCCCGTCGACGAATCCGTAAAACTCACCGCCAGAGGCACATCTCCGCTCGTCGGCAAACCTGTGAATTGCGCAACAGTAGGTGCGAACGATACTGTGATATAGTCTGTTTTCGTCATAATGTCGCTGCCGCCGGGACCTGTAACAGTCAGGCTGACCGTATACGTCCCTGCGGTGTTATAAATATGACCGGCGTCTTGTTCCGTGCTCGTGCCGCTGTCCCCGAAGGTCCAGCTCCAGGCGGAAATACTGCCCGTTGACTGGTCTGTGAATTCAACCGTCAAAGGCGCATCGCCGCTTGTCGGCAAACCTGTAAATTGCGCAACAGGAGGTGCGAGCGATGCTGTGATATAGCTTGTTTTCGTCATAATGTTGCTGCCGCCCGGACCTGTAACAGTCAGGCTGACCGTGTATGTCCCCGTGGTATTATAAATATGGCTGGGGTTTTGTGCCGTGCTTGTGCCGCTGTCGCCGAAAACCCAGCTCCAGCCGGTTATGCTGCCCGTTGACTGGTCTGTGAAGTTTACCGTCAACGGTGTATTACCGCTGGTCGGCGAAGCTGAAAATGCCGCTGTCGGAGGAGGAGGCACAGTAACCGTAATGTAGTTTGTCTTGACCTCATCATCGGTCCCCGCAGGCCCGCTGACCGTCAGGCTCACGTTATAAGTCCCTGTCGTTTGATAAATGTGTGACGGATTCTGTGCAGTGCTTGTCCCGCTGTCCCCGAAAGTCCAGCTCCAGCTTGTAATACTGCCCGTCGATGAATCCGTGAAATTCACCGTCAGCGGATAATTACCGCTGGTCGGTAAACCGGTAAACCCTGCAACCGGTGGCGTTGCTGAAGTAACTGAAATGTAATCCGTTTTGACCTCCGTATAATACTGACTTGTATTCTCGTCCCTTACGGAAAGCTGAACCGTATATGTGCCGGCATTAAGATAGTTATTGGCGATTTCCGACGGAGGACTCGAATAGTTCAGCGTATTGCCGTCCCCGAATACCCATTTCCACGTATCTATCGGGCCGGTCGAAAGGTCGGTGAATATTACCGTCATAGGTGCCCAGCCGGACGTAGGCGTTCCCGAAAAGTTCGGAACGGGCGGCACGGATGTCACGGTTATATAATTCGTTTTGGTCTCAATATCGCTCCCGCCGGCATTGGAAGCGGTCAAAGCGACCGTATACGTCCCGACAGAAGTATATTGATGACTTGGGTTCTGTGCCGTGCTTGTGCCGGTGTCGCCGAATGTCCAGCTCCAGCTTGTAGGAGTGTTGGTCGACGTATCTGTGAAATTGACCGTCTGAGGCACATTGCCGCTTGTCGGCGAGCCGCTAAAGTTCGCAACAGGCGGAGACACCCCGAAATCATACTTGCTGACACCCCCGCCGCTGGTCGCAAACCAGACCAGAGTTGTGCCTTCAGTGTCAACGCCATTGACAGTGTTGTTGGCCAGCCCGTTGGTCGTGTTATACTTCGTCCAGCTTGAGCTTGCGAACTTGCTGACGCCTGAGCCGTTTGAGCCTGCCCAGATGGTGTCGTTAGAAGCAGCATCGATAGACAGAGTATCATTTTCTGCAAGTCCGTCGGTGCTGGTATATTTCGTCCAGCTTGAGCCGTTGTACTTGTTTACTCCACCCAGCGTTCCAACCCACAGATTGCCGGAAGAATCTAATGCGACCGCCTTTACACTATTGTTGGCCAGACCCTGTGCGGTTGTATATTTCACCCAGGTTGTGCCGTCATACTTGCTGACGCCGGTAAGAGTTCCGAACCATTTGTTTCCTGAACCGTCAACTACTGCATCGAGCACTCGGTTGTTGGCCAAACCGCTGTTGCCCGAGGTATAAGTCGTCCAGGTCGTGCCGTCATATTTGCTGACGCCGTTGGAATAAGTGCCAATCCAGATTGTCGTGCTTTCGGTGGCGACTGTCAGGCAGTTGTTCCCTGCCAGGCCGCTGTTGGCAATGGTGTACTTTGTCCAGCTTGTGCCGTTGTACACGCTGGCGCCTGTGCCGGTTGCTACCCATTTATTGCCTGAAGAGTCGAAATCAACGTGATTAACGGTGTTGCCTGCCAGACCCGCTGCGGTCGTATACTTTGTCCAGGTTGTGCCGTCATATTTGGCCAGACCCCCGCCATTGGTGCCGAACCACTTGACACTGCCTGAATCGACTGTTGAGCTGCTAACGGTATTGTTGCCGATAGCACCTCCTGTGTTGGAGTTGTTGTATGTCGTCCAGCTCTCGGCATACACCCCCGATACGCCGGCCATCACAATAACCAGCGCAGCTACAATTGATAAAAATCTTCCGCACTTCATGTTTTTCCCTTTCAATATTATTTTGTTAAAACGATTTTTGTCGTGAACTTACTTCTAAAATCCTGCCCCCCCTCTATATCTTTTTTGGGAGTCTTGTGTGCTTAAAAATATATGGCTTGACCAGCTTAAACGAATCCTTTGGCTCGACACTCCAACCTCCTTTGTCCACAAACAACACGATGATAACGAAGATGCCGGTTATATCGTAGGATAATTTAGGCACACTATCCTAACTTTGTACCACTTTACCTATCTTCTAATATCAAATCAAGTGCTTTTTTTAACTTTTTTTTAGAATTTTTTAGCTTTTTCCTATTATTTTTTAACCTTTTCGCCATCATTTCCTGCTCTTTTTAAACCATATTTTGCACAAATTTCCTATTTTTTGGCAGACGATAATCTGGGTAATTTGCGCTTTTTGCAGCCCCATAGACGTGAATTAAAACTGTTGCTAAAGGCTTGTATTAAAAAAAGTTATGTCAAAAAGCCGTGTCAAATCTACTTCTTCTTAACCGGCGGCAGTTTAAGTAGCGGCCTTTTGGTAATTTCATCATATTTGGCCATCTCGTCCGCCGCAACTGCTTGTCCTGTATAGACATGCGGTGAAAGAAATATAACCAGTTCAGAATTTTTTGTTACTGTATCAGTGCTTTTGAACAGCAGCCCGAGCAACGGTATATCGCCGATAAATGGAACCTGCTTCACTTCTTTGGTCTTTTCCTGTCGTCTGAGGCCGCCGAGGATTACAATCTGGCCGTTTTTCAATAAAAGCGTACTCTGTGCCTTTCTGGTATCAACTGTAGGCACTTCACCAACACTGCTCCCCCCAGTATTGACATTCTGCTCAGCGTTAACATTAAGCAAAATATTGTTCTCATCAATCAATATGGTGCTTACCTTCATTTTGATACCGACTTCCTTGAACTGAGTGGAGCTTATAGCCGCTTCGCCGCTGGTACTGCGTGTTGACTCCGTATACGGAATTTCCTCCACCGCTTCTATTGTCGCAGATTCTCCGCTTACCATCATAACTCTTGGGCTGGCAAGAATCTCAACATTTCTTTTTGCCTGTATCAGATGAACGACATTACGGATAGTTCCGCTTATAACGCTGAAGTCTCCGCCAGTGCCGGTGGTATTAAATGCAGTTGCGCTCCCGGTAGTGGCGTCATCTTTAATGGTCGAGCCCAACCGCAACTTTGTAAAATTCTGTCTATAGGCTGTATCGTAATTCTTGTCGGAAAGAATATCCCAGTTAATGCCAATTTCGGTATCATCATTAAGCTGAACATCGAGAATAACCACTTCAACCATAACCTGCCGCGGCGTTATATCGGCTTTTTTGACTTCAGTGATAATTCTGGGAAGGGTCTCATTCGTATCGCAAATAATCAGCGTATTGCTTTTGCCATCTACCGATATACGGCCGTGTTTGGAAGACAAGGCATCAACCACAGCTTTAAGGTTCTTGGCGTCGAGAAATTTCAGGGTTACGGATTCGACAAAAAGTTCAGGGTCCTTTTCCTGCTCTGCCTCGCCGGATGCAGCAGGCGAACTAATCCTCATCACTTCAGGTCTTTTCTCGGGAACAATCTGGGCAAAGGGGTTTTCTCTGCCGATATCAAGCCTAATCAACTGCTTATCCTCGGCCGGTTGCGCATCGGCACAGACCGGAATCATAATAAAAATCAAGAAACAAAAATACCTGATATATATCGATTTAACCATTGGGATTCTCCTCGCTTTCCCTCATCGCATAAACTGTGACGGCCATATCAAATTTCAACTGGTCTGAGTTATCATCCACTAACCTGATACTTACCAAACTTATCTGCACCCGCTCCGAATGCTCCTGCAATCTATTTATCAGCTTAACTATATTTCTATAAGTGCCTCCGATACTCAGCGTCGCCCGCCTCGTAATTATTCCGCCGGCTGCGCCTGAATCTCCTGTCTTGGCCGACTGATAGGCCGGCGGAAGATTCAGCGAATACACGGTGCATTTCATACTTTCCGCCATATTCTGGATGCCGCCGAAAAACTCGTCCACACCATTTGCGTCAAACAGGCTTGTATTAAACTGTTTGAATTTTTTTTGCAATTCGGACAAATCCCCTTTAACTTTCTGCACGTTTTTATGCACCATTTGGCTCTTTTTGGCAAGTTCTGCCGTTACGGACTCATATCTTTGAGCAGCCATAAGATAGCCTGTATGAGGCCTTATAACCCAGTTATAGAAGGCCACGACCCCTATCAGGATAATCGCCGCTATCAAAACATGTTTCGAAGAAACATTCGATTTTATCCATTGCTCAACCATCGATTTTCGCCTTTCTACTGTGCCAGCAGGCAGCTTATAGAATACTTCACCATATCCGCCGACCTTTCATCTTTTTTGGTTTCAACAAGTGAAGCAGATTTTATGAGCTTGCAGCTATTAAGCATCCCGACAAAAAGATTGACATCATCGTACGAAAATGCCCTGCCTTCAAGCACCATTTTTGAGTTGTCCGCACTGACAAGATTTGTTATCTGTATCATTTTCGGCACTACAACCCTGATATCCTCAAGCAACCTTCCCCACTTCAGCAGCGAACTCGTGCCGACAACGTTGTTCATCGTCTTGAGATTGGCGGTAATATTGGCAACCTGTTTATCCAGAGTTTTTTTCTCGTTCATTACTTTTTGCATGTTTAGGTGGAGCGTCGACTGTTTTTTTGCCGCCAGCTCTTCACTCACTCTCCTTGACTTCATACTGTAAAAAATGACGCCGATAATCATCAAAAAGAGTATCGCCGCCACTGTATTGGCAACTATCAAGGTATGCTTTCTGACAGATCTTACGTTGGCAGCCTCCTGCGGAAGCATATTTATCTTCAGACTGGATTGCTGAATATTCAATAATTTCATCGCCAGTCCCACAGCAATAGCCGAGGGTTTGTCGGCGCCGGCGGTTTCCGCCACAGGCGTATCAAGATAGGCATCCTCGAACGTCCTGATTTCCAGTTGAATCCCTTCGGTATTGGTCCACAGCAATTTTGCCTTTTCTTTTATGGCATCGGCACAAACATCCGCAACAAGCGTTACATCCCAGTTGTCCCGCTTATCGAGAATATCGGATTCGTAGAACCTGATTACCGCATAAACTTCATCGGCCAGCCATTCAAAATATTTGTCGGACTTCGCCAAATCGGCTTCTATCTGTTTTGTCCTGACGAAATCGAGGGTCTGGTTTCTAAACACACACAGCGTAAGCGCCCCTTCGTAAACTATTGCGAACAGGATGTTGCGGTCGAATTTCTGGTTGATTTTCTTTGCGTAACAGGCCCTGATATAAGCCACCACCGCCGGCTCGCAGGCATCGATATTCAGGCCCGCCTCGTTGAGAGCTTTGGCCGAACCGGTGATTTTCTGACTGTCCGTCGCGACCACAAATGCACGACGAACGCCCTGCTTGTCCGGCGATTTCATCACGCAAAAATCTATCGCAACCTGGTTCATCGGAAGTATCGCATAATGTTTCACCTCGCCCTGCACGAACTGCCTTATGTTGCTGGGGACATTCCTGGGCAAATCGAGGATTTGCATCAGCACAGGGTTGGCGACCAGCGACAGGGCTGTACGATAAGTGAGTATTTTATTTCTGGCCTTCAGCTCCTTTATCGCTTTGGCCAGAATCGCCGGCTCCTCTATGTTACCCTTTCTTATCGCTCCTTCCGGAACGGGCAGGCTGACGGCCTTGAGCAGCTTGACGCCGCTTTTGTCGCTTTTCAGCAGCGCCAGATTTATCCGGCCGCCGGAAATATCTATCCCCAGTGCTGTTTTACTGCCAAATATCATTCATTTATCCTCAACCTGTCAACTCTTATTATATGGGTTATATGGGGACTGGTGGTTCCGATTGTTATTTCAGCTTTAACTCTGGCCTGATAGCTGTGCGAGGAAGTGCCTGTCGATACGATATTCGGGTCGGGGTTTGCGCCTTCGACTGTAACGGTATATGTCCCGCTGTTAAAAGCCTTGTTGGAAAAACCGGCGCTCCAGTTGGGGTCATATCGTATCTGATAAAAAGCATCGTTCAGGCCGGCTTCCGCAGTGGCCGTCGCTTCGACCGCAAAAATCTGATTACGCATAATCTGTATCTCTTCGGTATCAATCTCGAGCATCCCTATGACCAGCGCAGAGAGCATCAATATAAGAAAAATCGTCACCAAAAAAACCGTGCCTTTATTGCGCCGTTTAATTTCCATACTTAAGGCTTTATTACCTGCTCGCTGCTTTTAGTCCGTTAGCGCAAAATATTTGCGCTTTCGTTTGTTTTTTCGGCATAAAACGACCGTGTAGTTATAAACCTTCGAGTCTGAATGCAGAAAAAATAAGAAGTGAAAAATGACCGGCTAATCGAACCCGCCAACATCAAAGCGTGTTTATTATCGGACACAAATGACAAACTTGAAGGTGAAAAACCAATGCTTTCACACGTGTCCCATAACAATGTTATGGTTCTAAAGGCCCGGAGCTTTCCTCGTCGCCGCCAAGATATATTTCAAATATATTTGCATAAATATATGTGCCTGAACCATTGTAAAGACAAATGAAGTGTTGGGAGTCTATCTGTGTCGCCAGTGAAGGCGTGGCACAAGTGTCGGTGAAATGTATGGTATCCTGCCAAAGGGAAAGCGTCCAAGTATTGGCATCCACCACCAAAATACCGGCTGCTCCGTCATCGCCATAACTTTCCCAGGCGCAAAGATATTCTGTGGAATTTACCTTGCTAAGTTCGGGCGTCCAGCCGGAATCGACATCGTATTCGACATCATAATTAAACACTACCGCCGCCTTCGTAATCGCCCAGGTAGAGGTATTAACGTTTAAAACAACGGCATAACCATCATTTTGGTTGCCTTCATAAGCGCATAGATACTTCGTCGAATTTATCTGTATCAATGCCGGATTTAAACCGTTGGAACCATCGTATTCAAGCTCTGCCGGTGCTGCTGCCGGCTTTGAAACTGCCCAAGTACCGGTATTTACGGCGAGAATAACGGCGTAACCATTATCGCCGGAGCCGCCGTAAGCGCACAGATAATGGGTCGCGTCTACCTGCACCAGGGCAGGTGTCTTTCCGTCAGAGCCATCGTATTCAAAATATCCTTTCCCAGCAACTGTCCAGGCGGGCGCAGTCATCTCAAAAATAATTGCGTAGCCATCGCCTGCATCGCCCCTGTAAGCACAGAGACAGTGTGTACCGTCCACCTTTACCAAGGCCGGCTCATGTCCAACTTTATCTGGAGTACTACTACCACCACTGGTAACGTTGTACATGGTAAGTCCTTTATTGGTGATTGCCCAGGTAGTGCGATTTACCTCAAGAACTCTAGCCCAGCCCTTGTTGCTGCTGTTGTTTCTATAGACACAAAGATAGTGATTGGGGTCAACCTGCACTATGGCCGGCGTATAACAACTATTGGCATCAAATAGTTTAGCCGCACCTTCGGTAATACTCCAGTCCGTGGTATTTACCGTCAGGATACTGGCATAACCTTTGTCGGTACTGCCGCGATATGCATAAATATAATGAGTCGAATCTATCTGGGCGATGGCAGGAGTCAGGCGATTGGCGCCGAGCAGCTTTGTGGTTTCCTGATAAACTCCCACCTCCCTGGTTGCATCGCTGAACTTTGTCCGAAGATAGACCGTGGTTTCGAACTCCTTTTCGTGGCCGCTCTTTGTAGGATGCGTCAGCGTTGCATTTACTTTCACCACACGGGCAGTAGCTA
>Ga0315276_10002442_pt1 | contig 17013 bp, 9 predicted proteins | sample YL17G05_0_MG_FD_204542 | JGI IMG/M metagenome (GOLD analysis project Ga0315276, IMG submission 204542) | Sediment microbial communities from Yellowstone Lake, YNP, Wyoming, USA - YL17G05_0 | ecosystem: Environmental > Aquatic > Freshwater > Lake > Sediment | place: USA: Wyoming | collected... | reverse complement strand
CGGGGTCCTACCGGGTACGTTTGAGAATCTGGGGACTCGCCGGTCAAGTTGGACCGTCCTCGACGGACATCCGAAACTTCATCGTTCCGGAACCCAAGCATGGGTTTGTTGTCCCGCCGTACCAGCAAGACCCCCTTCCGCTTCCGACGATCGCATCAGGCTCGGCCACGGCCAAACCCAACGAGACGAACATCGGTGGCAACGAGTACGGATGGATGGGTGATGGCACCGATGGTTTGGTCGCCACCGCCATCAAGAAGCTGGATGCGTCCAACTTCGATATCGTCCCAGACCCAACGACCACTGGGGATGTCCTCACCGCCACTGCTGGCTTTGCCAACTGCAACGTTCCGGGCGACGTTATCCTACACGGTGACAGCGCGTGGTTCTGCAACACTGGGATCGGTTTCTTTCTTAGTAATCCTGGCGGCGGAGTCACTCGGGTCAGTAAGACTACCCAGAAGATCACGGAGCGGCTTGGTCTCGGTGATGGTGGCGGAACCATCCAGCGAGTCCCAGTCTTCGTTGTCTCGGCAGGATTGCGTCTCTTCTTGATCTACATAGAGACTGACTCCACGACCTACTTCAGTGTCTTTGCTCACGAGATCTTGGTTGGAGCTCCCGGTAGTTCCTCGTTCGGCACCGCCTACCTGATCTGGACCGAAGCCATTCCGGAACAAGTCGTTCCATCCGGTGCTGTCTATGATGCTGCCAACGACATCATCTGGGTTGCGCTGCGACGGAACATCGGCACCAGCTTTGTCATCGGTGTCTCTGTTCCATTTATGGTGGTCGGTACCCCCGTGACTATCGCGGGTGCAGCTGAACCGATCTTCGATCTTATCCTCGATACTGATACGAGCCACTACGGTGATGTGGCGCAAAGGCTGTACACAGTCGATGCTGTTAACGGCAGAGTCGTCAGGATCAAGAACCTGGCGACCACACCCACGCTCGACGGTTTCTTTGTGTCGGGAGTACCAGCCAAGGGAACACTTCTTGCTATCGGTGGTGGTGTTGCGGGTCCTGGTGGTGGTCGGATCTATGTGTGTGACTTCCTCGGCGGCCTCATCTCGTCGTTCAATACGGCCGGCACGTTGCTGATAGGACCCGTTGTTATCGGCGTTCCTGTCTTCACGGTCACGTACGAAGCTACCAATGACTCGTTGATCGTCGCGGCTCTGGCTACCAATCAGGTACAGATCGGTGCGTTCGATGCCTCAGACCTAGCTACACCGCTCGCCACCCCCATCCTGTTGCCACCGACCGATGAAGCGACAGGTCCCGGCTTCATATTCAGATACATAGTACACAGCGGGTACTTGTGGGCGTACTCACCGTCGACCGACAGTATCTTCGGTGCGTTCGAACCGGCTGGACATATCTACCGCATCGACTCGATAGGACTCACCAACGTGGTGGAGTTGTTGACGACCGGTACCGCTGCTTGGATTCCGGGTGGTGGTGGTCTTCCCGGATTCGAGGACATACCCAACTTCAATCTAGCTGTGGGTACCGCTGTACTGGGGGCTGTTACTACTGGTAGTGGTAACACTGCTATCGGCGTCGACTCGGCCCCAGATATTACGGATGGCAACTCAAACACTGCACTCGGTGACCACTCTTTATTTAGAGTCATAGGTGGTGACGATAACGTCGCGATCGGCGGAGCTGCTGGGTATGGCTTGGAAACAGGCAACGCCAATGTTGCTGTTGGTCGCGCGGCGCTCTCGACCAGCATTGCAGGGAGCTTCAATGTAGCGATTGGAGGTTTCGCGCTTCAAGACAACAGTGTCAGCGAGAATACGGCCGTGGGATATGCGGCCCTTAAATCCAATACGTCATCACTTAATAACTCAGCCTTTGGGTTTGCAGCACTTGCCTTTAGCAATGGAGGCGCTAGATGCACCGCTGTCGGCTATCAGGCGCTATTTACCTGCGTCTCTGGTAGTGACAACACCGCTGTCGGCTACCTCGCACTCACACTTGCGACAACTGGCCAACAAACCGCGGTAGGCGCAAGTGCTCTCGCTACTAATACGACGGGTATACAGAACACGGCCGTTGGGTACAAAGCGTTGGAGGCGTGTGTCTCGGGAGGTGGCAACACGGCGGTCGGGTTCCAGGCGCTGAAGGCTGCAACGGGCAGCAATAACACGGGTGTTGGAGCGGGGGCTCTAGACGCAGTCACGTCAGGAGCAGGCAACACAGCGATAGGCGCAAACGCGCTCGGCGCGGCAACAGGGGATGACAACACAGCTGTTGGACACTTGGCACTCACGGCATGCACAGTTGGTGAACAGACCGCTGTTGGCTCTAAGGCTCTCGCCTCAAGCACGACGGGTCTGCGCAGCGTGGCGGTCGGATTCAATGCGTTGAATGCATCGGTGTCCGTGTCTGACAACGTAGCTGTCGGGCACAACGCACTCGCAGTTTGTACAGTTGGTGGCCAGACAGCTGTTGGCTCTGGAGCTTTGACCACCAACACGACTGGCCTGCGCAACGTCGCGGTTGGCTACCACGCGATGAATGCTTTGGGGAATGGGTCTGACAACGTGGCTATCGGTCACGATGCTTTGTCTACGACTTTTTCTGGGACATCGAATGTCGCTGTGGGCTCGTCAGCAATGGTTCTCTGTACAGGGAATCAGAATGTATCGATAGGAGACCACGCGCTTGCCGCAGCTACCGCTGTGGACTTCTGCGTGGCCGTCGGGGCTAATGCGTTAGCGAATAGCACTGGTAGCTACAACACGGCTGTTGGCGGCAGCGTGATGTACTCGAATACGACTGGTGTCAAGAACACAGCGGTCGGCGTGCAGGCACTCAATGCCAACACGAACACAGACAATAACGTAGCGGTCGGATACCACGCCGCGAGCTTGGCGACTGGCACTCGCAACACGGTAGTCGGTATGGAGGCGTTTAATGCTGCCACCAGCGCAGCTGACAACGTAGCGTTCGGGTATCAGGCCGCGAATCTGTCGACTGGCGCTGACAACGTGTGCATCGGAAGCAGCGTGGCCGGTGCTCTGTCTACAGGTGCAGGGAACGTAATCATCGGCAAGAGTGCTGGCGCGACGCTCACGACGGGTGGCAGCAACGTTCTGATCGCGGATGATGTGCCGGCTGCTGGAACATCGAACCACCTCGGAATCGGATCTGGAACGATCTCGGGCGATGTGTCGACCAAGCAGATCACGTTCCGTCGCATCACCACGGCGGGTATCACGGCCTCGACCACGCAGACCCAGGGTAACGGCGCACTGACCAGCGACGTGAATCAGATCTCGGTCTGTGCCAATGCCAACGACACTGTGACGCTACCAGCCGCTCTGGCAGGGCTGGAGGTAATCGTCATCAACAGCGGGGCGAACACACTTCAAGTATTTCCAGCTTCTGGTGACAATCTTGGCTTTGGCGTGAACACGGCCACAACTCAGATTCCAGGCAGGTCTAGCCGCTATACTGCGTACGACACTACAAACTGGGTGATCAGCCCTGTAGACGATCCCATCCAACGTGGCGTAGTCAGAACCACCAACGCCACCGCCACCACGATCATCACGTACGCCGGTTTGAGCGTTAACGACAGGGCTGTTCAGCTAACCGTACGTGTGACAGGCTTGAAGGACAATTTCACAGAAGCGGCTGGTTACTACTTCACGGGCACCTTCCGTAGAACTGGCGGAACGATTACCCAGGTGGGCAGTACCCTGATGATCGCCCAGAACGAGGATACGGCCTCGTGGGATGCCACCCTCACAATCAGTGGCACCAATATTCTGGTGCAGGTAACAGGAGTGGCTGCGACCAACATTGACTGGCAAGCAGTTCTGGAAGCCGTCAAGAACATCTGAGTAGGAAACGATGACTACCAAATTCGCCACATACGGATCAGACCCTACGCAGGCCGCCGCAGGCATCGCCAATGGCTTGAGGGAAACCGGTGGCACCAACCTGACGATGGCGGGGGTCACTGATGGTGAGTTCCTCAAGAGGTCAGGCAGCACCATTATTAGTGCCGCTGCTGGTGGTGCTGGTGGTGCTGGTAGTTGGACAGCGGAAGGAGCCTGGGCAGTTCCGTTTGTGTGTTGGCCCTTCAATAGCTACACCTCTGGCGGCGGGAACACATCGACAGGGACGGTGACTGCGTTCGGCACGCCGGTCAGCACAACGCCTGCCACCTACGGTGTCGTCATCACGACGGGCGGCATCCAGGGCACTGCGATCTTCTCACTCACCAGCACCATCGCCGCCACCATCACCGGCATCACGGTCCCGGCAGGAGCGGGGGTCTACGTCGTGCCGGGTACTGGGATCTCTATCCTATTTGGCGCGGGCACCTACGTTGTGACCAACACCTGGGGATGGAACACGGTGTTCGCGGCTATCGGTGACGGCTCGCTGACCGGCCATTACCGCGTGGTCGGAGACTCGATAGATCTCCGGCTAGTGTTCACTATGGGCACGACGACCGATCTAGGTGGCGGCGTCGGAACCCCAACCTCGCAGGGGATCATCATCCCGACCCCTCCAGCCTCCGTAGTGGATGGGGACAAGCTCCCGTTGCTAGCCGTGAGCGGCGGGGTCAGCATCAAGGCCATTCAACTATTGGTTTCAATCGGAACCGGCGTAGGCAACACGGTCGGGCTACTACAGTTCGTCTACAAATATTCGGCGTTCAGCCAGGCTGTCGTAGACACGGATACATTGAGTTCCCTGGCGCCTGGTAACTTCGCGATGATTCAAATGGCCGATGTACCTATAAAAACATGACTGATTGAATCAAGCACTCAACGGAGAATCAGATGGCCGAATTCAGAATCCGACGCGCCGACATCGTTGCGCTGAACCCGTGCATGAACAGGTCCGTGAACCTAGCTGGTTCCGACCCCAACAGCTTCGACTACGGCCTCAACGCTGTTCAGCTGCTCGACAAGTACGTGGCGTGGTCAGGACTCGATCCTACCGATCTGGTATTCCCGGACGGCTGGACCGAGCTGCACAGCATCTTCCTGTACCAGCGGCAGCCGCTGATGCATCAGTGGCTGATGAAGAAGGGCTTGATCCCAACCGACACGGTTGCACAGCGGTTCCCTCCGCCCATCATGTACCGGCTGTATCCGGAGTTTCCGAAGCAGCCATGACCTTGGGTGAGCTCATGGAACAGGTAGGCTGATGTCCGGCGGATTCGGCGGCGGCGGATGGGGCTCAGTCCCGTGGGGCGGAACTGCGCTCGAATTCGAGAACCCACCCGCCGCCTTCGATGTCTTCTGCTTCTTCGACTCGCCCTTCTCTATGGGTTCGATCTTCTCGGACCCAGACATCACGATCATAACGGGCTTCAGTCCTCCACTCTTCGTCGGGAACAATCTCAAGGTATCGAGTGGCGGGCCATACACGCCTGGAACTTCGGCGCTTGCGGTCACGGCCTTGGCGCCGTCAAGCCGGACGCTCGAGTTCACATTCACGATCGACAACCTACCGCTCGACTTTTCAGACCTGGCCAACCGACACATGTTTGTCGGAACCACTACGGCGGCGAGCAGCTGTGCTGGACTCTTCTTCTCGGCCGCAGGTATCGGTTATGTCGGTGGTGTCCACTATGCACCGAACATAGTTCTAGACAGTACCTTCCAGTTGATTCCCGGCAGCAACGCATACCTTCCCGTTGGTGTTCCGGTCGTTGTCAGGCTTGCCATCAACGACGTTAACGGGTCTGTGTACCTGTACGTCACCGAAGTATCGAACCTCGGTATTACTGGGCATGTTCTCCGTGCCATCTTGCCGGTAATCGATGCCGGTACCCTGGCGTTCCCACCTACCAACGCGACCTATGTCAGTGCCTGCGGTACCCTTACCAGTCCGACAGCATTCGAGCTCTCAGAGCTCTGCATGTCCAGCCAGGTGCTGGTCGCCAACCTGGCGCCCATTGCTGATGCCGGTATCGATCGGTCGGTCGAGCTCTGCTCGATTATCCAGCTCGATGGGTCGGCAAGCTTCGACCCTGAAGGTGCCAGCCTTCTCTACCGTTGGCGTCTGACCGAAGCACCGATCACCAGCATCTACTCGGTCGCTGGGGCCGATGGCAGGAGCTACCCGATCAATTTGAGTGGGTTCACCAACAAGTTCTATTCACCGACGATTGGGGCGCTACTGGACCCGATAGTCGTTGGCGACGTTCTGCTGGTTGGTATTGAGGTGCGGTCGGTCACGGCCGTCGGTGTCGAGGTTGGCGGGCCTCACATCGGTCAGTACTACATGCAGTTCGCCAGCAGCAACATCCCTGATAACCTTGGACCAAACGTTCAGTTCAAAGTTCTGCGGCAGCGTGGCATCTACCATGACGATGAGGTCGTCGCGACGTTCCTGCCTGATGTCGCCGGCTTCTATCGGTTCGACCTGATTGTCTCGGATGGTCTGCTGCCAAGTAATCCGTCGATCATCGTCATCAACGTGTTGGAGGCTGTGCTGCCTCGAGGCGTTGTTCCGGACGTCAGCTTCATCTTCGGCCTGATGAGCGACTTCTGGGGATTGGTCGAAGACACCGAGCGCATCTCCACACTGTGGAGTGGTGTCGCTCAGGTCGTGTCGGGTGAGCTCCTGAGTCTTTGGCAGCACGACTACGCCAAGAGTCTGCGTGATGTGCAGCGACAGTTCACGAGGAAGTGGCTCCACTACGACCTTCTGCTGCCCGAGCCTCTCCCCGAGATCACTAAGGTCCGGTTCATGCCGGTCAGTCTTCAGACCGTATTCGGCAGTCTGATTGATTGGTCGCTGTATCCGGTGGGCGGTGGTTCTATCGAGTTCAGGGCGGCGATTCGTGCCGAGTCCTTTACTACTACGTTGTCGGACGGCGTTGGCGACGCCTTCACATTCGCATCCGAGCTGCAGGTCCGTCTGAGGCGCATCGACTCTAGGTTCTCGGTCAGAGCGTTCCAGACCCTCGCCTCAAACTATGCGGTGAGGATTTCGGCACCGTTCTGGTTCGAAGTCATCGACTTCTCGTTGCCGCAGCTTGGTGGACAGGACTTGTTCATTAACGATGGTGGAAAAATAACGGGACTTTCGGCACCCCACCAACCACAAGGTGACGCCAGTGCCGTGAATATCGATGAGAGTGGTGCGGGTGTTGGTATTGGAACCAACACCTATCGTGTCTACCATCGACTCGATCAATACGGTGTTGTCGAGAACGATCTGCTCTGTATCGATGGTGTCGCTTACCGAATCGCCAAGCTGATCTACAGTCCAGTTCCATCGCTTGAAGTTACCGACATCATTCTGAAAGATACGTTGCCAACGTCTCCGTCCAAGACCTGGCAGATCTGCAGCTACGTAACCAGCCAGCTGCTCGACTTCTGGAACGGCTTGGTCGTGGCCGGTGATGTCGCCTCGATGGAGTTGGCTCAGGCCGACGCAGCGATGCCGTCGTCGGCGCTGTACTACAACCTCTTCGCCACGACTGTGGTGGGTATGTGTGAGGCGCTGCCCAGCACGTTACCGGTCAACCTGTCGGAGCTGCCGATTGACCCGGCCGTATCCGATCACTCGATCTTGTTGGCCAAGGTGGTGCGCCGCACCTACATCCCAGTATCACCACTGGTCTTGGATGTGCCGACGCTCTCGGCCAACATTGTGGTCGATACTCAAGCCAAGGAAGAGGCGGTGTTGCGCCGCAACGTCGACTACTTCCTCGAGCCAGTGCGCAATGGTCACGGCATTCGATTCGTTGTCGGTACCCCCGATGTTTGGGAGAGTCTGACTCCGCCTGATCGTGTCTGGGCCGAGTTCACGTTCCTGGATAATCGTCCAGTCATCGAGCAGAACTTCGGCATACCGGTCGAGTTCACACTGGACAAGCTGGCTGACCTGGATGTCGAGCTCGACTACCTGTCGGCGGTGCGGGGGCTTTGGTACGCGTATTTCAACGGCCCAACCCTCTACAATCTCAGGATCGGCACACAGATTCTGCTTGGTCTGCCGTTCGCGGAAGAGGCCGGCACCATCATCGAGAGCAGGACCGACTTCTCACCGTTGCTCGGTCGTATCCTGATCCAAGACACCAGTAACACGGCGCTGGTCAGGTCCTACACGTATCCCAAGATCTTGGGGCTCGAGACCAATCCGGCTACTGGCATCGACTATGTGGTTGGCGATACCGTTACCCAGTTCGCACCGTTGGTCGAAGGCGCAGTCGTCACCGATTACGTCAAGGATCCGCGCTGGTTCCAGGGGTTACTCAACCAAGGCTATCTCCGTGAAGTCGATAAGTACTTCCGGTTCCTCGTTAGTGTTGACTCCGCCGTATTCAATCTGTCGGCGTTCCTGGCGGTACGTGAATTCATCCTCAAGATCAAACCGACCTACACATACCCACTGATCGCGGTGTTGTCTGGTACCGATCGTGACGATGAGATCTCGGTCGATGACGTAATGACCGCGGAGGTCAAGCTCAACCTATTCGACTCGGTCTGCGGCGGCATGTTCGGGAGCTCCACGATCTTCGACCACTATCGCGGCGACGGTACCATCTTCAACCAGTTTGATGCCGATGCTGACCCACTCAACCCGCCACCTACGTTCCCGACGTCGGACTCACCGGTGCTTTGGGCGTTCGACAAAGAGTGGCTCTGTCCGGAAGATTTGGTTATCGGGATTGTGTCGAGCCGATTTGGTGCGGCACTGCCCATCACTGTGGGTCAGTGCTTCCTGGTAGGCGAACCCGCCGATATCCTGTACGGCTTTTTTGATCCTGGTCCAACATTTACGGTACCGGTGGGTCCGGCGTTCACGACGGTGGCGGCTGACGTCAATGAGCCGACCAACACGGTCAATACCGTCGGAACTTTGACGTCGGCATCGATTCGGTCGTTTGGTCCGATGGGGGGGCTAGCGGGGCTACTCGAGCTCGTCGTCTTGGTCAACGCCGTCGAAGTAGCGTTGCTGCCGTTCACGTTCACCGATTACAACGGCACCGCCAAGGTTACGATGTCGTTGGCAGTGGTCGTGACCGATGTCGTCACTGTTGGGATTCGAGCACAGTCGGCACCGAGCGCCGGTGTATACCCTTGGGCCATGCTACAGATCAGGGTCTATCAGGCTGACGCTATCGATCCCTGGTTCGTCGGCATGGTTTTGCCGGCCGGTACCTACGCGACCATCAGGACGATGACATGAAGCCAAACGTCAGAATCGTCGCTCGTCGGCACGGCAAGATCGTGGATGTCCGAGAGGTCCACAATACTTGGACCGCATATGGTCGTCAGTACTTGGCCGAAGTCGTTACGCTAGGTAGCTACGGACCCGATACACCGGTACGTTCAGATCGAATCAAGTACCTGGGTCTCGGTATCGGAGGCAAAGGTCAGAATCAGCTCGGCATGGTGAACTCGCCGCCTTGGTCGGTGATATACCCGGCCGGTGCTGACCCCAACGCCACCACTGGTAACCAATATGACGACGAGTTCCCGATTGATCCACCGATCGGAACACTCGAGCGTCCCGTCAACATCACCGGCGGCGGTCTCGGTTCATCGGTCTATGCTTTCGGTCCTATTCCCGGTTGGATCTCACCGGAGTTTGATAAGTCGGCCTCGACGATTGTTCAGCCACTCAGCCATCCCGATAGCGTTACGACCAGGTTCTTCGCACAGTTTCGACAGGGCGTCGGAACCAACCTCTTTGGTCCCGCCACCTACTTCATCAACGACCCGTGGACAGGACCCAACGACATCGTGCAGATGCCGCTCAGCGAGGCCGGTTTGTTCCTGAGCTCGGCCAATCTGTTCAATGCCTTTGAGCCAGTGGTCGCGTATGTTACGTTTCCAACCGTGCAGATCACGATCGATACCGATCTTGAGATCGAATGGGACGTTAGGTTTTAGCCATGCGAATCATCGACGAGATTGAAGTCAAACAGAACGTCCACATCATCGCCCGTGAGCGTGGCAAGATCGTGACGCGTCGAGACGGTCACAACATCTTCCTGAACCTGGGTCGAGAGTGGCTGGCTGAGTTGATATCGCTGCAGACGCTTGACCCTGATGTCGCCGAACGAGACGATCGTATCAAGTACATCGCGTTGGGTATCGGTGGAACCCGGCAGCTCGCCCTGGCCCATGCCAACGCCGCACCGTACGTTACCGCCTACCCTGGCACCAATACTCAGACCGACTCGGACCCGACTGTCACGGCGCTGGAACGTCCCGTTCGTGTCAGTGGTGGCGTCAGTGTGTACCCAGGCGTCCCCGGCGACATCTGGACCGGAACGGTCCAGGCCCCGCCGGTCCACACCACCGCCACCGAGACGACGTTCCGGAGATTGTTTGGCCCCACCGACATTTCATACGGCTCGCTAATATCGGTCCCACTCAGCGAAGTCGGCCTCATGACATCGGCGGCGGCGCCGGGTAACTACCTGAACCAGATGGTAGCGTATGATACGTTTGACACGATCTCCAAGACCGGTGCCGTAGAACTCGAAATCATCTGGACGTTGAAATTCTGATGTTCCATCGCCTTACCGCCCCCAGCTACATCGGTGGTCTTCCCGTCGGCTACGACTACCTCAACAATCCGTCAGGACCGCCGGTCATTGGTGGTGGTGTGCCCGCTCCTGTCGATCCCTTGAAGTCGAGTGGACCGAACGAGGGTGTCTACTTCGTAGCGTTCGGTGAGGATGGACGTGCCGGAGCTGCCAACCGTGGACTTGCAGCTCTCGCGCTCAACACCGATGTCATCGACGACTTCCTTCACTCCGACACTGCGATTACCGCCTCTGTTGATCTTGTCGGCCCCGCCATCATCGTCGGCACCGCCGCCAACCCCGTGTACCGTGGCCCCACCGGAACCCCCAACACACAGGTGGGGCTCGAGCCGTACTTCCACGTCACCGACCTGTCCAACAACGACATCGTTGACGTCGCGACCAACACCCAAAGCGTCGTAACCTCCATCACGGTCAACCCAGGGGTTGGTTTCTTCGTCGGTTCCATCACCTTGGCAGTAAGTCCCGCGCCAGCCGGTACCTACCGCATCTGGTACGGAACACGCTCGAGCTTGGCCGAAATGACCAAGGGCGAGTTCGTACGTCAGAATGTCTGGGGCGTTCAACGAAAGCAAGCTGGCTTCATCCAGTTCACCAACAATCTGATCAGTACTGCTGTTGCTAAGGGTGCCGAGCTCGTCGGTATCAACACCGCTGGGTTCACAGCCGCTCTAGTAGAGCCATCCGGTGCTGCGGGCGGTCTTGGTACCGCGTTCACAACCGTCAAGGGTGCGCTGTTAGCAGCAGATACTGCGGTTCGACGTCGCCGCGCCTATACCGCGGTATTGACTGATGGTGTTGCGACTTTCGGCGGTGACTATTCATCGAACATAGTCGACACCGTATTCAACACATACGCTGCTGGTGGCTCGTTCTTTGCGAGGAAGGGCGTCTACTACATCACCGATACTGCACCTGGAACTTACTCTGGCTCGATCTCATTTCAGGGCGATGCGACTATTGCTGCTTTGATTCTGGATGCAACAAGGTCTTCAGACTTTGTGATCGACGGCATTCTAGACACTCAGAACGTATATCTATCGTCGAACTCTGCGATGCTCAAGAGCTTCAAAGTCTCGCCGATGTTCGAGGGTAACGGCCTACGGCTCGTTCGCTCGCAGTTTCAGGGCGGAAACCTGTACGTGGCGGGAGCTACGCAAGGTGGTTTCGTAGAACTTGAAGACGTCTTTCTGAGCCCTGGTACCAACAGTCGTAGCTATGGGGCCTTTGATGTCTCCGGCGAGCAGCGCCTTAATATCAAGCGTGGAAACTTCAATGCAGTTGATGGTTCACCAAACAAGTTCAACGTATATCTGCACGACACAACCAACACCAACTACTCGAGTGTGCTGGTCGAAGACAGTTACTTCCTGAGCTCTACCAATGACGTCAATGCTCTAGATCTAGAGAACGTTAGGGTTCCTACGGTCTTTCGTAACTGCATGTTCGAGGTTACGTCAATCGCTACGGTGGCGTACAAAGCATATGCGGTAAAGATACAGAACTGCTCGAACATTGTGTTTGAGAATTGCGTCTTCAAGTCGAAAAGTGGTCATGCGTTTGCTGGGTTGGCAGCATCCGTCGCTCTTCGAGACTGTCGTTTCCTTACGACCAACACAGTTCCGAACACCGCCAAGAGCGAGATGTTCGTTTTGTACTCGAAGCAGTTCGAACACTGCACGATCGACAACTGCACGATCGAGGTCGGCACCAGCAGCATCAGAGGGGTAGGAGCCACGATCGACAAGGCAATCGTATCGCTCAACGGTCTAACTGCTGCGGCCAATACGTTGACGAGTATTGCCGTCAGGAAGTTGCATATCAAGTACGGAACAGCCATCACCCCAGCTCACAACTTTTCAACAGTTGTTATGCATGGAGGTGCTTCCGGAGGGAAAGCTTGTTACGATGACGTCACGTTCGACGGCAACGGTACGTCGTCAGATGGTACCGGTACGTTGGCCGGTGTCTATGTTGACAGTATTGGTGGCGGCCCCGCCTTCGTCGAGATTGGTGGTGGAAGTGCTCGCGCTGATACCACTGTCGACAACCTCACCGTGTTCAACTTCCGTAATCCAAGTGCCAACCACCAACGTCAGTGCCTATACATGGATTACTGTGTTGCATCGAAAGTTACGATTGATGCAACGTCTGATGTGACATCCGGCAGTTTCACCTCTACTCCGGTGGAGCTAATTAGGTCAGATGTGTCTGTTCTGAACATTGGTCGTAGTAATGGGCTAAAGGCCATCGTTACACACTTCAGTGCTGTAAACTCTAGCCGCATACGTGGTGGTGAGTTCTGGGGACACACGTCAGTAGTACCTGGCGCATGGGTGGCTACAGGTGGAACCAGTAGTATTGAGAGCTTCATCGTATTTTTGGCATCAACTGTAACGATGGTCGGGACAGCTCCAGTTGTCAGTCTTAATGGTGCGGCCGATGCCTTGCTAGATAGTGCCATTGTGGCTGATGGTGCCTACAGTGGTTTCATGGTTAATTCTACTGATGCCGAGGCTAGGATTCACAACAACCTTATTCGTTGGTCTAGAAATGCGGCTGTGAACATCTTGGTCGCATCAGGCAATCACGCGTCAGTAACTGGTAATATTATAGGAACGACCGCAGCGACAGCACCGACCAAGTCCGTGAGTGGTACGGGAAGTATCGATGATGGCAATAGCCTACTAAGCGGTCTTACCGCAGTCAGCTACCTCTAGCCCATGACATTCCATCGCCTCGCCAACCCCAGCTACTTCATCCCCGGCGGCGGTCCTCTGCTGCCCGGCTACGACCTGCTGAACGATCCGACCACAACGGGCGGCACCGGCATTCCGATCGTTCCAGATCCTGGGCCCAAGGTCGGCGGCGTCTACGACGGCGTCTATTTCATTGCCGACGGTTCAGACGAGTCGGCCAACGCCTACAACCTGAATCGTCCGGCCAGGGCCGTGGCCGAGTCCATCGATCTACTCGATGATCGTTTTTACCAGAGCATTGCTGTCAAGACCGGTAGTGGCTTTGCTTCTGTTGGTGATGCGACCCGAGACTTGAATGGCAGCACCGACAACATCTTCACCGGCTCGATCGCTGGTAATGCCGATCTCTACTTCGATGTGGCAGACACATTGGGTCGTCCCATCTTTGTCAATGGCGCACGTGTCTATGTCACGACCAGCAGCGTGGCGATTGGATCTGGTTTCAGTGCAGCCAATCCACTGACCTTGACGTTCAGTGCGACAATTCCGTCAGGTCTGAGCTACATCGTTTACTACACGATCCGTAGTGCCCTGACAGACATCCCGGTCGACTCCTTCGCTCAGAAGAGCGTAGACGTCTCCCTGAACACACGTGGGTACCGATACGACGACGACGTCGTTACGGTTTCAGGTGGCGGCATCTCTGGAGCGACGCAGCAGCATCAAGGTGATGTCCACACTGTCGATCTCGAGCCCTACATCACCGGCACGACCGTGCGTGGTGACATGGTGTTGCGGGCCGGTAACTACACGATCGGCGGAGCCAACCACTGGACCGAGGGCACACACGTTCGTTCGAGTCGTCTGGCCAACAACCCCAAGATCACGCTTGCAGTAGGACGTGCTAGCGACGTCTTTCTTTCTGCAGCGGCTGGCGTTGCCTTCCACGACGTAAGCCTGGCCACTGCATCGATCCTTGGATACCAGTTCGTTGCACAGACCGACTTCGTCTACGACTCAGTATCGGGCGCTACCGTAGAGGCCGGTGCTCTGGCTCTTTCCGGCACCTTAACTACGCAGACACATCGGCTGTCAGGTCTGACCTTCGTAGACAACGCATCACTCACTACAGGGCTGGCTGGGTTGTTCGTCGGAGGTGCCGCAGCCCTCGACATGAACGACTGCAACATCACGGAGACACCGGCGGCAGCGTTCGGAGTCCCGCATCTGTTCTTCGATACGTACACGGGAACCGCTCACATCCGTAACTGTCGGTTCGGCAGTGCTGACGACTGGTGCAACGCGCTCAAGATAAACTTCTGCAACGATGTGAATGGCAGTATCACATTCGACAACTGTGACTTCACCTACCTGGGGACGACTCCTGCCTGGGCTGCAGAGATCATTGATTCGTTCGGGGTAGTCTTCAGGAACTGCAGGTTCTACAGCGAGATCGGTACTGTCATCCGAGTTGAGAACTCAGGCGTGACTTTTGAGGACTGTATCTTCGCGTCCGGCGCCAACACCACTGCCACGAATCCGCAGATGATCATTGGTGAGGGCTACATTTCTGGTAGTAGCACCCTCCCGTTTAAGATCATTCGATGTGTCGCTGTCATTGGTGCAGCGAACATAAGGGTGGGAGCCTCCGCACCGGTGAGGCCAATCATCTTCCTTGGTGGGCGTGGAACCGCTGCTCATCCCGGACCTGTCCAAGTCGATACCTTCAAGATCGAGATGCAGACCGGGGCACTCGGCGTTCATAACTACACGACGGTCGTGTTGAGCGGTAGCGCTACCCCTGAAGGCAGTGTCTTCGACAACATTACGATCGACATGAAGTCGAACGTGCCTGCGACCGGTGCGCTTGATCAGTTCGGTACGGCATTCTTCTCAGGTGGCGGTCATGTGGTCGAACTGATAGGCCCGACGATAGCGAGCCCCGCTGGGAAGTCGAGGGTTCGGGCACGAAACCTACAGGTACTCAACGCTGGAGCTCCTGCCGTTGCTGTTGGTCGAAGCGTAATCTGTGTGGCGCACGCAGATGTCGATGGCATGACGCTGGATGGGTCAGCATTGGGTGCTGGTTCGTACTCACTGCAGTTGATTCAGTACAGTGCGTGTTGTGACATCACCGACGTGCGGATTTTCCCGACAGCTGGGTTGATATCAACCAGCTCAACCGCGTTGATCATGACCTTGAACAACCCAGTTGTGTCGGGAGGAGGCGAGGTTAGTATTCGAGGACTTCGGTACCATCACCGAAGCAGTAACGCAGCTCCAGCTGGATCGCTGTTTTCTATTGGTCGTGACAGCTTGATTCGAGATGCAATCGTGCTGGTCAACACCGCCATCACGCTCGGTACTGGATCGTCACATGGACTGGTCGCTTTGGAGGGAGATCGAGCCAGGCTGCAAGACAGCACCTTCATAGTGGATGGACTTGTGTCCAGCGGTGGTTTCAATCGCAGCCTACTCGTCACCAATAGCAAAGACCTGACTATTACGGGTAACTTCTTCCGTTGGCAGAATACTGCTGGAGACGCTATGGCTCTCTTGGATACAGCCGATCGCAGCATTGTCACTGGAAATAGATTCGTCACGACAGCACTGACTGTTCCTGTTGTCTCTGCATCCGTTACTTCAGCTGGCTCAGTGAACGACATGGTTCCCGAGGCCGCTGACTTCGGAGTTCACCTCACCGACATCATGAACATCGTGGGGCACACCAGCCCGAACACGATTCCAAGACTGTTCTGATTTCCCTGATAGAGTAGAGGCATCATGGACGAATTGATGAAGATGATTTTCCGGCCCGGCACCTTGGTGCTGGCCATCGCCATCTACGCCAGCACTCACATCTTCCGTAGGGTCGTCGAGACGGCGAAGCCAGGGTTGAAGCGCCAGGCCACCGAGATGGACAAGGCTGCGATGTATGGCAGCAAAGCGGCGATGTGGTGGAATGAGGTTGTGCTCTACGCGATGCCTGTGATTGCCGGGGCTGGCTTTGCGTTCTGGCCCAGCGAGTTTCTGTTCGGTGCCGAGCTGGCCACGAAGGACCGGGCCATGCTGGCCTGTGGGGTCGGTTGGTTCTCCGGCACCGTCTACAAGGCGATCCGCAAGGCCCTGATGGCCAAGGCTGGCCTCCCCGACACTGGTGACTCAATGGTCCCGGTACGGCCCTCGGATCGACCATGACCTTTCCGATCTGGCTCATGCCAGCCTGGCTCTGGCTCCAGAAGAACTGGCGCTGGGTCCTGTTTCCGATCGGCATCCTGCTGCTGGTCCTGGGCTGGACCCGCCGGACATCAGTGACGGTGGCTGGCTCCAGCTTGCTCGAGGCCGATCAGAACGCCAAGAAGCTGGCTGACCAGGCCGTCATCAAGACCCAGGAGGCTGCGACCCTGCGGGATATCAAGGTCGACGAGGCCGACCATGCCCTCGAGGTCGATGTAGCCGTCGTCGTTGACCGTGAGAAGGCCGAGGCCCCGGCCCTGGTCCAAGACCCCGACGCCCTCAACCAAGCCCTCCTGGCGGTCGGCAAGCACCAGCGCGGCCCATCCTGATAAGGCTCGGTCTCTGGTAGGCTGGCAGGATGGTACGGCCTAAAGAAACATCACGGGTCGGCGGTATCGTCGCATCGATAACTGGGGCGATCCGTGAACACATCATCAAGCGGTTCACTCGATCGTCGAAGTGGCCGGCGGTCCGACACCATCACCTCGTCCTGAATCCAAGGTGTGCGGCCTGTGGGGGAATCAA
>Ga0315276_10002438_pt1 | contig 17021 bp, 21 predicted proteins | sample YL17G05_0_MG_FD_204542 | JGI IMG/M metagenome (GOLD analysis project Ga0315276, IMG submission 204542) | Sediment microbial communities from Yellowstone Lake, YNP, Wyoming, USA - YL17G05_0 | ecosystem: Environmental > Aquatic > Freshwater > Lake > Sediment | place: USA: Wyoming | collected... | reverse complement strand
CGAAGTAGAGGGGCAGCGGCTCGCCGTCCATGCCGAGGCCGGCCGCCAGGAAGAAGGCGGGGAACGCGATCGCAGCCACGCTGTAGCCGTAGGCGGCGCTCGTGCCCACGGCCACGAGGGTGTTCATGTCGGCCGCCCGGTGGCGGAGGGCGTTGAACGCGCCGCGGTAGAACGGCCAGCCGCAGTAGAACTGGACCGGCGTTGCCAGCGCGAGCTGGAACCACGGGTTGGTGAACAGCTCGGGCAGGCCGGGCGCGATCGTCATCCGCGCCAGTCCGATGAGGAGCGGGATCGTGAGGGCGGTCGCCACGATGAGCCGGCGGCGCAGGTCGGCCAGGTGCCGGTCAGCGTAGCTCGGCTCGTCGGTCGCCTCCGCCTCCGCCTCGCTGCCCGCCAGGCGGTCGACGCGGGCCACGTAGCCGGCGGCCTCCACGGCCGCGGAGAGGCCAGCCAGGTCGATCCGGGCAGGATCGAACTGCACCGTCGCGGTCTCGGTGGCAAGGTTGACGTTGGCCTCTTCGACGCCGTCGGCCTTGCGCAGGAACCGCGTGATCCGGTTCACGCACGACGCGCAGGTCATTCCTTCGACGGGGAAGGAGACGGTTGCGATGGGCATGGCGGGGACGATGGGCTCGGCGGTGGCTGCGGTCATGAGGTCGGGCGCTCCACGACCGTGATCTGCCCGCCGTACATTCCCATCGAGCAGGAGTAGGCCAGCGTGCCCGGCGGCATCGCGGGCAGGTCGATCGTGTTCGAGCCCTCGTTGAGCCGGACTCGAATGCCAAGGCTCGGGACGACGAGGGAGGCGGCGCACGTGGCCGTGGTGGAGGACTCGATGGTCCAGCGCGTCGGGATGCCCGCGTAGATCGACACGTTGGCCGGGCTGTACCCTCCTCCGTCCTGGAACGTTGTGAGGGCCTGCGTCCCGTCGGCTGCCACGCTGCCCGCCGGCGGCGCTGCCGCGACCGCCGCCTCGACGCCGAACGACGGGAGCGTGATGCCCGAGAGGCGGATCCCGGCACTCGCGTTGATGAACGCGAAGCCGATGACCACGACCCCGACGAGTCGGAGGAGGGTGGGGCGCATCGTGCTCGGCACCACGACCGGGAGTCCGGCCAGGGCGAGCAGCCCGGGGGCGGTCCCGATCGCGAAGACCGCCATGATGGCTCCGGCGAAGAGCGGCGACCCGGTCGAGAGCGCGTAGATCTGGACGGCCTGCGTGAAGCCGCATGGCAGGAAGAACGAGGCCGCGCCCAGGCCCGCGGCGCGCGTGTCGGAGTACGTGCCAGCTCCCCCGTCAGCCAGCCCGAGCTGCCGGCCGAGTCCCATGGGGAGCGTGGGCGACCAGGTGGCGATCCGTGGCGAGAGGCCGGTAAGCCGCGTCCCGAGGATCGTCATCACGACCGCCACCGCGATCATCAGCACGGCAGTGACCTGCGGCGGCATCACCACGCTGGCGCCGAGGGCGCCGAGCGCGGCCCCGAGCACGCCGTAGCCGATGATGCGGCCGGCCATGAACACGAGCGCGGGCCGCATTTGCGCGATCGCGCTGCCGTCCGGGATCCCCCGTGCCGCCCGGCGTGCCTGGAACGACGCCGACAGCGCGAGCACGAGCCCGCCGACGAGCGCCATGCAGGTCGACACGCCCGCCGCGAGCCCGAGGAGCAATGCCACCAGGAGCCCGCCGCTGCCGAGGTCGCCGGCGCCCGAAGCAAGCTCCGTGAGGCCGGTAACCTGCGCGACCACCGCGAGGGCGGCCACGAGGGCCACGCCCGCCACGGCCGTCAACCAGACGTTGGCGTCGGCGGCCAGCCACGGCGTCCGGCCGACCTCGTAGCCGGCGGCGTTGATCGCCTTCGCGATGGCGGCCGCGGGGACGGGTGCCGAGCTCTCGATCTCCACCCGGCCATGAACTGCCGAGGCCCTGACGCCCTGGACGTTCGGAAGGCGGCCGACGAAGCGCTGGATGCGGACCTCGCACGTCCGGCACGTCATTCCCGCGACGGGCACGGTCGTGGAGATCAGCCCGGCCGCGGTCCCGGCCTCCGAAGCGCCTGCTGCTGCCGCGCCGGCCGCCCCCTGGCGTTCGGCCGCCATCTGCGCCAGCACATCGTCGACCGCGAGCCGGAAGGGCAGGTCGGACGCCACGGCGGCAGTCTCATTCGGCGCGGAAGTCCGAGCGGGAGGCCGGGCCGATGCCGCGCGGGAGCGCGGCATGCTCGTCTCAGTTCTGGGATGACGGCGGGACATCGGGACGCATGCTCCTCTGGTCGATCGCTGGGCGCGAACGGCGGTGATGAGAGCGTGGCGGAGATGGGCTGCCAAGCCAATGCAGCCGAGCGCAAGGCTTCCTCAAGACTTGGTCAAGCCGGCTGTCGCCGGGCGAGGCCGAGGATGGGGTGCACGCAGGGGCGGGGCGGGGGACCCCGCCCCTGCTGCGGATGGATGCGACGTCTGCCCCTCGGTGGTTCAGCGCCCGAGGAGGCGGGCGAGCCAGTTGCGAGCTTCGTCCGCAGGGACGGCGACGGCCGCCGAGAGGTCGGCCCGGTAGCCGGCAGCCTCGACCGCCGCCGCGAGCACCGCGTTCGACACCAACGCAGGCTCGCGGCTGACGGTCGCCGTCTCGCGCCGCAGATCGACGCGGACTCGACGGACTCCCTCGATGGTCCGCACGGCGTGTTCGATGTGGCCGACGCATGAGACGCAGGTCATCCCGGCGACGGGGAAGCGGATCGTCTCGAGGTCCGTGTCCGCGCTCGCGCTGCTCATAGCGACACCATCAGGCCGAAGCTCATGGCGATCACGGCGAGCGCGAGGCCGGTCTTGATCCACGGCGAGTTCGAGCGATTCCAGCGCCCCAGCTTGCCCAGGACGCGCCGGTCGCTGACCGCGAGCAGGAGCGCGAGGAGCGGGACGATGAAGGCGATGTTGTAGAGGGCCAGGAGGGCGAGGCCGGTGAGCCCGCCGCCCGACGCGTGGAGGACGGCCACGATGTCGAGGTAGATCGCGCCCGAGCAGGGCACCGTGCAGATTCCCACCAGGACGCCCGCGATGAGCATTCCGGCCAGGCCGCCGCGCTCCATCGCCCGCTGCATCCGGCCGTGTGTGCCGGACGGGGCCATCATCGAGGGCCCGACGCCGGGGAGCAGCACGTCCTTGAGCATCCAGAGGGCCATGATCAGGGCGACGATCACCGCCACCCGCGTCACCAGGTGGTCGCGCCCGAGCCAGCCCAGGAAGCTGAGCAGGCCGATCCCGATGATGAAGTAGGTGATCCAGACCGCGCCGACGTAGAGCGAGCCGGCGCCGAGCAGGCGGCGCCGCGCCTCCAGCGTGGGTGAGCCGTCCGAGGTCACGGAGTTCACGAGCGTGAGCGTGTAGGTCGCGAACAGCACGAGCAGGGCGAAGGCGCACGGGTTGAAGCCGTCGGCCACGCCTGCGGCGAGCACCGTGGGCACGGTGAGCCCGCCGAAGGCCGCGGTGTCGAACGGGACAGCCATCACGTAGCCGGTGGCCAGGATGCCGACCGTCAGGAGCATCGCGCCGAGGATCGCGGTCGGTCGCGGCAGGCCGAGGAACAGGCGCGTCGCCGGGACGGGCGCCGCACGGGGGGGCGCGGGCGCGGGATCGGGCCCTGCGACGGTAGAGGTCGCCACGGTCAGGCCTCGATCACGATCGTGCCGTGCATCTGGGGGGCGTCCTTTCCGCCGCAGCACGACTCGCACCAGACGTCGTAGGTCCCCGGCTTGTCCGGCACCTGCCAGACCACGGCCCTGCGGCTTTCGGCCGGCAGCTCTTCGCGCAGGCCGAGCTCGGTGGAGACCATGGTGTGGACGCCGCGCTCGAGGTGGACGGCGGCGTCCTGGGTCCACCAGTCCAGGGTGACGGTGGTCCCAGCCTTGACCTTGATCTCGGACGGGGTGAAGCCGGCCATGGAGCTCTGGACGTCGATTGCGCCGGCCGTGGCACCTGCACCGCGGTTGAGGAAGTCTCCGAAGGCGAGGTAGGCGCCGACGGCCAGGACGCCGACGACGACGGCCGCGAAGAGGAGCGGCCTGAACCGCTCGGCCGGCGTGGGCCGAGACGCGCCGCGAGTCGCCCGACGCGGAGTCCGAGTGGCCATCGCTACTTGCCCTCACCCATCATGGCGGCCATCCCCTGGACCATCCGCCCGTTGGGCCCAAGCAAGTCGGCCATCGAGCCGTGCATTGAGACGCAGTCGGTGACGTGGGCGCCCAGGTTCGGGCCCAGGGCCCTCATGTCGTCGAGATGCTCCTGCCAGGCGAGGACGGCAGCGGGCGGGGCGCTCGCGGCGGCCTCTCCGGCCAGGGTCGCTCCGGGAAGCGTGAGCATTGCTGCTACCGCGAGGGCGCTGGCGAAGCGGGTGGGACGTCGAATCACGGGGACTTCCTCCTGGGGATCTCGGTGTCGAGCAGGCTTCGGGCCCGCTCGAACTCGTCGGCTGTTATCTCGCCGCGGGCGAGCCGGGCGCGCAGGACCTCGAGGGCCTCGTCGCGTTCCGAGCGCCGGGCGGGCGTGCGGACGAGGAGCCAGACCATCCCGGCGAGGGCGGCGATCCAGGCGCCCATCCAGAGCCACCCGTCAAGTCCCATCGTCCAGCCGACCATCATCGGATTAACTCCTCGTGCGGGGCGTCGGTTGGGGGCGCAACCTGCCTTTCACGAGGATCCGGGTCGGGTGTCACGACACCACGAAGGGCGCCCCAAGCCTTCCTCAAGACTTGGTCAAGTGCCCCCGGGGCCGCCAGGCAAGGCCCGATCTATGGCGGCCGATCTCAGGCGGCGGGCAGCTCCAGCACGAACGTGGCGCCCGTCCCGGGTCCGGCGCTCTCCGCCCAGGCATGCCCGCCCATGGCGCCGGCGAGCGCGCGCACGATCGCAAGGCCGATCCCCGACCCGCCGGACGCGCGGCTCCGCGCGGCGTCGATCCGGTAGAAGCGCTCGAACACGGCCTCCAGCTGGTCGGGCGCCAGGCCCGGTCCCCGGTCCGTGACCGTGACCGTGACCTGCCCATCGGCGCCGGAGCTGGCCACGATGACGACCGAGCCGTCCGGCGCATGGCGAAGCGCGTTTGACAGGTAGTTGGCGAGCACCTGGGCGACGCGATCACGGTCGGCCAGGGCGGTCGCCGGCCCGGCGCGGAGCTCGAGCTCGATCCCGCGCGGGGCGGCCAGGGGGCGGAACCGGTCGACGACCTCGCCGGCGAGGACCGCCACGTCGACGGCCTCGATCCGCAGCGGGAGCTGGCGCGCCTCGGCCCGCCACAGCTCGGAGAGGTCGTTGACCATGCGGGTCAGGCGCCCGGTCTCGGCGCGGAGCAGCCGCCACGTCTCGTCGGACGGCGCGATCACACCGTCCTCGAGGCCCTCGAGGTACCCGTCGAGCGTGGTGAGCGGCGTCCGGAGCTCGTGCGCGACGTCGCCGACGAGCTGGAGCCGGCGCCGCTCGGTGGCCTCGAGCGATCCCGCCATCTCGTTGAACGAGTCCGCCAGCTCGCCGAGCTCATCCGGGGCCGAGACGGGCACGCGTTCGGCGTAGTGGCCGCCGGCGATCCGCCGCGCGGCGCCGACCAGCGCGCCGATCGGTCCCGCGATCCGCGCCGCGACCGCGAGGCTGACCACGGTGGCGCTGACGATGGCGATGACGGTCGCCGCCACGAGGGCGCGCTGCATCGCCTGCTCGAATGCCGCCTGCGTCGCGGCGCCCATCGCTTCCCCCATCGGGTCGCCCGGGAGGTGCCCCATCGCCTCCGCGAAGTAGCCGGGGCCTACGAGCAGCGTGGCCACGGCGACGGTGCCGAGGGTCGCCCCGGCCACCACCAGGAAGGCGAGCAGCAGGCGAGCCTGGAGCGAGCGAGGGAACGGCATCAGCCGGCCTCGCGCAGGCGATACCCGACGCCCCGCACCGTCTCCACGAAGCGGGGATGCGCCGGGTCGTCGCCGAGCTTGCGGCGCAGGTTCCCCACGTGGACGTCCACGAGGTGGTCGTCGGCGACGAAGTCGATCCCCCAGACGCGATCGAGGAGGGCCTGGCGGCGGATGACGACGCCCGGGTCGCGGGCGAGGACGGCGAGGAGGTCGAACTCGAGGGTGGTCAGGTCGACGGCGCGGGCGTCCACGCGAACCGTGCGCCGCGCCTCGTCGATCTCGAGCCCGACCGGACCCGCGGCGGCAGCGGTCGCCTCGACCCGGGGTCGGCGCAGCAGTGCCTTGACGCGGGCCACGAGCTCGCGCGGCGAGAATGGCTTCACGAGGTAGTCGTCGGCCCCGACCGTCAGGCCCATGATCCGGTCGATCTCCTCTCCCCGGGCCGTGAGCATCAGGACGTACGCATCTGAGAACGTGCGCAGTTGGCGGCAGACCTCGATGCCGTCCATGCCGGGCAGCATCACGTCCAGGATCACCACGTCGGGGCTGCCGGCGCGCACGGCGGCGAGGCCCGCCGGCCCGTCCGCCGCCGTGTCGACGGTGAACCCCTCACGCTCGAGGTACCCACGCACCAGGTCGAGGATGGGCACCTCGTCGTCGACGACGAGGACTCGCGGCTGCTGGATCGATCCCATTGGCGCAGAGTCGGGCAGATCGACGAAGTACGCAACCGGGCGGCGGCGCAGCCCGGCTCCATGCAACGAATCCAGGTCGAGCACGCTCCGTTCGGGGCCCAGATTGCCGCCAAAGTCCAAATCGTCCCCAAACGCAGAGTGGTCGGGGCCGAATCCTTCCACGGGGTCGGCGGCGGCGGGCCAGGATGGACGTTGGCACGCAGACGGTGGGAGCAACGGCCCTTGTCGGGCGGCGCACCGCGCCCCACGCTCCGCACGGCGTGTCATCGCGTCCTCCGCGCCGAGTCGGGAACCGCGGCGCGGCGACGGCGGCGCCGACCGAGGGCTCCACGAGGAGACACGCCATGCATCGCACGCTGACGGCCATCGAGCCACTGCGCCGCGGGGCCATCGCGATCGCCATCATCGTCCTGCTGGTGGCCACCGCCTGCGCGTCGCCGGCCGGGACGCCGTCGCCCGGGTCCGCCGCGACACCACCGCCGGGGCCGACCACCTCGCCGGGTTCGGTCGCGCTCAACCGCGCGACCGTGGCCGCGTGGGTCGACGCGTTCCGGGCACTGGACGCCGCGCGCCTCGCAGCCCTCTACGCACCCGACGGGAGCTTCGACGATCCGCCCGAGCACCGCTCGGACCGGGCCGGCGTCCAGGCGACCTACGCCGAGGTCTTCGGGTACCAGCAGCTGGCGGTCGACACGAAGATCGTGCTCGTGGGGGAAGACGGCGCGGTCGTGAGCTGGACCTATGCGTGGTGCAACACGAGCATCGCGCCCTGCCCCAGCCAGCATGTCACCCGCGCGACGGGCGTCTCGGTCCTCCTGATGACCGAGGGCGTGATCACCAACGAGACGCTCTACTACATCGCCGGCGGCGAGCCCGATTGACGAACCCGGCCCGCCTGCGCGGTCCATCCCTCAGCCGGACGCCTTCACCCCCACGAGTCGACTGCCGACGGCGAGACCCGCGCCCGCCAGTCGGCGTTCCAGGCGGCCGCCGACCCACGAGCGCTCGAAGAGCACCTTGCCGGCATGCCACCCCCGACCCGGCGTACGCAGGTCGAGTGTCGGGTTCGGCTCCGCGAAGAACGCTCCGACCGCGAAGGCCGCGCGCCCCGCCCCGGCCTCGACCCAGCAGTAGCCGACGCCGTCGAAGGTGTCGGGCGCATCCCGCCCGGCGAACGTGGCGGCGATCCTGCGGGCGACGACGAGGCCCTCGCCATGGGCGAAGACGCCGGCGCGGGGGAGCGGCTTGCCGTTCGCGAGCGTGAGCGTCGTCACGTCGCCGATCGCATGGACGCGTTCGTGGCGGGTCTCGAGGATCCCGCGGTCGACCGGGATCCAGCCCGTGTCGCCAGCCAGCTCGGACTCGAGGACCACCGCCGGCGCCCGATGGGGCGGGATGCCTGCCAGGAAGTCGTACCCGACGCGGCTCTCGTCGGCCAGGATGACCTCGCGGCTGCCGGGCTCGAAGCGCTCGACGCGACTTCCGGCATGGAACCGGATCCCCCTCGCTTCGAGGAGGCCGACGACGGCTGCCCCCATCGCCGGGCCCGCGACCGGCATCGGCGCGGGCTCCGGGCTGTAGACGTCGACCTCGGAGCGCTCGCGGATGCCCCGCCGGCGCAGCTCGTCATCGAGCAGGAGCGCCGCCTCGTAGGGGGCGGCTGGGCATTTGTAGGGGAGGGCGGCGACGGCGACCACGACGCGGCCGCCCCCGAACCCATCGAGCGCCCGTGCGCAGGCAGCGGCGCCGTGGACCGAGAAGATGTCGAGCGCGGCCTCGCGGTAACCAGGAACGGCGTCGCCGTCGGGCGCGGCCCCGAGGGCGACGACGAGCGCGTCGCCGGTGAAGACGCCGGCCGTCGTCTCGACACGGCGCGCGACCGGGTCAATGGAGCGCACCTCGGCCTCGACGAGCTCCACGCCCGGCGCGAGGAGCTCGCCCAAGGGGCGCTCGATCTGTTCGCGCCTGCGTCGCCCGACCATCAGCCAGAGCAGCGATGGCTGGAAGAGGAAGCGCCGCTCGCGCTCGATGACGACGACCCGGTCGTCTGGCTCGAGGCGTCGGCGGAGCTCGTTGGCGGTGACCAGGCCGCCCACCCCACCGCCCAGGACCAGGACCGTCCGGGGCGCCATCAGCGGGGCGCCATCAGAAGGTGATCACCTTGTCGGCCCAGATCGTCCAGGCCGTGAGCTCGGCCATCGTGGACCGGCGGACGCCCTCGACAAGGGGCTCGTCGGTCATGCCGCGGGCGTCGATGCAGGTCCCGCAGGCCCCGACGGCGATCCCCTTCGGGGCGAGGCCCTTGAGCATCCGCTCGAGGTTGTAGTAGCCCTCCGGGGTCTTCTGGCGCGGCTTCGCCGCGGTGACCGCGTCGCCCATGAGGAACACGCGGAGTTCGACCTCCTCGGACTTGGCGAGTGAGAGGCCCAGGCGCAGCCCGTTGTAGGTCCGCTCGTTGCCGTAGGCGGGATCGTTGAGGATGATGAGGATCTTCATGGTCGCGTCCCGATCTGCCTGCCCTGCCGCGACGGATCTCGCCGCGCCCGGGCGTCCCTTCGTCAAGAGTTCCAACGATCGTTAGAATAGCAGCCCTGGAGAGCGGCCGAAGCCCGGAGGCGCGCGTGCGAACGGTACAGACAGACGGTGTGACCCCCGATCGCGCGGCGAAGGACGAGCTGCACGAGCAGTTCGCCCGGATCGGCCGCGCCCTCGCCAACCCGCACCGCGTCGAGATCCTGGACCTCCTGGCCCAGGGCGAGCGGAGCGTCGAGGTCCTCGCAGCACGGGCGGGGGTTTCCATCGGCCTGGCGTCGGCGCACCTGCAGGGACTGCGTCGCGCGGGCCTGGTCGCATCACGACGGGACGGCACGCGCATCCTCTACCGGCTGGCGGGGGACGACGTCTACGAGCTGCTCGCGGCAGTCCGCTCCGTGGCGACCGGCCGGCTTGCCGACGCCGAGCGGGCCGCGCGCGCGTACATGGGCGAGCCGATGGATGCTGTCAGCCGTACCGAGCTTCTCGCGCGGGTTCGGTCGGGCGACGCCGTCGTGGTGGACCTCCGACCGGCCGACGAATACGAGGCGGGGCACATCGCGGGGGCGATCTCGATCCCGCTCGCCGAGCTCGAGGCGCACCTCGCGGAGCTCCCGGCCGGCGTCGAGATCGTCGCCTACTGCCGGGGACCGTACTGCGCGCTGGCGCCGCAGGGCGTGACCCTGCTTCGACGCGCCGGACGACGCGCCCGCCGGCTCGAGGACGGCTTCCCGGAGTGGCGACTGGCCGGCCTGCCCGTTGCGACGGGATCGCGCCCGGCATGAACGAGCCGGCCCGCCCCATCTACCTCGACTACAACGCAAGCACGCCGATCGACCCCCGCGTGGCGGCGGTCATGCGCCCCCTCCTCGATGGCCCGCACGCGAACCCGTCGGCGACCCACGCGGGCGGACGGGCGGCGCACGGGCTCCTCGACCGCGCCCGCACCCAGGTGGCCGACCTCCTCGGCAGCGGTCCCGACGAGATCGTGTTCACGAGCGGCGGGAGCGAGGCCGACAACCTCGCCCTCAAGGGCGTCTTCTTCGCCCTGAAGGAGCGCGGCGACCACATCGTCACGACGGCGGTTGAACACCCGGCCATCCTCGAGCCACTCCGGTTCCTCGAACGCTTCGGCGCCCGGGTGACCGTCGTGCCGGTCGACGGCACCGGGATGGTCGACCCGGAGGACGTTCGGCGGGCGATCACACCCCGGACCATCCTGGTGAGCGTTATGCACGCGAACAACGAGGTCGGGACGATCCAGCCGATCGCGGAGATCGCCGAGATGGCGCGCCGCCGTTGCGTGCTCGTCCACACGGATGCCGCGCAGTCGGTCGGCAAGATCCCCGTCCGCGTGGAGGCGTTGGGTGTCGACCTTCTCACCATTGCGGGGCACAAGCTCTACGCGCCGAAGGGCGTCGGGGCCCTCTACGTTCGGCGCGGGGTGGCCCTCGAGCCGCTGATCCACGGGGCAGGCCACGAGGCCGGACGGCGCGCCGGGACGGAGAGCATCCTCCTCGCCGCCGCCCTCGGCGCGGCCTGCGAGCTCGCCGCCGACCTCCGCCCGCTCGAGGAGACCCGGCGTCTCCGTGACCGGCTCTGGGATGGGCTGCGCGCGCAATTCGGGGACGGCATCGTCCTCAATGGCCATCCGACCGAGCGCCTGCCGAACACCCTCAACGTCTCGTTCGTCGGCCGGGTCGGCGCGGACATCCTGGCCGCCCTCGACGGCGTCGCGGCCTCCACTGGCGCGGCCTGCCACGCCGACTCGGTGGAGCTCTCGCCCGTGCTGCGGGCGATGGGTGTGCCCCCGGTCGTCGGGATGGGTGCCGTCCGCCTCAGCCTGGGACGCATGACGACCGAGGCGGAGATCGACGAGGTCCTCGGTCGCCTCGTTTCGATCCCGGCCTGACGCCTCGTCCTCGCCGCGCCACGCTTCGAGCGCCTCGCGGCCGATGAAGACCGTCATGCCGAGGGCGGCGAGCGGGTCCGCCCACCAGAAGCCGAAGAGCGCGTTCGCACCGATGCCCACCAGCAGGCAGAGCGAGAGCCAGAAGCAGGCGTCGGTCTGGAACGCGTCGGCGGTCATCGCCCGGCTGCCCAGCGCGATGCCGACCCGCCGCTTCTCGCGCGCCAGCCACCACATGACGACCAACGAGACGGCCGCGAGGACGATCCCGACGGGGGACGGCTCCGGGCGCTCGCCGGCCAGGATCGAGGTGATCGAATCCCAGGCGATGTAGGCGGCGAGCAGGCCCAGGGAGGCTGCCACGAGCTTCTGGGCCCGCCGCTCGACGTGCTCGATCCGTTCCGGGTCCGTCGCCCGCCGCTCGGCGAGCAGCCGCCAGATGAGCACCGAGCCCGACGCCGACTCCACGAAGCTGTCGATCCCGAACCCGAGCAGCGCCATCGACCCGGCGGCCAGGGCCGCGGTGATGGCGATGACGCCCTCGACGACGTTCCATCCGACGGTCAGGTACTCGAGTCGCAGGGCACGCGCAAGGAGGCGGGGCCGATCCTGGGCGGCGAGCGTCGTCATGCGTGGGCGTGCTCTTCGAGCCGGCGCCGATCCGCCGTCTCGAGCTGGAAGGTCGAGTGCTCGATGTCGAAATCGTCGGAGAGGCAGGCGCACAGCGCGTCGAGTGCCTTCGCCGCGTCCGCGCCCTCGGCCAGGATGACGTGGGCCGAGACCACGTTCATACCGGACGTGATCGTCCAGGCGTGCAGGTCGTGGCAGTCGATCACGCCGGGCGCGTCGAGGATGTGCCCGCGTACCTGGTCCATGTCGATGCCCCTGGGGGTCGCTTCGAGGAGCACGTCCGTGGCCTCGCGCAGGAGCGCGAATGTGCGGGGCAGGATGAGCAGCCCGATGAGCGCCGAGGCGACGGCGTCGGCGGCCGTCCATCCGGTGAGGGCGATGACGACCGCAGCGACGATGACGGCAGCCGATCCCGCGAAGTCGCCCATGACCTCGAGGTAGGCCCCCCGCATGTTGAGGCTCTCGCGCTGGGCGTCGCGCAACAGGAACAGGGAGACAGCGTTGGCGGCGAGGCCGAGGAGGGCCACCGCGAGCATCAGGCCCGACGCGATCTCCGGCGGCTCGGACAGCCGGCGCCACGCCTCGAACAGGATGAAAGCCGCGACCCCGAAGAGGAGCACCGCGTTCGCCACGGCCGCGAGGATCTCCACCCGGAGGTAGCCGAACGTCCGCCCGTTCGTCGGACTCCGCCGGGCGAACCAGATCGCCAGGAGCGCCATCCCGACGCCCGCCACGTCGGTGAGCATGTGGCCGGCGTCCGCGAGAAGGGCCAGGCTGTTAGCCGCGATCCCACCCACGACCTCGACGGCCAGGATCGCCAGGCTGAGGACGAGGACGGCGACGAGCCGGCCGCGGTGCGCCGCAGCGGCCGAGCCGTGGGCGTGGGCCATCAGCGGCCTTCGGCCACGTGCGTCGCAGCTCCCAGGACCAGCTCGCGAAGATGGTCGTCGACGAGCCGGTAATGGACGATCCGCCCGGCCTTGCGCCGCTCCACCGCCCCTCGCTCGCGCAGATAGCGAAGCTGGTGCGAGAGCGCGGACACGCTCATCCCGAGCACCAGGGCGATGTCGCAGACGCACAGCTCGTCCGGGCTGATCGCGAGCAGGTGGACGATCCTCGCCCGCGACGGGTCGGCCAGGGTGGCGAACAGGTCGCCGACTGCGCGCCCCCCGTCGCTTCCCAGGGAACGTCCCAGGAGCGGCCGGACGATCTCCGGGTGGAGGCACGCGACGGAGCACGCGTCACTGTCGATCTCCGAGGCGAACACCTGAGAGGCGAACACTTGAGTCACCGCTCAAGTATATGATGCCGCCTCGGATTCGTCGCCATGTGCCCAGCCCGGGCGCAGGGGCGCCGGTCCGGACCAGGCCGGACGATAGACTGCGGTCGACGGCCGCCCACCCCCGCGAATCAGCGTCCCGAACGAGGCCAGATGACCGAGTACGCTCACGGGTCCGATGACCACGAGCACGACGAGCCGCTCGACCATGACGAGCCGCACGAGCACGACCACGATTACCCGCACGAGCACGACCATTCCGGCGGCCGCATCCGTCGCCTGCTCGAGCGCTTCGTCGGCCACAGCCACGACCCCGGCGACTCGATCGACGAGGCGCTGACCAGCGACGCGCGCGGGATCCGCGCGCTCAAGATCTCGCTCCTCGTGCTCGGGATCACGGCGTTCGCCCAGCTCGCCGTCGTGCTCGTCTCCGGCTCGGTCGCGCTGCTCGCCGACACGATCCACAACTTCTCGGACGCCCTGACGGCGGTGCCGCTCTGGATTGCCTTCGCCATCGGCGGGCGCGCCGCGACCCGCCGCTACACCTTCGGCTATCGGCGCGCCGAGGACCTGGCGGGCCTATTCGTCCTGCTCATGATCGCCGGCTCGGCCCTGCTCGCCGCCTACGAATCGATCAGCAGGCTCATCAACCCCCAGCCAATCACGAACATCCCGATCGTCCTCGTCGCCGGGCTCGTCGGCTTCGCCGGCAACGAGCTCGTCGCCCTCTACCGGATCCGGGTCGGCCGCTCCATCGGCTCGGCCGCGCTCGTCGCCGACGGCTATCACGCCCGGACCGATGGCCTGACCTCGCTGGCCGTCGTCGCAGGCGCCCTCGGCGTCGCGGCCGGCTACCCCCTCGCCGACCCCCTCGTCGGGCTGCTCATCACGGCGGTCATCCTCGTCGTCCTCAAGCAGGCCACCGGGCAGATGCTCGGGCGCCTGATGGACGCGGTCGAGCCCGAGCTCGTCGAGCAGGTCGAGTCGATCGCGGCGTCGGTGCCGGAGGTCCAGTCGGTGGACCGGCTTCGCGTGCGCTGGCTCGGCCACGCGCTTGAAGCGTCGATGGCGATCACCGTCGATTGCGACATGACCGTCAGCGAGGGCCATCGCGTTTCGGAAGAGGTCCGCCACCGTCTTCTCCACGAAGTCCGCCGGCTCGACACGGCGGTCATCCACGTCAATCCGTGCGGGCACTCCGGTGAGGATGCGCACGAGCTCACCCGGCACCACGACCCGCTCGCGGGACGCCCGTCGGTTGACGTCGCCGGGGGAGCGCCTGCGTCATGAGGTCGGTCGCCCGCGAGCGCGCGAAGACCGCCCGCACCCCGAGCGCGCGACGACCGCCCGCCCGCATCCTCCGCCCGGCGGACGATAGCGACCCTGCCCGGGCGCCCGGCTGGGGCGTCGACCTGCCTCAGGTCTCGGCGAAGTCCGGCTCTTCCCCGCCGTCGAGGCGGCCAGCCATGTAGTGCTCGCCGAACTGTTCGAGCGCGAGCATGACCGGCTCGAGCCTCCGGCCCTCCGGGCTCAGCCGATACTCGACATGGGGCGGCACGACGTCGTAGACGCGCCGCTCCACGAGATCGTCCGCTTCGAGCTGACGAAGCGACTGGACGAGCATCTTGTGGGTGATCCCGGGAATGGCCCTCTTGAGCGCCCCGTACCTCACGCTGCGCTGCTGGGTGAGCTGCCAGACGATGAGCGTCTTCCACTTGCCGGTGAGCGCCTCGATCGCGAGGTTCACGGGACAGTAGTAGAGCCGTTCGTGCAGACGGTAGGTCGTCGGCGGGTCGTCAGCGGCGATGTCGACGATGTCAAGAGCCCTCGACGCCGCGCATCTCCGTCTGGCGCCAGCTGCCGACAACGCACCGGGCGGCCGTCTTCGCCGACCTGGCATGGGGTCCTGACCTTGGCTCTGGGAGGATCGGCGACGACTTCGGCTACGTCGCCGCCGCGATCGCCGCCAGCAGCTCCTGCGGATCAAGTGACGGAATCGCGGAGTTGGCGAAGTCTCGGCGATCTCGTGTGACGATCGCGGTCGCACCCACCGCGCGTGCCGCCTCGTGCAGCACTGCGTCCTCGTAGTCGGAGAAGTCGATGTCGAGCGCGGCGTCCAGCACGTCGCGGTCAACCGGGGCGACCTCGAACAGGCCCAGCAGTCCGTGCACCTGCTCGCGGGCCCGGTTTCGGCCGAAGTCCTTCGCGGCGATGTAATAGATGGTCGTCACAGTCGTCGCGCAGATCGAGCCCTTGATTCGACCGTTGTCCACCAGCGCGAACAGCTTCGAGGCCGCATCGACGTGTGGATCCCGCTCCATCAGGACGTCCAGGATCACGTTGGTGTCGAAAAGGACGTTCACCGGTACTTCTCTTCAAGGTGGCGGCGGTAGTCACCTTCCGATGTCGAAGCACCCTTGAGCGAGCCGATCATCGCGCGAACGCGCGGTGTGAGCTCGGTACCGGGAATGGGCTCGTCCGCCTCGATCAGGGCGAAGTAGTCGGAGACCAGCTGGGAGACCGACGTGCCAGACCGGGCAGAGTAGCGCTTGGCCCGATCGATCAGGCGGTCATCGAGACGCAGTGTCAACTTGGTCTTCATGCCGAGCCTCTGGGCGTACAATTCGTACCGGAACCATACGTCAGGCTGCAGTCTGCGACAAGGCCCTGTGTCGAGGGTGCCGGCCGTGGGGCCTTGATCTCCCCTACCCCAACCCACGACCAGCCGCCCTGCGACCGCGTGACCGATGGCGCTCCCGGCACGGTGTAACCGTGGGCGTCGCGCACCGGGCCGCTGTTCGACGGCCTCTACGCGTTCTGGCAGCGAGCATGATGGTGGACACGAACCGGCCTGAATGGAGAGCCCGACATGAAGTGGGTCACTCGCGAACACCCCCACACGGACCGGATCGCCTGCCCATGGCTCATCCGGACGTTCATCGATCCTGACGCGGAGATCGTCTACGTGCCCCGCGACCAGGTGCTCCAGTACGCGGCCCGCGAAGGCGCGACGAGCTTCGACGCTCCGGGCGCTCGGTACACGCACCGCGACGGCCTCTGCTCGTTCGAGGTGCTCATCGAGGACTACGAGCTCGGCGGAGACCCGGCGCTTGCGCTGATGGCGCGCGTCGTCCACGGAGCGGACGTGCCCGAGGATCGCGACGCGACTCCGCAGTCGCGCGGCCTCCTCGCGATCGCCGACGGCTTCGCGCTCCTGGGCCTCGACGACCAGCGCCAGCTCGAGCTCGAGCTCCCGGTCTACGACGCGCTCTATGCGTGGGCGCGGGACCAGGTCGCGTCGAGCGCGGGCTGACGAGGTGGCCGGCCGAACCCCCCTCGCGGTCCTCACGCGCGACGGCCGGCTGCTCTTCGCGACCCGGATCGCGCGCCTCTTCGGCTACGGCTTCCTGTCGGTCGTCCTCGTCCTCTACCTCGTGGAGATCGGCTTCGGCGCGTTCCAGGTGGGCCTCCTCCTCACCCTCACCCTGGTGGGCGACGCGGCGATCAGCCTCTGGCTGACGACCCACGCGGACCGGATCGGGCGCCGCCGGGTCCTCCTGGCCGGCGCGGGCCTCATGGTTCTCGCGGGGATCGCATTCCTCCTTTCGCGCGATATCTGGGTCCTGGTCCTCACCGCGACGATCGGCGTGATCAGCCCGAGCGGCAACGAAGTGGGTCCGTTCCTCGCGGTCGAGCAGGCGGCGCTCTCGCAGACCGTCGCCGACCGCCAGCGGACGCGTGTCTTCGCCTGGTACAACCTCGCCGGATCCTTCGCCACCGCGAGCGGAGCGCTGGCGGCGGGCCTGCTGGGCCAGGCGCTCCAAGCCGGCGGCGCCAGCTCGCTCGACAGCTACCGAGCCATCATCGTCGGCTACGCGCTGATCGGCGTGCTGCTGGCAGGGCTGTTCGCCACGCTCTCGCCGGCCATCGAGGCCCCGATCCGCGCGGACGTGTCGGTCGCGACGCGCCTCGGCCTGCACCGGTCGCAGGGGGTGGTCGCGCGCCTCGCGGCGCTCTTCGCGCTCGACGCGTTCGCCGGCGGCTTCGTGATCCAGAGCATCGTCAGCTACTGGTTCGCCACCCGGTTCG
>Ga0315276_10002437_pt1 | contig 17022 bp, 10 predicted proteins | sample YL17G05_0_MG_FD_204542 | JGI IMG/M metagenome (GOLD analysis project Ga0315276, IMG submission 204542) | Sediment microbial communities from Yellowstone Lake, YNP, Wyoming, USA - YL17G05_0 | ecosystem: Environmental > Aquatic > Freshwater > Lake > Sediment | place: USA: Wyoming | collected... | reverse complement strand
GGAGACTTTCGCGGGAGGTGGGGCAGATCGCATGGGCGAAAGGGGACACGCGCTTCTACTATTCCGGGATGGCGCAAGCCTTGGTCCTCGACCGCCTCATGCCGGGCTGGAAGAACCGCGCATTCGCGCAGGACGTGTGGCTCGAGGATCTCGTGGCAGAGGGGGTGCGGGGACCGGGGCCCTAACGTGGCATCCGGGCCGCGGCGGCCCGCCGGCGCTCGCTGGCGCTTGCCCGCTCGTGCGCTTGCCCGCTCGGCCCGCGCCGTCTACCGTCCCCCCATGCTCTCCCGCCGCGTGCCGCACGATCTCGAGCCCAACGCCTGGGCCCGGTTTCTCGAGCAGAGCCGCACGGCGGGCTCGCGGTTGCTCGACCTCTCCGAGACGAACCCGACGCGCGTCGGTCTGGGCGGCGCGGGCCCGGAGGAGCTGGCGGCGCTGGCGCGGGCCGAGGGTGCGCGCTACGAGCCCGATGCGCGCGGCAGCCGGACGGCGCGCGAGGCGGTGGCGGGCTACTACGTGGAGCGGGGCGCAGCGATTCCGCCCGAGCACATCGTGCTCACGGCGGGCACGAGCGAGTCCTACACGCATCTCTTCCGGCTGCTCGCCGACCCGGGCGAGGTGTTCCTGGTGCCCTCGCCGTCCTACCCGCTCTTCGAGCCGCTCGCGGCACTCGAAGGCGTGAGCCTGCGTCCCTATCGGCTCGCGTACGACGACGTCTGGCACCTCGACCGGCACTCGCTCGAGCAAGCGTTCGCGGGCGATGTGCGCGGCGTGATCGTGGTGCAGCCCAACCACCCGACCGGCTCGTGCCTCGATGTGCACGAGCGCGCGCTGATCGAGACGCTCTGCCAGCGCCACGGTGCGGCGATCATCGCGGACGAGGTCTTTGGCGACTTCCCACGTCCCGGACGCGTCGCTCCGCTGCCGAGCCTGGTGGGCGAGGCACGCGTGCCGACCTTCGTGCTGAGCGGGCTCTCGAAGGTCTGCGGGATGCCGCAGATGAAACTGGGCTGGATCGTGGCGGGCGGTCCCGGGGCGGCGCGCGATGAGGCCCTGAACGGACTCGAGTGGATCGCGGACCTGTTCCTCTCGGTCTCGACTTTCGTGCAGGTGGCGCTCCCGGCGCTGCTCGCGGCGCGCGGGGTGTTCCAGCGGCGCGTGCGCGAGCGCCTCGCAGCGAATCTCGCGCGGCTCGACGGTCTCATCGCACGTCGCCCGGAGCTGGGCGTGCTGGCCGCCGAGGGCGGCTGGGCCGCGGTGCTGCGGGTACCCCGCCAGCGCAGTGAGGAGGAGTGGGCGCTCGGGCTTCTTGCCCGCGGCGTGGTGGTGCACCCCGGGCACTTCTACGACATCGCCGGCGAGGGCTACCTGGTGCTGAGCCTCATCCCCGAGCCCGCCGTGTTCGCAGAGGGGGTTGGGCGGATCGAGGAGTTCGCGGCGGAAGCATGAGCCCGGGACCGCGCGTCGCGAGGTGGCCATGATCGGGTGGTGGCGCCAGCTCACCGTACCGGAGCGCACGGCGATGGTCGCCGCCGGCGGCGGCTGGTCGGTGGATGCCTTCGACTTCATGATCTACACCTTTGCCATCCCCGCCCTGATGAGCGCCTGGGGCATGACCCGGGGCGAAGCCGGGCTGATCGCCACCTCGACGCTGCTGTTCTCGGCCGCCGGGGGCTGGCTCGCCGGCGCGCTGTCGGACCGCGTGGGCCGGGTGCGGATGCTCCAGATCACGATCGGCTGGTTCGCGTGCTTCACGTTCCTGTCCGGCTTCACGCGATCGTTCGAGCAGTTGCTCGTGCTCCGCAGCCTGCAGGGCCTCGGCTTCGGGGGCGAGTGGGCGGTGGGTGCGGCTCTGGTCGGCGAGATGATCCGTCCGCAACATCGCGGTCGGGCGGTCGGCACGGTGCAGAGCGGCTGGGCCCTGGGCTGGGGCGCCGCGGCGATCCTCTATGCCTTCTACTTCTCCGTGCTGCCTGCCGCACTCGCCTGGCGCGCACTGTTCTGGACCGGGATCCTGCCGGCGTTGTTGATCCTTTACGTCCGCCGCCGCGTGCGGGAGCCGGCGAGGCTCGCGACCGGCCGGGACACGGCGCGATCGGGCCGGGACTTCCTGCAGATCTTCGCGCCACGGTTGCTGCGCACGACCCTGCTCGCGAGCCTGATGGCGGCTGGCATGCAGGGTGGCTACTACGCGATCACGACCTGGCTGCCGACCTACCTCAAGACGGTGCGCGGACTGTCGGTGCTCGACACCGGTGCCTATCTGGTGGTGATCGTGGCCGGCTCCTTCGCCGGATACCTCGCGGCGGCCTGGCTCTCCGACCGCCTGGGTCGCAGGCCGGGTTTCATCGTGTTCGCGGTCGGCTCGCTGCTGATCGCGGTGGCCTACACGTTCGCCCCGATCGGGAACACCGCGATGCTGTTCCTTGGCTTCCCCCTGGGCTTCTTCGTGTCCGGGAACTTCAGTGGCGTGGGGGCGTTCTTCGCCGAATTGTTCCCCGGCTCGGTGCGCGGCTCGGGCATGGGATTCGCTTACAGCTTCGGTCGTGGCGTCGGCGCGCTGTTCCCGGCGCTGGTCGGATTCCTGAGCGCGCGGTTCTCCCTGGGCGCTGCCATCGGCGGCTTCGCGGCCGTGGGCTACCTGGTGGTGCTCGCGACCGTGATCGCGCTGCCCGAGACGCGCGGACGCGCGCTGGCGGAGTAGTCCGGGAGCCGCGCGGTCACCCGGTGGCCTGCGTTCCTCCTGCACCTGCCCGCTGCAGGTGCTTCAGCAAGTTCACCTGCCCGTAGTGCGCGGCCAGGTGCTCGAGCATATGGTAGAGCGCCCAGCGCACGGTTATCGAGTTTGCGGTTCCGTCGGGGCGCTCGCGGGTTACCTCGCGCTCCAGATCCGAATCGCTGAGGGTTCGCGCCACCTCGCACGTGTGCGCCCGCGCCCGCGCGAGCAGGTCGTGGAAGTAGCCGATGTCCTTCTCCGCGAGCCCCGCGGGCGGGAGTCCGTCTGCGGGCAGCGGCGTGCCGATGTCGCCGGAGGCGATACCGAGCACGTCCCGGACCTCGAAGGGCAGGGGCCGGTCCTCGAGCACCATGCGCGTCCAGTACACCTCCCAGTAGGCGGTGTGGGCGAGCAGCATGCCCATGGTGTTCTGGCCCGGCGCCGGCTGCCACTCCAGCGCCGCGGCCGTGAGCGCGCGGGTGTCCTCGGTCAGGCGCCGGTTCTGGTCGTCGAGCTGCGCCACGAAGAGCGCAGCCTCGCGGGAACGGAATCCAGCGGGGGGCTCGATCGCGTAGCGGCTGGGGCTGCTCATGTGGCACCTCCCTGCGGGGTGGAAGTGGTCTCGATGCGTCGCCAGCGGACGCCATGGAGCATAGCGCCCCGCCGGGGGCCGCGAGCAAGGGGGAAGAGGGCGAAGCCGGGGCGGTGCTCGGCCCCGGCTCCATGCTGCCCCACCCGCGGCCGCCCTACGGCATCGGCTTCATCGTCATGGGATCGCGCAGCGGGATGCGCGTTGGCTCGCCGCCGGAGAGCTTCGCCAGCGTCACGTCGTGCTTGCCGTCCGGCAGCACCATCTCTTTCGCGCTGCCGACCATCAGGAATGCCAGCTTCGCCGGGTCGAGCAGGCGCTGCGCCACGCGCTGCACGTCCGCGAGGGACACCGCGCCGATGCGGCTCGCGTACTGGCTCAGGTGGGTGGGGTCCTTCTGGTAGCGCCCGGTCAGTTCGTCGGCCGCCAGTGCGCCGGCGATGGCCTGCGCGGTGGGGAAGCGGGCCGGGAAGCCCTCGATGAGCGCGCTCTTCGCGGTCTCCAACTCGCCAGGGGTGACCAGCGAGTCACGGACGCGACCGATCTCGGTGAGCGCGATCGAGATGGCGAAGGCGGTCGAGCGGGCCTTGGTCTGGAAGAACGCGCGCCAGGGGTCGGCGTAGTAGGCGCCGCCCTCGAAACTCGAGCGCACCGAGTAGGCGAGACCCTCGTCCGAACGGATGCGATTCACCAGCCGCGAGGTGAAGCCGCCGCCGCCCAGGACATAGTTCATGACCTGTGCGACGTAGAAGTCGCGGTCGTAGCGGTCGAGCGTGCGCAGGCCGAGCGAGACACGGGTCTGATTGACGTCCTTGTCCACGACGTACCAGCCCTGCGCGGCCGGGGCCGTCGGCGGCTTCGGCGGACCGGGGTTCTCGCCCGGCGTGGGCCAGCCCGCGAAGGCCTTCTCGAGTTTCGCCTTCATGGCCGCGCGGTCGAAGTCACCCGAGACCGCGATCACGAAATTCTTCGGACCGACGTAACGCTTCTGCAGCGCGAGCAGATCGTCCCGCGTGAGGGAGTTGATCGAGGTCTCGGTCGGGTAGCGGTTGGACCAGTGCTCCGCGCCGCGCATCAGGAAGCCCCACTCGCGCTCCTCGAGATCCGCGGTGGCGTCGTTGCGCTGCTTCATGCTCTGGAGCTGCTGGTCCTTGCGCAGCTTGAGCCGGTCCTCCTGGAAGGCGGCGCCCTTCAGGCAGGCCGTCAGCAGCGCGAGCCCCTCGTCGAGATCCTTCGTGAGCAGGTTGAGCGTGACGCGGGACTCGGTGCCGGTGATGGGCACGCCGCCCTGCCCCATCATGCCGCCGCCGCCGCCCATGCCCGATTCGAGCTGGGCGCCGAGGAAGGCGAGCCGCTCCTCGAGCTGCTCGGCGGTCATGGTCGGCGTGCCGCTGCGCGTCAGCAGGTGCACCAGGGTGGAGGCGAGGCCTTCCTTGCCCGCCGGGTCGAGGTCGGGGCCGACGCGCATCAGCACGGTCACGGTCACGAGCGGGATGGCCTGGTCGGGTGCGAGGTAGGCGGCGATGCCGTTGGCGAGCTTCACGCGGTAGTCGGCGGCCTTGGGCGGCGAGTACTTCAGTGGCGGGTACTTCAACTGCTCGGGCCGTGCGGGCAGGTCCGCGGCTACGGCCGGCCGGTTCCCTGCCCCGGGCGTGACGGTCACGAGTAGCGCGGCCAGCAGTCCAGCGAGGGCCAGCGGCCGGTGCCAGGCGTTCATGTGGTTCATGGCGTCTCCTCCGGTCACTTGGGGTTCGAGAGCAGGTTGAGCTTGGCTTGGGCCTTCGCGCGCACCAGATCCATCGCGGGCTTCATCTCGGGCGGCATCTGGGCGCCCATCGTGTCGAGGCGCTCGATCATCTTCTGCACCTGCGCGGCGTCGGTCATGCCGTCGATGCGGGTGAGCATCTGCTTGGCCATGCCCCTGGCCTCGGGGGGCAGCGCGGCGATCGCCGGGTCCTCGGGAGCGCTTCCGCTCTTCCTCGTCCAGATCGCGACCGTGCGGTTCTCCTTGGTGAAGTACTTCTGCGCGACGCGCTGGATGTCACCGGCCTCGAGTGTCTGCACCGCCTGGTCGATGCGGTCGGCATCACGCCAGGTGCCGCGGCCCTCGGCCATCACGTAGCGGAAGAGCAGCATGAAACCGCCGCCCATCTGCCGGTAGGCGTTGGCCAGATAGCGGTTCTTGACCTTCTGCAACTCGTCGGCCGCGACTGGCTCCTTCTGCAGCTTCTCGAGTTCGGCGTAGAGCGCCTTCTCCAACTCCTCGGGAGTGTGGCCTTCCTTGCAGTCCGCCTGGATCTGGAACATGCCCTCGTACTTGCGCGCGTCCGACTGCGCCGATGCGCTGGTCGCGATGCCGCTGCCCAGCACGAGGCCCTTCTGCAGGCGTCCGGTCGGGCCGTTGAGCAACTCGGAGAGCGCGAGCAGCGCCGGGACGTCCTGGTGCACGAAGGCCACCGTGTGCCAGCGGATGTCCGCGGCCGGGTTGGTCTCGGCCTCGGCGTAGAAGCGCTTCTCGGCGACCGCGGGGGTCTCGGCGGTGATCATCTCGGGGATCGGCTGCGTCCCCGGCGGGATCGAACCGAGGTACTTCTCGGCCAGCGCCAGCGCCGTCTTCGGGTCGAAGTCGCCGATCAGCATGGCGGTCAGGTTCTGCGGCGCGTAGTACTTCGCGTAGTAGTCGTCGGCCTGCGCCTTGGTGATCGCCGCCAGGTCGCTGGGCCAGCCGATGACGTCCCAGGAGTACGGGCTCGAGGTCCAGAAGGTGGAGTTGAGCGACTCGTCGAACTTCCCGGTGGGCGTGGACTCGACGCCGCGGCGGCGCTCCTCGTAGACCACGTCGCGCTCCGAGTAGAACTCGCGGAACACGCGGTTCTTGAGCCGGTCCGCCTCGACCCAGAACCACAGCTCGAGCTTGTTGGCCGGCAGGGTCTCGAAGTAGGCCGTCAGGTCCTCGGCGGTGAAGGCGTTGATCCCGGTGGCGCCGTTGCGCTGCAGCACCAGGTTGAACTCGTTCTTGATCATGTTGGCGCGCTGCTCCGCGACCAGCGAGTCGAAACGCACCTCCAGCTCACGGTAGCGCGGCGTGCGGCTCTCGGGCTTCGTCATGTCCTCGATTTCGCCACGCCGCTGGGCGAGCCGCATCTTCGACAGCTCCGCGCGCATCTCCTCGCGCACGCGTTCCTGCTCGTCGATCAGCCGCACGTCCTTCGCGTAGTCGCGCGTGCCGATGACGTGCGTGCCCTTGAACATCATGTGCTCGAAGAGGTGCGAGATGCCGGTGATGCCGGGCCGCTCGTTGACCGAGCCGACGTGGGCGATCCAGACGCCCGAGATCGTCGGCGCGATGTGCTGCGGAACGAGCAGGATCTTCATGCCGTTCGAGAGCACGTGCTCCTCGATCGGCAGGCTCGGAGCCACGGGCGTCAGGGTGGGAGCGGGGCCGCGCCGGACGGATGCAGCGGGGGCCGGGCCGGCTGCGAGCAGCAGGGCGAGGCCGCACGCGGCCGGGAGGCCGGCGCGGCGCAGTGGAAGCGTGATCATGGGCGTTCTCCTGGGTGGTCCACTGTGCCCGCGGGACTCGAGGCCCCGCGGGCGCGTGTGGGTTGCGTCAGGTGTTGCTACTTCGAGGAGCCGGCCGCCGCGGCGTGCTTCCCGATGCGCATCCCGTAGAACGAGCGGTAGACGAAGAACAGCGCGACCAGGAAGAGGACCCCGCCGACCGGCAGCGCGACCGCCGGGTTGGTCACGGCCGTCTCGACCGCCAGCAGGCCGAACAGGGTGGTGAACTTGATGATCGGGTTCAGGGCCACCGAGGACGTGTCCTTGTAGGGGTCGCCCACGGTGTCGGCGATGACGGTGGCGTCGTGCAGCGGGGTGCCCTTCTCCTTGAGGTCCACCTCGACCACCTTCTTGGCGTTGTCCCACGCCCCGCCCGCGTTCGCCATGTAGACCGCCTGGAACAGGCCGACGACCGCGATCGAGATCAGGTAGGACACGAAGAAGATCGGGTTGAAGAAGGCGTACGCCAGCGTCAGGCAGAAGATGACGATGAAGACGTTGAACATCCCGGCCTGGGCGTACTGGGTGCAGATCTTCACCACTTCCTTCGAGTCCTTGACCGAGGCCTTCTCGGCCGACTCGAGGTGGATGTGGCCCTTGATGAACTCGACCGCCCGGTAGGCGCCGGTGGTGACCGCCTGCATCGAAGCACCGGTGAACCAGTAGATGGTCGCACCGCCCATCAGGAAGCCGAGCAGCACGCGCGGCTCGGTGAGCGAGAGGTCGAAAACCCCGCCCGCGGCCTCGGCATGCTTCTTCAGCAGCACGATGACCGAGAAGATCATGGTCGTCGCGCCCGCGACCGCGGTGGCGATGAGCACCGGTTTGGCCGTGGCCTTGAAGGTGTTGCCCGCCCCGTCGTTGTCCTCGAGCAGGTGCTTGCCGTGGGCGAAGTCGGGCTTGAAGCCGAACTGCTTCTCGATCTGGGCGACCGAGCCGGGCGTGGTCTCGATCTGCGAGAGCTCGAAGATGCTCTGCGCGTTGTCGGTGACCGGGCCGTAGGAGTCCACGGCGATCGTGACCGGGCCCATGCCCAGCAGCCCGAAGGCCACCAGGCCGAAGGCGAACACCGAGGGGTAGCTCATGAACTGGTCGAGCCCGAGCTGCGACATCAGGAAGGCCACGTACAGCACCGCGGCCAGCGCGAGGCTCATCCAGAACACCGAGAAGTTGCCGGCCACCAGGCCCGAGAGGATGGTGAGCGAGGCGCCGCCCTCCCGGGTGGCCGCGACGATCTCGCGCACGTGACGCGAGCCGCTGCTGGTGAAGGCCTTGGTGAGCTCGGGGATCAGCGCGGCGGCCAGCGTGCCGCAGGAGATGATGGTCGAGAGCTTCCACCACATCCCGCCGCCCAGGTTCGCCAGCATCCAGTTCGAGACCAGGAACGTGACCGCGATCGAGAGCAGCGAGGTGGTCCACACCAGGCTGGTGAGCGGGGCCTCGAAGTCGATCTTGTCCTTGCCCAGGTTGTGAGCGCGGGCGATCGCCCCGTTCGCGCTGAAGGCCACGATCGAGGTGATGATCATCAGGACGCGCATGGCGAAGATCCAGACCAGGAAGTGGGGCTTCCAGTCGGGGATCACGGCCAGGGCGATGAAGGAGATGAGTGCCACTCCGGTGACGCCGTAGGTCTCGAAGCCATCGGCCGTGGGGCCCACCGAGTCGCCGGCGTTGTCGCCGGTGCAGTCGGCGATGACGCCGGGGTTGCGCGGATCGTCCTCCTTGATCTTGAAGACGACCTTCATGAGGTCCGAGCCGATGTCGGCGATCTTGGTGAAGATGCCGCCCGCGATCCGCAGCGCCGAGGCGCCCAGCGACTCGCCGATGGCGAAGCCGAGGAACGAGGCGCCCGCCGCCTCGCGCGGCACGAACAGCAGGATGACCAGCATCATGATGAGCTCGACGCAGATGAGCAGCACGCCGATGCTCATGCCCGCCTGCAGCGGGATCTCGTAGAGCGGGAGGGGCTTGCCCCGGAGCGCCGCGAAGGCGGTGCGGCTGTTGGCGTAGGTGTTCATGCGGATGCCGAACCACGCCACCGCGTAGGAGCCGAGGATGCCGACCACCGACCAGAGCAGGATGAGCAGCACCTTGCCGGCGCCCTGCTGGTTGAGCACTCCGAAGTAGTAGACGATGCAGGCGCCGATGAAGAGCTCCAGCACCAGCAGCAACCGCCCCTGCTGCCACAGGTAGGTCTTGCAGGTCTCCCAGATGATGTTCGAGACGTCGAGCATCGACTGGTGCGCGGGCAGGCGCTTGACCTGCTGGTACATCGCCAGGCCGAAGAGCATGCCGAAGACGCAGACCACGAGCCCGACCATGAGCAGGTGCGAGCCCAGGACCTGGGTGCCGAACACCGAATAGGTGGTCGTGAGCGCCGGCAGCTCGAGATCGAGTTCGCTGGCGAACGCGCGGAGCGGCCACGCGAGGGTGGAGAGCGCTGCGGCCAGCAGGCCGGCCACGGCCGGACCCACGCGAGGCGTGGGCATCCCGGGCCTGCGCCCGGCGAGACCCGTGAGGCGCAACATCTTCATGAACGCTCCTTCGGCTGGACTTGAGCCACCCGGCATGTGCCGGAGGGGGTTTCACCGGTGGGGAGGCGCAAGGGTCCGCGCATGAGCGTCACCCGGTCGGTGGAACGGTTTCGAACTCCCGCCCGGATGGCCCGCGCGGCACGGGTCAGCCAGGGACGGAAGGACGGCGCAATGTAACCGAGGCCCGGTGGGCGAGCAACCGCGGAATGGCCTGCCGAACCACCCGGGCCACCGAAGCGCCCGACCTGAAATGCGGCTGACTTCAGGAAGCTGCGGAGATCCCGGGGGCCCGCCGTGCCACGATGAGCGTCACGTCGTCCGAGGCGCCGCGCGCGCCTTCGAAATGGCGCACTTCCCCGACGATGCGGGCGACGACCTCCGCGCACGGGCTCTTGGGCACGCTGCGAAGCAGTTCGATCAGCCGCTCCTCGCCCCACTGCTCGTCGGTCTCGTTCGCGGCCTCGGTCACACCGTCGGTGTAGAGCACGAGGCGCCCGCCCGCTTCGAGCACGGCCTCGCCGGTCTGGTAGGGGCTGTGTTCGAGGATGCCGAGGATGAGCCCACCCGCCTCGAGCAGCGTCACGTCGCCGTCGGCGCCCACCAGCAACGGCGCGTTGTGCCCCGCGTTGCAGTAGACCAGCCGGCCGTCGCGCCCATCGAGCACACCCAGGAAGGCGGTGACGAACTTGCCCGGCTCGACGCTGCGGTGCAGGAACTGGTTCAGCCTCCCGACCACTTCCGCCAGGTCCGTGCCGGCGAGATCCTGGCTCAGGAGCGAGGCGCGGAAGCCCGACATCAGCAGCGCGGCCCCCACGCCCTTGCCCGAGACGTCGGCGATGACCAGCGCCACGCGTCCGTCCCCGAGCGGCAGGTAGTCGTAGTAGTCGCCGCCCACCTCGCGCGCGGATTCGCTCGTGCCCGCCAACTCGAGTCCCTCTACCCTGGGGGGCCCCGGCGGCAGCAGCCGCGCCTGGATGCGCCGCGCCAGCGCCAGCTCGTCCTCGATGCGCAGCCGTTCGATCTCGAGTTGGCGTCCGCGCTCGAGCCCGACGGCCATCCGGTTGAACGCGGCGGCCACGTCCCAGAGATCGTCCTCGCCCTCGACCGGGATGCGGTGGGCCAGGTCGCCGGCCTCCAGGCGCTCGGCTCCCCGCCGCAGCGCGGTCACTGCGGCTGTGATGCTGCGCCCCAGGGCCCGCACCATGCCGAAGTCCGCCCCGGCCAGCAGGAGCGTCAGCGCCACGAGGAGTCCGATCATCGCGATGAGCACGAAGTTGAACGGGTTCTCACGCGTATTGCGATAGAGGCCCGCCACGGTCTCGAGCCAGGACACCTCGACGGCCAGGAGCCCGCCCGCCCGGATCCATCGATGGCCGGTCCATCCCATCCCGTAGACCACCGCGTGCCCCGCGCCGATCCGGAAGTTGCTGTCGGAGAGCGTGGGGGTGTCCTGGCCCAGGCTGAACTGGACCGGGCTGGGATTGCGACGGCGGTTCTCCCGGAGGGTCTCGACCACGCTCCTGAGCGAGTCCGCCGCCTCCTCGTCCGTCCCGGCTCCGCCCGAGAGTCCCCTGATGCTGGCGCGCAGCGAGTCGGCGTCCACGGGCTCGCCGGCCGCGAGGGAGAGCCTGGCGCCCAACAATCGGTCGAGGTCGGAGCGGAAGAGGTCCTGCACGGGCAGCAGAGCGACCAGCGTCTCGCCGGGGGCCTCCCGCACGCGGGCCCCGATCCACGGAGTGTTGCCGAGCACCACCAGGCCATGCTGCATCGAAGTGTCGGGCCATGCGTCCAGCGCGCTATCTCCGGGTATCGAGTCACCCCGCACGCGTGTGCCGTCTCGCCACAGCCTGAGGCCGGGCCAGCGTGGGTGGGAGTCCGCCAGCGCGGCGAGCGCCGCAGACCCTGGCGAGCTCCGCGCCTGGAGCAGCGAGGCGCGCAGCCGAGCTGCGCTCTCATCGATCAGGCGCACGCCGATGAGTGCCCGCTCGCCGCTCACCCCGAGGACCGTCGTGGATCCCCAGAGGATGCCCACGAGCAGGAGGGGCACCACGCTGCTCATCAGCAACAGGAGGGCGAGCCGCCGACTCACGCGGCGCACGCCGATGCTCCACCGCCGGAGGAGCCCGGGCAACGCGAAGAGCAGATAGAGTCCCGCCAGCTCACGGGCCCACGCCGCGCAGCGAACGAGCGCGGAGCCGGGTACGCTCGAGAGCGCCCGTCCGCCCGGGACCGGCATGAAGGCGAGGACCGGGACGAGGATCGCCGACAGCAGCGTCAGGGCGACGGTGCGGCGCCCGATGTCGTCGAGCCAGCGCCAGCGCGCGACCACTGGCAATGCGAGCACGAGCGCGAGGCCCGTGGAGGGATCGGAATCGCGCAGGACGAGCAACGCCAGCAGCCCGAATGGCGCTATCCAGAAGAGGTCGCGCCGGCGGGCTCGCCGGAAGGCCACCACACACAACGCGCCCCACAGGGCGAGAGCGGCCGCGGCGGCGCTCGTGCGTGTCAGGGCGGCCAGCGTGGAGGCCGCTGGCAGGGCGGCCCCGGCGCGCTCGAAGAGCACGAGCGCCGCGAAGGCAACACCCAGAACACCGAGCGCGACGGCGATGGCGCGAGGCCCCAGACGCCCGCGGGTGAAGAAGGCGGCGAGCGCGAGGGCGGCAGCGCCGACGGCGAAGAGACCCGAGGGGGCGAGCATCGTGGCGGGAAGCTACCGCATCACGGCGGGTGCTTGCACGGGCGGGATCCAGGCCGGCGTGACGACTTGCGGCGAACCGTCCGGTCCACCGCGGTGTATGCAGAGCTGCCAGCGACCGAGTGCCGATCCCACGTCCACGAGTCCGCCCGCCGGGTGTACGCCACCCGCAAAGGTCCCATGCCTCCTTCGCTTCCCTTCCCGCCCGAGTTCATCGCGCTGGCCGACCTCTGGGCCGATCTGCGGCGCGTGTCCGATTCGCTCGGCGTGCCCGAGCGGGGCGTGCAGCTGATCACGCGCTTGCGGACCCGGCTGGATGCAGTGGCACTGCGAGCCGCACAGCAGCCCCGGCGCCCGCGCATGGCCTGCCTCGTGGGGCTGGACCCGCCGGTCGCCGCTGCGGGCTGGATCTCGGAGCTCATCGCGCTGGCCGGCGGCGAGGACGTCCTGGGCGCGCCCGGAACCGGGGCACGCCTCCTGGCGCCCGAGGAACTCGAGCGCGCCGACCCCGATGTCATCGTCCTCGCGCCGGCCGGGATGGACCTGCCGGCGGCACTGGCCGCGGCGCACTCGCTCGCGTCGCAGCCCGGCTGGCCGACATCGCGCGCCGTGCGCGAGGGCCAGGTCCACGGGGCGGACGGGGCGGCGTTCTTCGGGCGCCCGGGGCCGCAGGTGGCCGAGGCGCTCGAAACCCTCGCGGAGATACTGCACCCCGCCGCGTTCCGCTTCGGCCACGAGGGCAAGACCTGGAAGCGCATCGAGGGCGGCTCTGGCACCTGACGTCGCGCGGGGCGTGTGCTACGTTGCCCGCGCTCTGCGCGCAGCGCCGAATCCCGGACCGAGGCCCCGCCGTCATGCCGACCTCCGAGCACTGGCAGATCCCCTGGATCGTGGACCTCATCGCCCGAGAGCAGCCCGAGAGCGTGCTCGATCTGGGCGCGGGCTACGGCAAGTACGGCGTGATGACCCGCGAGTACGCGACGCCGTCGCGCCTGGATGCGGTGGACGCCAACCCGCCACGCTATCCCGTCTACGACCACGTCTACCTTGGTGACCTGCGCGAGCTGGAGCGGCTGCTCCCCGCGGATGCGCCGCGCTACGACCTGGCGCTCTTCGTGGATGCGATCGAGCACCTGGAGAAGGCCGAGGCGTGGAAGCTGCTCGAGACGCTGACGCGCCGGGCGCGCCGCGTCCTCGTCGCCACCCCCTGGGGCTTCCGCCCTCAGGAGGTCCCGGGCCAGCCCCACGAGACGCACCGTTCCGGCTGGTACCCGTGGGAGTTCGGCCACCGCTTCCGCGTACGCGCCTGGAGCGTGTTCCCCGGCCACTTCACCAAGTACCTGCGCCTGCCGCGCCTGTGGCAGGTCGTGGTGCTGCTGGAGGCGAGGGAAGGGTAGGGGCTGAGCGACTCCTGAGAGGACTGAGGCTTGGTATACTCATGGGACGGCTAGCTCAGCCAGCGCACCTGTCACCTCTCGGAGGCCGCACCATGCACAACACCAGAGCATTTGTCTTCGTCTGCGCGGGGCTCCTGTGCCTCGCGGCCGCACTTTGTCCCGCCGCGGCCAGCGTGCAGGAGCTCCAGTACCTCTACCAGTGGGGCACGGGAGGCAGCGGAAACGGGCAGTTCAACCTCCCCACCGGCGTGGCGGTAGACGGCAGCGGCAACGTCTACGTGGTGGACCGCAACAACCGCCTCCAGGTGTTCACCGGCAGCGGTACGTATCTGACCCAGGGGGGCTCGTACGGCAGCGGGAACGTCCAGTTCAACTTCCCCACCGGCGTGGCGGTGGACGGCAGCGGCAACGTCTACGTGGCGGACGGCTACAACAACCGCCTCCAAGTGCTCACCGGCAGCGGCGCCTATCTGACCCAGTGGGGCTCGAACGGCAGCGGGGACGGGCAGTTCTACTTCCCCGAAGGCGTGGCAGTAGACGGCAACGGCAACGTCTACGTGGCGGACCGCTTCAACTACCGCATCCAGGCGTTCACCAGCAGCGGCAGCTACCTGACCCAGTGGGGCACGCCCGGCCACGAGAACGGGCAGTTCGTCGACCCCTGTGGCGTGGCGGTGGACGGCAGCGGGAACGTCTACGTGGCGGACAGCGGCAACAACCGCATCCAGGTGTTCACGAGCAGCGGCGCCTATCTGACCCAGTGGGGCACCGGAGGCACAGGGAACGGGCAGTTCGACCAGGTCGTCGGTCTGGCGGTGGACGGCGGCTGGAACGTTTACGTGGCGGACAGCGGCAACAACCGCATCCAGAAGTTCACCGACAGCGGCACCTACCTGACCCAGTGGGGCTCGTACGGCGGCGGTGACGGGCAGTTCGACGCCCCGGTCGATGTGGCGGTGGATGCCGAAGGACACGTCTACGTCGCAGACAGCGGGAACAACCGTATCCAGGTGTTCGGCCCGGTACCAACGGACGTGCCGAGCGATGCCTCACTCGCCTTCGCGCTCGATCCCGTGCGCCCGAATCCGTCGCGCGGAGGCGTACTGACGGTTCGCTTCACGCTCGCGAGTGCCGCGGCCGCCTCGCTCGAACTGCTCGACGTGGCCGGGCGCCGCATCGCCATGCGCGAGGTGGGCTCGCTCGGCGCTGGACCGCACACGCTCGACCTTGACGCGAGCCAGCACCTCGCGCCCGGGCTCTATCTGGTGTGCCTGCGGCAGGGCACGAACACGCGCGTGACGCGGGTGGCGGTGCTGAAATGAACGCGAGGGCCGGCGAGTAGGAAACCTGCCCACCGGGCTGCCCCGGCTTTCTCCCAGGGCAGCCCCGTGGGCCTTGCCGGGCCCCGCCGCGACCCACCCGCACCCGCAGGCCCAGCCGTGCGCATCCCCCGGGTCGCCGCCGGACCGGGTCGCCGCCGCGCATTGCCGGTTTCACCCGCCTGATGCATCATAGGCAGCCGTGACCCGCCAGGGAGGCGGGGAACCGGGTGCGGCGTCCCTGTCGCCGGCCTGCTGAGGGGCGCGAACCTTCGCCGGCCGCCGGTCCACGAGCTGCCGCCACCACTTGCAGGGAGGCTCTCTCACGCGCATGGCTTCCAAGACCCTCTCGACCGGGCTTCAGCTCAAGATCGTCGGCCTCCTGCTGGCGGCCTTCGCCGTGCTTGCGCTCATGAGCGTGGCCACGTGGCAGGAGCCGTTGGTGGGGCATGGCCCGTGGACGCCTCCCAACGCCTGCGGCCCGGTGGGGGCCGCGCTCGCCACGCTCCTGGTCTGGACCTTCGGGCGCTTCGCGGCCTACGGCGTGCCGCTGCTGAGCGCGTGCTGGGCCTGGAACCGGGTGCGCGGCAACCAGTCGGGCCCGCTGGTCATCTCCTCGCTCATCGGCGCGCTGATCGTCTTCGAGGTCTGCACGCTCCTGGGCCTGGGCAATCTCGACCGCACGGTCTGGTCGGGTTCGTGGGGCTTCGCGGGCGCGCTTGCGCTGCGCTCGGCGCTGGGCGAGGTGGGTTCGTGGATCGTGGCCGGGACGCTCTTCGGCGTGAGCGTGCTGGTGGCCAGCGAACTGGGCTTCCATTGGCTCGCGCGGCTCGCGCGGCGCGCCGTGGTGGATCCGGCCGTCGGACTCGGCACGGCCTGGGGCCAGTGGCGCGAGGCCCGCGTCCGCGAGCAGAAGGCGAAGCCGAAGGTCAGCCTGGCGAAACAGCCGGCCGCGAAAGAGGCGCAGGCGCGGGAGGAGGCCCCGGCCCGGCCGCGCATCTCCCAGCCGCCGACGCCTCCGGCGCCCCTTGCGTCCCCCGACCAACTCGACCTGCCGCCTCCGGTCGGCCTGGAGATCGACGCCCGGCCGAAGCCGAAGGAGACCAGGCCCCGCCCTGCCCCGGCCGCGGGGGAGGAGAAGCCGCGCGAGGTGCCCACCGAGGCTTTTCCATCGCTCAGCCTGCTCGAGATGCCGCTGCAGATCGAAGACATCGTCACCACGGAGGACCTCACGGTCGAAGCCAACCTGCTGACCGCCAAGCTGGCGGACTTCGACGTGCTGGGGCACGTGACCGAGATCCACCCGGGACCGGTCGTGACGACCTTCGAATTCGAGCCGGCGCCCGGGATCAAGGTCAGCCAGATCGTCTCGCGCGAGGACGACCTGGCCATGGCGCTGCGCGCCCAGCGCATCCGCATCCTGGCGCCCATCCCGGGCAAGGCCGCCGTGGGGGTCGAGATCCCGAACCGGCGCCGCCGCACGGTGTATCTGCGTGAGGTGCTCTCGTCGGCCCAGTACGAATCGAGCACGGCGGCGCTCAAGATCCCGCTGGGTGTGGACGTGGTGGGCCAGCCGTTCGTCGCCGACCTGACCAAGATGCCCCACCTGCTGGTGGCGGGTGCGACCGGTTCGGGCAAGAGCGTCTGTCTGAACGCGATCATCACGGGACTGCTCTTCCAGCACGACCCCAGCACGCTGCGCTTCGTCATGGTGGACCCCAAGATGCTCGAGCTCTCGGCCTACAACGGCATCCCGCACCTGGTCCTGCCGGTGATGACCGATGCCAAGAAGGCGAGCCGGGCGCTGCGCTGGGCGGTCGGGGAGATGGAGAAGCGCTACAAGCTGATGGCCACCTGCGGGGCGCGCAACATCGCCGCGTACAACGACAAGGTCACGGCCGGCCTGGTGGGCTCCAGCTTCGACGAGCGGCGCGAGAAGGAGATCCCGCCCGAGCGGCTCTCCTACGTCGTGGTGGTGGTCGATGAACTGGCCGACCTGATGCTCACCGCGCCGCAGGAGATCGAGGAGCCGGTCGCGCGTCTCGCGCAGATGGCGCGCGCCGTGGGCATCCACCTGCTGCTCGCCACGCAGCGGCCGTCGGTGGACGTCATCACGGGCGTGATCAAGGCGAACTTCCCCTCGCGGATGGCCTTCCAGGTGGCCTCGAAGACCGACTCGCGCACCGTGCTCGACGCCAACGGCGAGGGGAA
>Ga0315276_10002436_pt1 | contig 17023 bp, 14 predicted proteins | sample YL17G05_0_MG_FD_204542 | JGI IMG/M metagenome (GOLD analysis project Ga0315276, IMG submission 204542) | Sediment microbial communities from Yellowstone Lake, YNP, Wyoming, USA - YL17G05_0 | ecosystem: Environmental > Aquatic > Freshwater > Lake > Sediment | place: USA: Wyoming | collected... | reverse complement strand
GGCCAGGCCCAGCGATGCGACTCCAAGCCCTAATGCCTTAATGAATTGACGCCGGCCGATTGTTTTTTGGGGTGGTGGCAGCCTCTTTCGTAGTCTCCATTTGGCCTCCATGCGCGATATATCGTCTGTCAGTCGCTGCTGATGCGTTTGGCCAACTGGTCCTCGCCGGGCGTTAGGTTCGCCAAATGCAGGGCGACCTCCTTGCGAATTCCCGCGAGCACTTCAGGGTGCTTGTCGGCTATATCGAATTGCTCGGATGGGTCGTGGCCGAGGTGGTAGAGCAGAGGCGGGTCGTGCATAGCCTCCTGGTCATTGCCGTAGGCCGACTTCGTGATATAGTGGGCCTTGTATTGGCCCTTGCGGACGGCATAGAGCTTTGCGCCCCGGTAGAAGAACATCACTTCACGGCCGCTCGGACCTGTGCCCAAAAGGGCCGGCGAAATATCCACGCCGTCGAGCACGCGGTCGGTTGGCGCTTTGACTCCGGCAAGTGACAGGATAGTCGGCAGGAAGTCCAGCGTGCTACCGATATCCCGGATTGTCCGGCCCGGCTCGATTCGGCCCGGCCACCAGGCGATAAACGGCTCGCGCATCCCGCCATCGAAGGTGCAGCCTTTGCCCTCGCGCAGGAGGCCGGCTGAGCCGCCATTGAGCTTTTGGCTGAGCCACGGACCGTTGTCGCTGGTGAACAGCACGAGCGTGTTCTCAGCGAGCTTGAGCCGGCGCAGAGTATCCAGGACCCGCCCGACACTCCAGTCAAGCTCCTCCACAACGTCGCCGTACAGCCCGCGAGGACTTTTATCCTTGAATGTCCGCGAGGCGAAGAGAGGGACGTGCGGAAAGGTGTGGGCGAAGTACAGGAAGAACGGCTTGCTTCTATCTCCAGGATGGCTGGGGCCATTTTGCTCGATAAAGCCAACCGCCTTTTCCGTATAGCGTTTTGTCAGAGTGGTCTGGTCGGCAGGCTCTTCGACGGTCTTTTCATTATCCATAAGGGGCGTCGGCTTCATATCGTTGCTGTACGGGACGCCGAAGTAAGAGTCAAAGCCGTGGCGAGTGGGCAGGTACTGAGGTAGATGCCCCAAATGCCACTTGCCGATGCACCCGGTGGCGTAGCCAGCGTCTTTGAGGGATTCTGCGATGGTGACTTCGCTTTCCGGCAGGCCTCCCGCCGAATCGGGGAAGAGCACCCGCCTCTTGTCGCTGCACATCCCGCTGCGGATTGGCAGCCGGCCGGTCAATAGCGCGGCCCGGCTGGGTGTGCACACGCTCGCGGCGGCGTAGAAATTGGTCCACTTCTGCCCCTCCGCCGCCATCCGGTCGATGTTGGGCGTGCGAATCGTCGGATGCCCGTAGCTGCCGAGGTCGCCGTAGCCCAAATCATCGCAGAATATGATGACGAAGCTGGGTCTCTTCGCAGGGGCCTTATCGCCGCCGGCCGCGCGCGGGCCAGCGCAGCTTGACAGGCCGAGCGACGCTGCGCCGGCCCCCGCTACTTTGATGAATTCACGTCGGCTCAGTTCTGATTTCATAGAACAACGTCCTCCGGATTTTCTATGTCGCAGGGGCAAATCAATCGGTCAATTCGGCTTGCTCAGCAGCAATTGATGGACGGCCGCCCCTGCGAGCCAGACGGCAAAGCTCGCGCAAAGCACTATCCACAACGGCAGGTGCCTGCGAAAACATATAAAGGCAACCAGGAAAAATAGAATGGTCGGCACAATGCCGAACAAGGCCCCTTTTGTGTAGTTGGCTAATAGCTCGGCGTTGCCGGGATCATCCATATACAGCCAGAGCAGCACGATGAGGCTGGTCAGGGGCATTACGGCAATCAGGCCGGCGAGCGACGGCTGCTTGCGCCCGAGCTGAGTGCATAAGGCAATAACGCACAAACTGATAAGCAGCTTGATTGCGAATCTCATAAAGGCGCCGAATCACTTGCTCTGCAGAAAAACGGCCTGAACGGAGCGCAGCAAACGCGCCGCCGACCTTCTAAGAGCCTGCACGTCCTCACTTTATGAACGGAATGGTCAATGGATACTGATAATCCTTGCCGTCGCTGGCCCTGATGGCGGCGATGATCGTAAAGACGACGTCCAGAATGCCGACAACGGGCGCAAGGAAGACGCCGATGACCGTAATGCAAAGTGCCAGGCAATATATCAGCATCGAAAGCTGAAAGTTGAACGCCCGCTTACCGTGCTGGTCAATGAATGGGTCGTCGTCCTTCTTGACTTGCCAGACAATCAGCGTGCCGATTACACCCCCTATAACCGGCGCCAGCCACCACACCATCCATGCCAATCCTGCGATGTGGCAGAACATCGCCCACTGACGGGCCTTCTTGCCGACCTCTCGGCCCTGAGCCGTCGCGGCCGGCTTATCACCGGCGGTATTCCCCGCTTGTTGGGAAGGTTCATCCTTATTTGCCATAGTCCGGCCCCCTTCAAAAAGGTTTTCTTTAGTCTGATATGGACTTCGATTTTAGCAAAGGCCGCCCGGCCCGTCAAGGGGAAAAAATGCTGAGTCATCCCCAGTTTCAGGATGGGAGAATGGTTCGACAAGCTCATCATCCTGAGCCTGTCGAAGGAAAGAGATGGTCGGCTCTATGTCAATCGCATTCTCCACAGGGTTGGGTGTTGGCGATGCAGCTCTTAGCCTGGCGGGTTGGAAAGCCCGGAGATAATGAAACCGACAGCCAGTGCTAAAGAGCCGGCTGTGTGCATAACTACCGTCAATTGGTTGGCGCGGAATTGGCCGGGCTTGACCAAATCTTCCTTGTTCACGGCTTTCATCAGCACAACGGCAATCGGCAGTGTGAGCAGATAAAACAGCCCGGCAAAAAACATCTGGCGATACAGCAGGGCCGCAGCGATTGCGATGATGAAACTCGCCATAAGCGCGATTCGGTAAATCCAGGCCGAAGCCGGTACGCCAAAAACAACGACAAGCGTCCGCTTGTTGACCGCTTCATCCGCGGCAGCATCCGGAAACTCATTCACCAAAATCACAAGGAAAATCAGTATTCCCACTAAGCAGCCGGGCAGCAGAGGAATCAGGTCGATAGTCTGTGTCTGGAGGTAGTATGAGCCGTACACCGGAAACAATCCAAACAGCAGAAAAATCACGACCTCTCCCACAGAGTGATAACCGAGCTGGATCGGCCGGGCAGTATAGAAATATCCCCCGAATACCCCTAACAGGCCGAGGACCAGTACAAACAGACTCCGTGTCAGCAGAAGTATGACGATTCCGATAGCCGAACCAAAGCTCAGGGCGGCGAGGGCAGCCAACAGTGTTGCCCTCGGCGAAAGAATACCCTGCTGGATGTAGCGGCTGCCCCCTGAAAAGGGTGTGGGATTCCTGTTGACCCAGTCATTGCCTGAGACGTGGTCGAAATAATCATTGGCCATATTGGCCCCGGCCTGCAGGAGCATCATAGCCGGCAGCGCCAGCGCAAATAACAGCGCGCTGAAGGAGCCGCCGGTTGCGTACCCGAGGCACGAGCCAACCAGGACAGGGGCGGCGCTGGCGACCAGGTGATTCGGGCGCGAAGCCCCAAAAACAGCAAACCATTTTGAGCGGTTTGAATGAGATTTCATGAATCAACCATATCCAGTCTCCAGGATGGCTGGGGCCATATTTGATTAGCAATCGCCGGTATCCGGCTTTGAGATTGCAGATTATAGCCTCGGAGAGTAGTAAGTCAATGCCCGACGACTCCGGCTGCGCCGGGGGGCGGGCGGAGGTGCGGGGTGGAAATCGCAGAAAAACATCGGGACAAAGCCGCTTTCCGAGATTACATTCTGTATTTGATGCAAGAGCTGTTGGCCAAATATAAAGGTCTTCTGATTTGCATTGTCCTGGCCGGGAGCATACTGGCGGCTTACCACCGCGTCCTGACGAACAGTTTTGTCAGTTTCGACGACGGGGATTACGTCACCGACAACCGGCATATCAGGACAGGATTCAGCGTCGAAAACGTCCGGCGGGCCTTCAGTATGGGCAAGGTGGCCTACTGGCATCCGCTGACGTGGCTTTCTCATATGCTGGATTGCCAGTTGTATGGGCTTCGGCCTGGCCTGCACCACCTGACAAGTCTCATCATCCACATCGCAAATAGTCTGCTGCTGTTTGTGGTCTTCAAGGCAATGACGGGCGCAGGGTGGAGCAGTGCTTATGTGGCCGCGGTATTCGCATTACATCCGATCAATGTCGATTCGGTGGCGTGGGTGTCCGAGCGCAAGAGCGTCCTGAGCACGCTGTTCTGGCTGCTGACAATGCTGACTTATGCAAGTTATGCCAGGCGCGGCCCCGGCTCGAGGGGCAGGGCTGGACGGTACTTGCTTGCGCTCGTGCTCTTTGCGCTTGGGCTGCTGGCCAAACCTACGCTGGTGACTTTGCCGGCTGTGTGCCTTCTTCTGGATTACTGGCCTCTTGGACGCATTCGGCTGAGGCAACCCAAAAGGAAGGCAGACGGATTGGCGACAGCCGGAAGCCGGACGTCGCCTGTCCTGTGTTGCGGAATATCCCTGCCGCGACTGATATTGGAGAAGATACCCTTCTTTGTGCTTTCGGGGATTTCAGTCTTCTTGTCGTATCTGTCGGTAAAGCGAATTGGAGTCACGACATCCGCTGAGCTGATTCCAATGAGGCTGCGTATGGCAAGCGCTCTGGTTTCCTATGTGAGGTATATTGGCAAAATCGTCTGCCCGCGGAAGCTGGCTGTTTTCTATCCGTACCCGACGGAGGTGGCGCTCTGGCAGAGCGCCGGGGCTTTGCTGCTGCTGATATGCGCATCTGTTGTGTTGCTATGGGTGCTCAGGAAGAAGGCATACGCCGGGGTAGGATGGCTCTGGTTCATCGGGACTTTGGTGCCGGTTATCGGGCTGGTGCAGGCGGGTCTCTGGCCGGCCATAGCCGACCGCTGGGCTTATGTGCCTTTGATTGGCCTGGCCGTTATCGTTGCATGGGGGGCCGGCGACATTGTAACGAGGTGGTGCCTGCCGGCCTATATGCCGGCGCTCCCGGCGGGGATGTGCCTCCTGATCTTGATGCTCTGCACATACCGGCAGGTGGGATACTGGCGGAATAGTCGCACACTCTTTGAGCATGCCCTTGAGGTAACGACCGGCAACTACATTGCGCACCTGAACTTCGGCAACACCCTTCTCAAGGACGATAAGCGCGCCGAGGCAATGTCACACTATGAAAAGGCAGTTGAAATCCATCCCGGCTACGCCGATGCGCACCACAATCTCGGTGTGGTGCTTGGGATGCAGGATAAACACGAGCAGGCCATTGAGCAGTTCCGTATCGCTCTGCAGGTGAAGAACGACCATTTCGAAGCGCGACTTCACCTGGCCGACGCGCTGACCCGGACCGGTAAACTCGGTGAGGCCATAAGCCACTACGAAAAGGTTATGCAGGTCGAACCTGATAATCCGGAGGTATTAAACAATTTTGCGTTGGCCCTGGTGGATAACAAGAATGTCAGCCGGGCCGTCGAGCTCTACAACAATGCTCTGAAGATCAATCCGAATTCCTTTGAAGTGCTCAACAATCTCGGCAACGCGCTGGTCGAACAGGGAAAGCTTGACCTTGCCCTCGTGTGCATCAGGAAGGCCCTGAGCTTGAAGCCGGACTTCATCAAGACGTATTACAATCTCGGCAATGCGTTGAGGCGGGCAGGACAGGTGGATGAAGCCGCGGGGTATTACCAGCAGGCGCTGCAGCAGGACCCGAATAATAAGGACGGTCACTACGAGCTTGGCCTCATTCTGATGCAGCAGAAGAAGCATGAGCCGGCGGCAATGCACCTTCAAAGGGCGATTCAGTTGGACCCTGACTTTGCAAGGGCCTACTACAATCTGGGGCTGATTTTTGCGGAAGAAAAGGAAATCGACAAGGCGATAGCGCAGTTTCGTCAGGTCCTGCGAATATACCCAAACGATGCCGAGATGCACTGCAACGTCGGCACTCTTCTGCAGCAGCAAGGGCGTCTCGATGAAGCCATTGAGGAGTTCCGAACCGCTCTGCGGCTTGACCCGAATATGCTGAGGGCTGCTGAACAGCTAAAGGCCGCGTTGGCCGGGAAATCCGCTTCAAGCTCGCCCTGACCGATTCCGGACAGGATGTGGGCCGGAATCGCCAGCCTTTACCCGTCCATCCAGTCGAATCTGTCAGGTTGGCAGGGAGGAGGCCGTTTGCTGGGGTTTTGGCAGACGCCGAGCTGTCCTACGTTCACGCTCTAAGTGTATTGGCGGCAGTTAGTTGCGCTGATACAGCTCGGCAAAACAGCCTTTGGCACGATATTTGCTAATCTCAAGATAGGAGTATGTAGTTATGTTCTGGAATCGGTTAAAACTCGGTCGAGAAGTCAATGGCGCCGACGAGAGCAGCGAGGCCGTTTGCGGTTTCTCGGCAGGCATTGAGACGGGGTTTGAAGTGAACGTGCTGGCCAGTCAGGCGAGCTGGGCCTGGCCTGCTGCGCTGCGCGAAGTATTTCAGCCCAGAGGCGTGAATCTGCTGGTGGCCGAGGACGCCGACCAGTTCGTCAATATCATCCGGAGTAAACGCATTCATACGACAATCCTGGATATAGACTCGGAAAAATCAAGCACGCTGACGACGATAAGGATCATTCGAATGGATTATCCGCTCCTGCCGTGTATCTTGCTCAGCAGCACTGCGGGCGAATCTCTGCTCGGTGAGGCGCTGCGGCTTGATGTCTTCAGTGTGATCGGCAAGCCCGTAAATATGGGCGTCCTGCGAGAGCAGTTGAACAGGCTGTTTCTTAAAAAGTACAGCAGCGACATTTTCTCGCGGTAGGTTTATGGGTGCTCTTGCGTATGTGGCGCCATTGAGTTCTCTAACAGTCAATAACGGTGAGTGAAGGCAGTTATTTTTTTGAAAGGAGTAAGGACAAAATGAAGATTCGACCATTGGCAGATAAGGTTCTTGTTCAGCGTCTCGAGGCGGAAACCAAGACGGCCGGAGGAATAGTCCTGCCCGACAGCGCCAAGGAAAAGCCCCAAAGAGGCAAGATTGTCAGCGTGGGCGATGGCAAGATGCTCGACGATGGGACCATAAGGAAACTACAGGTGAAAAAGGGCGATACCGTGCTCTTTACAAGCTATGCCGGGACGGAGGTAAAGATAGACGGCAAGGAGTATCTGATTATGAGTGAGTCGGATATTATGGCGGTAATCGAGAAGTAACGAAAGAAGTAGGGTGGGCTTTAGCCCACCAATAACGTGCGGTGGGGCGGGCCCCGCCCTACGAACTAAATCGGAGAAAACGGCAACCAATAAAAAGGAGAAGTATAGATATGGCAGCAAAAAAAATAGCATTCGGCACAGATGCCCGCACCGCGATTCGGGAAGGCGTCAGAAAGCTCGCCAAGGCGGTGAAGATAACGCTTGGGCCGTGCGGCAGAAACGTGGTTCTGGAAAAGTCGTTCGGCTCGCCGGTCGTCACAAAGGACGGCGTGACGGTCGCCAAGGAAATCGAGCTGGAAGACTCCTACGAGAACATGGGCGCGCAGATGGTCAAGGAGGTGGCCTCGAAGACATCGTCTGTGGCCGGCGACGGGACGACGACCGCAACGATTCTGGCCGAGAGCATTTTCGAAGAGGGTCTAAAGAATATTACAGCCGGCGCCAATCCGATGCAGGTCAAACGCGGCATAGAAAAAGCCGTAGAGGCAATCGTCGAAGAACTGCACAATATGAGCACGCCCATAAAGTCCAGCAAGCAGGTTGAGCAGGTGGCGACGTGCTCGGCCAACCAGGACGCCGAGATCGGCAAGAAGCTGGCGGAGGCGATGGAGAAGGTCGGCAAAGACGGTGTTATCACGGTCGAAGAGGGCCAGCAGCTCGAGACGCTCGTTGAGCTGCTCGAAGGCATGCAGTTCGACAAGGGGTATTTAAGTCCGCACTTCATTAACAACCTGCAGAATATGACGGTCGTGCTGGAAAAGCCGTATATTCTGGTGCATGAGAAGAAAATCAGCTCGGTGAAATCCCTTGTCCCGCTGCTTGAGAAGGTGGCCAAACAGGGCAAGCCGCTGCTGCTTATCGCCGAGGACGTTGAAGGTGAGGCATTGGCCACACTGGTTGTGAACAAGCTTCGCGGCGTGCTGCAGGTGGCGGCAGTCAAGGCGCCGGGCTTCGGCGACAGACGCAAGGCGCTGCTCAGCGACATTGCCACTTTGACCGGCGGCGAGGCGATTTTTGAGGACCTGGGTCTTCAGTTGGAGAACATAGAGCTGCGGCAGCTCGGCCGGGCCAAGAGGGTCACCATCGACAGAGATGCCACCACAATTATCGAAGGAGGCGGCAGCACGGAGGCTATCAAAGGCAGAATCGAGCAGATCAAGAACGAGATCGAGGTTTGCACAAGTGATTATGACATCGAGAAGCTGCAGGAAAGATTAGCCAAATTGGCCGGCGGCGTTGCCCAGATCAATGTCGGGGCGGCCACCGAGGCTGAGATGAAGGAGAAAAAGGCGCGTGTTGAAGATGCGCTTCACGCCTGCCGAGCGGCCGTTGAGGAAGGCATCCTTCCCGGCGGCGGCGTGGCGATGCTCAGGGCTTTGCCCGCACTGGACAAGATCAAGGCCGCCGGTGACGAGAAAATCGGTATTGACATTGTTCGAAGGGCGGTGGTGGCGCCGATAAAGCAGATTGCGCAAAACGCGGGGCTTGACGGCTCGATCGTGGCCCAGAAAGTCATGGAGAGCAAACAGAAGAACTTCGGCTACGACGCCCTGCAAAAGAAATACGGCGATATGGTCGAGTTCGGGGTGATTGTGCCGACGAAAGTCGAGAGGATAGCCCTGCAGAACGGCGCATCGATTGCCTCACTGCTGCTTACGACCGATGCGATAGTCAGCGAGATTCCCGAAAAGAAGGAGATTCCTGCCGGCGGACCTCCGGGCGGTGGGATGTACTAAACGGTTGATTTGAGAAGTGCCTAAAGTGAACTAAAGTGAGCTAAAGTGACTAAAGTTGAAGAAGTAATCCGTAACTTTAGGCACTTTAGTCACTTTTAACTTTAGTCACTCTTACCTTTGGTCACTCTTAACTTTAGTCACTTTAGGCACTCTCAACTTTAGGCACTTTACCTATGAGTTTTCGCTTTTATACAAACGCAGTCTCCCAGGCATCCAGAAGATTTGCGGCCGGCGCGTTTATCGTAGGCCTGCTGTTGATGGGCTTCGGTGTTATTATTCTCGCATTGCCCGCGATTTTTGCGTTTCTTGCTGCCTTGGTGCTCTTCATCGGTGGGATCGGCTGCGCGATCACCGCTGTCAAAATCTTCCTTGCGCAGAGGAATCTGGACAAAACGCAGTCCGATGATTCACAGGGCTACAGAAAGAACGTCCACATCCACGGCGAAGAGCGCTACTACCAGTAACACGCCGCTCACAACGGGATTTGCGTCCGATGACCGTTGTATAGCGAGATACACGACGATGCTGAGCGATCATCGGATTTTTAATGTGACCAAAGCCAGGGCGGCGAACGCTGCGGCCAGAAGCCAAAAACGCACCACCACCTGCGGCTCGCTCCAGCCCATCAGGTGAAAATGGTGGTGAATCGGGGCGCATCTGAACAGGCGGTTTCCACCTGTGTACTTAAAATAGGCAACCTGGAGCACCACGCTGAGCAATTCCATAACGAATACGCCGCCGATGATCAAAAGCAGAATTTCGTTCCTTGTCACCAGTGCCCCATATCCCATTGCAGCGCCCAAGGGAAGCGAGCCTACGTCACCCATAAAGGTCTGCGCCGGATGACAGTTGAACCATAAAAAGCCGAGCACGGCGCCGAAGATTGCTGAAAAGAAGATGCTCAGCTCCCCGGCCTGGGGTATGTGCGGCAGCAGAAGGTAGCTCGACCAGGTAACAGGCGTATTCCGCCCCATAGTCTCGGATGCAACATAGCAGAGCAGCGCCAGCACGAGGGAGACAATGGCGACGCAGCCCGATGCCAATCCGTCCATACCGTCCGCCAAGTTGACCGCATTGCTCGTGGCCGACAGATAGAGGATAGCTATCAGGATAAACACCCAGTTCGCCAGCGGAAGGCCGTGCTTATAGAACGGCAGCCAAAGTCGCCTGGCATCATCTATATTCACAAAATCGGCGTATAAGAACGAGGCAATCAGCACCGCTCCGCCAATCTGGAAGATAAGCTTTTCCCAGGCACGCAGGCCGTTTCTGCTGCGGTGGCGGGCGCCGGCGGTGAGCTTCAGCCAGTCATCGACGCCCCCCAGCGCCCCAAACCATATCAACAGGAAGATCGCCTTGTGAACAAAGGGGTTGTACAGCTTTTCCTCCGGGTCGTAGAACTTCGCCCACAAAACGGTGGTGGCGACCACGGAGATGAGGATAATCAGCCCTCCCATTGTCGGTGTATTTGCCTTTTCTTTGGTCAGTTCATTGAGCGCGGCGTGATAGAACTCCGGGCGATCTCCGATCTTCTTGCGCATCAGCCAGCGTATCACTTTCGGACCAATAATAATGGCGATCAGAAAGCTCGTCAGCGTTGCCGATACCGATCTGAACACGACGTTCTGATAGGCATAGAAGCCGAGTCGGCCCCCCGCACGCAAGTACCATAGCAAATGGTATATCATTTCTGCTTCCCTGGCCCTCTATCTCGCCTCAGACAGCGCGAGAGATACGCCTCACGAAAAAAGCTGTTTCAACTTCTCCACGGCGGTTTCCAGCCGAGTCGTTCGCGAACCTTTGACTAATACTATATCGTAATCTTTCACAAATTCGTGCAAATTATCGCAGGCGGCAGCGGCATCTTTGAAGCATTTGGTCTGCAAGTCGTAATCGGCGGCTCCCCGGGCGGCTTCGGCGGCGACCTCTGCAAGCCTGCCGACGGCTATCAGCAACTGCACTTTCGCCCGTGCGATTGAGGCGCCGAGCTGCGTGTGCAGTCGCTCCGCGTCTTGTCCGAGTTCGGCCATATCGCCGCAGATAAATACTCGCCTGCGCTCACTTCCGGCATCGAGATTCTGGAGGATATCAAGCGCATTTTCCATAGAGGCCGGGTTGGCGTTGTAGCAGTCGTTCAATACCGTGAGTGTCCCGACGTGCAGCAGTTCGGTGCGCATAGAAACGGCGGGGAGGGTCCGCACAGACTCGGCGAAATCCTCGATTTTCAAGCCGAATTGGCTGCAAATCGCCCATGCCGCAAGGGCATTTTCGACGTTTCCTGCGCCCGGCAGCGGCATGCGGACCTCCACGCCGTTGATGGTGAACCGACTGGTCAGACCGTCGCAGATGACGTCCCTGGCGCGGTGGTCGGCGGAGCCTGATTTGCCGAACGTAACAAAGTCCAGGCCCTTGGCCCGACAGGCGCCGACCAGCTCGCCGAAATCGGCGTTGATTATCAAGTCGCCATCAGGGGCAAGACCTTCGGATATGGACAGCTTCTCCTTCACGATGGCTGCCAGATTGCCGAATCCCTCCAAGTGAGCCGGGTGAACATTTGTGACCACTGCAACATCGGGCAGGGCGATGCGAGTCAGATGCGCTATCTCGCCGGGGTGATTGCTGCCGAGTTCGGCGACGACAATCTCGGTCTGCGCGTCGGCCGACAGCAGCGTCAAAGGCAGGCCGATATTATTGTTGAAGCTCTTGGGCGACTGGTGCACGCGAAAATGCCGGCTCAAAACATGGTAGGCAATTTGCCTTGTGGTCGTTTTGCCCGCAGAGCCTGTTATTGCGACTACCTTGAAGCCCGCCCGTCGGCGGTACTCCCTCGCAAAATCCCCGAGCGCCTTTATCGTATCCTCGACGCAGAGCACACACTTGCCGCCGGTCTGTTCAACGCCGACGGTCTTGCATACGACCGCACAGGCAGCCCCTTTCTCGAAAGCGTCACGGACGTAATCATGGCCGTCAAAATTCTCGCCTGCGATGGCGAAGAAACAATCGCCGGGCTTGACCGTCCGCGAGTCAATGCTGACGGCCATGAAAACCGAATCGCCGTATGCGGCTTGCGGGTCTCTCCCTGTATCCCGCCGAATCTGTGCGCTTATTATCTGCGCCAAGGCAGTAATGGAAAATTCTCTCATTCGAGATTTCCCAGGCACTCTTGGGCTACCTTCTTGTCGCTGAAATCGAATTTCTGCTTCCCGATAACCTGATAGGTCTCATGGCCCTTGCCGGCAATGAGCACGATGTCGTCCTTGGCTGCGAGTTTTATCGCTAATTCAATAGCCTTTCTTCTGTCCGGCTCAACGATATTCGTCGCTCGTGGCTGGCGGCTCGTCTCTCGTCCCTCGTCCCTCGTCTCCCGTAAGACAGCGGCGGGAATCGCAGCACCACTTTCAAAGCCGCCAATTATTTCGTTTATTATATCTTCCGGTTTTTCGGTTCGCGGATTGTCGCTGGTGACAATGACAAGGTCCGCCAATTGCTCGGCGGCGCGGGCCATCCGCGGACGCTTTGTCCTGTCCCTGTCTCCGCCGCATCCGAAAACCAATATCAGTCTGCCCCTGCACAGAGGTTTGAGAGTCGAAAGGACGTTTTTGAGGGCATCGTCGGTGTGTGCGTAATCTATCAGCACGGTGAGCTCGCCGCCCTTGCCGCCGAGGGCGGGCCAGTCCACTTTCTCCAATCGGCCGGGTATTGTCTGCGGAGCTGACAGGCCGCGAGCCACTGTCTCCAAGTCGAAACCGGCGGCGAGGCACAGTCCTGCCGCCGCCAGAGAGTTGCTTACGTTGTGGCGGCCGAGCAGAGGACTCTTGACCCGCTGTCTTTGCCCGGCGTGTTCTATGGCAAAGGTAGTTCCGCTCGTATCCATCGACTCGATATGAGCAGTAACGTCGGCCTTCTCGCGTCCGGCTTGGTCGTCAATAGCATACCATAGAATCCCGGCCCTCGTTTGTCCGGCGATGACCCCGGCGTGGGGTGATTGCCTGTTCAATACCGCTGTGGCGTCAGGACGAAGGGCCTCAAAGAGTTTTGTCTTGGCGGCCAGGTAGTCTTTTTCGGTTTTGTGATAGTCGAGGTGGTCGCCTGTCAGATTTGTGAACGCGGCGGCTTTGAAGTTGAGGCCCGCCAATCGGTTTTGAGAAAGGGCGTGGCTGCTTGCCTCGATGGCCATATATTCTGCGCCGTTTTTAACCATTTCCGCTGCCATTTCCGCAATCGTGAGGCAATCGGGCGTCGTCAGCGGGGCATCGTGACTGCGCCCCGCACAGGTATCGTAGGTGACTGTGCCGATAAGGCCGCATTTGTGACCGGCATTTTGAATTATCGAGCGAACAAGAAAGGCAACGGTGGTCTTTCCATTTGTGCCGGTGACGGCGAGGCTCGTAAGTTGCGCAGCCGGATTGCCTGCCGCCGCCATTGATAAGAGGCCCACAGCTTTGGCGCTATCTTTAACAACTATTACGTGGGCGTTCTGGCTGCGGCGCCTTTCCGGCGCGGATTGGCAGACGACGTATTTTGCGCCGTTCGCTACTGCCTGGTCTATAAAGTCGTGGCCATCGCAGACCGTGCCCTGCACCGCCACGAATATATCGCCCTGCCTGACAAGGCGAGAATCGATGCGAATGTGCGGGCCGTTGTCCGGCGATACCAAATTTAGCAGTTCATCAAGAGTCATAGCCGTCTAGAGAAAAGAATTTCTGGTTATTTTAGGCCAAGGGGGCGAAGAATTCAACCGCACCGGTGATGCTTGGGCAACAAAAAGTTGAAAGTGCCTAAAGTTGAAAGTGTCTAATGTGCAGAGTTAGCCCACTTGAGGCACTTTAGCTCACTTTAGACACTGTAGCTCACTTTCAACTTTCTTTACCGACTTGTTGTGCGTATAATTATCGGCGGTGTCAAGTTGCCAAAAGACCCAGAGATAAAGGGCACGAAAGACCATCGTGGTAGGCTCGAGAAATTCTGGTATCGGATTCTTCTAACAAAATGAAGGGAGTTTGAGTATGCGAGTCAAGTATCTTGTTACGATTTGCCTTGTGTTGGTTTTAACAGCCGTACCTGTGGCGGGGCCGGGCTGCAAGAAAGAGCCGAAGCCTGTCATAGAGGATCCCGCGCCGAATATGTCTGCCTCCAGGCCCCAGGGTGTCTCGGCGGGGGGGTCTGCGGTAGAGGCGGCAACGAGGATTCCCACAGCGGCTGCAATAATGCCGGCAAAAGACGCTTCGACAAAGGCGCCGGCCGACCAGAACGAATCGGAGTATCTTGCCGTGTTTATGGAGGGCAAGAAGGTCGGCTATGCCATTCAAACCCGCCGTCAGGTCGGCGGGAAGGTGACTACATCCGAAGACGTCAGCATAACAATAAGTCGGGTCGGCGTTCCCATCACCGTAAGAATGACCGAAACGAGCATCGAGACGCCCGACGGCAAGCCGCTGGGCTTCGAGACCAGGCAGCTCCTGGGGGCGATGGAGATGAAAGTGGCGGGGACGGTCGAGCCGAACGGCCTTGTCGTTATGACTACAAGTGCGATGGGGGCCGAGCAGAAAAGCACGCTCGAATGGCCGAGCGGTGCGGTGATGGCGGAGGGATTGCGCCTGCTCGAAAGGGAAAAGGGCATGAAGGAAGGGGTCCAGTATTCCGTTAAGGTATTCAGCGCGGGAATCATGCAGGCCCTGGACGCGCAGATACGCATCGGCGCCAAGCAGGATGTTAACCTGCTCGGCCGCGTTGTCAACCTGACGGAAGTCACCACCACAATGAACATGCCGGGCGCAGGCGAGATTGTCAGCACCGGCTACGTCGATGACGACCTGCGGATGCAGAAGAACCTCGTGCCCGTGGCGGGGATGCAAATTGAGATGGTCGCCTGCGCGAAGGAATTTGCACTGGGCCAGAACGATGTATTTGAAGTGATTAACAGGCTGTTTCTGGCCAGTCCGGCGCCGCTGGGTAACCCCGACGCAGCCTCTGCGATCACCTACACGTTAAGCCCAACCGGCGGGGCCGACTTCAACATACCTTCCACCGACAATCAGCAGGTTGAGAAGCTGCAAGACGGCAAAGTAGTTGTTACGGTTAAACCTGTTTCCGCGCCGGTAGGCGGGACATTTCCTTACCGGGGCAAGGACCCGACGATTCTCGATGCGCTCAAGCCCAACAGATTTCTGCAGAGCGACGACAAGCAGATAATCAAGCTTGCCCAAGGCGCTATTGGTAGTACCAAAGATGCGGGCGAAGCCGCCAAGAGGATCGAGGCGTTTGTGGGCGAATATATCGAGAACAAGGACCTGTCGGTGGGGTATGCTTCTGCGGCGGAGGTCGCGGCCAGCAAGCAGGGCGATTGCAGCGAGCACGCGGTATTGACGGCGGCAATGTGTCGTGCGGTCGGAATACCGGCCCGAATAGTCACGGGAGTTGCGTACGTGGACGACTGGTCCGGCTTGCAGGGTTTCGGAGGACACGCCTGGGTGCAGGCGTTCATAGGGCGAAATACGGGCAAGTGGGTCGGGCTGGATGCGGCATTCAAGGGCACCGGACGCGGCGGGTACGGACCGGGGCATATAGCACTGGCCGTCGGCAACGGAGAGCCGGGCGACTTCTTTAACCTCGCAACAACGCTCGGCAAGTTCAAAATCGACAAGGCCGAGGTCAAAAAATAGGCCGGATCGGGACTGCACAGGCTTGAAGAAGCATCCCCCCTTTTTCTCCGAGGATTCCCCAAGAATCTTGTTGTCTTGGCGGAAAGAAGTGGCGGGGGAATTGGCTTTGATTGGGTTTGTTTTTTCGAATCTCCCAGGGGTGGTTGTTTTTCATAACCCTTTGCGGCAAAGAAGGTTGCGTTGGGTTTATTGTTCAGGAAATTGGCTTTGTTTTGCATAATACGGGGCACGATTTCTTGGCAAATTGGGCTAAATAGGCGATTTTGGGGGGCTGCGCGAGTATTGAAGCAGATTCCTCCACTTCGGCACGCTGGAAGCGTGCCTTCGGTCGGAATGACAGGGTGTACAGGAGGTTGCATTGGCTTTGGTCCTAAGAAAATTGGGTTTGATTGGCCCTTCGACTTCGCTCAGGGTCGAGGAGAGCTCGAGTTTTGGCCTGGGATTGGGTTTGATTGGGTTTGATTGGGTTTGTTTTTTGGGGGCGGAGCGGAGCGAAATATTGGTGTAAATCTTTGGGTGAAAAGAGGTTGTGTTGGTTTTGGCCTTGGGGGAATTGGGTTTGTTTTGCAAAAAACAGGGCGATTTGTAGAGGAGTCTCTACAACTGTAGAGCGCCCGCAGGGAAAAGCGACGGATTTGGGGTTGTGGGGGTTGGTGAGTGTTTGGGGTTGGGCAGTTATGATGAGAACCTCGTGCCTTAGTATTTACTATTAACTATTTGGTATTTACTGCTGATGACTGACTATTTGGTATTGGCTATTGGGCGGTCGGTATTTACGATTGAGTATTGATTATTGATGATTGATTCCGACGAGGGCGGATCCCGCCTCGGCGGATCTACGACTTCGATACTGACTATGAACTTGTTAGATGTATATTATACACGATAGGAAGTTGGGTGTCAAGTGAATTTTAACCACAGATTTCACAGATTTTCGCAGATTAACGCAGATTTGGGCGGAGGGTTTCAGACATCTTGGTGTACTTCATCGGCAGTTTGCTTGTGAAGCGAGCTTCGTCGCAAACGGCCGACTGCGTACACGCGGCCATGAGATGGCCGCTTCTTGAAGCTGTCTGAAACCGCTTTTTTTGATTCTTGATTTTTGGGGGTCTGCCGCGTTGCGGCTGTGTATATTTCGGCAAAGGCCGTGCTTCTGATTAACCGCATCCCCAAGGGACAGGAAGGTCGCGGAGACCGCCGAGAAGAAGAAATTCGAAATACGAAGCACGATCCTTCGGCGTTGCTCAGGACACGAATCCGAAACAAATTCAAAATGCGAATGTTCGAATGACCAAAACAGGGAGGGGAGAGGATTTCGTATTGCCCCGCAAGGGGCCGCGGCGGCGTATATACAAGGCACAAGTTTGGCGGGAAAAAGGGTTCTTGAGGAAAAGGGCAGGGTAGT
>Ga0315276_10002434_pt1 | contig 17027 bp, 15 predicted proteins | sample YL17G05_0_MG_FD_204542 | JGI IMG/M metagenome (GOLD analysis project Ga0315276, IMG submission 204542) | Sediment microbial communities from Yellowstone Lake, YNP, Wyoming, USA - YL17G05_0 | ecosystem: Environmental > Aquatic > Freshwater > Lake > Sediment | place: USA: Wyoming | collected... | reverse complement strand
CGACGACAGGGCTTTTATCGTGGGGGTTTCCATCCCCCTCCCTATCTTTGATCGCAACCGGGGAGGGGCTCTTGAAGCGCGCAACCGATTGTCGAAGACGAAGGAAGAATCCAGAGGCGCCCAATTAAGGGTCACCAATACTTTAGGGGAAAGGTATCAGGCCCTCTCCAGCGCCTTTGCCGAGATAACCGCCTTGCAAAGCGATGTTTTACCGGGCGCGCAGACCGCTTTTGAGGCTTCCAGGGAAGGCTATCGGTATGGGAAATTCACCTACCTGGATATGCTTGACGCGCAGCGGACCCTGATCGCGGTCAAGTTGCGTTACCTCAATGCCCTGACTACCTACCACAAGGCCGGCACGGAGGTGGAGAGGTTGATCGGCAAGAAAATGCCGGAACTCATCAATGCCCACGAGAAGGAGAAACGGCCATGAAGGGAAAACAGGCAATTGTGATCGGCTCGGTTTTTTTTATTGCCGGAGCCCTGGCGGCTCTGTCTTACATTTGGATCATGGGGCCGAACATACCCGGCGGCCGGATTCTCGGGCAAGCGGGTCATAAGGAGGGGGAACTTCGTGAGGAAACCGCGAAAAAGGATCATGAAGACGAACCGGCAGACAAAGATGAAGGACGGGTTCGATTTTCAAAAGAAGAGATGAAGGAATTGGGTATCCAACTCTCCAAGGCGGGACCGGGAACGCTCCGGAATATTTTGAGCCTGCCGGGTGAGATCCTCCTGAACGATGATCGAGTCGCCTCCGTGATTCCGTATGTGTCCGGGTATGTAACGGAGGTTCGCAAAAGTTGGCATGACCAGGTCCGCAGGGGAGAAGTGATGGCGGTTTTGGCGAGCCGGGATCTCGCGGATGCGAAAGCCGCGTTTCTTGCCGCCCGGGAGCGGGTGTCGCTGGCCGGTGGAAATTTCAGCAGGGAAGAGGGGCTGTGGAAGAAAAAGATATCGTCGGAGCAGGATTATCTTGAGGCGAAGCAGGCGCTGGCCTCAGCCGAAATCGAAATGCGCTCCAGCAGGCAGAAACTCATGGCCCTGGGCCTTTCCAACGCCGCGGTGGAAAGGGTTCCCGAAGAATCCGAGGCCCTCTTGACCCGTTATGAGATCGTTTCTCCCCTGGACGGAGAGGTTCTGGAGAAGAAAATCTCGTTGGGCGAAATGGTGAAAAGTGAAACCGTGGTCTACCGGGTTGCCAATTTGGATTCGGTGTGGGTCAAGGTCAACGTGTACCAAAAAGACATGGGCTTTTTGCGAAAAGGAGAAGAGGTGGTCATTTCCGCCGGTCAAGGCATACCGGACGCGAGGGGCACGATCACCTTCATCGGACCGCTGGTTGGCGAAACAACGCGAACGGCCCATGCACAGGTGCTGCTCCCGAACCCCAACGGACAGTGGAGGCCGGGTCTCTTTGTTAACGCCGAAATATCCACGGCGAAAGAGCGTATTCCTTTATGGATTCCCCAAGAAGCGGTTGCAACTCTGGAGGGACGCATGGTCGTGTTTATCCCTGCCGCTGAAGGCTTTCAACCCAAACCGATTTCCACCGGCCGATCCGACCGGACCCATGTGGAGGTTGTTGCCGGCCTTTCGCCCGGTGATCCCTACGTGGCCAAGGGCGCCTTCGAAATCAAGGCCGCGATCACGACCGGTTCCTTAGGGGCCCACGCCGGGCACGGCCATTAGAATAGCCCCCTTCCTTTGACCCGCGTTCCCGGGAGTCTTCTGCCGTTTTGCCGGGAGAGGTCGTTTCCCGCAGGAGAATAGAAAAAATGTTTAATCGACTGGTTGAAACAGCGCTGAAAACACGGGGCTTGATCCTGATTGCCATCCTGGGAATCATCGCTTTAGGAATTTACGATTACAGGAGAATGCCGGTGGAGGCTTTTCCGGATATATCCCCGATCATGGTTCCCATCTTTGCCGAGGCGCATGGCATGGCTCCCGAGGAGATCGAGCGTCTGATTACGTTCCCGATTGAATCGGCCATGAACGGCCTGCCGCATGTAACCCAGATCAAGTCCACATCCGCTTTCGGCATGGCCGTTGTTTATGTCTACTTCAAAGACGGCGTGGATATCTATTTTGCGAGACAGCTTGTCTCGGAGAGGCTGGCGAGCGTTATGGCGGACCTGCCCCGGATGGAGGAGCCGCCGATTCTCGGCCCCATATCCACAGGGCTGGGGCAGATTTTCATCTACTTACTCACCCTCGATAAAGGAGCGGATACGGGCGGCAAGGATCGGGATACTTACCTGCGGGAGGTGAATGACTGGATCGTAAAATTTCAGCTCCAAACGGTCCCCGGGGTGACCGACATCCTGGCGATCGGCGGCCATGTCCTGCAATACCAGATCCGGGTGAATCCTTACGCCCTCAGCAAGTACGGCCTGTCTTTGGAGGATCTGACCGCGGCGGTCAGGGAAAACAACCGTAACGCCGGAGGCCAGTTTCTGGTGATTGGCTCCGAGGAGTACCTGGTGCGGGGAATCGGGCTTCTGCAGAACCTCGAAGGTATCCGGGGGATTCCGATCAAAGTGGTTAAGGGGATTCCGATCAAAATGGAAGATGTGGCCGAAGTGGGTTACGGCAATGCCATCCGCAGAGGGGTGGTCACTCATGACGGGCGGGAAGAGGTTGTGTCCGGAATGGTGCTCAAGCTATTCGGGGAAAACAGCTCCGAGGTTATCGATCGGCTTTACCGCAAGGTCGAGGCGGTACAAAAGTCCTTGCCTCCCGGGGTGAGATTGGTTCCCTATTACGAGCAGGCGGCCCTGGTGCATCAGGCGACGTGGACCATGAAAACGGCCCTTGTCCAGGGGGCGCTCCTGGTAATCTTAACCCTCCTGGTATTTCTCGGCAACCTGCGCTCCGCCTTTGTGGTCGCCCTCGCCCTTCCCTTTTCCGCCCTGGTATCCGTCATTGCGATGAAGGCAAACGGAGTCTCGGCGAATCTCATGTCCCTGGGAGGAATTGCCATTGGAATCGGTATGTTGGGGGACGGGGCCATCGTCATGGTTGAAAATATCTTCCGTCATCTCGGGAATCCCGAAACCGCAGAAGAAGGCAAGGTCGATATCGTCTTGAAAGCGGCCCGGGAAGTAGGCCGGCCCATTGTTTTCTCCATCGCCATTATTATTATCGTTTTTTTCCCCATTTTCGCCCTTCAGGATGTTGAAGGAAAGATGTTTACCCCTATGGCCTTCACCATCTGCTTTGCCCTGTTTGGTTCCCTTCTGAGCGCCCTGTTTGTCGCCCCGGTCTTGTCTTCCTACCTCCTCAAAAAAGGGGCCCAAAAGGAATTTTGGCTGGTCACCCAGCTCAAAAAGGCTTACCGCCCCATGCTGGAATGGGCGATTCGAAGGAAGGCCCTGGTTATGGGAATCAGCCTGGTGGCATTCCTGGCAAGCCTGGGCGCCCTTTCTTTCGTTGGCACGGAGTTTATCCCCACCCTGGAAGAGGGCTCCATCATGATCGGCGTTACCATGGCCCCGTCCATTTCCCTGGATAAGGCGACCGAGACGGTGATGAAGCTCGAGCGGCGGATCATGAGCCATGGAGAGGTAAAAGAAACGGTGTCGCGCATCGGGCGGCCCGAGGCAGGAACCCATCCTCACCCCGTGAACTACGCCGAAATCCATGTGAGCCTGAACCCCCCGGAGAAGTGGCCCACTTCCCACGGCAAAAAAGAACTGATCGACGCCCTGAACCGGGACCTTTCCTCCTACAGGGGGGTAAAGTTGAATTTTACCCAGCCCATCCAAAACGCCTTTGATGAACTTCTTTCCGGGGTCAAGGCCCAGCTGGCGATAAAAGTCTTCGGGGAAGACCTGGAGATCCTGAAAGAGAAGGCCCATGAGATCCAAGAGGCGATTGAAGAGGTCCCGGGCCTGGTTGATTTGAGCACCGAGCAGAGTTTAGGCCAGCCGCAGTTGCAGGTGATTGCGGATCGGGCCGCCTGCTCGCGTTACGGGATAACGGTTGGACAGATCCTGGAAATCGTGAGGCTGGCCGTAGGAGGGGAGGTGGTGGACAACCTATATCTGAATACGAGACGGTTCGGCATCCACGTCCGCTACCAGGAACCGTACCGGGCGGACCCGCAGGCCCTGAAAAACCTGCTGGTCCACACCCGGGACGGCTCCCTCATTCCGCTTTCCCAGGTGGCCCAAATCAAAACGGCCACGGGGCCGATGCAGATCAGCAGGGAAAATAACCAAAGACGCTGGATCGTCCAGGGAAACATTCGCGGAAGGGATCTGGGGGGTGTGTTCAAGGACATCCGTCAACGCATAGACCAAAAGGTGGCCCTGCCGCCGGGTTACTCGATAGAGTACGGCGGGCAGTTTGAAAACCAGCAACGCGCCATGGCCCGCCTGTCGATCATTGTGCCGGCCGTTCTTGCCGCGGTGTTCATCATGCTGTGGATGTCCTTTGGAACGATGCGCCATGCCTTCATGATCATCCTCAATGTCCCGCTTGCGCTTATTGGCGGCATTTTTGGGCTCATCGTAATGGGAAATTATCTTTCGGTGCCGGCTTCGGTCGGTTTTATCGCCCTTTTCGGCATTTCCGTTCAAAACGGGTTGGTCCTGGTGAGTTACCTTAATCAGCTCCGGGATGAAGGCCGGCCTCTGCGGGAAGCGATCGTAGAAGGCGCATTGCTGCGCCTCCGGCCGGTGCTCATGACGGCAATCACCACGATTCTGGGACTTCTCCCGCTTCTTCTGTCCAAGGGAATCGGTTCTGAAGTACAGAGGCCCCTCTCCGCCGTGGTTGTGTTCGGCCTCGCGACCTCAACCTTCCTCACCCTTTTCGTCATCCCGGCCGTGTACCACTGGGTTGAGGGAAGGAAACAGGCCAGTCGTGCGCAAGGTCCCGGAGTTCATGAAGTCGGGCTCAGGCAATGAGGGATGGATAGGGCGGCTGCCGAGGCTTGAAAATCAGCAAGATAGTCCCTCGATGACCTGGGAGAAACACAGAAAAATAAAGAATGAGGAGAGTTGTTATGAGTAGAGAATTCACGTTAGGGCGCCCGATCCTCTGGATCTTCTTTCTTTTCGTTTTCATCTGGGCCGTCGGCCTCCTTGGGGCCTTCCCCCCCTCTGTTCAGGCAGGACCGTCCGTCGACTTGAGCACCGCGATTATCCGGGTGGCCAAAGAGACGATCCCGGCGGTCGTACATATCGAGGTAACCGAGCGGCAGGAAGTGGCCAACCCTTTCTTTCCCTTTCAGGGCGATCCCTTTTTCCGCCGGTTCTTTAACACGCCCGAGGCGCCCCGCAGCTTCAAACGGGAAGTCAAGGGCATCGGCACCGGCATGATCCTGGATTCTCAGGGGCATATCCTCACGAATTTTCATGTGGCCGGAGGGGCGACCAAGATCGAAGTGACTCTGGCCGACGGCAACCGGCACGCCGCCAAGTTGATCGGCGGAGATTCCAAGACCGATTTAGCGGTTATCCGGATCGAAGCGAAAGAACGGCTCCCTCATATTCTCTTCGGTGATTCGGACAAGGTCGAAGTCGGCGAATGGGTGGTGGCGATCGGCCATCCCCGGGGATTGAATCAGACCGTCACTCATGGAATTATCAGCGCCATGCATCGCCGGGGAATCACCGATCCCAGCAGCTACCAGGACTTTCTCCAGACCGATGCGGCCATCAACCCGGGAAACAGCGGAGGCCCTCTGTTGAATCTGCGGGGAGAAGTGATCGGCGTGAATGCGGCCATCGCGTCGGAGTCCGGCGGCTCGGAGGGGATCGGGTTTGCTATTCCCAGTAATATGGCTTCCTATGTCGCCAAATTGTTGATCGCCACGGGCAAGGTGGAGAGAGGCTGGTTGGGGGTGAGCATTCAAGACATGACTCCGGAATTGGCCAAATCCAACCATTTGGAGAATATAAAAGGTGTATACGTTGCCGAGGTAGTCGAAGGAGGGCCGGCCGATAAAGCCGGAATAAGAAAGGGGGATGTGGTAACCGCCTTCCAGGGGAAAGAAATCAGTAATGCCGACGAGTTTCGAAATCTGGTCGCCGTAACCCCCGTGGGCCGGGAGGCCAAAATGATCCTCATGCGGAACGGGAAAAAACTGGAGCTTGCCGTTACGGTGGGCAACCTGGAGGCTTCGGCCCGATTGTTCGCTTCGGTCATAAAAGACCGCCTTGGAGTTTCGGTCCGGCCGGTTACCCAGCAGGAAGCTGCGCAATACGGTCTGCAGTCTCCCCGGGGGGTGGCGATCGAGACGGTGGACCCCAAAGGGCCATTGGGGCAGGCAGGATTGGAAGTCAAGGACCTTATTCTGGCGATCAATAACCAGGCCATCGCCGGCATCGATGACTTTTCCGGCATGGCAGGCTTGCTCAAGTCAAAACAAAATGTGACCCTGGTGTGCCTGGATCACCGGACCGGAAATACCGGGACCATCCAAGTCACGGTGCGGTAGGCCAAGCGCGTTTCAGGTTGGCTTCCGATATCTCACGGCAAGAAGAGGGAGGCAATTAATGGATCTGCGATATTTGTAAAAAGAACGCTAAACCCAGAGGAGGAGGGCATTGACAGTTATCCTCTCCTCCCCATATTATTTCAATTTTGTGGAGCCTCTATTCCAGTCACGCGGAAGGGCGTACTCTCCTCCGACTGGGGTATTCGGTTGCGTGTAACGCCTTGCTTCCTCAAGATCCATGAGGTAATGATATTTTCGGAAGATCCCTTTTCCTTGGGGGGATACAATGAAATTTATAAATTTTTGAGCCGACTCCTTGTCCTGTGCGTATTTTGAGACGGCAATGGGAAGATACCCGATTCTCGAAATCTGCTCCGGTTTTAAATAAATTGTTTCGATCCGTTCCGGGTCCCAGTATTGGAAAACCCGCCAGCCCACAACTGCATCCACCGCCTTCAAAGAGAGAACCGTGGCCGTTTTTTCACAGCTTTCGGTATAATTTACCAAGTTCCTCTTGAATTTTTCTTTTTCAGCAGGAGGCATATTCTTTTCTATGATTTCTACGGCGTATACTCCTACGCAAACCCCTTCTGGATTAGCAATGGCAATACGAAGCCCCGCCCTTGTTAAGTCCTTGAGGGAATAAACCTTCTTGGGATTCCCTCTTTGGACATTGATCGCAGGGATAAGATAGACGACAATTTTTTCCGATTCGGGGAACACCAAGCCTTCCCTTTTTGCAATTTCCATGAAGTCTGAAGATCCAGGGAAATAGATATCTCCCCTTTTTGCCAGCTTCATCTGGGAAAGGACAAATCCCGATCCGCCAAAAGTGACATCAACCGGTATTCCAAGCTTTTGTCGGAAGGCTTTCACAACCTCTTCTGTCGCGGGTTTACTGGCTGAACCTGCAAAGATAAGTAACCGTTTTGAAGAGGATTGAGCATTTTGCGGGACAAGAAAGCACACAGAGAATAGCACAAAAATTAGGATCTTTTTCAAATTCAATACTCCTGTTGCCAGCCATAGTTTGCCAAAAAGGTAACGATAATGTAATGGATGTTTGCAGACCTTGTCAATCACTTTAAGACAGGCATGTTTTGTATCATTTCGGGGCAGGCAAAAGAAATGGGGCTATCAACTTAATTAAAGCGAAATTATTTTATTAAAATCTCTTTTCCTCCCAAGTTCGACATAGTTGTCGTTTCAAACCGATCCTGTCGACAAAGGTTTTTTCTTAACCCACTGAAAATATTCAAATATGATCTGATGCCTTCGACAATCCTGTCGAAGGAAGTTCTGAGATCTTCAGCTGCTGCCACCTCGAAATGGTTTAAAACCCCATGATATTTTTAAACAAATTATTCCTGAGGACTAATTGGCACAGGGATTGCTCTAATCAAGGATAGAATTCATAAGGAGCGAAAGCAAAATGTCAAGCCGAGTCAAACCATATTTCATCATCCTCTGCGCCATTCTTGTGGCCGCCTTCCTTTTGAATTCACCCATTGCCTTTGCCACCAAGCTCCCCACGGCCTGCAACATTTTCAATAAAACGCAGATTGAAATATCCGGACCCTGCGGTTTTCAGGCTACGTTTTCCAAAACCCAATCCCTTGAGGAAGGAGTGATTCTGGTCTCCGAGGCAGAACTCGAAATTTGCAGTTTCATAGGTTCCTGGAATAAACACCTTTCCTTCTTGTCCCCGTGCGCAATTATTTCTAACTCTGTACCCCTTCGCTGCTAATCTCCTCCTCTTGCCTTCACGGGCCAGCTTTTATCCTTGTTATCAACAAACGTTTACCCGATTATCTTGCCCGGTATAAGCCGGGATGCTAAAAATCCCCAAATAGAGGAGAAAAACATGAAAAAGACAGCAATTGGAATCGGTGTTGTTGCGGGCCTTCTGCTTACTGCCTCCTTGGTTCTGGCCTGGGGGCCTGGCTATGGAAGAGGGGGAGGTTATGCTGGGACCTCTGGTTACGGATGTCTGTATGCGCCCAATTTCAATTTGACCGCGGAGCAGAGCGGGAAACTTGCCGACCTGCAGCAGCAGTCCCTGAATGATAGCCTGCCCATCCGGAACGAGCTGGCGGCCAAATCCCTGGAAATTCGTAATCTGATGGCCCAGCCTTCGGCGAACGCGGCTACGATTTCGGCCAAGCAGCAGGAGATCTTCGCCCTGCAGCAGAAAACGCAGGAAAAGTCTCTGGCATATCAGACGAACGCCCGGAACATCATGACGCCGCAACAGTTATCTATGCTTCCTCCCGGATGCGGCCTGGGGTTTGCGGCGGGCTCGGGCTATGGATCCGGCTTCGGCAGCGGCTATGGCCAGGGCTATGGCGCCGGGACCGGCGGCGGTTATGGCCGAGGACGCGGCATGGGCCGCGGAGCGGGCTCCGGAAGAGCCTGGTAATGGAATGTGCAGGGAGGGGAGAGCCTCTCCCTGCATCCGCGGGGGAATGAAAATGATTAAAAAAGCGTTCATCCTTTTTGTTTTCCTTTTCATGGCCGTTTCACCCGTTTTTGCTCAATGGGGCGGAGGGACTGGCAGGCAGAAATTTCCCGTATCCGATACTCCCTGCTGGACAAGACCCTACCTGGAAATAACCCCGGGAGAATTGAAATCATTGGAGGATTTGCAGCGTTCTTTCCGTAGAGAAATGGCTGCCTTGAGCAATCAGCAGATTCATTTGCGATATGAGCTACGCGCCTTGATGGATCATGCCAGGCCGGACGCAAAAATGGTTCTCGTAAAACAGAACAACTTGTCGGCCTTGCAGAACCAGATCGACGAAATTTCGATTCAGCACCTCTTAAAGGCGCGAGCGATTTTTACCCCGGAACAGATTTCCAACCTCCCTTCGGGATGTAACTTGGGGTTCAACTACGGACAGGGAATGGGCTGGAGCCGGGGTGGGGGACAAAAAAGTCGGTTTTAAAATAATTGGTTGATAAATTTATTTGATTGTATGATTATGTAGTCATGTCAGCATATATTAAAGAACAAGGGGAGCGCTGAAAGGAGAAAGAAAATGAAAAGGATGAAATGGGTAGCAATCATGGTAGTGGGTCTGGTTTTGGTCTCTTTTGCTATGGCCGATGCTCAACGCTGGGGCGGCAAAGGGAAGTGGCCGGGGTGGGGAGCCAACTATTACCAGTGGAACTGGAATCCGGCAACCGTCGAGACCCTAAAAGGGGAAGTGATGACCAAGGATACAATTACCCCTCCAAAAGGGCGAAGCGCGCTGCCTGCGGTGGGGATGACTTTGAAAAAGGAAGATGATTACGCCGCCTATATTCATCTTGGCCCCCAGTGGTATTTCGACAAGCAGGACCTGCCGATCAACATCGGTGATAAGATAGAAGTAACCGGGTCAAAGATCATGGTGGAAGGAGAGACGGTCATCCTGGTCTCCTCGATCAAGAAGGGCGATAAGACCTGGCAGTTCCGGGATCAACAGGGGTTTCCCTACTGGTCCGGACGAAGATGGTAAAAAGGCAATGGCGCCCCCCTTTTCTTGCATCAAATTTTGAGGTTAGCCATGGTAGCACTTTTGACGAAAAAATCAACGGCCGAGAATATCCGGGAGATGGGGCCGGCCCTGGCGATTCTCCTGGCCACCTTGATAATTTCAACTTTCATTACCGAGTTTACCTTCACCTTTGGCCTGACGGCCGCATGGAAGACTCTTTTCCGCTTCCTGCGCCTATCCGTTGTCCTGGCCCTTCCTTTATCCCTGCTTCCGGCGATCTGCGCCGCGGCCCAGGGATTCTTGAACCGCGGGAATCGACAGCTTGTCCGGGTTCAGGAGGATCGCGACACCGCCGTTCATCCGTTGAAGAACTGGGTCATCCGACCGTTCCAGGGTATCGGTCTGGGCCTGCTGTTGGCCACCAAGCTCCTGACTTTTCTGCAACTTTACGGAGGCGCCGCGGTTACCGCGGAAACCCTTCTCCCCACGGGCCAATTTCAAGTGGGTCGTTTCCTGAGCGCGACAGCCATCCTCATCGTTGTATCCTTATTGCTTTCATTTTTATGGACCCTGGATGATTTGGGGGTTCGGTTTTACAATCGGAAGACGGGGGAAGTCAGGATGATCGGAAAATACGTGGGCCTGTTGCTCCCCATCTTTTTCGGGTTTTATGGGATATTTAGCCTCTTTGACCAATATGACCGCCTTCCGGCCGCTCTCTACATCGCCCAGATGGTGATTGTTCTCTACCCGCCCTTTGTTTTCTTCAGCGTGCTTCACAACCGGTATTTGAAGAGCCGGGAAGACAAATTATTAGAGAAGCTCAAAGCGGCTCAGGACGTCATTTTAGCCGACCGGGCGGTCCCGGCGATCTCCAAGATATAAGTACTATCCAAGGATTCAAAATCAGGAGAGAAAAACCGATGGGAAAATTTTACCTGAGCGTGCCGCAGATCTTAAAAAGGTATGCATGGATCGTCTTTTTTCTTGCCCTAACAGTGTTCTTCTTTCAGACTCCGGTCGTGTTATCGGCAGGAGAAGGGGAAAAGAAAGCCGAGGATATCAGGGGTAGCGTATCCCTGGAAACGATCAGCCGGGATTGGGGAATCCCCACCGCCTATTTGATCGAGGGCCTCAAACTTCCCAAAGATGTTCCCTTAAACCTGGCCTTGAAAGAATTGAAAGACCGACATGGTTTTACGATGGAGGATGTGCGGAAACTGGTGGCAAATTACCAGGCTTCGGGCAAACCAACCCAGGCTGTTTCTGCCGTGCCGGCAAACAAGCAGGGAGCGGGTCACGAAGGGGAGAGGAAGAAAGAGGGGGTCGGCCTTCCCCTGGCTCTATATGGAATCCTTTGCCTGGTTGTCCTCTTTTTGCTCAGGGGGAAAAACCTGACCAACCGTCTGGCCGTTTGGATATTGATTCCTTCCCTGCTGATTTTCGGAGTTTATTTTCGGTCGAATACCGAGCCCGTGCGGGCGATCGTCCAGGTTTTCCAGTCCCTCGCCCTCGGCATGTACAGCCTGCAATCCACTCTCCTGGTGTTTTTGGCCTTCACCCTCATGACCTTTGTCGGCGTGAAGCTGGTTTGCGGTTGGGGATGTCCAGTAGGCACCCTCCTGGAACTTTTGTATCGCCTTCCCCTATTCAGCAAGTTGAAAAAGAAAAAGATTCCCTTCTGGATCAGCAACACCGTCCGGGCGCTCTTCTTCGCGTTCTTTTTGATTTTTCTTTTGGGACTTTTCTTCGGATGGAAGGATCAATCCCTATACCGGTATTTCAACCCCTTCAAACTCTTCGAATGGAACTTCAGGGTCACGGCGCCAATCTTCGTAATCCTCATTTTCGGGCTCTCCCTGATCCAATACCGGCCTTATTGCATGTTTGTATGCCCATTCGGGCTATTCAGCTGGCTGATTCAGGATTTCAGCATCTTCAAAATTCGGGTCAAAAAAGATACCTGTCTTAATTGCGGAAAATGCGGGCGGGCCTGTCCTACGCAGGCCGCCGAAGGGATCCTTGCGGGAAAGACCTTCAAAGCCGACTGCTTTTCCTGCGCCCGTTGTCTCAACGCATGTCCGAATAATTCGCTGGATTACCAACCATTTAGCATACAAGACCAGAAAAAATAATGGAGGAAGAAACATGAGTTTAATCTTGGCGGAAAATATCAGCAAAGACTACTATGTAGTGGCAACAAAAGGGAGCAAGGATTACGGCGCAGCGGAAACCTCGTCAGGACCTTAAGTCGAGGGTGAGGGTACGGAATCCGAAGAAAAGCCCAACAATTACCGGGTAGAATTCCGGGCGCGGCATTATTTCTGATGGATCGACTCTACCGAACGAACATGGAGCGATTTGCCTTTAAAAAAACCTGGAAGGTAGTGCTTTCCATTTTTTTGCCACTTAACCCACCAGGTGCATAAATATATTGCGAGTGATCATGAAAACACCTATCAGGATTGTGTCTCCGGGCAATTATGAAGCTGCAACAGGAGATCACTTTTGGAGGCCTTCAACATTCGTCATTCCGGGCTTGACCCGGAATCCAGGATTTCTTTATGGATTCCCGCTTTCGCGGGAATGACAACTATGATTTATGCGAATATTTATGCACCTTTTAGGTTAAAGAGCAAAGAAAAGAAAATCTTTTTATTCGGAGGTTGAAATTTAATGGGGAGGGTGTGGGAAAGAGAAGGCGGCAACCCGCCGAAGGATTCAAAGGATAACAAAATAAATTTGCTTTATGGGAAAATTGGTCTTATAATCTTGCGCTAAGAACCCCATACTATCAATGCCAGTCTAAAAACAGAAAAATTAAAATGCTAAGCAATAAGAAACGGATAAATTCCCGAGTCATTTCTTATGGGTTGATAATTCTCTTTCTGCTGGGACCTCCCGTGGGCTTTTCCTGTCGCCTGGCAACTTCCTGCAATATTTTCTATTCAAAAGATATTGTAAAAAAGGGGCCTTGCGGCGAACGGGCTTTGGTCGCCCAAGAGAGGCCAATGGAGAGCGGAATTGCTTCTTTTCTCCAAATTGACTTTGAAAATTACGTATTCGCATCTGAGCAATATAGCCTCGCCTTGAGTTCATCTTTGATTCCCGTAAATCTTCCAAATGAAATCCCTTTGCGTTGTTGAATTCCGCGCCCCTTTTTTGGGGCTAAACTCTTCTATCACTACACTCCTCTTTTCTTAATCGTTATTCATCACGATTGTTTCACTTCTTTTCGGACTTTCCATCTCGATGGAAACAAACGGGGTGGAAATTTATCGAAATGAGGCGAATGTTTTCTATAAAAAGCGGAGTGATGACCATATTTTGAATATCCTTACATCATCGGAAGGAGGAATAACCGGAAATGAGCGAGAAGATGCCCATTTCAAGACGAACTTTTCTGAAACTGGGGGGCGCCGTTGGAGGATCCGCCCTTTTGGGGGGCGGTATTTCGGCCTTCCGGCCCGCTCCTCTGGCTTTTGCCGCCGGGGAAGATCGATTGATCCATGGAGTGTGCGATGTCTGCTCCATGGGATGCGCCCTCATCATGCATGTCCGGGCGGGCCGCGTCATCCGCCTTTCGGGAAACCCGAAAGACCAGGTCGCCGAGGGAAAGCTCTGCGTGCGGGGGTATTCCGGGCTCCGGCTGCTCTATGATCCGGACCGGTTGAAATTTCCCATGAAACGCACCAACCCCAAGAAGGACATCGGAGAAGACCCCAAGTGGGTGAAAATCAGTTGGGACGAGGCCTTAGAATTAGTCGCCCAGAAATTCAAAAAAATTCGTGACGCCCATGGCTCGGAAGCCATCGTAGTCGTCGCCCGGGGCCAAGCCTGGCAGAAGCATTTCGCCAATTCTCTGGGGACGCCGAACCTGATTTCCCATAACAATACCTGCTACAGCACCCATGAGGCGGTGTGGCGGGCCATGGTCACCGGCACAGGAAAAACCTGGACGGTCGATTATGAGCATTCGAAGTACATCCTATGTTTCGGCTGGGACGGAATGGGAAAATCCAAAAACCACTGGGGACGGGGGGTAAACCAGGCGCGGGCCAACGGGGCGAAACTGGTCGTTTTCGACCCCCGCCTTTCCATCACCGCCGCCCAGGCCGACGAATGGATTCCCATCAAACCCGGAACGGACCTGGCAGTTCTCCTGGCCATGATCCGGACGATCATCAACGAAGAACTCTACGAGAAGGATTTCGTGGCCAATTGCACCAGCGGCTTCGACCAGCTGAAAAAAGCCGTTCAGGAATATACCCCGGAATGGGCCTTTTCCATCTCCGAGGTTCCCGCGGAGACGATCAATCGAATTGCCCGGGAGTTCGCCAAGACCAGGCCTGCCGTCGTGGCCTCGCACAAGCGGGATGCCGGCGGGCCGAACTACACAAACTCCTGGCATACCGCCCAGTGTTTCGTCATCCTGGATGCCCTCGTGGGCAGCCTCGACCGGCCGGGCGGACATGTCCTTGACCGGAAACCCAAGCTTCCCGATCTAAACGAAGAGTGGAAATTCCCCGACTATCCTAAGACCATCAAGGGACCGCGCATCGACGGCCTGGAAAAATTCCCCGTTCTTTACCCCACGGGCAAAGGCGCCTTCAGCACCCTGGCCGAAGGGATTCTCTCTAAGGACCCCTACCCGGTCAAGGCCGCCTTTTTCTGGAAGCATAACGTCCTGGCTTTCCCCAACCCCTCCCGGCTGGTGGAGGCCCTCAAGACACTGGATTTTATCGTGGTGTCCGACATTCTGCCCACGGAGATCGTCCAGCTGGCCGACATGGTCCTGCCGGATAATACCTTCTATGAGAGCAGCGGTCTCGTGATCCGGGATTATCATGCCATGTATCCCCAGGTGGCGCTCCGCGATCCTTTGCCCCCTCTCTATGAAACCAGAGGGTTCAGCAGCGTGGCCCTATCGATCCTTAAGAAAATGGGCCTGGATGAGTATGTACCCGAAGGAATGGGCGGGGCGGGGCTGGTGAAGGCCCAACTGGAAGCCTTGGGGACGACCCTGGAACACATCCGCGGAAATGGAGGAGTCTGGGGGGCCCCGAAGGAGTTCAAGCCCAAGACCGAATTTAACACCCCGTCGAAGAAAATTGAGCTTTACTCTACCATTTTAGAGAAGGGGGGATACGACCCCCTGCCCCGCTGGAAGAAGCCGCGGGCGGCCAAGACCGATCAATATCCCTACCATCTCCTGATCTGGCGCAAGCCCTGGGAGCGTATGTCCCAGAGCCAGAATGACCCCATCCTGGCAGAGTTCTGCCCGGAGAATTGCGTATCCATCCACCCGGATACGGGCAAGAAACACGGGATTCAGAACCTGGGTTACGCTTGGATCGAATCGCCGGTGGGGAAGATTAAAGTCAAAATTCATTTTACCGAAGGGATCCGCCCCGACTGCGTGGCCGTGGACCATGGCTTCGGCCACTGGAGCCCCGGCTTGTCCTTGGCCAAGGGGATGGGATCGAACGACGGCGACCTCATCCCCAACTTGACCGTGGCCGAACAGCTTAAAATGGGCTGTCCGGGAATGGGGGCTGCGATGGAAGACGTGATGGTCAAGGTTTATAGAGCATGAAGAAGCGGGAGATGGATTCGAAGGCGGTTGAAGAAAGGAGATCCCGGCAGGCCGCACTCCGGGGGCTGGCCCGGGGGTTTTCCTACCCGGATGCCGGGTGGGTCGAGTCCCTACTATCCGGGCAGTGGCCCGAGGCTTTCCGAAGGGTCCTGGATTTTCTGGGGATTTCAACGGAAGGATTGGAGAGGGCCATAGCCGTCCTGCCCGAGGAGCTTGCCGCGGCGCTGCAGGCCTTGCAGGTGGAGTACACCCGCCTTTTCATCAACGCCGTTCCCCACGTTCCCGCCCCGCCCTACGCCTCCGCCTATTTCGGCCAGGGGATGCTGATGAACGAGCCGGCCGAGACGGCCCTCCAGGCCTACCGGCGGGCGGAACTGGACCTGGCGGAGGATTTCGGCGACCTGCCCGATCACCTGGCCGCGGAACTTGAATTTTTATCCCGGCTGGAGGAGCAGACCATCGAAGCGCAGGAAAAGGGGGAGACCGAGCGGGCGCAGAACTGGGCAGACCAAAAGGAGGATTTTCTATCCCGACAGCTTAAACCTTGGCTGCCCGAATTCGGCAGGCGGGTGGAAGAAGCCGCCCGTATGTCCTTCTACCCTGAGTTGGTGAAATTGGCCAAACTTGTTCTGGAAAAAAGCCCGGAACCCGGGCAAACATGATCATTAAAGGGGAGAACCAAATATGGCTAAAGCGATGCTCATTGATCCATCCATGTGCCTTTTCTGCAACGCTTGCTCCGTAGAATGCAAGCAGCAGAACAAGGTACCCCTTGGGAAGAACATCTTTCTCACCCAGATGGTGATCCACGAAGAGGGAAAATTTCCCAAAGTAAAACAACGATTCATCAAACGGGCCTGCAACCATTGCACCGAGGCGGCCTGCGTCGATGTATGTCCGACCGGGGCCCTCTACCACCATAAGGATGGGTACGTAGTGCTGGACCAAAGCCTCTGCAACGGGTGTGGCTACTGTTCCCAATTCTGTCCTTTTCAAATCCCCCAGCTGGAAATCATAGGCACTTTCAGCGGAGCGGCAAAATCCCACAAATGCACCTTCTGTGCCGAAAGGGTGGGCCAGGGATACGAAACCTCCTGCGCGGCCGCATGTCCCTTCGGGGCCATTACCTTCGGAGACCGGGAAAAACTCCTGGCCAAGGGAAAAGACCGAGTGAAGGTTCTGCAAGTCCGGGGGGTGAAGGAAGTCCAGCTTTATGGAGAGAAAGAATTGGGAGGTCTTCAGGTGCTCTATATCCTGGAGGGGAAAGCTTCTCTTTACGGCCTTCCTGCGGAACCCAACTATCCCTATCTTGCCAACATTTGGCAGAATCTGGTCCGGCCCCTCAGTAAGGTCGCATTGGGAGGGACGATTCTGGGTGTTTTGGCCGCTTGGGTGGTTATTCGCCGCAACATCAAAATGGAGGATGTGGAATGAACGAAAAAGCGCAAACAACGGGTCACGTCTTTCAGGTTCGCTGGATCCCCAAATACACCTTCGTGGA
>Ga0315276_10002433_pt1 | contig 17033 bp, 10 predicted proteins | sample YL17G05_0_MG_FD_204542 | JGI IMG/M metagenome (GOLD analysis project Ga0315276, IMG submission 204542) | Sediment microbial communities from Yellowstone Lake, YNP, Wyoming, USA - YL17G05_0 | ecosystem: Environmental > Aquatic > Freshwater > Lake > Sediment | place: USA: Wyoming | collected... | reverse complement strand
ACTATTTTCAGAGGCTACCCTTTTAACTATATTTTCGATATCTTTGTAGTATGCAGTATTAGTGTCTATGGAGAATACATTTGAATTTATTTTCATGACATCACCCAGATAATTAGATTGTTTTAATGGTTCTTCTGTTGTTTGTTCAGTCTTTGTAGTTGGTTTTTCTTGCATTGGCGACTGTTTTCCACGTATTGCATTTATATCTTCAATAGTTAAATCTATGAATGTGATGGCATCATGTATCTTCTCCAAAAGAATAGGGGCAGATTTTACTACAGCATCAATATCATTTGCACTTATCCCACTTTTACGAATAAGCATTTGAAGGAGCAATCCCTCTGGACGTGCAAGAAATGTTTCAACCCTCTTTCTTCCTTCCGGGCTTGAATAGTTTCTCAAAACCTCATATGTTGGTTTGAGAAGTTTCGTGTGCACACCATTTAAAATATTCTTTGCCCTATTGGATATGAAATTTGAAAGTCCTGCTTCTTTATTCCTGTACTGCCTCTCTCTAGCAACAATTTCATACTCAGCATCTATTACAGGAGCTTCGCCATAAATAGGCTCTTCTTCTGCAACAGTATCTTCAACGCCCTGATTTTTCATTATCTCAAGCGCTATTTTAATTATAGCTAATACGTATGGTCCATATCTCAAAGCCTTTTCTAAAATCCACTCCATTATCGTTCCAAGTGCTGCTTGCTTTTCTCTGCGAGATAATCTAAATGATGCGGTTGCAAGCTGCGGAGCAGCGGGGACTTGCTGTTGCATTTGTTGTTGTTCCGCCTGTTGAGCCTCAGATGTGGTATTTTGATTTTGAACCTTACCAGTTACCTGACCGGCATCCACAAGAGTATTAGGTGGTTCTGCTGTTACATAAATTGAAGGCTTACCATCACTATAATCAACCCTATACGCTATACCGCCATCTGCTCTTTGATACTGGACCTGCTGCCCGTTCTGATCTCGCTCATACTTACCCTGATCTCCTCCCTGACCTCCTTTGCCACCTTGTTCTTTCTGTTTAGTAGCAACTGCTTGTTCAGCTTCCTGAAAGCCTCTGGAGACAAACTCTGTAATATACTGTGCGAATTGATCAACATAATCTTTTGGTATATATCCCTTTCTGGCAGACATATCTGAAATTTGCTTTGCAAGTTCCGATACAGTTGCCCCAGTGAAGAAATTTTTCAGATTAGTTACTGTATCGTTAGCTAAATCAGCACCCCATGATGTTATCTTTCCAAGAATTCCCGGTGTTGCTGCTTCTTCTGCAAACTTCATAAAATCCATATTCATATTATGGATTTTTGATGTTTGATTAAATCCCTCTGCTGCCCAATTATATCCAGCATCTTGTTTAGGAGCCTGTTGCTGCACAGGTTGAGTAGTTGTTTGTGCTTGATTTGTTGGATATCCGAATTGCATGTTTTGTTGAAGTTTAGGTTGTACATTTACATTCTGTGAGTTTTGCTGTTGTTTCGACTGCTCTTGCTGTTTAAATTCCTCAACTACTTTGCTTGCACCATCATATACAATATCTTTTACTAAACTGACGTACTTATCTTTATCCTGACCAGCTACACTACCTTCACCTATTTTAGCTTGAACCATATCATCAATAAGTTTATTTATATCAGGGTCTTGAGCCATATTGTACATGAATGTACCAATGAGCGCGACAAGTGCTGGTATGAGTAGAGGAGCAGCCTCTTTATTCTGTCTAAATGAAATAATACCGGATTTCTTATCTATTTTCATACCTATTGCTGTAACATCACTTATACTATTTCGTTCAGCTATAGATTTTACAATTGATTCAAGATTTCTATAGTTATTTTTATCCAGTTGTACTGTGTGCATAGCACACCTCCGTTACACTATAAATTATCAAACCAAGATTTCACCATCACATTAAGTTTATTTGGATAATCAATCCAGAGCTTAATGTTATCATCAAATAATTGGCGAGGTCCACGCGCATGAGTTGATGCGCACTTTCCCGAAACATCCCAACTCTTGCCGAAGGTTACTTTACTATCAATGCCATCTATCGTATGAGCACCTTCAACCATGCGCCAACCCAATATTTCTTCATTGCCACTTTGAATTGGTTGAATGTATCCAAACATTCTGTATGTATTTATCTCATCTTTTGTTAAGTCACTGTTTGAAAACTTAAATGATTTTTCCACAGTTTTGTACAACGACTCGTCCATAACCGGTATATACTTTATAATATTGTCCATTATAGGAGTATCTTCCATACCTATCCAACTACTTACAAATACAGTTCTTCCGAACTTAAAAGAAGGAACCTTGCCAATTTTGCTGAACTTTTCTTGTGCTATCCTGTTCATAATAACATATTGTCTGACATCAGGTTTCGCATCCTTTAGTTCAGCTTCGATAGTTTTTCTTTGGTGTTCTTCCCATTCAGGAAGATTAACCACATCAGTAACAAATACTACATTATCATAATCTCTTTTTAAGTACCTACCTAATTTATTTAAGTACCTCTCAAGAGAGGGTGCTAACTCAACCGGACAGTTTTTTATTTGAATTCCTTCTACGTAGCTATCACGATATCTTTTTATATTAGCATCAACTTTATTGCCCAGTTCTTCATCATCAAAGCCTTCTATGCAGGGTGTGAATAAAACAATTTCTCCCACAGGAGATATTATTGCTGAAAGATTCTTACCCTTTTTATTGAGTTCACCAACGGTGTAGCGAAGTCCATCCATAGACTCAACATTACCTATCTTTACGCTATAAATACCCTGCTCTTGAAATCCTTTGAGTTGCCCGTAGCAATAGCATGTATTCGCCAGATCACGGGTATGCTTGTACATTTTATCTTTGTCCATACCCATTTTCGATAAATCCACTATCCAATCTTCGAACTCATTAGAAAGAACTATATCCGAATAGTCCCGGAGATCCTCTCCTTCAGCATAGTGCTGTCGGTATATCGGTAGGAAGTTTGTCCATCCATATGCAGTGAGCTTTCCTTGAACGTAGATATCAGTGAGGGATTTTAATAAATCCTTTGAATTCTCGACGATGCCTTCTTTGAAACCCCCATTATACTTTTTCTGAATAGATTTTAACTTCCCATCATATGAGGTCATAGCAAAGATAACCTCAGACGCTATATTAGGTGAACTGATGTTTTTATTCCAAGCATCGGCATTTATTGGTATAATATCGTTTGTTACATCCCTGTCGCTATCCTCTTCCATGAGAAGAGCGGTACTCTTATCAATAAGCCGTGCAGACTTTTCAGCATGAGCTATAAATTCCCTATCAACAATTGTGGATAAATCCGGTGTTTCAACCTCATCTTCCTTTTTACCAAACTTAAACTTATCCTTAATTTTTGCCATCGCCCCCATTGGAGGCGGCGCTCCACCGGCTCCGGGAGCAATTGCCCCCGGTGCGGGAGTTTGAAGGTATTCACCAATCATCTCTTCAAGTTCCTTCTGCTTGCTCTTGTTTCTGAGTTCAGAATCAACATCCAAGCCCATCGACATAAGCAACGTAATAGCAGAAATCGGCCCCTTTCCTTGTGCGTAGACATTGTTGAGAAATGTAAGAAATTGCTGGTCATCACGAAGCATGAGTTTCTTGTGCCACATGAGCTTTGGCATGATAAGACGTTTCTGATTCTCTTCAGCCGTTCTCTTTACTCGATACTGCCCAAGAATCTCTCGCGCATCACGGCGATACCACTCATTCTTTTCCGCCATGATCCTGAAGAACTTGTCCATCATCCAACGAACTTCAAAGAGATCACGTTTTGCTTTGTATCGAGCTAATTGCATTTGCAAACCAACGTTAGCTGATGCATATGTGCTATTTCCCGACAACATCTCTTTTGAAACACCAAGAGCTATCATTTTCTTCTCGCTAATCTCTTGCCATTCTTTGTCTAATCGCATAACTTTATCGGCGACAGTCACGTAATCAACAGACAAACCATAATGATATATCAAGGAGAAATTTGGGTCAAAATTAGCCTGTTGCAGCATTTGTGCCAACGCACGCTGGTGAGTTTCATCGGGAATCCAGCCTTTAGCGGGGTCTCCTAACTTAAATATCTTTAGGGGATAAATGAAATTGTCCGCGATTGTTATTTGTGATTCTCTCAGCTTATCTTCGTACATCAGCAGACGAAAAAGTCTATTAAGCAAAGATGTTCCACGAATATCATACGGATTACTCCTTCGTGCTATATGAGTAACTTCCGAGGAATCAAGCATTATGTTCTTTCCAGTAAGAACGCGGCGCACTACGTCTTTTGGTAATCTTTTCTTGAGTTGTTGATCTTCCGGTTTTGTGGAATGCACGATCTTTCTCAATTCATCATCAGGACGCAGTTCTATCACCGCCTCTGAATCAGCGAATGGTGTTCCTCTGACCTCAATAAAATCAGGATTGTGAATAATAATATGACTCCACATACCTTTTGCGGAATCCCACGGTGTGTGTATGAATACTTCACCTATTTTCATGTATTCAAGATCAATTACTGGTAGCATGGAAAAGAACTTTGTTTTATCAATGCACTCTTCAATGTGCCTTTTTATTGTGGTGTCCTCTACAATCAGTTCAGCCCGCGAGTACGGAAGTTCTGCGTGTAATTCAAGAACAGCGCCAACAAATTCATCATGGTCATAGAACCAGCGGCACCATCTGTTCTTTTGGCGAATGTTCCGTGGCAAATAAATGGCCGTGGTCGTAATTTCAGGATCGTAGAAACGGCGTGATGGGTTTCTGAGGATGTTGTTGCCACTCATGCCGCCCATGCCGCCCATCATCATTTGATTAAAACTGTATCCCGTACCACCGGCAAAACCACCTGTAAATGTTGCGCCTTTCTTGTCAACTGAATCGGGATCTGCTTCAGCAAAAATTGATCTTGGAATCATCTCATTAAAATTTTTCATCATCTCTGAAGGATCATTCGAAGAGGGATTATCTTTATTTGACATGTATTAACCAGCTATTATATTATTTTGTATACATTTGTATTATTTCTATTAGTATCGGAAGAATTATCGATTTTTGGTCACTACATATTAAATTCAAGTATCATAGCTATTTTAATAACTTCGTCTTTTGAAAAGCCCTGAATGACTAACCCCTCATTTTGCAGATTTTGAACTTCTGGAGCGTCGCTTTTATAGGCAGTCGCCTCATCATCATTTAAAACGTACACCTCCTGCCCATCGGGGGTTACTATCTTTTTAACTGAGACAACTAAACCAGTTACTTGATCAAGAATCTCCGCTTCCTCGTTCGGGCCAATTCCAGTAAGATCTTCAGCCAAGCGCTTACTAAAACCGAATTGCAAAAGACCGGCATAGGTAAATGATAGGGATATGCGGTTACTGTACTGCGGATCGGGAGCTTCTCTGTGTTGAGTCCATTCCTTGTACATGCTCATATCAATGTGTTTGAGAGATAACCAATTTCTGTACAGTTCAATGTCTGCATCGCTCATGGTATCTTTCAGGGCAACCCATTTAAAATAAACTTCTGGGTTAATATTATTCTTCTCAAGGTAGGCAGTAAGCTCTTCTCTCGTAACAGGGCGCTTTCGTGATTCGTTCTTCGCCCACAGCAACGCCTTTCTGTACGCCTGCCTATCAAAATCAGCATTATGCGTAATTGAGTAGTATTCTTTGTATTTTGTAAAATCAACCCCCGGAGTATTAAGCAATTCCTCATACTGAATGTTTTTCGGTATCTGACTAAGATACTTCTCAGGATCTATGTTTTTATATCGTGTTTTTCTAATTCTCTCTGACACATCGTCTGTACCCTCTTCTTGATACTCTGGTTCGACTTGTTGTTCCAGTCCAGTCCCACCAAGAGCAGTTTCATTACCAGCAAGGATAGGAATTTTATCGACATCAAAGTGTGCGGGAAGTACATAGAATTTCCCTATATCCACAACAGGAACATTTTCTACGAAATCAGTATCATTCTCTTTTACAACAAATTCCTCTTCTCCATATTCATTAGGCTTAATTCCCAAAACAGTAAACTCCCTAAATCCAGTTTGTCTGCCCGTATCAGGAACGCCGACTGTGAATAATGGATAAGCATCTCTTTTTGCTTTCTGTGCAGCCGGACCGGTTGTATACCCCTCTTCCCGATAAGGGCTGTAATCTTCTCTTATTCCCTTTTCATTCGATTTTTTGTAGTTTTTAACCCTTTTAATTAAATCAGCCTCGGCCGCCCCTCTTTGCGCTTCATCCATGTTCTGTATTGCGCTATATTCTTTTTCAACGTAATCAAGTTGTTCTTTGGTGAGATAGTCTGACAAGTTGAGTGTAGTCAAAACCTCCTCTTCCTGCCTTGACCACTCAGTTGGCATCAAATCTTGATCAAGCGCATCCAAACCACCCAGCGTATCCAACTCAGGAGAGATATACTCTTCTTTAAGTTTCTTTACACCGGGAACATATACCATAGTATCATCAGAACCTTTCAGAATAAATATTGGAGCTTTGCCCTTTTCTTTTTTTCTCCTGATTATAGTGTATTCCTTTCCAGTTTCTTTATTGGTTACTTTATAAAGTTTTTCATTTGGAACAACGGGATCAGATGACTTTACTGAAGTAGGAATCTTCTCATACACTCCCGGTAACACCTCAATACGCATCTCCCGTACTTGTGCCGAGAACCTGAGTAGAGCACACGGCGTATTTCCAAATGAAGTCATATAAAAATTCTTAACATATCGAGAACCACCCAGTGCTGAAGAAATTCTTTTAACATAGCTTTTTGGGTGTTCTTTGATATCGTGTGGTATTTCAACAAGGGCTACCTGCGAGTTTATAAAAAAACTAAACATGTGCATTCCTCAATATATACAAATAATTTCTATTCAGATTATTCGTCTGTTGAATCGATTTTTAAATCCTTCGCTAATTTATCAAGGGAAGGAGAAGATTCAATGATGGTCATCTTTAGATCATTCAAAAAAATATCCGCATCGTCTGTTCCGAGTTCTGCAAATATCTGGCGTTTTTCTTCATCAGAGAGTTTCTGAATATTCTCTTCCAAAAAGTCAATGGGAAGAGTCAGACCTGACCCTTTTTTAGATTTTACAAGTTTCAATTCGTTAAACGTTTTATTAACAGCCTGTTCCTTTGATTTAACATCCCCGGTGAACGTGAGCTTTGTTGGGTGTTTCTTGTAGTAGCCGTCAGACACATCTTGGGCGACACGAAGAACAACCTCAACTGTACCATCATGGCGCAAAAAGCACTTTTCGGCTATCTTAACCTGTGTTGATGGGAATTTTTCATGAAACGCTGTTGCAGCAGCCTTCTCTATCGGCTGAACAGCAATGAAGTTTCTATTGCCTACGCCTTTTGAATCGGCTCTAATCCATTTAGTAAGGTCAAGATCAATCAACTCTTCTTTCGAGAATGTAACCAGACCTTTCCCTGAATTTATTTGCACTACGTTCGGCATATGTTCCTCTCCTCTGTATAATAACTATAATATAATGGCGACTGATTGTAAATATAATCCGATTTAATGATTTTTTAGGGTTACTTTTAATTTTTGCCACCTTAAAGAATTTTTTGTTGACAGCAGCTTTATTTGAATTTTAATCTAGGGCATCCCATTTCGTGAGAATACCTTTCTTATTAAGAAAACCTCTACGAAAAGAGACATAACCAATAACTTTGTTCAATAGTCCAGTAACTGGAAACAATCGGCGTTCCATCACTGCTGATTTTGTGCTCTCGCATTAAAGTTATTTTGCTCCATAAGGATGTGTTTTAGATGCTAGTACAAACTAATTACAGTCCACTATCACCAGAACTGTCGAACACATTCTCCTATTTTCTTCAGAAAACAACGATGCAAACCATAGATTTTATTGGTGCTAAGTTACTGCTTAATCTGACTACATATACACACACACGTTTGTCAGATTTATAGGATGTGAGATAAGAATGCTGGAAAGTAGAGATGTGCACCATATTCCCAGCATGGCAACACGTTAGCTGTTGCTTTGTCCAATCGAGTTCACCTTTAAAATATTTGATACGCATCGTGTTTCACGTAATCTATATTATTTATTGAACATATAATCTAAGGAGTATTATTATGTCACAGTCGTTGTTATATGATAGTCCCCCCCTCGTCATTAATCCAGAAATAGCAAGTATCTTTGGGCTGAGAGAAGCAATCATCTTGCAACAGTTGCATTACTGGTTGGGGATCAAGAAGAAGAAAAATGATCAAAAGGGCTTTAAGGACGGCCGCTACTGGGTGTACAATACCATTGAAGAGTGGCAAACTCAATTTCCTTTTATATCAGGTGTTACCATAAAAAGAATCTTCAAATCATTCAAAGATAAAAAAATAATTATCTCTGAGCAGTTTAATAGTGCTAAATGGGATCATACGAATTTCTACACTATTGATTATGACGTACTAAATAAGCACATTGAGTTAGCTGAACAGGCTGAAAAAACTGCTGTAGAGGATCAAAATGATCCGATCAGTGGAGGCGGATTGGATCAAAATGATCCATTCGATTTAGATCAAAAATATCCGAGTGATGGGATCAAAATGATCCGATCTCTTAATACAGAGACTTCTCCAGAGACTTCTCCAGAGACTTACAATAATAAAAAAGGGGCCGCGTCGAACGCGGAACATACCCCTACGGGGGAGGAGGGGGAGGGGGAGGCGCTTCGCTCAGCCCCTTCGAAGAAAAGTTCCGTTAGTCTTTATAAGAGTACCTCGCCCGGAGGCACTATAAAAGTGCAAAACTCTGATGAAGTGCAAGTAGACAATTATCTCTCTTTGCCTATTTTTCAAACGTACTTCGGTTCTGATGTGGCGGTAGCGCAGGTATTCTTTGAAGATTTGTTGGTACAGTCGAAAAATCAAATTACACGCATTATTCAAACCATTTCAAGTAAATATCCCAAAGAGGTTGTTTTTGAAGTTATGCGTACCCTGCACGGTAAAAAACAGCAGGGAGACATTGAGTACTATAGCCCCAAATATTTTTATACTGCTTTGGAGGAATGCGCCATGCAATACAACGTACGAGTCAGCTTTAAACAGTTTTGCATTGATTTCTTTGGAGCAGGTACTGATGCCGACACGATATATAATTTTTATATCAACCTGTTAAGCACGAGGGAATATAAACATACAAAAGGGGAAACAATTACTGAAAGAAGAAAGAAAAACGTGAGAGAACTAACAAATACCTATGGATTAAATCAGTATCTTAAAACTGTAGCCGCATATACACAGGAGTATGATCAAGGAACACTCAAGTATGAGCCGACCTTGCATAATTTTACAAAGTTTGTAGAATTTTATGATAAGTATAAGACAGGGTATGGCAAAAAGACATCCAAGAAGGATACCAAGACGAAAAAACCAATAGAACCCTCTGAAGAGGAAGAAAGATTTGTTGTTCTTACCCCCCATGAAAAATTTAAGGCGCCCTACCCGTACACGTCTGAGTACTGGACGTATTTGTGTGAATGCGGTTTCATTTTCGAGAGAGAGCATGACGTCTGCCCACAGTGTAAAGCTACTGTTGACTACCAAGCATCACGCATACGTGTATCTGAATATATAAAAAGATTAGAATATTTAAATCAAAATGAGGGGAAAAAGAAAGATGAGCATGGAGCTAATGTACAAGTATGTAGAGACACGGGACATCGAAGTCCGCAACAAAATTGTTGAAGAAAACATTCCGTTGGTTAAGTTTGTTGTAAAAAAAATATACAACAATGGTATGGGAGAACATGAATACGATGACTTGGTTAGTTATGGAATGTTTGGATTAATTAAAGCTGTTGAGAAGTATGATATTACGCTGGGGTACAAGTTTTCAACATTTGCTTATCAAAAAATCCATTTTAGTATTATTGATGAGTTGCGCAAAGTGGATTGGGTTCCTCGATCAGTTAGATATAAGATTAAAAAAGCCCAGAAAGAAGCTAGAGAGGTGGAACTGACATTTGGGTATGCTGTTGATGTTTCATCTCTGGCAAAGGAGTACGGGTTAAGTAACAGAGACATTCTGGTGATGGAAGGGTCTCATGTAACGGCAACGGATCTTCCAATTTACTACGCAGTAGACAATAGAGAGGCTCAACATGATTATGTTCTTCGCTGATGTACATCTTGGGCATAGATTGTACCACACACTGACTGAAGATAATATCACAACGTCTGAGCAAGATACAAGAAATGCTTTAGATAGATTGTATGAACGGATGTGTAAGTCGGATATTGAGCTTATAATATGTGGTGGTGATTTCTTTCAGGCTGCTCGACCATCTACTGAAAGTATTCGTTGGGCAATCAACTGGTTTAAGAAAGTTGATGCTCTTGGAAAACCATTTTATATTATACCGGGGAATCATGATATTTCAGCACACTCACATTCTTTAGTATTTATAAAATCATTAACTGAGAGTTTTGAAGTTAAGAACATTTTCCTTCTGGATAAATCCATCTCTAAGATTACTTGGGGCGGGTGGAATATTTATTTTGTTCCATTCATGAGTCCTGAGTCATCAAAAAATAAATACACGACAACATTGGAGGCTGTGTCAACTGCGATGCGCTCGCTTGACCCTGCTTCAAATAATATTGTCGTTACGCATATACAAGAGACAGAGGCGAAGCTTGGAGCAGAGAGCATGATGCTTGCTCAGGCGGGGGATATTATTGATCTCAATTCTCCAATGCAGTATAAAAATACATTTGTACTAACTGGGCATATGCACATGCCTCAGGCATACCAGAAGAACAACGGTATTCGTATTGTGTATCCCGGATCAACCTGCTTTATGGATTATCTTGATTGCGGCCAGAAAAAAGGATTCATAACACTTGATCAAAACAGTTCAATAGATTTTGAACCAATACCGGGAATACGGATTTATAAGAAGTACACATTACCTATTGGGAAAGAACCACAAGAATTCTTTTCATCAATTCGAATGTCTCCTGATGAGGTGGTCTTTCTTGAGTTGCAAGATGATTCTATTATTGATGAGAGTGCTGTTCGAGAGTATTTGAAAACAAGGAATTGTTTTTTGGCTAAAATACTTCCTGTTGCTGCGTCAACAAATCCTGTCAAGATAACTGCTTCATCAAAACATCCTGTTTTGATTTTGGAAGAATACCTCACCAAGAAGTTCTCTGTTGAGGATATGGACTTTGATTGGAAAAGTACAATACTCCCGTTGGGAAAGGAGATACTGGTCAATGAGACTGAATACACTGGAGATTAAAGGGTTCTCGTCTTTTAAAGAACACACCAAAGTAATTATTCCTTTAGGAATTACTGGTATCACAGGAAGTGTTGAGGGTGCTGAGGGGAGATCAAACGGAGTTGGAAAATCTACGCTACTTATGAGTTTTCTATTTTCGTTATATGGTGTTGGTACATTTGATCGAATGGAAGAAGTGTGGAATGATAAACTAACATCAGCGGATGATGCTTTTGTAAAGTCAGACTTTGATCTGATGGGTAACAATTATGTTGTCGAGCGAGGAAGAAAAAAGAAGGCATCGTACCTTGATGTATTGGAGAATGGAAAAAGAGTGTGTGAGGGTAACACGGAGTCGCAGGAATTCTTACAAAGTCTTATCGGGATGGATAGCAAAATGTTTCTATCCTCAGTATTTGTTGCCCAGAAAGATTTATCTGCGTTTATTGACACAGACCCCGGAATTCGTAAATCGTATATGGATGTTGTTACTGATCTTGGCTTGTGGCGCTCGGCTAGTAAAAGGGCAACAAGTATCTATCGAGAGAATAAGAGTTCTTTTGATACTATTCTTGAAGATGTGAAGACTGTTGATAAAACTATTGTTGAGAGTGAAACAATCATACGTTCGCTTGCCACCGAACTCCAAAATATTGATTCAATCAAGAAGAAACGCGATGAGAAAGTTGTTGAGGTTGGCACGTTACTTAATATTAAAAATGTTCGTGATACGTTGAATGAGTATGCGTCTCTCAAGAAAAAAGGAACTCAGGAGATAGAAAACCTTACTCTTAAAAAAGAAACAACCGAGACTTCCTTAAAAGAAGCGGCTTCAGCTATTTCTAAGTTGAAAGAGGAGTTTTCCTCTTTTGATTCTTTTGATAGTAGTGCTGCCCAATCTACTATCAGTACGTTAGCAAATCAGCTAGGGGCTGTATCTGTTCAGGCAGAAGATTCAACTAAGCGCTCACGGGTTGTTGCTCAGAATATTGCGTATAATGCTGCTGAGTTAAAATTACTGGATAAAGATAGAGTAAGTATAACCGAGGGAACATGTGATCGGTGTAAGCAGCCTGTTAGTAAGGAACATATTGAAAAGTTATGTACAGAGGTTGATGAAAAGAAAGAGTCCTTGCTTACGATAGAGGTGGCCTTAAAAAAAGACAACGACTCTATTCAACAGGAAATTGATACTTTTTCAGCAGAAGTTGAGTATCTACGGGAAACCATAAAAAGTACTCAGTATACGCTAGATCATTACGTTGATGTGCGCAAACGGACGGAAGATGCTGAAACATCCTATACAAAACTGAACAGTAGCCTCGTTCTTGATCTAAAAAATATCAATACATCATTATTAAGTACACAAATCAGTATTACCGAGTACGATACTAAGATAATGGAACTACAGCAACAAATTGCAGAAAATGTACACATTGATGTTGATTTGTTGAATCAGGAGCTAAGTGCTCTTAATCGAACACTTGAAGACTTGACAATTAAGCAGGGAAGACTACAAAAATTTGAAGAGGATGTCGTCTCCCATAAAAATGTTTTAGCGGATAAGAAAAAGAGACTTAAAAAACTACAGGAAAGTTTGTATTATTTGGAAGTACTGGGCGAGGCTTTTAAAGACATCCCTGCTGAGTTATTCAAAGAGTCTGTTGTTGATGTTGAAAATTACGCCAATGAGATTATTCGGTCAATATATCATAAGTTTAAAATTAAGATATATGAAGATGAAACTAAGAAAAACCGCCCCCTCATGATTGCTTTTGAGGTAGATGGGAAGTATCGAAACTACAAACTTCTAAGCGGTGGCCAGCAAAGCATTTGTGCTCTTGGACTACGAATGGGGTTTAATAGAATTTTATCTCAGCGGTCAAGGGTATCTCTTAATTTTCTGATACTGGATGAGATTTTCGGCTCTCTGGATAAATTTAACAGGGATGAGGTTTTGCGCATGCTCAACGGGCTTACTAGGTTTTTCCCTCAGATTCTTGTTATAACGCATACTGAGGAAGATCGAATTTTTCCTAATTTGATAAAGGTTAGAATGGACAGCGCCGGTAATAGTTCGATTATATAAAATGATATAAAATGAGACAAATGAACTAAGGAGAACTAAAATGCTATTAGAAAAAGTATATGATGATTTTGTTAAGCACACCGGGCTTATTGATTCCGTCTACAAAACAGTATTCGTTAACATTTCAGGCATTCTTTCGCGTATTCAAACCATTTCATGGGATTACTTGAAATATTCGTCGGATTCTGGTAGTGATACCAAGTATACATTTAAAGATATCTCAAAAGTTCCTCGGTATGTTATAGAACTTTTGCAGAACGCCTTTAAAAACTACTATACGTTGCCTCAGGATACTGAGGTCGAGATAGGAGTATCAATTGGTGCTGCACCATATAAAATAATAAATACAGATTCTGGTACAACAATACCTCCTGAGTTGGATTTTATTTCTAAGTATGAACTATATGATATGTTTATACTGAATAAACCTGTGTATGATTTATTTGGCGCTTTTGATGATGAATTCAGGTTTATACTTTCATTTCAGACCAGCGTCCGTGATGTGTTTCATCCGTTGAAGAAGAAATTTGAGCAATCAGAAACTGTTTCGTATGTTCTTGAGAATAATGTATCTCAAAGTAAGGTAGCTACAGCACAGCTTCACGTAGAGACTCTTCAGAAAAAGATACAAGAGATTCTCAATGAACTGGAGTTCTGCAAAAAAAATACTGTGACGCTTACGGATAGCAGACACAAAATATTTATTGGAGTTAACTCCCGCGAGTCTTTCTTGATGGAAAAAGAAAAATATGATGTTGAGTACATAACCCTCAAGCAGACAAAAGATGGGTATGATGAAAAGAGAATAAAAATACAATCAGTATTGTCTGATATAGAGGCCGAACTGAGCGATGCTACCGCACGCAAGGGTCAGGCTGCGCCAGAGTTAATCGATTATTTGGTGAGAAAGAAAGTTACGTTTGAAAGAGAACTGGTGTCCGTAGAATCGTCTTTGCATGATTTTAATACATTTCTCAACGATCTTTCTACAAAGATTCACGATATAGCTATTTCACTTTCTCAAATAGACGGGTACACGACAAATGATATCACAACATTGGATGATCAAATAGCGGCGGCTCAGAGAAGGCAGGATGATTTGTATGGCATCCTTCTTGGATTAGAAACGGAATTAAAACACCAGCAGAGAACCTCAGAAGATTTATCTATTAAATCCGAAAAAGCAAGTTCTTACGGTGATTTGACAATTCAAAACATAGAAAACAGTGCTATTGTCAGCCACTTGGCAACATCTTTGAATCCAGCTTCAGTAATTACTGTGATAAACTATTTGAGATACTATTATGCATATTATACAACACAGATTGCGAATGATCTTATTACGGCAAATATAGACTTAGATATAAATATCGCTCATGCCGTTGCATCAAAGATGTATCTTGTTCGATGTTTCGGTCTGTATTTTAATCAGATGTTTTCGGCAGTAGACTTTGCCGACAACCGGATAGAGAAGGTAATTTCGATAGTTAAGGATTAATATGTTGCCACTACTCAAGAAATTATTTGGTTATAATGATGGCAGAGCAGCAAAAACATTCGAGAGCACAAAGAAATTATCTAATCTACAGAATGACATAGCTGCCAAGAAAAAGGAATTGGATTCAATGGAGTACGGTATTCTTCTTGAACAGAAGGATGAAGTTTTTATTTCTTTGAATGATTTCTTGGACTTGATGGAGATTGATGCCCTATCAATGGATGTCCTGCTGAAGAGGTGTAAGCATATTTCGGAATTGGATAAAAAGTCAGCGGTTACTGAATTATATTCTGTTGTTGAGGATGACCATGTTGTTCTTTGTCCAAATCCAAAAGAGTGCGAGCGGCACAAAGATACAGTCATGACAAAGATACGAATTGCTACGATTCGGGGGGTGCGCGAATGAGTGATATTGATGTTCTAGAAACTCCATACGGTAAATACGTCAAAAAAAGCAGACTCTGCCCCATTTGCATCAGGCGAGACCACATGGAGATAAATTATCTTCGCGCCCGTGATCACACACCGTATAGTGATATATCTGTACAGAAACAGATAACCATAGACTCCCTTGATATCCATTTCAGAAATCATTTCGTTGTATCCAAGAATAACCAGCAACTGCTCGATTTGAGAGAGAACTCCAGCCAAGAAGCAAATGATATAATTCAACGTATTCTAGAGGGGGACGTTGATTTATTTGGGGGGGCACAAAGTGTTCTTCAGTCGAAAGTTCAGCGACTGAATGATATTAAAAGCAGACTCAAGTTTCTTTCTGATCAGCAGGAAATAGACAATCTTGATGACATTGAAAAACAGGAGTACATTCTTCTTCACAAGCTTGCCGAGGGCATTGAGAACTCGATAATGCAGATTCATCAGATTCTCGACAAGAAATTGTTCCCTTCGAACAAGGAAGAGCTTATGAAGGCAACCCTATCATACAAATTGAGTGTGCTGGCAAAATTCGTTGATGACATCGTTGTTATTTTGATTGAGCTTGAAAAGAACACCGAGTATAGAGATTTAATTCACCAGATACGAAGAGCATTGTCCCAGAGAGTATCTGCAATAGAAACGATCATACTTAAATCTGGTGGTGAGATTCGATCAATAGATATTACTGATAGGGCGGTAGGTGAATAGGCACTAGCAATGTATTTGTTTGGGGGAAACATTAATGGCAATACAAGATGGAAATCCGTTTGTGCAACATCTATCCCAGCAAGTGTGGATGGAGAATTATAAGTGGGAAACAGATGAAACCGTATGGGGTACATTCAGGCGAGTTGCAAAATGTGTTGCTTCGATAGAGAAAGATAAGGTATATTGGGAAGAAAAATACTACGAATTGTTATCAGAGTTTAAGTATATTCCCGGAGGGAGAATATTATCCAATGCTGGAACAAATTTAAAAGGAACTACGTACAACAACTGTTTTGTAGGGGGGTTCCGTGGTAAAAATCAAGATAGTATTTCGAGCATTTATGAAGAACTAGCACGCCAAGCAAAAACTCTGGCATCCGAGGGTGGGTATGGGTGCAATTTTGATGTACTGCGACCACGGGGTTCTTTTGTAACAGGAATTGGTGTGGAGACATCGGGAACAATTCAATTTATGGAACTGTGGGATATTTCTTCTTCAGCGCTTACTAAAGGAAGCGGGGCAGCTAAAAAAGATTCTAAAGGTAAAAATAAAATACGTAAGGGAGCCATGCTTGGCTGTTTAAGCTGCTGGAATCCGGGGATAGAGGAATTCATTGCAGCAAAGAGAAATCCCGGTATGTTAACTAAATTTAATTTGAGTGTGCTCATAACAAAAGAATTTATTGAGTGTGTAAAGAAGGATTTACCATGGAATTTGGAATTTCCCGATACTACTTTTACGAAATATGATGATGAGTGGGACGGTAATTTACGAAAGTGGAAGGAAAAAGAATATCCCGTTCGTATATGGAAAACTTTTGAGAGTGCCTGTGAGCTTTGGGATTTGATTATAACTTCTACATACACAAGAAACGAACCAGGCGTTATCTTTATAGATAGAGTAAATGAATTAAATAATTTGCACTATTGTGAGAGCATTTCTGCCTCAAATCCTTGTGCTGAAGAGCCTTTACCTATTGATGGTTCTTGTAATCTTGGTTCAATA
>Ga0315276_10002431_pt1 | contig 17045 bp, 14 predicted proteins | sample YL17G05_0_MG_FD_204542 | JGI IMG/M metagenome (GOLD analysis project Ga0315276, IMG submission 204542) | Sediment microbial communities from Yellowstone Lake, YNP, Wyoming, USA - YL17G05_0 | ecosystem: Environmental > Aquatic > Freshwater > Lake > Sediment | place: USA: Wyoming | collected... | reverse complement strand
CGGCGCTACAGCAGGAGCGCCAGGTCTCACCATATATTCATATTGAGGAAGAGGAGTAACGGCCAGTAACGTTGTCATTCTTCAGTTGTAATCGCAGAGAGAACAGAACAATTCTATCGAATTTAAATTTATATAAAAAAAAATCAATTTACATTTTTCTATTTTGCTGCAACTGTTCCAACGAAACTTGACCCACCTTGTCTGGTGCATAATTATCTGGTGGAGTTTCTATTTTACCGGTATTTGAATAATCAATCGTTGAATAATTATACATTTGGCGCATGCCGCCATTACCCTTTGCCAACATTTCTTCGCTGCTTTGATCCCAAAAACTGTACGTGTCTGATGCAACTCCGTGTCCCATAAAGTCGCTAGTCAATGAAAAGGGCGCTGGTTCACCATTATTATTTGTCGCTATTTGATTTATTTCTGTCTCTTTTGGAGAGAGGTGTTGCAATATCTGGTCCCCGTATAAAATTTGATTTCCCTGATTCAATAACAACAATGCTGGAACACGAGTCACTTGCGGAGGAAGCAAAATCTTTTCTCCATTTTCTAAAATTAAATACGTGGTTCCATTTTGCGCCTTCTCTCGCTTGTCAATACACAAAAAATGAATTTCCTTGCTACAAGCACTTTTAGAAAGAACCTGTAATAATTTTTTAGATTTTTCACAAAAATTGCTATAATAAATGATGCTACTCATAATTCAAAATACAAAATACAAAAACAAGAATTTAAAAGAATATATTCTATTTAATTTAACAATGCAATAACTATTTATATTGAAATTATTATAAATATTTTATTCATTGACAACCATATTTATTGTTATTTATTTATTGTTATTTATTGATATTTATTTTATAAATAACATATTATTAAAAATTGATTTAATATAAAGAATATATATTATTATTAACTTGGAATTTATTGTAATGAGCTCCTCATCCTCCTCCTCCGGAAGCAAAAAACCGATTATTTCTCAACACAATAATAATAACGAATCTTCGCTCACATTTACATTGGAAAATTGCGATGTTTCAGTTGCCAACGCTTTGCGACGAATCATCGTGTCAGATGTAAACCAATACGTATTTAGAACATTTCCTCATTCCGAAAATCGAGCAGAGTTTACCGTCAACACAACAAGACTTCATAACGAAATACTAAAGCAGAGGCTCGGCTGCATACCAATTCACCATCTACACACAGTTGATGGTTTCGCAAATGAATACAAGAATTATGTTGTGGAAGTCGACGTAAAGAATGAAACAGACACAATTCGATACGTTACAACTGAAGACTTCAAAGTAAAAAAAGCGAAAGCAATTGAAAAAAAGTCAGGAGACGCCGACGACGATGTAATGTATCAATATTTGCCTGAAGCAACTGTTCGTAAAATATTTCCGCCGGATGCAATCTCGGGCGAATACATTGAATTTGCAAGGCTTTTGCCCAATCTGTCTTCTTCCAATTCCAACAGCGGAGAAGCACTGGTATTTACTTGCACTCTTGAAATTTCAAATGCAAAGTTTGATGGAATGTACAATGTGGCACACACGTGCGCTTACAACTGCACGCCCGATACCAAAGAAATTGATAAACAATGGAGGGCAAAAGAAAAATTAATGAGAGAAGGACTTGAATCGTCATTGTCTGCCACTTCTATCGAAGAAGTTGTTGAAAATGCGAAAAAAAACTGGGAACTTCTTGATGCGGCGCGCATATTTGTTCCGAATAGCTTTGATTTTATAATCGAAACCGTTGGCGTCTATACAAATGTTCAACTTGTGACAAAAGCTTGCGACATTATGATTAAAAAATGTGAAAAACTGCTCGCGGACATTGAACATGCCGCAGGTGCGGAGAGCGACACAAACGCGACGACGACGACAACGACGATTGAATATGCGCACGAACTAACCACCATGAAAAATTCATTTCGAATCAATTTGATTGGGGAAGATTACACTCTTGGAAAAGTAATTGAAAATTATATATTTTCCAACTATTACAACAAATCCGACGGAATTGTTTCATTTTGCGGATTTAAAAAACCGCACCCTCATGCTCTAGACAGCTATATTATTGTTTCGTTCAAAGAGGAAATTGAATTGTCGAAAGTGCAAGAACACATTTCAAAAGTGATTTCAGAAAGTATTTCTGTTTTCAAGTCTCTTTTTGAATCATTCAATGATTTCAAGAGTAAAAAATAAAAAAAACACACGTAAATCAAAATAATTTAAAAATAGATTCATTAAAAAATAGATTCATTAAAAAATAGATTCATACAACATTTATATTTTTTCTTGCCATTTTACAATGAAAAAAATATAAATTGAAAACTTATTATCTATACTTACATTCATCAGTTTACCAGCAAGAGAACACCAATCACAATCGCAATAATGTACGGCAACAACAACAACAACAAGGGCAACAACAAGGGCAACAACAAGGGTGACAAGGACAACAAGGGCAAAAAAGGTGAAGAGTATGTTTTCCGCGGCCCCTTTTCATCCAACGTGGTGGGGTTGCCGATTGTGAATGCAATCACCGGAGTCAAATACCCGTGGACTGTTGGTTCATTTGAAGAGAATCACTTGTGGAAAGTTGTCAACTGCACTCGATTCACTCCCATGACGTACTTTTACGACTCGCCTGAACAACACGAAGCGCACAAAAGGGTGACAATTGATCCCGAGTCAAAGGCGGCATGGTACACTTTGCAACGAAATCTCGAGTGAAGTGTCCCCCGACGATGATGACACATGATGATATGAATGATATGATGATATAAAAACAAATAAAAAATAAAAAGAAATAAAAAACAAATAAAAAATATTTTTTTTAGTTACATATAAATAATCAAAATATAGGGATTCTAGGGGAACCAGGTGGTTCCCTATGTATGAAGGAGGGGTCATAGGGGAACCATGTTCCCCTAAAACCATGTTCCCCTAGAACCATGTTCCCCTAGTCAAATTCCTCATCTTCTTCATCATTTGGATAAATGACTTTGCATCCCGACCAACCGCCTTTGGCAATCTTTTTAAACTTTTTATCCATATATTCATGCAATTCCTGAATTTTGGGAACATTCTTATCATAATTGTTTGTATACCAGTCCTTGAACTCCTGGTTCAGCTCATCTCGTTTCACATCAAACGCCTTTCCAGTCTTATCATTTATACCAGGACATACTTTAATCTTATCTCGAATAAACTCGGACAAATAATCCTGACTGTTTCTGTATTTGTTGCTGCTCAACTTGATCTTTTCACAAGTGGCAACAGTTCCTCCTGTTTCATATGCCTTTTGAACCAGCATTGCCATAAACACCGGTGCCCATCCTTCAAGTTTCTCATCCAGGCGCTTATCAATCATGAACTGGTACGGCATTTCAGGGTCATCGCTTTTTGGTTCCTCGCAAAATAAAGACTCAAAATCTACTTTGCAAATACGTCTCCATGTGCCGTTATCATTACTCTTGACATCAAACATGACATTCGTGCAAACAACCAGCTTGAACTGCGGGACAAATGTAACCATTTCCTGATACAATGCGCGCGCTTGAATCGGGTCACCGCCTGTCAATTCTTTCAACGGACCCTCATTAATACGGTCCCCTTTCGACGGCTCATTCATTACCGCATACCTCACACCCTTCAACTGCGCAATTTCAGACGCAGTTCCTCCAATCTTATTTCGTTTTTCTGTAATCAAAGTAATAGGAATCGTTCCTTTATATTCTCCGAAACAATGCGACATTAACTCGACCAGCTTTGACTTTCCGTTGCTTCCGCAACCGTTGTAAATATTGAATGTCTGGTCGCGATTCACACCAATGAGACACGACGCAAGATGTTCCCACATGTAAGTGCGCAACTCCGGTGACGGAAACAGCTTCTCCATGAATTCAATGATTTCGCGTTCTGTTGTTTCATACTCTTTGCATTCGGCGCTATATGACTCTAAAAAGTCAATGTTGGTAGTTTTCGAAATAAAATCATACGGCTGTCCTGGTCTGAAAATTTTCTCCTTAAAATCCACGACACCATTCGTAAATCCCATGAGATGCGGCTTTGAATCCATCTTTTCAAGAAAATCCTTATCATAAAACATCTCGCGCACTTCACGCAACACGTTGTTTTTAACAGACGATGATTTCAGTTGATTGCAAACCTCCGTCATCCGCTTGGAGCGTTCCTGAATGTTCTTGAACTGTTCTGAAGTGCTGTCATATTCATTCAAACTATCCAGCAGTTTCATGCTTCTTTCCGAATAAATGCCGAGCATTTCTGTTGAAATAAGCCAACGAAGTGATGTTCCTGAGTCACAAACTGACCACCGGTGATCTTTGAATTCAAACCACGCGTTGTGTTTTATGCTGACACACACAAAGCGCCCCTTGAACAAGTGATACAACACGTTTGCCAAATCAACATCCGATGCTTCCGCGATTTTGGTCTTTCCAACGTGCGTAACTAGAGTCTGGTCAATATAGTAGTCAACCGTTTCTGCCGATATCTTCTTATATTCTGTTGGATTGTCTTGTTTCGACCAAAACATAATTGAGCGTTTTGAAAGCTCGCTTTTCCCCGTCCTGAATTTCTGCCACTGCCTGTATAATTCCCCAATTTTATCATAACTGAATTTTTCACTCATTGAACTGAAAAGAATCCATGTCAAAAACAACTTTTCGCTTGTATTTTTTAAAGCCCAGCCAACCTGAATCCACTTTTCATACGGTCCGTAATGCTTTTCTGAAAGCGACATTACAAATTTATGCGTCTCTTTGATGTCATACTCTCGGGGTTCCACGTTTTCCATAATTATTTTTATTGCCGCTTCTAGCTGTTCCAAATTGGCGATTAAATTATAATCAATCGACGACAAAGAGAGCGATGACGCCGCCATTGTAATATTTACGCGTGACGATGCGGATGTTGCCGGCGCAAACTTCTTTGTCTTGAACATTTCCTCGATTTTTCGCACGTACTCTTCATTCAGCTCAAAGGATTTATGCCCCCTGTACCTTGCTGTCAGCAACCTGAAGTCCTTTTCAAATTTGAAGTCGGATGCCTTCTTCTCCAGAAATTCCCACTCCAACGACTTGTTAATTTTCAGTATAAAATGATACTTCAAAAGATAAGACTTGCATCCTGGTTTTCTAGAGTTGTAAAGTTGCCACCCAGTCTTCCCGCTTGTAATTGAATTGTCAATGATGTCTTCCCATGAATTCGTTACAGGCAATTCGCCCCACACGTTTGGCAATTCCAATAAAACCTGGTTTCTAAGGAACATTTGCTGTTTTCGTTCCATGTGAATTCCTACAATCATATGAATTCCGTCCTTTGTCATATCCGTCTTGCAATTCACCGTCGTTTTTTCAAATACAAATACCGGAATATCTGCTCCCGCATCAATCTTTAGAATTTTTTTGATTGTGTTCATGTAAAGCAGCACCATGTCAACAACATGGTCTTTTGTGTGTTGGCGCTCCTCCACGCCAACATCATACTTAAAATCAAAATCTACAAGGATGGGTCCTGCGTCATGTAGCTGAATTTCTGTCAAATATTCCTGTTTCCCTTCAACAAACACGTGCTGATAATACTTTTTATAAAATTCTTCCAGTTCTGAATCCGTTATTAAATACGCGCCACCCTTGATTCCCAATTCCACATTTTTCAGCCGCGTGTGCGTGCATTTTTCATCTTGTTTTATATATAATGATAACAAATATGATGCAAAGTTATAACTTGCGTTGACATTCGCCTTTGCCATTGCCATTGTTAATATTATATATTGAGATAAGTTTAATTCAATTTTTATTTATTGTTTATCCCTAAAAATCAAAAATTTAAAATTCATAAAAAGTATTTTTTTACATTTTTTACAATTTTTACAATATTCACAATTTTTTCAAACAACATTTCTATATTTATAATTATGAATATGATATAAACATTACAAGACATCAACATGTAGACATACACGCTTCACCATTGAATTTCACATTTTCAAATGGCATCTTCTAATAAAACATATGGCGCAGCCGAAGCCGGTGCCGCCGCCGCCACCATTACAGAGTCATCCTCCTCCACCTCCTCTTCTTCCAATGATGTAAAACCCATTAGCATTTCTAAAGATGCAGTCAAGCGACTTTTGAAAGACATTGGTGAAATGATAAAAACGCCACTTCATGATCAAGGAATCTATTATAAACACAGCGAAACTGATATCTTAGAGGGTTGGGCATTAATTATTGGTCCAAGAGATTCGCTTTACCGAGACGGTTATTATTTTTTTAAATTCGAGTTTCCCACCGACTATCCCCACGCCCCTCCACTTCTTCATTATTTCACAAATGACGGAATCACTCGGTTCCATCCGAATTTTTATAAAAGTGGGAAAGTTTGCGTTGACATTTTAAACACGTGGCGCGGAGAGAAATGGAGCGGTTGTCAAACCATTTCTTCCGTTTTATTAACGCTGGTTTCTATTATGGATAACGAGCCCATTTTAAATGAACCAGGCATAACAAAAAAAAATCCCGACTATTTAAACTATCACAACCTTGTAGAATACCGAAACTTTTCTTTTTCGATTTATGAATTAATATACAGCATTGAAAATTTTTGCAAATATATACCCATCAAAGAGAAGGAACATTTAGACTATTTTTATTCCATTATGAAGACGCACTACGTTTCAAACAAAGACGCTATAATGAAGAAACTGCAAGAAAAAAAAGAATGCATACTTCATCCTGAAATTGTGCACTCGTCCCTTTACTTATTTGGATTCAAAATCGACTACACGCAACTGATATCATTATTTGAAAAATTAACAATCGCCTAAAACCAACCGCGCAAAAAATATTATTTACGTGTAATCCATTTTTTGTTTTTTTTGATTTATATTATTTTAAAAAAATTGAATATAAATAATATAATTATTTATATACATACAAGACGCAGCATACAAATACCACAAATCGACTTTGAAAATGCAATTCTGTAAAGTGTGCGGAAACATGTACTATATCACAATGGCTGATGCTCCCGCCACTGAAGAAGATAAAGAAGTCACTTCTAAAATACTTATTAATAAATGCAGAAACTGCGGCAACGAAGAACAGAATTCAGATACCAGCGTGTGTGTGTCTAAAACATTTTTCAAACAAACAGAAAAACGGTTGTCAAATTTTGTGAATGAATATACACATTTAGATCCAACGCTTCCTCGAATCAACGCAATGAAGTGTCCCAATTTAGAATGCGAAACAAACAAAACGCTTGATTTACCGTGCACTGTTTTGTACATTAGATATGATGACACAAATTTGAAATTTATTTACATGTGCACAACTTGCAAACACACGTGGAATACCGAGCAGTATCATCACGCGTCTTGAATGAATGAAGAATAAACCACACCACACAACAAACCAACCAAAAAAATTAATATTTAATTCGGATATTTATTTTTGAATACTTTATTTTTTATTTCATTAAATCCTAAACCATTATAATTTCCGTGATTTCTTTGATTTATGGTTATTCCTTTTAGAACGATACTGTGTTTTACGTAATCGTCGTTTTGATTTTTTTCTAGAGGAGCCGCCGCTGTCGCTGTCACTGCTGCTGCTGCTACCTACCACTGCTGAACTGCGTTGCGGCGGCACTGGCGGCAGCGGCACATTCCTAATCATTGCTTGATGAAAAGTAGGATGACCATTACCATCATCAGCCACACTAACTCCGCCTTTAGGTTTCCATCCCTCGTGCATTAAGCTGTTAACAGAGTCCTCAAACGCTTCGGGATAACCATAAATCTCCTCCACAACCTTATATTCCATCATTTTACTGAAATATATAATGCAAATATTTGATTATATATTATAATAATATTATTATAATAAATATAAATAAAAAATTGAAATATAAATATATATTTTATACATATAATATACAACAACAACACAACAACACAACCAACGCAAAAAACACACGACATACATAAAAATGGATAAAATGCACAGTCTCGATGAAAGTTTTAATGGCGGTGGTGGTGCTGCTGCCGCCAGCAGCGATGGTAGTGACGACGATGTAAATACAACTACAACAACAGATCCAAATGTTGATGATTCAATTCTATCTTCTGGAGGAATGGGAGAAGAAGAAGAAGTGGCAGATTCCGACACATCGACGGATATATATGAAATGGGAGAAGGAGCAGGAATAGGAGCAGGAGCAGGAATAGGAGCAGGTGAAGAAGAAAATGTTTCATCAGCATCTTCTCATGACGACGACGACGACGAAAATGAGGAGAATGACGACGATGACGACGACGACGACGAAAATCATCTTCAAAAATTCGATAATGAATTAAAAAAAAAATACATTGCAAGCTTTCATCCTGAAAGTTTATCTTATAATAATGAAGAAACCGAATCCATGTCGAACGTTACCAGAAACGATGCTGGAATCATCATTGACCCGTTTCACAAAACCTTGCCATTTTTAACCAAATATGAAAAAACGCGAATTTTAGGAATTCGAACAAAGCAACTGAATGAAGGCGCCAAACCATATGTTGATGTAAACCCGACAATTATTGACGGCTATATTATTGCGCAGCTGGAATTGGAACACAAGAAGTTGCCATTCATTATTCGGCGCCCGATGCCCAATGGAAGTTCTGAACTGTGGAGACTGCAAGACCTCGAAATTATTTGTTGAATCAATTGACATTGAAATAGAGAGAAGAGAGAATATAAAAGATAATTAATATTTTTTTAATAAAAGAATATAACTCAAAAAAAGTCCAAAAAAGTTCTTTGCAAATAAATCCAATATATTATATAATGAATTTTTTAAATTATAAGGTAATAATGCCACAACACCATATAGTGACCAGAAAAATAAAAAATACCAAAATAATTTTACTCCTTGCTCGCCACTTTTAACTGCGTACTTTTCATAAATCGCATAATAGTACATTAAAAACGGAACAAACCCTAATAAAACGCCCGACAAAGTCGACAATATTTTCATCTCTCCCAAATAACCAAAAAATAACATGGACCAATTTAATAGCAAAATTTTTGACAATACGCCCGCATTGTCGTTTACTAAACTGGAAAATTCCAACTTTGTTGTGTCTATTTTTTCATTTTTATATCTCAAATAAATCAAGTAAAAAATTAATGTAGTCAACATTGTCGGGGTTGTAATGATCCAATCAATGTACCGTTTTGGTGTGATATTTATAACGCTATCAAAATTATAAACTAACCAGATATAAAACAAGCCTTCAATTGCCTGAACAAGTAATTCCAAGTACAAAAGCTGTTTTATAATATAATTTTCTCGAGGAACATCAACATAAAATGCAGCCCACATCTCAATAATACCAGTGATAAATTGAACCGCCACAGAAATAAGCAATGTTGTATAAAAGAATCTCCTAGTATTCATTTCAACAACAATGTATAAATAAGACTTTATAATTTATTATATATTTATTATATTATAAAATACTTCTTATCATGAAAAAACAATTCGGAGGAAAATGGAGTTTGAAATACAAAAAAAGTATCAACTGTAGTCGACCAAAAGGATTCTCACAAAAACAACACTGTAAATATAGAAATAAAAATACAAGAAAAAATAAAAAATAGTAATAAATAATAAATAATAAATAAATAATTCAAGGCACACAGATCTAGCACAATGCGAAATAACAGGATAAGATAACGGGATAGAAATATAAAAATGATAATAACATACACACGTTATTATTATTATTTTTTCAATATTTTTTTACAAGACATCCCCGCCGCTTCCTGCTGCCGCCGCTGCCGTTTCTCATACCACTAATAAGCGCACTTCTACGTCGATAAAGTTGAATTAGTTCTGTATCATCTTGTGTCCTTGATATCGTACCTTTCTCAAGATTATCAATTTGTTCTTGAACACGTTCAAGTTCCGTCTTTGGAGGCGAATATGACTGGAATGATTTATATTTCAAGTTATCTGGATTCCAGCGCCGAACCTTTAGTTCAGCGCTACTCATTGAAGGTGGTGCTGGTTCTTTGGTTAGTCGTTTTAGTTTTTGCATTTGCGGTTCTTGCAATGGTATATTTCCATCAACGATTAGTCCTTGATACATCGTACCATCGTTGAAATAAACAACTCCATCGCCGTTTGGTGTTCCATTTATTATTGGTCCTGTATACTTTTTTACAGGTTTGCCATCAAATATTACTTTAGTATGTATTTTAGTTGGTTCTACAACAAGTTCTCCGTAAACTGCTGGTCTTGGAGGGGTGTATGTAACTACACCGCTTACAAGCGCATCATTATCAAACGCCCCATCAAACGCGCACTCACTTTTTAATATTAATTTGCCATCACCGTGCAACATGTTATTTACAACCTCACCCGTGTATGAACGAACGTTAGATTCTCTTTCATGATCATCCATTTTTAAATTTATATCGTAGTCGGTAAATGAATAATTTGGCAGCTCATATGCAGTTGAAAGTGTATCCAACTCACGATCAGATTGAGGGTTACATTTTATAACTATCGAATTCGGATGCTCTAAATTTCGTTGCATCCCTGAATTCCAAGAACATGCTCTACCGTTCACAAGAAAGTTTTTCTCCTTACCAGTTTTTGCTATTTCAGATGAAAAATCTTTCAACACTTTTAATCCACCTATCATTTTTTTACGTTTTGAATATTTTCTGTTTCTCTTTGTGAATTTCTTTTTATTTATTTTGCAACGTTTTTTAAACGACGGCATTTGTTATATATATATTGTATATATATAACATATAGTTAATTTTATTAACACATTACATTAATGCTAAAGTAAAATAGTAAATATAATAAATAATAAAATAAAAAATAGTAAGTAATTTTATAAGCGGATACGCAACACCACAACAACTCTAGCATTTCCAACGCTTGCCGCACTCGAGACATGTGACAAATGTCGTCATCGGCTCATCTGCCGAACGCGTTTGTTGTTGAGTATATGTGCACTTGTTTGATTTGCAAGCGCGACATGTAAACAAATCGGTGGATGCTTCAATCTTCAGTTCATACCTGTTCTTATCACGATTTTTCTTATCCTCGATGATCTTGCTCCACATTTTCGAATTCATGTCTTGGTGTGTCATAAATGCAAGTTCGTGCGCTTTAATTTTTTTGGTTTTGATCATATCCATGACGTCCGCATTATCGAGGTTGATGCAGATGCATTTCAACCAATCCACATAGAGCTGAACAAAATACACATTGTCCCACTTTTTAACAATGTTCATTTCCCCTGCCTTTAAAAGCGTGCGGTTATAAATTCCCTTTTCCAAATTGAGTCCAATGCTACCTGATTCATCGCCTCCAATTTTTTCTGATAATTTTTTTTGTATATTTCGTCTGAACGACTCGGGATTTTTCGGAATCATGGGCTTGATTTGTTGATTTGTTTATTTACTCTTATAACAATATATATATTTATATTCAATTTTTATATATATTGTAGGGTGGTCACATGTCAATTGTTACATGTGACCCGCGTCGTTTTATGAGAATATTTTTTAAGGAGGGGTCAGAGGGGAAACTTGGTTCCCCTTCCCTTATTCATCATCTGAATAATTGTATTCTTCCGAATTCAGCTCTGAAGAATCATCGCTATCATTGCCGCTGTCATCATCATCTTCCTCTTCTTCGTCTGTTGAGGTAGTATCATCCCTTTCTGAACTGCATTCATCTTCAGAATCCTCACTCGAAGCATTTTCGTCGGCGTCAGCGTCTGCGTCAACATCTGCATCAGCGTCGGCATCTTCCAATGCATCTTCAATAATGAACCCGTCTTTTAAATACCCGTCCTTTGTCTTCATGCTTGACGGAACACTTTCCAATTCGTCCTCTTCCTCTTCATCTTCATCTGCATTGTCTGCAAGCGTTTCAAACCCGCCAAACAAGTGCTCGTATACTTTATTCCACTTCTCAACCGTCAAATCAACCATTTCCATACTCGAATCTCTCGACAAAAGCGCACAACTTCCAAAAAACAATTCAGAATCTACAGGCGGTGGAAAATCGTATTTATTTTCTTGATTTGCTTGACCGTCACTTCGTGCCCACAATTCAACTGTAACCGGATTATCGCCCTTTTTTGAATAGCCCCACTCCATAACCTTGTCAAATCCATCCGGTTTTTTCAAATTACATTTTTTATACAATTCATCCGTATTTGTGCTTTTATACTCACGCACTTTCAACTCACCAGTCTTTTCAACTATAACAATGGATGGCATTTTCGTTAAAATTTTAACAAACTATCTATAGTAATTTTAAACATGGGTTTAAATCATTTAATGTTAATTATTTATTTATATAAGTATTAAAATAATTATTGTTTATAAATTTATAAATTTATAAAAATATTGTTCTACGTTTTTATTGTATTAAAGTTATATTTATATATAATAAAATCATTAAAACCTATATTTTATTATATAAAATGTGGTACTGGATTTTTAAAGTATCTATATTGTCACTTATTTTTATTTTTCTTCTTCATTATCTTTACTCTTTTTTTATTTCTACTCTCACAATACCAAAAGTCAAAGATTTAGTAACTCTTCCACAGCAAAAATATGATGAACTGTTTAATTCATTAGAGCAAAATAAATATAGTCAAGAAACTAAGGGCGGAAATGGAAACAATGGAAATAATGGAAACAATAATTTATTACCATCATCAACGTCATCTTCTTCTCAGTCAATGAAAGATGAACTCATTCGTTTTATGAAAGAAATAGGTGGCGGAAGTGGCGGCAACAGTGGCGGCAACAGTGGCTCTCTATCATCAGTCGCGCCATATTCATTTTCCAAATAAAATACAGGCTGGGTTCTAAATCAATACAGCCCGCCTAAAATTACGATGAGCAGTATACCTTCATCGCCGCAATGCGAAAAAATGAAATTAGTAACCAGCAACCTGAAACCTGCAACAATTTGACATTTGAAATTTTAAATTTAAAATTTAAAATTTAAAATTTAAAATATAATATAATATATATATAATATAATATAATATATATATAATATATATAATAATGAAATAAAAACATGGCGCTAATATAAGCAAGTCAGGTCATCAAGAAAAAACAAGAACAACAACAAGTCAATACAAATGCAACGCTTTATGAGTTATGAACAAAAATCTTGTAGTTTTTCCACCAACACCGGTAACATCGGTAACAGTAACAACAGCAGTAACAACAGCGAAGACATCTTGAAACAATTTCCGAAAATAAAATTTTCTTATGAATCAAAACCTTATAAGAAAGTTTCACAAAATAAAAATAATAATTCAATTACCGTTTCCAATAATGAAAGCGAACAAAATAAAGAATTCTATTTTATCATTCCAAAAGGAAAAAAATATCTTGTATGGTTTGAAAATAATGAATGTTATTTTTTAGAATTAGACGCGCAACGAAAAATAGTCTCCATAACAAAAAAAAATGTGTCTCACGCATTTCCTAATAACACAATATTATACGGAACCCACTTTTATATTCGACGACAACACGGTGACACTATATACTATTTTACCATTGAAAATATTCACTATTATAATGGATTATATTTAGACGCGACAAGTGTCTTTGATAAATTCAAAAAAATAGATGATTTTTTCAAGCAACAACAACAACAGCCGAATTCGCAAAAACAGCATCATGCTGTTGAAATTGGACTACCTCATGTTTCATCTTCATTGAAGGGTGTATCTGATATAAAACCATTTTATTCTGCATTCTGCATTCAAAAAAAGGATTGCAAAAATACACTTAATGAATACGAAAATGTTTTTTATTTTAATTCTGTTTATAATTCCAACTCTGTTATTCTGCCTGCTGCTGTACCTGCTACTGCTGTTATTGCTACACCTGCACAATTCACAACAAATAAAATTAATATGAATAATAATGGCAACAGTGGCAAATATAAAATTTTCACAGTCAGAGCCGACTTACAAAATGATGTGTATCATCTTTTTAATCCCAACGACGACGATGCAAACACAGATAGCAACGAACCACTCATTGCGTCAATACCCGATTATAAAACAAGCGTAATGATGAATTCTCTATTTAGAAATATTAAAGAAAACAAATCACTTGATGCATTAGAAGAAAGCGACGACGAAGATGAATTTGAAAATATCAATATTGATAAATTCGTAGACCTTTCAAAAAAAATAAAAATGAAATGTGTTTACAATTATAAATTTAAAAAGTGGACGCCGATTGCGCGAATGAATGAATAGAGTGAAATATCAATCAGTTTTATCTTTACTCATTAATTTATATATTTTATATTATTTAATAATAAATATAAAATATAATAACAACTAATTCAATTAAATTTTTAATTTAAACAATTATAAATAACAGTTATTGAAAAAAATAATAGTAAAATTATTGAAAAAAAATAATGGCAACAGTAGTTCCAGCTCCAGTTCCACCATCAAATGAAAATAATTTTGAAACGATTCAAAAAATATTATATTCACCAGAAACAACATTTAATCCAGGTGAAATCGTTGAATCGCGATATCTCGACAATGATAAACCGATTAAAGTTACTCAAGAAAAATTATCTCCATCAGCCATACGCTATATTGTAAAAAAAAAAATCAATATCGGAAAGAAAATAAAAGAAATGGGAATAAAAAATCCAATTTCTAATTCTACTTTATTTGATGAAATACTTAACGATAAAATTGAACGAAGCAAAAAGCAGAAATGTAGTGAAATACTTGGATTTACTTTTAGAGAATTATTTCCAACCGAATTGACAAAATTTGGTTTTGATACAACAAAAACATTTTACATCATTGACAGAATTTCATGTGAAAGTGTTGCAGAAATTATTGGTTTTAAAGTGGGTGATATCATTATTGGAATGTACAATACCAACAACATCGTAAAACAACTTCTCAATTATAATGACGATGAAGTATTATATAATTTAAAAGGAAATGTGTATTATGACAGAACTATTCTTTATATAAATATAAAGGTTTTTAGGTATGACAAAAAATTAAATCCATCTTATGTTGATATAAAACCATTATTTGAAAAGTATGATGACGGTGATAATGTATTACGTCATGGAAGAAGGTTTATAATTCCATACATGATTGATCCATACATGATTGATCCAACCAATACAATTACACAGTTTGGAAGTTTATATTTAAAAAAATATATTTCTGATTTGACAGATTTTGAACAAGTGGGGGGGGCACCACCTGGTTCTGCTGCTGCTGCTAAAGGCGCTGCTGATGAGGCGAAGGCTGCTGCTAATCCTGCTGCTCCTCCTTCTGCTGCTGCTGCTGATTCTGCTCAAGGCGCTGCTGCTGCTGATTCTGCTCAAGGCGCTGCTGCTGCTGATTCTGCTCAAGGCGCTGCTGCTGCTGATTCTGCTCAAGGCGCTGCTGCTGCTGATTCTGCTCAAGGCGCTGCTGCTGCTGATTCTCAATCTACATTTCAATTTATTGCCGAGATAGCAAAAGAGAGAGCCAAATTAGACAAGGCCGCCATAAATATGCATTACGATGCTCAAGCCAAAGCTTACGATGCTCCAGCCAAACTTGCTCAAGAAGAATCAAAAATTGTTGCTGATGTTGCTCAGGGTCGTGCTGCGATGGAAAGAGAAACAAAATTAGGTGATGATTATCGGCGTAAGCTTAAGGAATTAGCTGAGAATAGTAGGCGTCAGCTTAAGGAAGTTCACGATGATGCCGCCGCTCAAGCATTATCTGCTTCTGCCGCTCATGCTTCTACCGCTCATGCTGCTGCTCGTGCTTCTGCTGCTAGTAATTTTGCTGCTGATGCAATATCAAGATCAAAATCTACTCCCCTGCTACCCCTGCTAGAGCCGCCAAACCTAGTAGATCTTGCTAATCGTCGTCTTCCTCCTGGTAGTTCTGGTAGTCCTGCTCCTGCTGCTCCTCCTCCTTCTACTGGTGGTCCTCCTTCTGCTGCTGCTTCTCCTCCTTCTCAATCTACGTTTCAATTTATTGCCGAGATAGCAAAAGAGAGAGCCAAATTCGACAAGGCCGCCATAAATATGCATTACGATGCTCAAGCCAAAGCTTACGATGCTTCAGCCAAACTTGCTCAAGAAGAATCAAAAATTGTTGCTGATGTTGCTCAGGGTCGTGCTGCGATGGAAAGAAAAACAAAATTAGGTGATGATTATCGGCGTCAGCTTAAGGAATTAGCTGAGAATAGTAGGCGGCAGCTTAAGGAAGTTCACGATGATGCCGCCGCTCAAGTATTATCATCTGCTTCTGCCGCTCATGCTGCTGAAGCAAAGGCTGCTGCTGAAGCAAAAGCTGCTGCTGAAGCAAAAGCTGCTGCTGAGGCAAAGGCTGCTGCTGAAGCAAAAGCTGCTGCTGAGGCAAAGGCTGCTGCTCAAGCAAAAGCTGCTGCTGAGGCAAAGGCTGCTGCTGAAGCAAAAGCTGCTGCTGAGGCAAAGGCTGCTGCTCAAGCAAAAGCTGCTGCTGAGGCAAAGGCTGCTGCTGAGGCAAAGGCTGCTGCTGAGGCAAAGGCTGCTGCTGAGGCAAAGGCTGCTGCTGAAGCGAAGGCTGCTGCTGAAGCAAAAGCTGCTGCTGAAGCGAAGGTGAAGGCTGCTGCTCAGAAAGCAGAACCACAAGAAAGTTTACTGGTAAGGCTAGACCGAGAAAACAGAGCTAAAGAACAAGCTGCTGAGGCGAAGGCTACTGCTAGTCGTCTTCTTGTTTATCCTGCTGCTGGTGTATTATCAAGATCTGATGTTCCTCTTGTTGATCCTGCTGCTGGTGTATTATCAAGATCTGATGTTCCTCTTGTTGATCCTGCTGCTGCTTCTCCTGCTCCTGTTGTTATTCCTGCTTCTGCTTCTGATGCTTCTTCTGCTGCTTCTCCTTTTTTTCCTCCAAAATTATTAGATGTTTTTTAT